>Ga0307509_10008679_pt1 | contig 12883 bp, 18 predicted proteins | sample 10_EM_MG_FD_202245 | JGI IMG/M metagenome (GOLD analysis project Ga0307509, IMG submission 202245) | Populus trichocarpa ectomycorrhiza microbial communities from riparian zone in the Pacific Northwest, United States - 10_EM | ecosystem: Host-associated > Plants > Roots > Unclassified | place...
GTAGTGGAAGAAGAAGGGATGAATATCAAGGCACGTGGTGGCGAGTAATCAGGCGTTGTTGCGTTCGCATGCCCTCTGAACCCGCGAGTCAGCTTCTCCAAACTTCATCGAAATGATCACGACCTAACATACCGATGAACGTAAGATCACGGTCAGCCTCTTCGCATCGGGCCACCCATCCCCGGAGGAACTCATCGGTTGAGCGGTGGTTCGCCCAACAAGGCGGTGGATGTGGCAAGGAGGCCAAACTCGGGTGAGGGATGACTTGAAAACGGATGAAGGTGGAATCGGGGCAGGAAGGGGAGTCAGGGCCAATACTATCAACTCGCCACTTGATTGAATTACCTATCCGAATGCCACCCCCACCTTTGCAGACATACAAGAAGCGCCTAGTGATGCCCTTGGGCGGCTGAAAGGAATGGTGAAATGGGGTGATCGGACTATGAAAGAGGCTTTTCAGGAGCACAAGCTCTGCCTGGCTTCGCCCCGGCATACGGTGATCGCGAGTCAACCAGATGGATAACTGGGATGATGTTATTGTATTGACACCCTGTGGGAGGCGCGTCTGCAGGGCCAGGTAAATGAACCCACCCGAGGAGCGCGACCTTCGACCCTTCACATGCACTAGTAGGGAGCGTTCTGGTACCTGGGATGTTCCCTGCCGACGCCACTCTCATTCGCCGCGCGTGCCAATACGGTCAATCAGCACCCACAATGAGTCGGCGAAGCCTTTGACAGTGCGGTATCTCCCAGACTGGCTCCGTGGGACGAAGTTCAAGGCTCTCGCCAAGGAGGTGCGTGGAAAGTGCCGAATGTCCATCGCCGATTCCATGGAATGTGTGAAGAGTATCAGGGGGGTCAGTTTGTAATGTACCCAAGACCGCGGATTGTGTTTGAGACCAAGGTGCAACCAACAGCCCGGCGTGCCATGGGAGTCTTCCGTGGTGATACTTAGTGGGGTGCTGAGGGCGGCAACACTGACTGGACCATCTCTGCTTCTATTCCTATCTTCACGACGAATGCCGGGGGGCCTGCGGAGCGGACTGATCCCTGTCCTCGGGACCGTCAAGGGGAACACCTGGGCAACACGCTGACCCTCGATCGACATCTCGCCCACCAGGAGAAGCTCCTCAGCTGGAGACCAGGATGATCGAGCAAGGCGAAAGCCTCTGGAGGGGTGTTGTCAAAGGCGCGGAGGAGTCCGCCTTCCTGCGCCTCCGGGCCGAGAGTTGACGCCCGTCTGTCATTTTGTTTCGACGTCTCACGCTCGTTTGTTGGCAACCGACAACGTAGAATATCTTCGGGGTGACCATGATAGAAAAGGTTTACATCGTAAGACACGGTAAGTCCGTTTGAAAGCCGTATGGAAGGCTCATCTTGAATCGGCTATGTAGGATTTCGGCTCGACTGGTTCACTACCGACTGGTACTCCATTACCTATCCTGGTATTCCTGATTTCCTGAAGAAATCCGTCGTAGGTCGAGTCCAACTGGCCTCCCAAAGGACTCTCCACTGGCACCCTACGGAGAGGTAAGGCCTCGTATGCGGATTGAAGGGTAGCAGAGCTTGAACTCCGAGATAGGTCCAGGCTAAGGAGTTCGCACAACATGTCCTCTCACTTCCTGAGGAAGAACGGCCGACTGCCATCTTCTCTTCCCCCTACTGTAAGTTCCCCGCTAGATCATACAGTCCGATATTGACTGATCGACTGCGCCCAGACCGCTGCCTGCAGACATCTCGGCCGACGGCGCAAGCTTTAGAGCTCCCGCTCTACGTGGAACACGGTTCGCCTTCCTAGCATCACAACTGAGTTCTGCTCGATAACTCCTTTGTAGGGTTGAGTGAATGGTGCTCCCCGGTCACCCCCGGGAAGAACCTTCATCCTCGACCCGGGTCTGCCTCCGATCTCAAACAATGGTTTCCGGAAATCGATCCTGCAGGGTGGTCTACAACCTGGTATCCATCCCGTCGGGGAGAAGACGTGGAAGAGATCCACGATCGTACCGATGGGTGCATCTCTGTCTTCATCCCGCATGTAGAGAGACTGTACCCTCAGCACAAGGTGATCATGCTCGTGAGCCATGCTGCGCCGATCATCGCGCTCATAAGGAGCTTGCATGGTGATCGGAAGTTGCCAGTAAGGGTCGGGTGCTTCTCCCTCACGGAGCTCATGAGGAAGGAGGGGGGGGACTTGAAGGTGATCGGTGGATGGGAAGTGAAGAAGTTAGCGGATGGATCACATCTTGAGGGTGGTGCCCTAAGGGACTGGGGATTCGAGGACATGACCGATGTTGCTCGCGGACAGGTAATAATTGCGAAGAAGTTGCCCTGATTACGCACATAGTGATCACCCCTCCAGGTTATTCAAGCCAAAGGCGAGGCCATGTTCAGTGAGGAAGAAGACCAACCAGTGGGGTCCCAGGTCCCGGTCCCAATCCACCGTAGCATGTAGGTTGTTATACCGTAAGACCTACCAATGGAAGCTACATAGTATCAGCGCTGTGCCGCTAAGCTGTAATATTAGGTTGTCCCTGCCATGCAATCGTCAATGTCCGACTGTTTGTCTCGTTTGGAGGGTAACGAGTGAACGAGCTTTAGCGAAGGAGTCACGGGAGGTCTCAGGCAAAATGTTTGGTAGCGACCCGGCACAACCTGCGGCGGTCCTGGCAGTTCCCTTAAAATCCACTGGGTATTCGTCTGGACTCATGTGTACATGGTGTAGCCTTACGGATAGTTGTCCGGTCACCCAAAAGGACCCTACGGTTTATTGATGTGAATGGAGCATTCAGATAAATTCGTGGTAAGCCGTGCCAAAATGTTTTGAATCAGTCACCTTTACGTTCATCACATCACGATCCCCTGTTGGCAACCCTCGCATCCAACGCTGCGGTGGCGGCCCCTCATGCAAGTCTACATCGGATAACTCGAATGAAGACACGATGCCGACACATTGCAAATTAAACCGTCCTGAGGACCTGGGACCAACGGGAATTGCCGGCCACACAGAATGAAATGTCATGGGTAAGTGTGTGCGCTCCGAGACGGTGGATTCCTATCTGCCTTGACAACAACTGGTGTAAAAGACCTGCCGCACCTCCTTCGTCGCCATGTTCGACCCTTCTGTGATTATCTACCCGCTGCTCCTTTCCATCCCCATCTTCATCCTCGCCAGGAGATGGAAGCAACCAATTCTGTCGTACCCGCCAGGCCCGAAGGGCTATCCGATTCTTGGAAATGTCCTGGATCTCTCCATGAACATTCCTATGTGGGAAAACTTCGGGTCGTTGGCTAAGGACCACAGTATGTCGCAACGTCGCCCTGTTTCTTGGAGGTTCTGAGCCAGTCTCTTAAAAGGCACAGACATCTTGTGGTTGCGATTGATGGGCGATGACGTGGTCGTCCTGAGCAGCAACGAGGCGATTTTGGATTTGCTTGAGAAACGGTCAAACATTTACTCAGATAGAGTCAGCGGTTCCACTATCCTCGCCATCCATTCCTGACACTATGTTGCAGCCCAAATCGACAATGTCCCAACTGTGAGATTGAGTACCACCCCAGGAGGTTGCCTCATGACCGCTGACCTTTGTCAACAGGGCGGGTACCGCAGAGTGGGCGTTTGTGTTGATGCCCTACGGTGACCGATGGAGGGCTCGCCGCAGACTTTGCCACGAGGTCCTGAACGGAAGGCTCACAGGAAGCTTCGACAGCCATCGGTACAAATACACATATCGTTTTCTGTCACGCCTGCTGGAGGCACCCGAGAGTTTCTTTCAGGAGGCGGAGTTGTAAGCCGCCCCTCACCCCCCCTTCGCCTCAACCGTCTACTTATGTGGGACCTAATCCCGAAGCACACCCGGAGCCATTATGTTGTCTGTAACCTACGGGCTCGACCTCAAGTCGGCCGAGGACCCATTCCTGAGCGCAACCCGCGACGCATCACATGCGCTAGGGATCGCCCTGGAACCCGGAAAGTTCCTCGTCGATGCCATCCCCATACGTGTGTGCCTTTCCGCTCAATCGGCACCCACAAGCGATTGATGGAACCTTTGACAGTACGATATCTCCCAGACTGGTTCCCTGGGACGAAGTTCAAGGCTCTCGCCAAGGAAGTACGTGAAAAGTACCAAATATCCATAGACGGTCCCATGGAATATGTGAAGAGTGCCATGAAGGTCAGTTCGTGATGTACCCTGGGACCGGATTGCGTTTGAGACCCAGGCGCAATCACCAGTCCGGCGAGGGATTTACCCACTCGATAACGTCCGACTGTTTGTCTCGTTTGGAGGGCGACGAGCGAACGAACTTTAGCGAAGAAATCATACGGGAGGTGTCGGGCAATATGTTTGCTGGTAAGCTTCTCCCAAGACCCGCACCCGTCGTCGTGTTCCTCATATTCGGTTACAGCTGCAGCCATAACGGTACGTTGGAGATGCAACCGGACCTTCCCATGGCTCCCCTGACACTGGTTTTAGACAAGCTCGATCTTGCAGACCTTCTTCCTAGTAATGATTCTCAACCCCGACGTCATGAAGAAAGCGCAGGAGGAACTAGACCGGGTCGTTGGCAAAGACCGCCTCCCGGACTTTTCGGACAAAGAGAGCCTGCCGTATGTCGACGCTCTGGTGAAGGAACTCCTCCGGTGGAATCCACCCTTCCCTCTCGGCGTCCCAAAAAAAGCCACCCAGGACGACGTTTACCGGGGATACTTCATCCCTGCAGGTGCAACTGTGATGGAGAACCTCTGGACGATCTTTCGTAATCCAGATATCTACCCCAACCCGGAAGCCTTCAACCCAGATAGATTCCTCAAGGATGGAGAAATTAACCCCTTGATCTTTAATCCCGAGGATAGGGTGTTTGGATCTGGGAGGAGGTAAGAGATACCGAAGTTCGCGCCCCCCCACGGATGGTGAATAATCATACTCGTAATCTCTAGGATCTGCCCTGGCAAGCAGTTCGCTCTCCGGACCGTGTACCTCGTCGTCGCTTGCGTACTCTCTGCGTTCGACATTGGACCTGCCTTGGAAGAGGATGGAAATCCTCAGATTCCCAAGGCCGAATTCCACGGTGCCTCCGTTCGGTACGTCTTCCTCACGCCATTGATTCTTATGGTTGCAATGTTGACCGTCGCGCTACATTACATCAGGGATCCTGACCCTTTCAAATGCACGATCCAGCCTCGATCCGAAGGCGCCGTAAAGTTGGTGAAGGAGGCCTGGGACAGAATGAGCTGCTAAGTTGGAGCCCTACAATCCGCGCACTGGGTGCAGGACGACGAGTATCGTAATCGGCCATTAAAAATTCGACAGGACCCCCCGGCATATACTTCGAAGACACTTCAGAATAAATTTAACCTAAGATCTTTGGAATCGGACTTTGATCTTTCTCTACAGCACGTTCGCTTACTGGTACCTCCCGCATCCCCACCGTGGCGGTGGCCCACGTCACGGGCACATGGGGATAACCATATGGGCAGTATGTCGGAATTTCTGTGACAGCGTTCGAAGTGGGGTTGGAACAACGTGATGTCAAAAGAGCATCGTCGGCGTACATGAACATTTGTTTGAATTGGTAGGATCCGTGGACGTTACGTAGGAAGGACCGAGAACCAGACAGACCAAGTCACCGTGATGCGGCGTGCCAAGATCTCACTCATCTCCTGGTTTGTTAGCTTGATTTCTGCGTCAGGATTATTGGCGTAACGGACGAGAAATCATTCGCCCTTGACCTTCCTCGTACCGAAATCCATCACCGTGCACTCGAACAGTTCCTCGGGTCCAGGGCGAGCATGCAAGATTACGTCGCCGAGCTCTAGAGTCTGGTCCACAGCCGATTTCTCGAATACCACGGTTTTGTACACCATGGTTGGGGCCGGGAACCCTTGTCGTATTTCTTCGACTCGGAGACGATGGAGCATTCGCCATCTTCCGTGGTTTCCGAGGCCTGTGGTAGTCTACCTCCCGACCACCCAATATTCAGTGGCGATGACTTGAAGTTCATATTCCGTGTTGTGGGGCCAGCTGATTTTCCAAACTTCAACGCGACATCGCCGATGCCCGCACCTCCGCGTCATAAGCGCAGAACAAACTCAAGGTGGACCCTGACACGGCCGTCCGCGAGCACAAGTCCTTGCAGCCCGCTCACTGCAAGACTTTTTGAGAGGGAAGCGCAAGGTTCTAGCTTCCCCTCCACGCTGTTTTTATATTACAAAACGAAGTCTGGGGGCCCGGGGAATTTGTACTTACAAAGTGGCGATCGATTTCGTTACCTGTTGTACATGATAATACTGGTTCCAACGAGAGGGGGCACGAACTCTCGTACCTCGCGCACCACTTGTCCTGGGCCACTGAAAATATTCACCAGTGTATTATTGCATATACACATAAGATTCATGTGACGAGATTATTTTTTTCCTTGTACTAATGCTCGGGGCTCCCGGGGCCAAAAGGTCCCCAAATTGGCCCATTTCGACGCATAATCTAACCGGATTAATCCGACACTTATTCTGAGGGCCCAGGTCTCGGCGTCCAACAAATATAGAATGTATTCCATCGTAGAACCAATTATCCGCCGGGTTTCCAACTAACGGAGACGCAATACGTGCACTGTAAGATTGGATCGTTTGAGCGTGACGATCAGCCACAGTTGCATCCTTTTTAGGAAGGAGTGTTTGGACTCCGCTGGCAATGGACGCCCTCGTGTTCTTGCTCGGCAGGCTGAGTTTAAACGCGGCAATGGGTGATCCGCGTGACCGAATGTTACACCCCAGCCGGGATTCGTCACGTTGGGACTCCAGGTAGCTTTGTATACTATTATCTCTGGTTCCCCCGATCACTGCGTGATCGATGGTACAAGCCGTTCAGAGGAGCGATGGTGTTCAGAGGAATGATCATCTGCCTGATTTTTTGTTTGAACCTGAACACAGCGTGAGACTCCCCCAGCTGTCGAAGCACCCCCCACGCGAGAACAGCTCATTAGGTGCAAGATCACGCTTGAACATCCAGGCCTCGAGTTCTCGGGCTGTTGAAGGAGACCAAGTCAGATCGTGGTAAGGTGTGATAGAGAACAATCGGGGGCTCACACTCTGGCTCAGGAGCGGGGGAACGAGCGACCCGAACGGTCGACGCGTTGACGGAGAGAGCCCCGACGGCGAGGAAGGTGAGTGCAGTTTTGAGGAACATGATGATATGGTATGTTGTGAGGAAGAGCGGATAACAACGGCACCAGGCCTGAAGTTTGGGAGGTAGGAGAAAGAACTGGGGTGAGCTGCACAGCGGCTGAGGAAACCAGGCTCGGAGTGTGCGCACCCCGATCCTTGTATAGATTTCTGGGAAACCATCGGTGTCAAGTTCCGACCCATCGCTTGTGGTCGACGGCGAATGGACCGGGGTCGAGTGAGTTCCATCTGAGATCACGGTTTTGGTTCATCACCAATGATCACCAACAGCTGTTCAGGCGGACTTCGAGATCGCCGTTAGCGAGTCAAACACGCAGAGGGATGATCACTAAACTCACAACAAGTAGCCTAAAAGTCGCCTTGAACAAATTAAGGCAATGTGGGAGTCCTCATGGCCAACCTGTGGCCTTGGCGATTGCTGCGAGACGAAGGCCCACCAAAGTTAAGGCGAACTACAGTCGCCTTGCAGGCGATCAGAAAACAACAGACCAGGGTTACCGAGCGGAAGCAGGTGTTAGCCAGAATCGCCAGATGGATCAGTCGCCCCCTGCACCCGAAGAGGAGGGCACGGGCCGGTGTTGTTTCCTTTGAAGCGGTGGACGTCTGGCGGTGCTGATCTTGTGTTGCGCGCCAGGCTCATCGTCAGCAAATTCGTCCGGAAAAGATCAGGCCATATCTCCTCCCATCTGGGCGGATATGGAACCACCTGACCTGACGGGGGGATGTCCGAACCCTGAGGCCTAAATATTGACAGCTCGCTGACACCACGATCCTAGACACCCATCGTCGATCTCGATTTTATGCCCGTCGCTTCTCCGGAGGAACGACCTTCAGGCTGCGAAAGAACGACCACTTGGAATGACAACCGGACGGAAATCCACTCCGAACACGGGTAGCCCAAGCAAAACATCGTGGAATTATTATCACCCAAGTCAGGACGTTGCAGAGGGAGGTCAATAGGAAAGGGATCCTTTGCCCATCGAATTCATCACGTCTTAACCTTCCCAAGGCCCTCCAAAATACCGAGGAACCCTCCAGGGTCAACAATCTCCGTTCCACCATACGTGACTCTCCTCCCCGTTTTCTTCGCCCACTCCTCCAAATTCCCATACTCCACGTATCCAGCACCACCGACGACAAAGACCGTACCCTCCGAATACGCCATCCTCCTCACACGACTCGCACCACCCGCACCCGCACCCCCAGCGACGCCAGGAGCGCCCACGTTACGACTCGCCCTAGGATCAAGGAACAGATACTCGTCCGTTTCTTGGAGAGATTGATTCGAAGCTGACGCTGATTCCATGAGTGCCTCCGTCAGACGAGTCACAGGGAACAGCTTGTTCGCTGGGAGAAAATTCTTGACACCAGAGATGAAGTTCTCCAATCCACCTTCTTTCAAACGGTCGGCAAACTGGAGTAAGGGGAGACGGGTCAGGACCAGAAATATTATCTGTTGACCGACGAGAATGGGATACGCACCCTGTTTCCGATCGCGCCCAATCCTTTGAACAATTCTCCACCCGCCTGCCCTGACCCACCACCCATAACAGGGGTAGCGGCACCACCAATCGAAAGCGTCATCTTGGATATCTCCCTCGTCCTCCTCACATACTCAAATGCCGCGACATCGGCACCACCCTTCTTCAACTCGTTCTCCAACTCCGTAATATCCTCTTTCGTGATAGCGGTGTCCGGCATGGAGAGGTAAAACACCAACACCAGCCGAAGTTTATCTTCGGGTGTAGGGGTCGCTTCGCCTTTGGGGTGTCGAAGGGTTTCGAGTATGGCTTGGACGGCCTGTTTCGAGATCGCTTCTTCCGTGCTAAAGAGCTCATCTAGTCCACGTTTCTTGATCTCTTCCAACAAAGCAGTGGCGATGTTCATGTGGGTGTCCAATGTGGCCTTCCTTGCCGTCAGCTCCGGGAGGGCCGTAATGGCCGTTTTGAGATGAGTAGCGTTAGTGGTCAGGTCACTGAATGGTGCGCGCGTCAGGATGATAGAAGAAACACTGAACCCGAGGCACCGTACATTCGGGAAATATCGTTAACATCGCTAACACCCGTCGATCTGGTGATCTCCGCCGCGTCTTGCTTGTACTTGTTCAGTTCAGAATCGATGTCTTCCGCAACGTGGGGGAACGGTTCGGACGCGTTCTTGGCCCAGAAGAAATCTTTCGAGTCGAGGTCGTATGAACGCTTCTGTGGTTCTTTAATGACCACTCGGTTCAGTTTCATGTCTAGACAGTCGGACACCAGCGCTTGGTAAGTCCAGCCGTGCGAGATCATCGGAACCAAGTCGATGTTACGGTCCAGGATGAGGAGCACTACAACCCGCAAGCGGTAAGATAAACATCATGGTGGGTGTGGAGGGACCCATACGCACAGGGTCGCTGGAGGTTGGACAATCCGGTAGAATCATGGGCAAACAAGGTCGAAGAACCATGCGAACGAGAAGAGGATATGATTGCATCCCGAATCTTCTGTTCGAGCTTCCTTGCCACCATTTCTGCCGCATTCCCCTTGGGGCAACGGATGAACGGTACCAGACCTGAAGGAGAGAAGCAGCACGTTCGGATGAGTGTTTAAATCTTTAGGGTTTGAACGTGCTGACCAGAAGTCACGACCACGCTGAACAGCCCATTGGCAATCCTCTCGATCTCGGCTTCGATTTCCTGTTCAGTCGTTTTTGGGGAGTTGAGAATGTGATAAGACGTCGGCGTGGTCGAAGGACCGGGCTGTCCAGGAGCGTCCGCCGGCGCTGGCGGTGGTGGTGGAGGTACCAAAGAAAAAAGTTGGGGAGAAGGAGAGATGAAGGAAAGGTACTGGTCCAACACCTACTTACTTGATGGTCAGGCATCCTGAATGGAGACAAAGGATAATCGAAGGGAGTTTTGGGGGACGAACCAACCTGTGTGATCAACTCTCCCGTTCCGTCTTTCGCTACCGCAGCAGCCAACTCTTCCAACAAAGCCCGGGATAACGGTTCTACAAAGCTAAGATGGAAGGATTCGTAGAGGTTCTTCTCTAGGTCTTGTGCTATTCGTCGGACGTTTTGCAGTGTCGGCGCGACGAAGTAAACGGCAGGAACATCGGGAAGAGGTGGTCGATTGGAATGCAATTGTCTGGAGATCCAAAGAAATGTAATCAGTTGAGACCTCGGAGGGAGTTGAGTAGACGTGGAAGGGGGGGAAGCGTACACGTGTAAGGTGACGCCGACATCTCTCAAATCCTGAACACGTAGTACGGTCGCGATGACGTCCTTCGTGAACTGATCCAACACCAACACCTTCCAGACAGTTGGGCCACTCGGGGGAGGGACGTCCAAAGCGGGGGTCTTTCCGGTTGACGACGAAGAGTCCTTTGTCGAAAGATCTATTGGTTCGTTAAGATTGAGCAACGTAAGGAGAGCGTTGGTCTGGGCCTGCTGCAGCGTCTGGAACGACGACTAGTGGGGAGGTAAGGAAAGAAATACGATTCGCGGGTGGTGTATTCACCTGCTTCAAGCCACTGCTCGCCATCGTTCAAACGTTCAGCCACAAGAGATTTGAAGAGGGAGAGAGCGGGCAATAACCACGTGCTAGGGAAGCTTTGCGGCGATGTTGTCCACGATCAAGATGTATAATTGCGACCGGATATTTAGACCAGCACTTTAGTCGTGATTCGCCCGCCCATCCTCTCCATTCTTCCCCTTCCAGGTGAGGTTCCCTCCCCTCAATGCCCCTCTACCACATCTGACACAAAGTACAGGTCTCGTCATGGGCTTCCTATCTAGCCTCTGCTGCATCTCCTCCAAACACACCACGGATACACCCAACGAGAAACTGCCGAGACGAAGAGACAAGCCGTCAAGGTACAACAAACAAAACCTGCCATCCATCGTCGTCGAGGATCCCGCTCCCTGGGTGAAGAACCACAGCAAACTCGAATTACGGAGCGATGGGACGCTGGTCATAACGCCACCGCCTGAGCCGTAGCTCGAGCGCGCCATACTACCGCTCGGCGGTCTCACCACTAGATCGTAAGTCTCCCACCATTGTGCTATGAAACGCTCACTGAGGGCGGTCGCTCGAACTCCCAGACTCACAGTTCGTTATACCACGCCTGTAACATACTTGGAACTGTTTTCGCTTATGGGGACGTCTCGCTTGCGCACCTTTCACACCACCAAGGTAGGACCGACGCCGCCGAGTTCGAGAATGGCTGGGCCAGCGGTATCCCGCCCTATGTAACACTGGTCGGTAGCAAGGGGGGACGCTGGTGACATGATCGCGTTGGCAGGTTACAAGTCGAATCTCCCAATAGATGTAACCCGTAACTAGTGATCCCAACGCCATCTGCGCCAATACCGTAATCCGGGCTTCTGGTCGCATGTCCGAACGTTAGAGGAGGACAACCAGGAAGAGAGGTCGGGAACACGCACCTCCGACGGTAGATTTCACGGCCTTCGGATAACAGTGATCCTACTCGTGAGGATCGACGACTCCAAAAGCGGAATACCAGCTAGGAATCGGTCCCAGTCTCCATATAGCACGAGCGTGCGAAGTTTAGGGAATATCGGGCCAGTAACGAACTCTATGTGGTTGCTCAGATGACCACCTAGATCGACCGGTGTCCAACTAGGATTCCTCTTGGCGTGCAACCCAATCGTCTCCACAGTCCCAAACCCCTGATCCTGCACCCTTACCGCCGGAAGGCACGTGAAGAGCACATAGTAGTGTATCTCCTTGAGGCCCGAACACAACGGAAGGATATCCCCAATCCTATCCTCGTTGTAGAACCTCATGTCGGCCACGAATTCGAGGGTACGAATCTGGCTCCGGAACCCTTCTCCCGTTTCAGACAACCCAAACTCTGATATGACATGGAACATGGCGGGAAGCGACCATTTCTGTATTTCGCGGGTGAGGGAGGTGGATAGCCTTCGGAGTCGCAGAGTTTCGAGTCGAGGGAGGTGAACTTTCCTAGCCCGTTTTGAGGCTAGGACATCTGGGTTCCACTGACCGGCGATGGCGAGATATTCGAGATTTGGCGCGTTATCGAAGACATCGTAGAAGAGATTGATACCTCCGGACCGATGTGCGTCGGAATAGTGCCACCATTCAAGGCGAGTTAGACTATCGAATCGGGGACAAGCCGCCCGGAAGCTCCAACGATATTCATCGTCCTGGCGCTCCGGCCTGATAAGAGTCACAATCCGAGGACACGCGGCAAGAATCTCTACCGTGCTTTTGATTGTGGACTTGACGGTCCGAGCGAACGGCAGCACCACCCTGCGCACGTACACGCCCTTGCCGTCGTCTCGCAGGTACTTGAGCGACGATTCGATGTCGGTGTCCCCAGTAAGGGCGATGGTGTCGATTCCGAGCGATGCGACGATGGGGTTCCAGTATCTGGAGACAAGGGAGAACGAGAGCCGGTCGCGGTTCGTGATGGACGGTGCGTGGGTGTCTTCGAATGGAAGGTGTTCTGCGTGGAAAGAGATTCGAGGGGGGAGAGCAAACTGCAAGATGAGAGCCCAAAGTTCAGGCGGAAGGGGGATGGTGTGGTCGTTGGAAGTCATCTGTGTGATATCCGAAGTTTCCCCTCAACCTCAGAGCTTCTACTCTGTGCCGGGTGGAGCCCCACTTGTACAAACCATCGCCCGGCAAATTGGCTGTGTAAGCCGTTTTCTCTTTCTTTTTTATTTAAAAAAATATTTCCATCA
>Ga0307509_10008680_pt1 | contig 12881 bp, 7 predicted proteins | sample 10_EM_MG_FD_202245 | JGI IMG/M metagenome (GOLD analysis project Ga0307509, IMG submission 202245) | Populus trichocarpa ectomycorrhiza microbial communities from riparian zone in the Pacific Northwest, United States - 10_EM | ecosystem: Host-associated > Plants > Roots > Unclassified | place...
TCTTAACCATTTCTTTTGACTTGAAATAAATATTCAGGACCCCTTTGATCTCTGGTCCCCAAAACGAGAGAAATGTCCTTCCATTTGTTTAGAAGTTTATAGATATTAAATTATCTTTCATTTACACGTCTAAAACTCTTAAATTGTTCATCTTCTTGATATGTTCAAAGATATTGTTCATCTTCTTGATAGCGACTCTCTCTCTCCCGTGTGAGTGTCTACGGCGGATGCGACAACGCCATAGCTTCCTTTTCCGACTACTTCTTGAATTTCCTAGGCTTTTTTCTCCATGCTCGGTGAAAAGAAAATTGAACAGGACCAGCAATTTATAAAAGAAATTCCAAATCTAATCTTAATTAAGTAAGAAGAAAGAGAGAGGATAGAAAAAAGTGCTACCTTGATTGCTCGACGGTGAGAGAGGTGTGGAAAGAACCAAGCAAGAACATAGACGGGATTTTAATCAAAATTCAAGAATCTGTTCTTTGTAACCCATGATGAAACGGGTGTGCGCCCATTTTATGGGAAAGATCCCAGCCATGGGAGAATTTTTAACCCGTCAACTAAAGTGTCGAAAATCATCAATTTTTTAGTAAAGTAACACCTCATTTTCACTTTTAATTCTAGTTAAAAAAACGTAAAAAATAAAATGAAACCAAGCATTGATGAAGTAAAGAGAGAACACAGAGAAAAGAAATCCAAAATTGTTCTTGATTGTTGGGAGTTGTGGCCTGTGGGTGTTCTGAATCTTTTGGGTTTTTTTTGTTGTTGACGAGGATTTATTGCTGAAGTCTGATTTATTGGGTTTTCTTGGTTTACTTGATAACTATTTGTTTATTTTTTAGATTGGGAGAGAGAGGGAATTTTTTTTTATTGTTTTTGTTTTGTGTTTTGATGGGGGGATTTGTACCATAGTTTTAAAACTCAAACAAACCCGGGGCTAGAACCGAGCGGGTTTATGAAAAAATAATGGTAGTTAAAAAGCCGGTTGACCCGGCATGACTCGGTCATAAACCTGGTTGCAACCCATTGACTATTTTTTATTTTTTTTATCAAGACGATGTCATTTTGATTTATAAAAAAAAATTGAGATTGATCCAATGACCTGGTCATAACCCGATGATTCGGTCACAACCTGTAACTCGGGTCTTGGGCCGAGTTGACCACCGGATCGGGTTTAAAAATACTGATTTGTACAAGAGAATGGAGAGAGAATTAGTGGGGTTGTAAAGAATAATATTCAAAACTTAGTTGAAAAATAAAAAATAATCAATAATGTTTAGGGTAATTTATCAAGAGATTTAAAGAAACATGTTTATTTTTCAACACTATCTACCAATCCTTTAAAAATACAAGACGAAGAAGGTGTGCGAATTTCAATTTTATCCCTTGAACTTGTGAGACTTCATATATATATATAAAATAAGAGATAAAAGTATCTAGTCAACGCTTTTTATGAAGCAATACAAATATAACTTGGAAGTAGCACTTAACAATTCTAAACTTAAGAATATAAAGAAAGATAGGCATTGAAATTATTAAAAAAAAAATGTTACGTGGTGTGAAATGACTACTTAAAATTTTCATATATTGACTGGTAAAGAATTCATTTTTATTTTTATTGATACTTTCAAAGATCTATACCATCAATTCTTTATTAGTAATTCAACGTGTTGTTTTATAGATGTAATAACTTTAATATAAATGATATAATAACATTTGAAATCAAGAAGGATTAAAGATCCAATTATGAACCTTGATTTCATATTGAAACATCATAAGATGGCTTTTAAGTTTGTAATTGACCATAGATAATATATATATATATATATATATATATATAAATAAGAAAAACAACAAGTATAAAAACACAATTTCTTTTTTTAAAAAAAGATCATATAGAAACCCTAATTTATAATTTTATTACTAAATATTTATTTTCAAGTAGTTTGTTCTCTAAGAGGTTTACAACTCCTTAAATAAAATAAAACATAACCTAACTAAACTAGGAACCTCGAAAATAAAGGAAAAACAATAAAAATCCTAAAAAACTAGAAAACTTGAAAATAAAATAAAATAAATTAAAGTCCTGATCAAACTAGAAAAAATAAAATTATTAAGCATATTATTTAAATTTTCTAAACTAAATACGAAAAAACATAAAAATAACTAATAAAACAAATAAATTTTCATAAAAATCCTCTCACATCAATATTCCTAAGTTGAAAAGAACTCGTTCTCGAGTTTAAATTATTTTTTTCTCAATCAAGAGTTTACAACTTTTCATGTGCTCAACTTTCTATTAGAAATATCATATTATCACGCTTAGTCTCCCTAACAACAAAACCAAATTTAGCGTTAAGAGAATATTTGAAAATTTATTTCACAACTTTTATGTGAATTACAAGAGCATCAACTTTGACCCCATCAATTCTAAAATTCTCTTTAAGCACATGTGAGGAACATCCTTTATAATGTGTTTCATTAAAAATCACTTCTGAAACTACAACTAGTTTGGTTCTCATCTCATGAACATCATAAACCATACATTTTACATCTAAATCATCTTTTTTAACATCATCTTCATCATCCTCATCGAATCGCAATGGTTGACTCTAATTCAAAAAGGAACTAGAATCATCAAAACTTTCAATTTCAACATTATATTCATCATGATCAAGAAGTTGCTTTCTTTACTCATGCTTTTAAAATAGGCTCTCAAAATTAGCTATAGATTTATGATCACTCTTTTCATGTTCTTTTTGGCTCCTCACCCCTACCAACTAACGAGTTGATTTTATAATCTATTTGTGCATGTCTTCTATGACCAATACCTAAACATCTTTTTTCAATTTTGTAATTTGTCTTTGCATGTCTTCTATCACTAGCTCTTGAATATCTTTTTCTTAAGGAGAAACCTCCTCATCCCTTGCTATACAATCACATCATATTCTACGACCACTTCTTTTATCCATACTTATTTAACAACACACAACAACTAGTTACTAGAAATCGTTGGACTTTGATACCAACTAAAGCAAATAGAAACAACACAAGAAAGACAACAAACATAATAACATAATTGTTTTTCATAAAAAAAGATCACACAGAAATTCTCATTCATAATTTAATTATTGAATATTTCTTTTCAAGTAGTTTGCCTCTTTATGAGGTTTATAACCAGAAAATAAAAGAAAATAAATAAAAGTCCTAATAAAACCAAGGGATTTAAAAATAAAGAAACGCAATAAAAGTCTTACATATAAAAATAAGTCTCTAAAAATCCTAACGCGTCAATAATGTTCATGTGGTCCTAGTTTTTTTTACCTTAATATCCTCTCCATTCATCATAAATCCCACTAAGTCAAGAGTCACCATTTGCTCCTTAGGTGTAGTAATAAAAAATGACAATACCTTTTGAGCATTTTTTATGAAAACCTTTCATCCAATGAAGTTTATGAATACCTTTCGAGCATTGAACACATTATTCATGTTCCAAAAAGCCTTATACAACTAATTAAACTCTCATTCATAATTTAATTATTAGAAACATCATATTTATCACGCTTAGTCTCCCTAACAACAAAACCATCAAAACCAATTTTAGCGTTAAAAGAATATATAGAAATTTATTTCATAACTTTTATTTGAAGTACAAAAACATCAACTTTGACTCCAATTCTAAAATTCTCCTCAAGCACATGTGAGGAACGTCCTTTATAATGTGTTTCATTAAAAATCACTTCTGAAACTACAATTAGTTTGGTTCTCATCTCATGGACATCACAAACCATAAATTTTGCATTTAAATCATATTCTTTAACATCATCTTCATCATTCTCATCAAATCTCAGTGGTTGACTCCAATTCAAAAAGGAACTAGAATCATCAACAAAAACTTTTGAGATTGAATGCAGTGCTTCAGGTATAGGTATTAGAGTTGTTTTAATGCAAGATAAAAAGCCTATAACGTATTTAAGTGAAAAGCTTAATAAAGAAACTCTAAACTACTCAATATATGATAAAGAGTTGTATGCATTAGTGAAGATTTTGGATACTTGACAACATTATATTTTGCCTAAGAAGTTTGTGATTCATACCGATAACTAATTTTTGAGACACTTGAAAAGTCCAAGGTAAGTTGAATCGCAAACATGCCAAGTGGGTGTAATTTATTGAGAAATTATCATATGTCATCAAATATAAGCAAGGTAAGGAAAATATAGTTGCAATTGCATTATCGTGAATGTATGTTCTACTTAATACTTTGAATACTAGACTTTTAGGATTTGAGTATGTGAAATAATTATATCCTAATGATACTCATTTTAGTGAAACTTATTTTCAATGGGAACTTGCAGGAACTTATTGGTTTTTTAGACATGATGAATTTTTATTTAAAGATAAAATATTATGTGTTCCTAATTGTTCAATGCGTGAATTACTTGTAAGGAAAGCTTATGGTGGCATATTAATGGGACACTTTAGGATTACTAAGACTTTAGAAGTTTCCCATGAATATTTTTATTTGCATAATATAAAAAGAAATGTGCCAAGAATTTGTGGTTGGTGCATAACATGTAAACAAGCTAAGTCTAAAGTGATGCCTCATGGTTTTTATAAACCTTGACCTGTTCCTAAAAAACCTTGGGTTGATATTTCTATGGATTTTATTTTGTGTTTACCTAGTTTAAGAAAAGGAAGAGACTCCATATTTTTTTTTTATAGATAGATTTTATATGATGCAATGAATATAATAAATTTACTTTTTAGGGAGGTAGTTCGATTACATGGTGTTCTAAGAAGTATTGTGTCTAATTAAAATGTTAAGTTTTTGAACTACTTTTGGAAGGTTTTGCAGGGTCAGATAGGAACTAAAAATTTATTTCCCACTACTTTATGAATATTAAAAATTGAAAAGATTGTTTGTCATTTATTGAATTTTCATATAATCATAGTGTATATTCTACTACTGATTATTTAACATTTGAGATTTTTTATGGTTTTAATCCTTTAACACCAATATATTTGATTCCTTTACTTATTGATGAAAGGGTTAGTCTTGATGGTAATTAAAAGCACGGGTGATGAAAAGACTTAATGCAAAGATACAACAACAAATAGAGAAAAAGAATGAGCAATATGTATTTAATGCTAATAAAGGATGAAAATTGGTAAGGTCTGAACTAGAAGATTAGGTTTAGGTGCATATGAAGAAGGAAAGGTTTCCTAAACAAAGGAGATTAAAATTTATGCCTCGACAAGATGGTCCCTTTTCAGATCATAGAGATGATTAATGACAATACCTATAAAGTGGATCTACTAGGTTAGTATGATGTTAGTGTTACATTTAATATTTCTGATCTCTTTTTATTTGATATAGGTGATGATTAAAGGAAGAATCCTTTCAAGGAGAAAGAGAATCATATGATCTAAGTAACACCATAAATCCGTAAGAGGTTTCCAATTGGTCCAGTGACAAGACTTAAGGCTAAGAGGTTCAAAGAGGCTTTCAATGGACTTCTTCAAGACACATGGGCTAAGGTGGGCTTCAAAAAGATATTAAATAATGAAGTACAAGCCTTGATTAATTTAATTTATATTCACTAAGGGCTTGTAGATGGACATTTAGACATTACAAAAAGATTGAATTAAAAAGATTCAAATTTTCCAATTTTGAAATTTTACTACTGTTTTGGTCATACCTGGAGTTATAGAAATAATTTTAATGCAATTCTAGTTGTATTGGAAAGTAAACATCCATGACTTTCTAGTAATATATGGAACACCTTCTAATTCATTAAGATAAGAGAGAACCATTCATTTGAATTTGAGCTTTAATTCTGCTAGTAGATTACGATAATGACTTTAGTCTTATTTAAATTTGTTAGGATATTGTTTTATTTATATTTTAGTTATTATTAGGCATTTTATAGATATTAGGGCTTTTATTTGAATTTGGGTTCATTGGATTATTATTATTATTATTATTTATTAGGTTTATCCATATTCATTAGGGATATCCTATTAGACTTAGGATTCTTTCTAGTATAAATACTATTTTGTATAGACTTTTTGAGGTTAGACTAGAAGACTATTTTAATATATAAATTGGTATTCTTGCTATCTTTTATGTGGTTGAGTGATTTTCATACTAATTTCTTAATTGAGTTTACAAACTCTTTAAAGGATTGATCAACTTCATTGTGATTTATATACTACTCATTCACGTTTCTTTATAGACATAAGACGAGAGTGATCATTGTGTGTAACTTTGGTTATCCAAAGCAAGTTTTTGTTAGGTCAAGTTAAAAACTATTTAAATCTGATTTTGGCATATCTTGGGAGTTGTCTGCATCATGGTTGTAATACTAATGTTTGCACTGTCTTTTCTCTATTTTTCTTGTAGAATGTAAAGTTCTTTTTTCATCTAATTCATCTCATGTTTTTCTTTTAGAATGTAAAATTCTTATGTAATTGGTGCAAAATGATACATTCATGGTGCTTGCAAGAACTTTTAAAGATACATAGCATCTATATAGGTTTTGATCACTTAATTCTCTTTAATAGCTCAAGAAAATTAGGTTAGATATGTCCATAATCATCCAATTACAATGACATGCTAGGTGTGTGTGTTTTATATATAATTGATATGAATGATATAATAGTCATGCTAAAACATAAGACCTAATTAATAAGAAAATATATTGTTAATAAATTAAGTACATGTTAAGAACAAGATTTGTTGCTTCTAATTTTATAAGTATAAAATGAGATTTCTATTTATGGTTAATTTATTGAGTTACTCAAGGTTGCCTAAAATCAACTATTTAATTCTAAAGAAATTGGATCCTACTTAACTAAACTTGTATGATTCAAATGAGACACTTATGACTATATAAGATTAAAGGTGTGTGTGCGCGCACACACACATATATAAAGAGTTCTCACCTAATTTATCTTTAATCATTTTAATTAAACTAGGTAGATAACATAAGTTGGCAATCATATCTAGTTTAATTAAAATGATTAAAGATAAATTAGGTGAGAACTCTTTACACACACACACACACACACACACACGAAACTAATACGTGCAATATTTATATGAATAGGTTGATAAATCACTATGAGTAGCAATATATCCCTATGCAACACACTTGATGCTAACAAATTAACTTGATAAAACATCTCGCACCAGTACTACAATGTGAAATATATCCAGGTCATATGTTCTTGAAAATTCAATTCCTCTAGTCATTGATGAGGACATTGATGATAAAGTTAAGACTAAATATTGTTCCACTGTAAAATGATAGAATGTTTCTCTATAGACACCTATGTTCTAAAAACAATTTTATATATTGATATATTTGGCCAATTGGGCTTTGTCCTAGACCATTAGTTAAGTGTTAAATTGGTATTGTAATCTTTATCTTAATACATTTCGCAGTTCATCATGAACTATCACATCAACAAGTTGGATATTTTTTTGTCATAATTGCTTAATACGATTAAAATTGCTTGAATGACCTTTAAAAAGGAAACAATTATGTTCTTCTAGTTCACTTTTCTAAGGCTAATCACCAAAAACATAAGAAAATGAACAAAAAGAATAAGGGCTCTCCGTCTGAAACACTAAAACCTAGTAAGACTATTAAGAAAGATAAAAAAAATAAAAGGGTACTTGTCATTATTGTAGCAAAGAAGGTTATTAGAATAGGAAATGCAAAAGATATCTTAGAACCTTGAAATCTAATAAGGTTATTGAATTCTATACTTCAGGTATGTTTATAATTGAAAATTATCTTTCTACTTCACATAATAGTTCATAGGTATTACATATCGAATATTGTTTTCACATTTGCACGAATATGTAAGAACTAAAGAGAAGTAAGACGTTGCATAAAGGTGAAATAGACCTACGAGTTTGTAATGGAACGAGAGTTATTATATTAACTGTAAGACCTTATTATCTTACTTTTTCTAGTAGGCTGATACTAGAACTTTACAATTATTATTTTATTTCAATACTTTCTAGATACATCATATCAATTTTTTATTTAGCTTTAAATGAATTTAAATTTATTATTGAGGACATATATTATTCCTTTTATAATAATAATAATATTTATTATGAATCTAGTATTTATACAAATAGTTTGTATATATTTGATTTTGATATGCCCATACTCAATATCAATAGTTAGAACATTAATTTAGGAAAACAAAATTTATCATATTTATAGCATTATAGACTAGTTTATATCAATAAAATAAGAATCACCAAGTTACATAAAAAGAGTATTTTGATCATTTTGATTATGAAACACATGAAACTTGTTATTGTGTAAGATGATGAAAATGCCTTTTACAAAAAAGATTGAAAAAAAATAATGAATTGGTTAGTCTAATACATGCACCTATGGCATGAAACATCGATGTTCATCTCATTTATTAATGACCATCATAAATATGGTAATTCCTATTTAATAAAATACAACTTTGAATCATTTAATAGGTTCAAAGAATTCATAAATAAAGTTAAAAGAATATTAAAACACTTCAATCACATCAAGGTGAAGAATACTTGAGCTAGGAATTTTAAGATAATCTAAAAAAATAAAATTTTCTCACAATGAACACTTCCTGGAAAACCACAATATAAATGGAGTATCTAAAATGATAAATCACACCCATTGGATATGGTTCGATCCATTATGAGTTATATAGATCTTAAATCATTTTTTCTAGGGCTAAGCCCTATAAACTGCTATTTATTTTTAAATAGAGTTTCAATAAAATCCGTTGATAAGAATCCATATATGATATAAAAAGGTATAAGATCAAACTTAACATACTTAGATATTTGAGGATGTGATGCTTATATGAAGTGTATTGTATCTGAAAAGTTAAGAGCTAAATTAAATAAATATACGTTTGTGGGATCCGAAAAAATAGTTGAATATTATTTTTTCCAGCTCGTTAAGTGAAATGTTTTTGTCTAAAAAATACTACTTTTTCAGATATAATTTATTCTTAATAGGAGCATTGGGATGAAAATAGAACTTGAAATGTAAGAACCACAAATCGACATCCAAATGAAACCCAAGTTTGAAGTTATAATATTAGATGTTCAGTAAAAAGTTCAAGAAACACAATAACTCCATAGATATGGTATGACACATTATGCACCAATGTGATATTGATTTCTCATAGAAGTTAGAAATGATGAGCCTACCAACTATATAGAAGTGACATCTTATATTGATTTCATGAAATGCCATAAAACCTAAAATGGATTTCATGTACACCAACTAGGTATAGTCATTGGTTGATCCACGTGAAAGGATAGAACTCATTAGATGTAATTAGGTTTTTAAAAGAAAGACTAATATGGATGGTAATGTTTATGCATACAATATTGGACTAGTTGTTAAAAGTTGCAATCAAAGACAAGAAGTTGACTTTAATAAAATCTTCTCACTAACAACTATGCCAAAATCCATAAGGATTATGCAAATTATAGTTGCATACCATGATTATAAAATTTGACAAATAGATATCAAAATTGCATTCCAATATATATATATAAACATAACTTGAAGGTTTTCACACCTATCTCTCCAAGGATTATGTGTCCACGAAGAAGAAATTAGACAACTATGATGAACTTATAGACCCAATAAAACTCATAAAAGAATATATAAAGCAACCTGGAGCTTGTAATATAAGATTGCGATACCATGTTCAAAATCTTTTCAATGACTTTCCATGAGCCTATTAGGCATGATACCATAGCCTAAAACCCAACTATCATTGACTTTCATAATCTCTATGTAAAACTTATCTCCTATTTTAGTACTAGTATACCAATTAAAAAAAGCATAATTGAGCTATTCGTTATCACATAATAAGAATATGAGAGCACCAGAGCATATCAATAAACATTTAATAAGGAAACACTCAATATGGAATGTCTACATGAACTCATTACCATTCAGACTCTGATTAATGGTGTCCACAATTATACTTTTATGGAAATTATTATAAGCTCTTTTAAAAGTTAAAAAGATAATGGAAAACCACATTTTCATAGAGAAGGCGATTGTTACCAAGTAAGAAAACCATTAGGTTCAATGATTAAAAAAAAAAAGAATCTCCTAAGCAACATCGATTTCCTCGTAGGCCTATAGCATCTAAAAAGAACTCAAAAGGTTCCATTCATGATTGGTTGATATTCTCATATACTTATAATGATACCTCTAACCACCATACGTACTTAGGTGTTGGCTTCCAATAAAATTAGAGAATTTATGCAATATTCCTTTCCTATAGAAAGCGATGTAAATATACAAAACTCTAATAAATTTTGTCTTGTTCATTATAACAATTGGCATGATACAAATGACTATTATGCCCTAAAAAAAGATGGAAATATTGATTTCTAAGGGTTACCTCCAATAATTTTTCATGAAAAAAATACAACCCGAACAAAGAAGAAAATACATCGACACAACTTACAATGCATTACCTAAGATTAAATAATTTTCAAGAATTGTATCTCTATTGCATAAGCAAATCATTTGAACTTTTCATAATATTGTCTCTCTAATGACTCCATATTATGTTTTTATCCATGGTGTTGATCATTTTCATATCTCTATACGAAGTCTCTTTATGATTTTTTATTAGGAGAAAAATAACTCTTTTGGTTACGAACATCTTATTTTAGTCATGTACAATTACCAACTCGGGTACAATATGATCTCTATTTGGGTACTAGACAACCTGGCTTGATTTCAAAATATTCTTAAAAAAAGTATTGATCTTCACATCTCCAAATTAAATCTCCATACAAAATCTTCAAATCTTCATACAATAACCTCCCTAAAACATCCATTATAGTATTTTCTCCATGGTATTCTTCACCCCTGGCAAAAGTGGACTTCATGAAATTTCTTCCCTTCCTAGGTACAAAACAAATCTTCATGCAAGCCTAGACGCCAAAAGTCTTCACAAATAGTCATTTTACTCACAAACTTAAAAAAAATCCTTGAGCAACAAGAAAGTCTTGACAAAAGTTCTCCACAAAATCCTCCATCAAAACGACATCTATGAAAAATCTCCATTTAAAAAATGTAATTCATATAAATGTTCAAGCATGCACTTACTTTATGACATAAAATAAGAACAAAAAAAAACAAATTTCAAAATGTATGCATTTTCAAAAACTAGGAGGCAACTGATGAGGGAAGGCCAACGAGGCCTATCTATTGGCCCAATTGAGCTTGAGAGGGGGCAAAAAGAAAGAGAAAGAAAGAAAGAAAGGAAAAGAGGAAAAAAGCAGAACACAATCAGGCTCACCCTTTGGCTCACTCGAGCCTAAGGGGAAGAAAAAGAAGAGAATGAGGGAAGGATGGATGGGGAAAAGAAGGGAAAGATAGAGAAGCTCGAGGGGAAGAAAAGGACAGAAGGAAATGATGAGGGGACAGGAGGAAGAAGATTACGTACATTGACAGACGCATATATATGCTTATTGCAAGTTTGCAACGTAGTTCGTTCGTAGTTGTAAATGTATAATATAAGATTATGCAGGAACTTGTCCTTCAACATATGTTAGCTTGGTATAAATTAATTCAACATCCACAATTGTAACCCTTATTAAATAGGTTTCCTTTTAAAAAATTCACATATAAATAAATAAAAAAAAGGGTTCATTTTATTATATAAAAAAAGATAACACAAAATCATAATATTTGTATACTAAGACCCCAATTATTCAATCCCCCAATTTTTATATTGGCTTCCCATCCAACCAACGACCGAAGAAATCCAACGACTCTCGTGGTTTGTATTCAGGAACTGTATGCCCTGCCCCCTGTGCAAAAAGATTGCATTTTATAATCAAATAATAGAATTTGTAGCCTTTCACATTACACGACTTAAATACAACAATTATAATTTTTTTTTTCTATATATGAACAAAGGCTATAGAGGTAATAATCAACCATATTCAAAATCACTTCATCATATTATTAATAGTGTGCTTAAATGTTTTGCAATTATAATCCAAAGTACCTTGGAATTGAGTCTATGATATATCTCAACATTGTTGGTGAAATATATTATATATTGTTCATGCCATTCTACATGTCATCCATTTATCATATGAAAAATCAAATTGACAAGCAGGGTGAGATTTTATTTTTTATTAACGTGGATGTCCGGGTCAGCTTGCGCGTATCTCGACTAATCTCAGTGATTATTGACAAGCAAACTCAAAACCTGACGAGTTGAGCTACCTCTTAGAGTTAAACAGGGTGACATGCACTAAAAATACACCTTATCCATTATCTCCTACTATTTTGGTTTTTTAATGAATGACAAGCTTTCATTTTTTATTTTATATTTAAAAAAATCAAGTTTGCAAAAACGCTTAATTTTGAAGTGGTTGATGTGCATCCGAAAATTATTATAGTGAGGAGATGAGGTTTTCATACCTTGATGGTGAGAAAGGTTAGGTTATTGTCATATCCTTGCAAGTATCTGTAACAGTAAAAATAAACATAAATATCAGCCACGACGAAAGAGCATTAGTTACACAGTAAAATAATATTATTTTTTAAAAAATTTATTTTTAACATCAACAAATTAAAATCATCCAAAAACACTAAAATAATATTAATTTAAAATAAAATAAATAAATAAATAAATTTCTATTTTTTTTAAATACTTTTTAAACACAAAAATAAACAATTATAATATTGATTTGATAAAAATTTTACCCGGCAACTTGTTCGTTAGACACCCAAGACCTCCATTCATCTATTATCTTGTATCCAAGTGACCTTGTCCACGCTTGCGTACCAGTGAATGGCACA
>Ga0307509_10008681_pt1 | contig 12879 bp, 12 predicted proteins | sample 10_EM_MG_FD_202245 | JGI IMG/M metagenome (GOLD analysis project Ga0307509, IMG submission 202245) | Populus trichocarpa ectomycorrhiza microbial communities from riparian zone in the Pacific Northwest, United States - 10_EM | ecosystem: Host-associated > Plants > Roots > Unclassified | place...
ACATCTGCGAGTACCGTCAACTCCCACGCCACCGCGTAAAATTGAACTCCGACCAAAATGCGGGTACTACTAAGTGCAGTGAGGATGATGGAACGGAGATAAGATCGTCGCAAAGGGAAAATAGACACATTGGTCTTCTGCTAGTGATCCCACCCAGCCCATTCCAGTCCAGTTGTTGTGTTGACGTGCCAATGCCAAAGCGCTCGAAACGTTCCACCCACTCCTCTTTATCATCACGCCCCGACCAAAAGCAGGCAAGGCAAGAACGTCCTCAGGATGACACGTACCCACCCTTGCAGGCGGCCCACTCTCCTTTTTCGGAAGAGTTCCTTCTTAAATACCTGGACCAATTGCTGAATGACGACGACCGTGCAGAAATTCAACGCCTCCCACCGATCTATTACAGAGTTACAGAACACATGCGCACCAGAAAGGATGAATTCAAAACAGCAGATCTTGCCGAACGGGATCACTTTGAAGCAACTGTCAAGCAACAAGGGTTGCAATGTTTCTTTGACCTATTGAGAAAGGCAGTTAATACTGGCAAGAAGGACGACCTGATGGCTGTGTTCACTTACAGTACGCGTTTTTACTATTACGTGGTGAATCTGGTTACAAATACTCTTCAGGTGGATTTTGGGCCCCTTCATCCCTACCTTCTCGTGAGGTTAATAAACCAGTCAAGGTGGATTCCACGAGATCGGATTCGCAGAGGGGTGGTAAGTCAGAATTATTCAGGTGTGGTGATGTTCCTAAGATTTGCTTTGATCCTCAGCTATTGAGCGTTCTTGGACTGCAGATTTTGTTGGGAACTCGGTCGCTCTCCTTGAGCGTCATGTTCGTGGACAAATGACAACGGCGGGGACATATGCTCGCTACAGCATGGTAATCCAATCATCCGGAATGGGAAAGTCACGTCTCCTGGATGAATTTGCCAAGGATCATTTCTTGATCCCAATCAACTTGCGCCCAGAAGGTGGTCAAGGTGTGTTGTGTTCTTTTCATATCCTGGCTTGTCAAACAATCCCCCCCTAGGCTTCCCCCCTCCAGACACTGATGTTCGCAACTTCCTGACAACGGTTAAGAGATCTTACGACGATCCATATGAGGCATCCATTTCTCGAGCACGCTGTTTCCTCAAAGCACTCTTTTGTGCCACCATTGCAACCGTCGATGCTTTTGAAGAAGTGTATCGCCCCTCCATAAAAGGTGGAGCTTCTACAACAGCTAGTTGCATTCGAAAGTTCTGGGCATTCATGTCAGAGGGGCAAAGTTTCCACTCCCCGGCACCCCAGAGATCTAAATTTTACCAGATGGTGGTCAAGATGGCAACAGAGGTACGCCATGCCTTTTTGAGGTCTTTTTAAAAATTCTTTTTAAGATGTCGGTGTTATTTTGAAGGGCATGGCTAATGACCATCCAAGCAACAAAGACTTGCTAGACACATTCGAAGAGCTTCAAGATCGTATCAACAGCCAAAGGGTTTCAAAGGGAAAATATCCACAGGGTGATCAAGTACTTCCGGATGTTTTCATTATGTTCGATGAAGCCCATTCATTAATGGAGCCATTCACAACAACTGACACACGGTGTCATTTTTTTGCACTTCGGCGTGTACTTCAAACACTCTATGAAGTGCCCATGTTTACGTTCTTTCTGTCCACAAATGGGAAGATCTCACAATTTGCTCCACCTCGTCATTTTGATGCCTCCTACCGCATGAACGAAAGCAAACTCGACACACCCCGTCCTTTCATTCTGTTGGGCTTTGACCAACTCATGAAGAGTCGCAAAATTTTCGACAGATACAAGACCCTTGGGGATGTCACCTCATTGGATTGCATTGCTCACATGGGAAGGCCATTGTAAGGCATGTCTTATTGTGTGTCTTCTAAGTTTTCTCATAATTTGACAGGTGGGGTACAATTTATGATCATGGCAATGATGATGTACGCCGCAACTTGGTCTTCTTTGCTTTCGGGAAGTTACTTTGTGGCTCCTCACCTAAAAACCTCACAAGTGCTCAGACATATGCCGTTTTGTCACATCGGCTGGTTCTTGATACCACTGGGACATCCCACATTATGTTTCCTGACCACCCTTTCACGGAGATAGAGAGAGAACGAGAACAAATTTCCAACCACATGCGTGTCTGTGTGTCGATTGGAGATGGGGTTGAGATAATACGTGGCAGTTCTCCATCTGAGCCCATCCTTTCGGAGGCAGCATCCCGTATTATGAGGGACAGCAGCTTCAAGCTAGCTGATGCTTTGGCCGAGGTGCTCAACAGATACAACATCAATCCTGGAGATCGAGCAGAGTTATTGGTTTCCGCATTCTTCACATGGGCTCGTGACAGAGCAGTTTCAGCAAAACCCCATGCTGCATTTCGTGGACAGCTCTCGCGTTACTTCTCAGTACCTGACCTATTCAAATTCCTGTTCTCGAACTCGACTTTCACCCTGATGTTGGCCAGCGTTCCCTCACTTTGCAGCACAAACACTACCAGACAAACATTCGGCCAGGTTTTTGAGGAAACTTTCATGCATTTCACACACTTTATCAAGCCCCAATCACGGAAGTCCTTGGCCAGGGCTTATTTACCCCTGCTTATGGCACGTGGCGCAGCTGCGTTAGGTGCCAACTGCCAGCCTGGTGTCGACGCCATTTACCCATACTTGTATGGCAGCATTGACTTGAACAGCAAGAACGTCGGTTTTATCATAGTCCAAGTAATCAGTGATGTCTCGCTCGAGTCCCAGGACAAAATCTTCAAGAGAATGGACCCATTTACATGTGGTTTGCTCCACGATTCAGATTGCGTGGATGGCAATTTCCCGATTCCAATCATCCGTATCGTCTTCGCACTCTGTCCTGGACAGTCAGTGCCATTGGGAGTGACTCGAAAGACGTACACATCACCGCCGCAGGGTTCATCATATCTCAATGATGGCGGACACTCAAAGTTTACATCATACGATTTCTGGTGCTCGGGAGTCGGTCCAGACATTATCGAGCCTGTCAAGGAAGAACCAAAGAGGTGGAGAGCGTTGGTCGAGAAAGTGGACCCATGGAAGACGTTCTACGATGGTACACTTGATGGTGACATGCTACGCTCACAATTTCCCGCATGTGGGGACAAACATTCACATTTCGACAATTGGGCTGCACAAATTCCTGGGTTGCAATTGGAGTAGTCGTATTGTCTTGAATTGTCTCATAGGGTACCGTTAACGACCGTGACTGTCCCTCTTATCAAATTTAGCTGCTTTTAGGCGTTAGGGCCTTGCCATGTATGAATACATGGTCGCATGCATGCACACCGTGACTTTCACATCTTCCAGCTTTTGGTGTCTGTAAAGTGTGATGCCATTTTCGTAAGTTTCATTCGCTCTGACCATGACCACGGACCATAGGCAGACCTAGATCGACTCTGGCGCCTTGTGTCTCCTATGTGCTCGAGTGTATAACAAGTACCTCTCCGGTATCCATGGCCCCGGATTCGAAATAATGATGGCTGCCATTAGCGAGCCACTTCCGGTTTTAACGGATTTCTGTCTTTGGATGTCCTTCTCGAGACATTATTAGGTGGAACTGCCCTAAATCTACGGTCATTCATCTCGGCGGACATTCCATTTCCAGCATTTCCCAAATTTATTTTGTCTGCCACCAGGATCGTCCTTCTTCTTCACATTTACTGTATTGGGTACATCTCACCCGAGGTGATGATCGATGACCACCTGGCCACACTGATTGCCTAGTCTTGACTTTATCTTCCTTGGATCCCAATCCTCTCAATATGTCCTCATTCACCTCTCCTGACACGTGCAGTCCTCCATGCTCTCACTCGCCTTTCCTTCCTGGTCTTTAGCGGGGACTTTGAAGCCTTCGTCGCTTTAGTAGGTACGCACTCTTAGAAATATTCAATTTCTGCAAGGTGGATCTCAAGGCTGCACCCACTGGTAGTTTTCTTTCCCTGCGCTATCATTATCGAGTTACCCTACGACTGTAGTACGATACGACAAAACCGATGGGAGACATCGACAAGAAGAAAATTTTCACGTTTACATGGCTATGACGGTACTGTACGCATTTGTTGTCTGTGCACCTATGGAATCAATCTATAAGAGCTTCGACTCCTATTCAGATGCAAGGATTCTTAATCGTCTCACACGTCTACATGTCAACATCAGGATCCACAAGCATTTGTCGCCCAAGAGCCAAGTTCAAGGGGACTCACCGATCAGTAGACGTAAAGGCTTCTCCTCGCAGACTCCTTCGCCCCAAGACAGCACGTCTTCGACTTTCACGCATTCTTCGATATGCTTACCGCACTGGCGCTTCCAGGAAACAAGGGAGCGCGCCTTGCACGGGAGATATCCCTTGGCAAAAATATGATTCGTGAGGTGGGCCAGGCGCTCACACTTGAAGTCCGGCAAATCGAGGCGGATGCGCTGGGTCGCGGTGTGGGGGTGACCACAGCGTACGTATTCGTAGTGCACCCAGATGGCCACGGGGACATCCACTGCATTTTATGATTGGATCAATCCACTATTCCACATAGGAAAAAAAAGTAAAACTACACACCAATGACGAGGCGAAGCGCGGTCTCGGGGGCGCTTCCGGCACCTCGCACGAGCAAGTCCTGGACGCTGCTGCAGGCCTTGAGACGCAGACAGGTGCTGTCCTCCCACCAGACAACAGAGCGCCATTTGGGGTCCACGAATCCCTGCTCGAAAACGTGGTCGAGGACGTCCTCGAGGTCGAAGAAACGCACGGCGTCGCTGACGTCGATGAGCTGGGCGGTGACCTGCTTGTGAGCGCGGGACGCCTGGTGATAGGTGATCCAGAGCTCAGTCGTCTGGGTCAGGTGGCAACGAGCTGAAGAGGCCATGTCTGAGTCAAAAGAAAGAAGAGTAGAAGTTGGGGTGTTGGGGAGCGAGGAGAGTGTGGAGAACGAGATAGCTGGGGAAGCTATTGTGGGAGGTCGCAGTGCGATGTAGTACCTACTAGAAAGCGACGCGACTTTATAGTCCCCATGGGGAGACCTCTCTTGCCCACCGGTAGCTAGAAACATCCATGCCGGGCTTGTATCGAGGTAATGGTCCAGAGTAGGCCACTAGGTGATATTGTCCACAAGCTATACCGCAGTTTGCGCCTCAAACCGTCGCCGCACAATTGGTGCGGAATCCTGGCGGAACAGTGTACTATAATATAACCCAACTTGAATGGCTGACGATAACGTTGCGTATGTAAAGCGAAATTTTGAACGCTTACCAGACGCATGGTACATACATGCCATGCTTCCCTATTCAGCCCCAAAAGTGTATAGAGAATTCGCAATCACCTCATACAGGTGCCAGACTGTCACCGGCGTGCGATATATCGCATATCAATACCTCAAGAGGAATGATAAATCAGGCTCTTCAAAACCCTAGCGTCGGAGCAACAAAGTGTCTTGCAGTTCAACGCCATCGGTTTTAGTGGTTTGCACAGCTGCAACCACCAGTGGCATGAGGACGCCGACTCAGAAGATAGTATAAAGTGTCCCTGAGGGCGGGAGCCCCCGCTATACAATGGCCATCCGAGTCCTGCAGTAATCATTGCGGCTATTTGCCATCGCGACGGTTTCGAAGTCCGCAGATCTTGAGTGTGTATGACCGCGGAATAGAAGTAGAAGAACGTTGATAAGAAATGCCACCGCGCCATACCGAACTGTACTGGACACAGGCGACCCACCTTTTCCAGCAGGGGCATAGCTGCTTGAATGGGCCAAATTTCAACGAGCATGACACCATACATATCCGAGTCAGAGGTCCCTTGATGCATTTTTCTAGGGTGTACTACACGTTGAAATAAAGTGAGACAACTTACCAGTGAAATCCGTCAGAGTCGGTTTGCTGCTTCCGTGACGGGGATATCTGAACCCCTGGTGCCCTCGGGTGAAATAGAAGCTGATTTGAATCTTTGATGTCTTTCTCGGACCGGGAATTGGTTAAAGCCGGCATTGTGGCCCCGGGAGCCCACCAGGCGCCCCGTGGCGATGCGTCCGAAATAGTAGGGTCGAAAGGATGTCAGGAGAGATGGGGGCCGAGGGAGGAATGGAGGCAGGGATAACGGAAGATGAGAAACCGCCAAAAAAAGTAAAAAGAAATGAAAATAGAACATGGACAGAGGTCGCCTTGCTCGAGCTGTAGGCTCCGGATACTATATTCCATCGTATGGGCAAGCTCTGGCCAAGCACATGAGCTTTCGTCTCGGCTCTAGTTATGGCAAGGCAGGGTGGATGGTGGTGTGACGGAGGTGTGAGGGACGCATGTTTAGATTTTGCTGACGCCAGAAGTTTGTGAGAACCACTGAAATTAGTATATCGCATGCGTTGTCGCTCGAGCTACCAGTGACGAACATCGTTGCCCAGCGATGGTCGATGGTCCAAGGAACCTGGCATTCGTCATGAGCGCGTGAGCTTTGGACACCGTCACGTGACGAAGATTCCCTCAAGTACGACTCGGAAGTGTCCATTTCGAGATCGAGATGCTACTACCAACTGTAGTGCTGTACAGCAAAACGGACGACAGAAATTGACACAAATCAAAGCATATCCATATTTACACAACCACGGAGCGGTACTCTACGCAATGATTGTCGATGATCCTATGGAATCGTCCTGTAAGACTCGGAGCTTCGATTCCTCTTCTACCGTAAAAGCTCTCAACCTCAACCGACTCACAAGTCTACATGTAAACATTGAGATCCATAAACATTTGTCGCTTGAGTAAGTTCAAAGAGACTCACCGATCACGAGGCGCAAGGGTTTCTCCTCGCAGATACCTTCACCCCAAGACAGTACATCTTCGACCTTAATATTTTCTTCGACGTGCTTTCCGCAAGTCCGCTTCCAGGACACACGGCAGCGCGCCTTGCAGGGGAGATACCCCTTGGTGAAGATATGGTTCGTGAGGTCCGCCAGGCGTTCGCATTTGAAATGCGGCACATCGAGGCGGATACGCTGGGTTGCGGTGTGGGGGTGCCCACATTGCACATATTCGTAGTGCACCCAGACAGCCGCGGGGGTATCCGCTGCGTTTCATAGTCGCATCAATTCACTATTCCACGTGGGAAAACAAAACAAAACGAAAGCACTCACCGATGATGAGGCGGAGCGCGGCCTCGGGTGTGCTTCCGGCACTGCGGGCGAGCAGGTCCTGGACGGTGCTGCTGGCCTTCAGACGCACGAAGGTGTTGTCCTCCCACCAGGTGACAGAGCGCCACTTGGGATCCACGAAGCCTTGATCGAAAACGTAGTCGAGGACGTCCTCGAGGTCGAAGAGGTGCACCGCGTCGCTGACGTCGACGAGCTGGGCAGTGACTTGCTTTTGAGCGCGAGACGCCTGGTGGTAGGTGATCCAGAGATCGGTTACCTGGACCTGGGGGCAGTGGACTTGAGGGCAGTGCGCTGAGGAGGCCATGTCTAAGTCAAAAGAAAAGATAGTAGACGTAGGTGTGTTCGGGAGAGAGGAAAGCGAGGAGAACGAGATCACTGAATGAGCTATGGTGAGAGGTCGCCGTGCGATGTAGAATCGATCAGCAAGTGGCCTGTCTTTTATAGTTCCCATGAGGAGATTCTAATGCACAGTGGTAAATTAGCCAGAACGTCCTCGTAAGTACAAGTCGGGCATCGAAACAGCGGCAGTCCGAATAGTCCTCTGTGCATTATTGTTCACCAGGGGCCAGCAGTTTGCGATCCAGGTCGTCACCGAACAAGGTGCGAGGAATTCAGGCGGAACTGTGCACTATAACCCAACTTGAACGGCTAACGGCATTGGTGAAACAGAAGTTTGAGCGCCTTCGGAACGGACTGTATTGTACCGCACAGCCCCTGCTATCTCTATTCTACAGAGAAGGGACCAGCTGAAAGTATCCGAAGAAGGGTTGTGCAACCACTGCATGCCGGTGCCAGGCTGTTACCGGAGTGCGATGCGTCGGGTGGACAAGCCCTAAGAATAAGTCCCAAATAGTTTGTTTACAGCTCTGGGCTTGGATAAGGGAGTGCTTCCCACTGGTAACCGCTATAAACAGACCGGAAATTGGCATAACTGCGACAGCCAGTGACAGTCGGGACGCCGACTTGGAAGATAATATAAGGTGTCTTCCAAGCCCTGGAAGCCCTCGGTATACAGGAGCCAACCCAGCCAGTGGATCTGGGGATGGAGACTGACAGTAATCGCCGCAACACTTTTCGCACCATAACAGTTTCAAGATTGGCAGATTTTCAGCATGTCTGATAGCGGAATAGAAGCGGTAGGGGCCTGATCAGAAGCCACCGCGACATAGAGTAGGTCTCGACTCTCCTTTCTGGGGAATAGACCAGTTGCCAAAGAGGATGCCAACGGAGATACCGGAACACGTCACTCGATGCATTTTCCCAGGGAATGGGGCGATATTTCGTGTTGGGGACCAAGTGAGGCGATACGTTGGTGGGATTTGATGAGAAATCGATTCGCTGCCGATGTGGGAGGACCACTGACTTGACTCCCAGTGACAGGTGTTTCAAATTAAGCCGTAATTTCGCGATCATGTGCAGACTTTCTGTATCGCGGGTCTCGGCGCGGCAAGGTGCCCGGACTGTCGCCGGATGGTGATGCGCGTCACGACGGTGGGGATTCGCCGTCTTACGAACTCTGACAAAAACACAGCAAGAAGGGCTTCACCTGTACCTTTCCTCTCCCTTGTCTGTTACCTCGTTCTCTGAACTGTGCGCCGCATAGAATATGCCCTTAGAAGCGCCACACGTTGCCGTGTCAAGAGAGACCGCCGGACAGGCACTTCGCAGGCTGTGGTCCCTGCATCAGACACTACCTACCACTCAGAGATTACAGTCCACTATTCCATCCAACTTCCGAATGTCTTGTTCTCGCCCTGGGCTAGATCAAACTACTGAAAGCACAACGGCTTTTACCGGCAATGGAGTCAATAATCTGCTGTATGCCCCCTGTTCCCTTCAGGGCTCTGGAAGTCGCAAAGGGACTCTGGAGCTCTCTCGCCGACTCGAACGTCTTGTGGAACGTTCGCGGGTGGGCTGGTGTCAAAGACAACCAACTTGCCAGCTGCTACCGCATTGTGGAGTTATCGCGACCTCTCCCTATACCTCATTCAGGTATCTCACTCCCCACATTCTCCTCGCTCCCTAATACACCGACTTCTACCATCAGTCCGTTTGATACAGACATGGTATCCTCAACTCTCTGCCTCAATACCAGGCTCTTGGACTCTGGATTACCTACTACCAGGCGTCTCACACCCATAAGCAGGTCACCCCACAGCTCCTCGACGTCAGCGACGCAGCGCACATTTTCGACCTCGAGGACATCCTCAACCACGTTTTGAATCAAGGATACGTGGACTCAAAGTGGCGCTCGGTCACATGGTGGGAGGACTGTACTTCCGTGCGTCTTAGGAGTAGCGACCCTGTCCAGGACCTGCTCGCACGCGGTGCTGGGAGCACCCCCGAGACCGCTCTGCACCTCATAATCGGTAAGCCCTACATTCTTTTTGCTTTCAAGAGTCACGGTGATGCAGACCTGATGACCCCGACGATTATATGAAGCAGCGGACGTTCCTATGGCAGTTTGGGTGCACTACGAATACCTGGACAATAGACACCCTCACACTGCGACCCAGCGCATCCGCCTCGACCTGCCACACTTCAAGTGCGAGCGGCTGGCGCACCTGACGAACCACATCTTTGCGAAGGGGTATCTCCCCTGCAAGGCGCGTTCCTTTGTGTTCTGGAAGGGTACATGCGGGGAGCACATCAAAGAGAGCGTGAAGGTAGAGGACGTCCTTTCTTTGGGTGAAGGTGTTTGCAAGACAAAGCCTCTACGCCTTGTAATTGGTGAGCCGCTTTCAGACCCGTATATCCTGCCGATGTCTCTAGCAGGAACTAACGAGTTTGTGTAGACTTGTAGGATGGCGTGGCTTTCGTTTCGGGAACATTTCTGTAGGAACAATTGATCAGAAATTAACAATTTTATTCCTTGTACCTCAGCGTTCGAACTCAAATAATCGATCTTCTCATAACATATGTCCCGAGCGCAGCGTGTACTTATATTGTTGGATGCATCATGGAGCTCCTGTTCGACACGTTCGTCGATGTCTTTCCGTTCGAGTTGATAAGGAGCCGATTCAATTGTATTTCTCGTCCCTTATTAAACGTGGCTGAACAATTTGGGGTGATCAAAAATTCTTCATTATATTTCTCCGATATTATATCATGCGAATTCCATCACGACAGCTGGGAGGGTACAATACCTTTAGACGGAAATCACGAATAGAAAATCCCACAACCTCGGGTAAAAAAATGCTATTTGGTAGGGACATCCCAAACCTTGAATTCTACCCTCGTAGCTATCGCTTGAGAGCGTGAAAGGTCGGGGAGTACACAGATATATCGTGCAACCAGATGTTGCGGATCTCCGCTTTAAATCGGGAGAAGATGTTCACACGGTGGGGACGATAGTCCGGCTAAGGGGGGTTTCCGTCAGGATATCGGCCCGCTCGCGACGGGCTGGTGAGCCGTGAACGCGTTCTCGCGGTTGAACACCTCCAGTTTGAGAGCTTGCAGTCAAGGTGCGGAGTTCGATTCCTCACTAGCTTAACATTCCCCGACCCCCCGGCATTAAACTAGAAAGACAAAGTGCCTGCATTGGAATAGGAGCATGGATGATGGCCGTGAAGAGATAGAGCATAGTTTGTAGATGGAATAATACAACGGAAATGTTTCAACGACGGCTCCGGCGACTGATGTTGTTAAAGTGGGTTTACCCACGGCCGATGCCGGTGTGTGTTTTCTATTTTCTCGAGACGATCGCTTTCCATCCCATACTGTAGTGCCCAGGGAAGATTGACCACCCCCATTTCCGAAGTAATAGTAATTACTCCCTGGGACCACCGGGTCCTCGAGTCTGCGTGATGCCCCACCTTACTTCGCTGATAGTGATGGCGGAGCACTCCGTTCATCTCCGAGAAGAATGTTCTGTTCAAAAACAAGATCAAAGTCCGTCTCGAAATGAATGCGACAAATGCTGATTGACACGGCGTGGTCCATGTGACAATCAACATACTCACTGACGATGCCCTCCTCAAAATATTGGTCTCTACAGAGATGATTTTCACGAATTGTTCTATCTTCACATGGAGATGGAAAGTACCGACTCAAGCACGTCGAAGGCGGCCACATATTGTCTTTGGGTCATCTCCGTATCTCGGCCTGCGAGTTATCTGCTCCGACAGAACACGCACGAGGACGTCACTGGACTTGGATGATAGATACTCTGCCAGTGGTTCTCTATGCCAAACACGCTGTCATCGCCCAGCATTCTTATTTGCACTACCTTCTTTGAGTTAGTCATGATCTGGTCCCGCGGTCCCGTCTTCATGACATCTCTACTCGCTGAATTTCCACTGCCAATCGGATGTCAATTGCCTCAGGCTGCTTCACATCACATCGTGTATCCTTCGATCGAGATGATTCCGCTTTCGGAAGATGAGACAGGAAAATAGTGTGGCGCATCTTATGTGCCATAGGGTCTTTCAAAGTTGCCCTTATTCGTGCCATTAATTGTTTCATTATTTATTTCATTATTCATAATGGTGTTGTTCAGGAGATCAATAATGGAATGATTTTTGATTAATAGCCTCAAGGGCCCCTTCGTTGTTAAATGCCCATTATCCTTCTCCATTGACAAGACCATCGGAGTTTTATTTGGAATTAGTCCAAACCTTGTTCTTTGCCTTCCACCGGGACATGTCAGCACGTCCATTGCACACCACTCCTCCTCCTCTGCCTTCGCCCCTCCCCTCTTGTCGTGCCTCAAACCCTGCTGCTCATGACATGCAGATCGTCCACCCTTCACTGGCCAACACCAGTGTGCACCACCTTAACACCTGTCATTCCCATCACACAATGTGCACAACACCAGACCTTTTCTCTCTACATCACCATGTGGGGCTGTCACTGGCAATACTGACCTCACACTCTTTTCCTTCTCCCCTTTCTGCTCACTCTCCTTACAGCATACTTGTCCCCTTGCTCTGGACTCGACATATAACTACACCCTTGCTGGCTTCACCAAGAGGCAGGCAACATGGCCCCCCCTCTCCTTTTGTTTTCATGTGTTCAACTCTCAACCGACCAACTGATGGTAAATCGAGCCAACAAGCCACCGGTTTGTCCTTGTGCTGTCATGATTCGTACGTTCCCCGTTCTCTTACCATCCCTCACCTTTGCTGATCATATCATCGACATCTCAAGTACTGCTATGAGGCAAGCTTTACAGCCACACGTGAATGGCCACAACAGGGGCCTCCTTTCCCTTCCAGCGCATCTGGTGCATCATTCATATCAACTTCCTTGTCCACACACATACTGTCACCACCTCCCAATGATACTGACACTGCCTCCTGACGATACCAACACTGACACTGCCTTCTGACGTCGCTGACACTGTGTCCCAACATCCCGACAATACCAACTCTGCATCCTGATGATGCCAACACTGTGTCCCGGCGACACCAACACTGCATCCTGGTGACACCAACACTGTGTCCTGATGACACCAACACTGCGTCCCGATGACACCAACACTGTGTCCCAATGACGCCGACACCATCGCCTCCTTGCTCTTACCTTCACAGACTTGTCTTTTCTTACCTTACTGTAGATATCTGTAGGTACTCAAATGTATATAAACCATGCCTCCTGCTCTTGTGGAGTGCATGCGGGCATTGACCCCAATCTAGCCTTTAGACCTTTTATTGTGTGATCCCCCATTGTTTGACAGAAGCAAGACCATCGTTTGCAATTCCCCTTATTCTCTG
>Ga0307509_10008682_pt1 | contig 12879 bp, 18 predicted proteins | sample 10_EM_MG_FD_202245 | JGI IMG/M metagenome (GOLD analysis project Ga0307509, IMG submission 202245) | Populus trichocarpa ectomycorrhiza microbial communities from riparian zone in the Pacific Northwest, United States - 10_EM | ecosystem: Host-associated > Plants > Roots > Unclassified | place...
GCACAGACTAGTCTCTTTTCGTAACTAGTTCCTTTCCACTAATTAACCCCCACCCCCCCCCATGCTATACACATGACTTCTCTCCCCACCGCACGGCTCTCAATTCCTCGGGCACACCCTTATCTCCCAACTACAGTATGGCGTGCCACTTTCTTATCGTCTGTCGTCATTCGTTCTTTTGTTTTTTTTTCCCTTCTCCCGACCGGGGATAAACCTACTTTTACGTTTGTAGGAAGCGGATAACCAAGCCCCCCCCGTCTTTCCCCCCAGCCACACACAACTATTACACATAAACCCAAAGCTGGTCGGTGGGGGCCACCCCGCGCCCGGCCTTAGTCCCGACATCTTGAACCCGCTTTATCACACCCCGGTCTGGCAGTTCAGGACCGCTGAGTGGCAATGTTGTTCGCTCTTCTCTACTGTACTGTGGTCCTTTTGAATTACTTCCACCATTGGTACTCGCTTCCTCTCGAGTTCTTCCCCCCCATATTTTCATTATGTTCATTACCTTCTGCGCCGGTAATCCTCCGCATCGGCTCCAAATCTCGACAGGACCGCACTCTATTAGGAGTGTGTAGTAGTAAACAAACCTCGCCTTCGAAACCAAAAACAAAATGAAAAAATAATACGCTACCAGGGCTAGCACTACGCGGTTCGCACATCATATGATGCACAGGTGCTGGGAGGCCGCACTGTACAGGGTAGGATGCAAAAGTCTTGCCCACATATCTCGCGCATGTCAAACTTAAGCGGAAGTACCGGAAACTTCGGGGTAAGCGCAAGTACTACAGCACTGGTGTAGGAAAGCTAAGGAGAGCACCATATCCCATGTTTGATGAAGATGAAAATCCAAACTTGCACACAATCTCATATCGCAGCAATAAAGCCGACTGGCACTGTACAGCACGCTCCACACACTATATCTCTCCAAAATTCCCTCGTACAGGGATAGTTCCTCTGCCCAAAGTCCAGCCATGTACAGTACAATATTTGCAGAATATCTCTCTCTCCCGACTACCCCAGACATACACCAAAACGAATATCCCCTTCTAAGCCAATTGATCCTTCAAACATGAACATCGCCAAGAATGATGACCCTCGAGTGACCTTCCATGACCACGAGTTTCCTCTCCTGTATCTCTCCTAAGAACGCGGTGCAGGCTGCAGGCTGCCGAGTCGGGTCCATTTCGCCAAGTCATGCGGTAGTATCCACCCGTCCTCAACACGCATATGGCCATGCGGCTTCCTTCCGGTAGCTCATCCGGCATGCACGCTAATCAAGGACAAGAAATGAAAAAGAAAGGAAGAGAGGAAAGAAAAAACGACATATGCCCTGCCCACGTAATGGAAGAAAAGAGGAGAAAAAAGTAGCCTCCCTAGTAGAAAAAGAAAAAGAAAAAACAAAGCAAAGAAACCCAAGCAAAGATAATGTCAAGACTCCGCCCAAGATACCGGTCCCTTCGCGCCACTGTGCTCCCCTCAACCCTACTATCTCTTTGAAAATATACAGTAGAAGAGGAAAAAATGACAAAACACACAAGCAAGGGAGGAGGTAGTGGAATGGCGAGAGAATTTGGCAGACTGCTTAGCAGATTACACAACCACTCCGGCCCCTCCTCCTCCCGATGAATTGATCCCCATCATCCCACAAAGCTTGCCTCCTCCTTCTACGCCTCCCGAGGGTGGTATCTTCGCTCAACATCATGTGCTCAGCCCATTTAGACTCGAGCCTGTTTGCGCTGTCTCGGTCACCCCTAAGAACTCTCTTCATGTGTTCGTCGACCGTCTGCTGCCACCCATAGAAGCACTTCAATTGAATCAATTCCGGTTTAAAGGTGCTGGGTGTGGAATCGGCATTGCGGGCGAGGATGTCACGGACACCAGGCCAGGTTATGCCCGCACAATCATAGACCACGAGCCTAAGGGCAACCCGAGGGGAGCAAGACCCCGGAACTGGTGGAGAATTGGGGGGCGAGAGGCGATGTCGAACGGCATGCGCTGCCTCGCCCAACACCTGATCTGACACCCGAGCTGTTATCCCAAAATTAGCCTCCAACCCTCCATAAAGATCGTTTGGGGAGTCACTATTATCCATTTCCAGATTCCTCAACCCGGGGCATTTACGGATGATCTCTGTCATCCCCTGGTCACCCATATTCTCGCAGTAGCTGCATTGCACATGCTCTAGTTTCTTTGCCGCTGGGCCCCGGGCCAAAGCCAACAGAGTTGTGTCGGTTAATTCCGAGCACTCCTCCAAGTCTAAATGTGTCAACTTTCCCAAGGTAGGAAGGAGTGTAGTTAATCCTGAATCGGTCAAGGACACACAACCTCCTAATTGCAATGCTTCCAAGTTGGGTGCATTACCAGCCAGGCTCCGCAACGCCTGGTCCGTTAGGTTGGAACATCTGCTAAGATCCAGGTCCACAAGCTTTCTTGGTGGGGCCTTCGGTTTGTTCGTGAAGGGATCCACTTCGGGGTCTACTCCCTCCACCATGATTGCAATTGCCGCATCATCAATACTCTCGCACGCGCCAAGGTGAAGAACTTGGAGCTTATTGGATTTGAAGATGGCCTGCATTGGGCCAGGTTCGTTGAACCTAGTGACCTCGCAGGCTCTCAACTCTCGCAAGTTCTTACACTCCTCAATAATTTTCTTGACACCCCTTGCGTCCATGCCAGAACACCACGACACATTTAGGCTCTCTAATAATAGGCAAGATTTTGAAATAAGTCTGCAAGTACGATTGCCAGCTGTTTTGAGTCCAGAAATATTGAGCTGAGCCAGCCGAGGGTTGCGCGAGATGATAAAGTGAATGGTTGTTTGCTCAAATTTACAACCTTCTAGAGATGCCGTGAGAAGGTTCCTACATGCATTGGCTACCGCCTCCAGCCTCCAGTCGTTCTGCAATTGGACGCACCCTCTACTCCCGAGTGAGCGCCATACAAGCATGCGGTTGGGGGCAACGGCTAAGCGGAACTTACCGAAGGTTCAGGTTCCTCACGAAAGGGCCTGCAGTTTTAATGATCCTCGAAAGCTGATCCACAGGGATCTTGTTGTAATATCCTGTAGCATCCAAGTTACTCCATAGTTGCCCGTCGAAGCATAACAAATGCCACTTCTTGCTGACCTGTAGTACCAACCCCATAATTTACTCAGTCACTTAAATTTCCCAGTTTTAAAAATAATGAAAAATCCAGATGGCAGACAAAGTAAACATCATAAACAAGACTATGGACACTAACCGCTGAGCAGCGCACAAGCTCCTTGGGTCCCAAATAGCTGAGTATCTGAACCTGTACCTCCCCGGGGAGGCGACCCCACATATCGGTAAGTACCGGTTTCCTCCTTACCGAATTAGGAATCCCAACGCTCATGTTCTCGCCTTGGTGCGTCTCCGCAACCCGAAATCCGAGCGGGTGTTCTGCTGCGGGGGTCGTGGGGCGTGTTAGGTAGAGAGAGATACACGAGACGGAATGCTTCTTTGAGTACTGGTCTTTAACCGATGACGGTGGTTCCGAATTGAGCTTTGAAAGCTGCGGGGAAGATGGATTGCGGGTGATGCGAGCGAAGAATCTCTGGCAACGAGAAGTGCGCGGTGCTTTAGTAAGACGAGTGCCCACAGCTTGGTCATTCACCAGGACCATTTTTTAAATGGTAGAAGGGGTGGGAACAGAGTTATAACTAAGCGGGGAATATGGATGAAAAAGGTGAAGAAAACCAGATAATAATCCGGAGAGGTAGAGCTACCCTAAGGCTTTCCCGAAACCTAGGGCGATGTCAACATCAGTTTTCCAGGTAGCTGGAAATCCGTCGAACCTTTGGGAAAAACTTGGAGAAGGTTTCGGGAAGGACTTTGTCGGGATATCTCAACCAAGGCCTGAAAATGACCAACAAACCACAAATGGTGATCTCACTAGAGGGAAAAAAGTGGCCGGGAGGAAGCCGTCTCTGTTTGTGGGCTCCAGAATTTATGCAACAAGGTGCGACAAAGTTGTTGGGATGCGACTTAAACCGAGGGGCAAAATCCACTGGAAGGTGCAAAAGGGCCTATTGACAAAGACACCAAGCAAATAGAGGGAGAGGTCTTTAGGAGGGCGGGGCGAGAGAGGAGATGTGGTGGTTAGGGGAAGATTAAAGGGGAGGAAAGAGGAGGAGCCGGATCTCTCAAGGGGATGGTTTTGTTAGTAGGGCATATGATGGGTCCAAACAAAAGGCATGCAAGTCAGCAGAGCACCGCGTGGTGAATGGAGAGAAAATATGTTTGAGATTTTTGGCAGTAGCGGGGGTCCTAGCCAGCCACAAAAAAAAACAAAAAAAAACAAATTTGTGGTTAGGCCGTGGTGGTGTTGGATTTCTGTGAGCTCGGGTGGTGTTAGTGGTTGGGTTGGTGTTTATGGTGGGGTACAAGGGGGAACGGACTGGTGCTGTGCCCGTGCATCCAAGTCCCACACAGACTTTGAGATGGGGTTCCCGTTTCTCATGCACCACCGTCTTGCGTGTTATCTGGGCATTTTGATTAGGATAATCGAGTAAAGCATATAGAACATTTATTTTTTCTTCCATCATAACTACTCGTACAAGTACTGCACTCGAGTACACTTTCCCCTCATTTCTCACGCACTACTCGTACTCGAGTACTCCTGAATTTGGACTGCACTGATGGAAGAGTGAGGGGTTATATATGCCGCTACAAGTACCCGGGCTACCGTAGATTTCTCGAGTTCTATTATAAGTTTGGCATTCCCCTCGCATCAAGATTCCCAGTCTAGCCCAAAGGAGAGCTTATGGTCTGGTGAGCAGCGGGGTGGGAAGGAACAACGACCTTCGGTGACCGGGACAATGCAGGGTCTGATTAGGGCGCCAAACCATGATGAGCAGCAGACAACTCGGAGCCTGAGTAAGACCAGAGAGCGCCGTACCCGTACTGTACTCGAGTACTCATATCATACTCGAGTACAAGTGAGGACGGAACGGATGGACAAGGACAAGGAGGAAGGATGATCAAAATACCTGTATAACATAATATGAGTGATGGAATGAGGAAGGAGTGACTTGTGAGAAAAAATGTCGTGACTCACCCCTTTTTTATTTGGTGAAGGGCGGAACTTATGTGACCCAAAATCTGCTCTTAGGGTGACTTACCAAAGAGTCCCAGTATGATACCGGGAGGAAATAAACGGGGCCTCTTTATTCCTTTTGGTGATCCGATTTGGCGGGCCCAGAAAAAGCGAGGACACCACCACCACCACCATCATCATCATCATGGGGATCATCATCACTTTTGTGCCCTTCTTTCCTCGTGAGCCTCAACCCTGTCAGCTGCAATGCTGCATATTCGTCTGAAGGCACCTGGCACGCGCACCCAAGGCACACTCATCAAAGAAAATAATAATAATAATAATAATAATAATAATAATAATAATAATAATAATAACGATAATAATAATAATCATAATAATAATCTCTGGAGTCTCGTCCCTTGCTGTGATTTGCCTGCGGTGTTGAACCGAGATTATGATGTTTTGAATATTGTGAGTGCTCGCACAGACGGCCCTTTGACCCAGCCTTTGAAATGTGAATATCTCCAGGAATGGGATTACGGGAGCCCCTTGTCAACGGTGCGGGCAAAAAACTAAACCCTAACCCTTGATTGGTCTTGCCCATCACAATCAGTTTCTCGGCATCTCTGCTCCCTTGACCCCCCACCGCCACCACCCCTTCCCCTCCAACGAAATGTATCGAAAACGATGAAACCTTTCCGCTCCTCCCCCGTGCCCGCTGTCGATAAGCCGACTATTGCGCTCATCCGCCGTGTTCTCTGCTATCACGCCCCTCCGTCTACCCCCCTCGAACAACTCCTACCAGCCTTGACCTCTTCCCCGGAGGTTGATTTGGAGCTTTACGCCTTTCTTGCTATCATTTTTAGGGACTTTATCTACTCCTGGTATTCTAAAATCACGGCCGACAATGCCTTTGCCGATGAAATCATTGCTGTGGTGGCCCATTGTTCGAGGGCTATCGAAGAGCGAGTCCGAAAGGTATTGTGAATTAATCATTTACCCCTCCAATGCTATAAGCTGACGCGGAAGGGAGGACCTGAAAGGTTGACCTGGAAGCCTTTTTACTAGACGAAATCCCTTCCTTCATAGAAAATCATATCAAAGGTGATCCCCACCTCGATTCCCCTCTGCCCGCGACACCCCTCTAACACACGGCAGATTACCGTTTGGCTCTCTCACGTCATAGCACACCAATATCCCCGCACCTTACCGTCCGCGAGATATTCCACAATTTTCAGCCTCACCCCGCCCTTTCAGCCTCACCAGACAGCGAAAGGCTTTACCTGAAACTCGTCTCCTCGGGAATCTTGGCGGTCCTTTTGCCCACCGAGGACCTAGAATCTGATTGTGAGAGGTCACTAGTGAGAGAGGTCTTATCCGGAATGGTATTATGGAATGTGGTGGACAATCTCAGCGAGCCTCATATTATTCATGAGATGATTACAAACATCCTAGAACTTTTGCGCGCTCCGATGAGCCCTCCCAGTGCTCCAGAACCACCACCGGAAAATGAGAGGAAGCCATTGATAACACATACGCGGAGAAAGAGGAGCTATAGTGAAAAGATGCCACCCGTACCACCTCAACATGAACCTAATGGCTCAGTAAAAGAAAGATTCTACATCTCAGGAACACCCACTCCGCCAGCAAACTATACGCTAATTCGCATACCCCTTGCCGTGGACAATCTTCTTACCATCACTTTCAAAGTGCTCTCCATACTACGCACTTATCTCTCCTCCTTCATTACCAACCTGCATTCACCTCCGCCCCCTCCACCCCGGCCCAAGAAGCCCCTACTCCGCATGTCTCTCTTTCGCCTAATACCTTCTTACCTACATCTCCCCACGCTCCAACCTTGGACACTCAGCAGCCTCCTCTTTTTCACCAAACCTTTCACATCCCGCTCAACCCGTCTTGGCCTCACCCTCGACAACCTCCTATCCTCTTCTTTCCACTCATACATCGAGTCACCCAGCTTATTTGTGCGGATTCTCCGTTCCGCCAGATCAGCATTGTTCCCTCCCTCGCCCGAGCTAGTCCGGACCCACCCAACACCAAAAGAAAAAGCGCATATGAAACTTACAGCAGAGGAGGCAATATGGGAAGCTATCCCTTCGACAATACGAAGGGTTTATTTCGGGACGGATGATAAGGAGGAGGGTTTGGCAGTAGTGGGCGAAATGCTACTAAAGGTGGTGCAGGATAAGGAGATTAATAAGCATTTATTGTATAACCTGTTGGATTTGATTGTTGGTAAGCTGATACCGGAGTTGACGGAAGATGGGCCTGCAGAGTTACGGCGGGGTAGGGTGGGCGTTGTAAATCGGTAGTGGTGCTTTTTTCCCTTTGTCAAATACGTGCGACCGCGGATACAGCGGTTGCCGAGGTGTATTATTATGATAGCAGATTATTCTAGCGCATAGAAGGGGTTGCTATTTGCTTGCTTGCCTGGGACGCTAAAGTTTTTTTTTCATTTCCTCACAAGGCACTATCGTACATTCCGGCTCTAATCATATACTATCACTCGCGCTTTGGTTCCAGTAGGCTTCCAAAAGCCACCAGCGGCGGCAACGGCAACGGCTGACCTCGCAACTTTCACATTGCAATACAGCGCAATAGAATAAGAGTTTGCAAAACCAAGAATATATAGAGATACAAGAAGGGCTCTAGCCTCCTACCAGCGGGTAGGGCCACCTCCTCGCTCAAGACAATTAGCTACACGCCTCGGCATACTATCAATGAAACCATAAATTCTCTCTCACGGCAATACCTCCCATGCCTCTATGCTAGTCCAATCAACTCCTTCTCATTACGGGGTATTCTCCTCCTCCTCTCCTAGACTGCTTTCCTATAGTTGGGTTTGAATAAAAGCCAAACATTCTCGATTGGATTGAAATCAGGTGAGTAGGAAGGCCAGTCCACCCTTGCTACACCAAGGCGCTTACGGTATTTCTCCGTATAATTAGAAGTATGATAGCTGGCACTACCCTCTATAGTTTGAACGCTAGCTTCGGCTCCACCAGCTTTCTTATAGAGTGGTAGAAGATGTGGAATGAGAATTTCATGGACATGCTACTGTGAATCGAGGTTGCGATAGTGTTTCTGCCAAGCGCCAAGCTTCTAGTGGCTTTTGGAAGCCCACTGGTTCCAGGTTCCGTTTCCTGGGTAAGGGTTCTTTCTAATGAGTTTACTTATCATACGTGTCTGGCGTCTCCGCCATGCATGTTTCCTAGCTCCCTGACTTCTACCTTCAGGCTAGATACCCCGGCCCTAAGAGGAGCTACAGATGTTGTTTCGATGGATCTTAGGCAGGTGCTGCGCTGTGGGTCTGTTTCGATGAAGCTTCATAAGATTGATGCCAGCACGCCAGTTAAAACTTGCAGTCCGCCAGGAGGATTATGCTTGCTCGAGGAAATGGGAGTGGCTCTTATTCCTTGCTCGATTACTACACATTATCCACATAGGTACAGCATAATCTCAAAAAATTAAACCGTGTGCTGTGAAGTTGGGAATTACTTACTTTAAAAAAGGAACGAGAACCACCGCAAAAAAAAGAGCTGCCGAGGCCCCCCGAGAGGCATAAAAAACAATGAAAAAACACCATACCTTATCAGAGGAGGCAACTCCAACTACATAGCACACGATTCGATTATTTGAGATAGTGCAACAGTGTTGGGAAATGTAGAGCGCACTGCACAAGCCCCCGTCAATGGTGTTTATATCATAGAAATCTACTAAGATAGTCTCTCAGTAGTACCGTAACTTTGAAGAAAGCCTGCCCTCTGGCTTGGTGCTGGGGACACCAAACATCCACCGCCCCGGAATTCCGCATAAATAACCTCCTCCTCCCTCACCGCACTTGCCCTTTCAAAACCCTACTTCTGCTCCTCGTGGCGGCCTACCTACCGCCAATCTGGGGGTTAGGAAAGAGGATGTGATGCACTATAGAAAGGATGTCCATCTTGCGCAGTTGTATCTGGGAGGGAAATACTTATGTGATTTAAATACTCTGATCTGCTCCTCACCGAAGATAGCCTGCTCATCTCAGGCTATCTTTGGTGTCCAGAACCTTGCCTAATTTATCATATCCCTCTAAACGAGATACCGAACGAACTAAGTTATGTTTCTTCATCCGAATGATCTCCGAAACAGAGTATGAAGCTATGAAACCAGAGAAAGGAGAAGAAACCTCACTATCCAAGGAAAGCACATAGTGGCCGTGAATTGACATCCAAGCAGCAATGCGGGCATATGCAGGAATGCATGCGTAGCCCACAACCTATGCATTCTCCCACAATACGAAACCCTACCCCACACTCAATACTAACCTCGATCCCATGCCGCCATGCAATCTCTCCCCCGAACGCCATAAATACCCCTTTCCTTTAGCCCGATCGCCCCGACTTCTCTCCCCCCGTCACCAATTCTCTCTCAAAAAACACCCCACACCTCAAATCCGAAACCACATATTCCAACCTCGATACACGACATACCCATTCAACTACGCAACAAAAATGCTCCTCCTTAAGCCCATCGAGAATAAACCCACCACCACTCCCACCGTTACCCTGGAGCAGCCTCTTAATCCACTCTATGCTCCTCGTCCAGCGGCTAAGGGGAAATGCGCCGTCCACTTATGCAGTGCCTGTCACAAGATCTTTGTCCCTGTGGAGGGGGGGATGTGCATTGCTTGTGAGTGTTCCTGGTCCTGGAATGTTAGGGGTGGCGGCACTAATTGCGATATAGGTCAGTTGGGAGCTTAGGTTCGCCCAGTGGCTGGGGGAGAAGGCGGAAGGGGAAGGGATGCAGTTGGTAGAGCAGTGGAGCCAATAGTGTGAGGGAGAATGGGCAAGGGCTTAAAGTTGGGCACGTAGGCCGCCGGCTTGTATCATGCTATGATGTTGTTGCTATGATTCTTGTTTTGTATTCTCCTCTTCGAAAATTACCATTTATATTTAAAACTTGGCTGTTCCTTCAACGGATGTTTCCGGCACTGTCCTAGAAGAGACTTTTCTATCCAGAAGTTTGGGTGTTTTTATAATACGGTACTCTAGGCCTGTGCCAGTTGGGTAGGAGAAGTTTATGGTAGATCCAAAAAAGTGCGGCATTTTATTTTCTTAACTGAATCTCGCTATGCCCACCGCGATTGCCATCCATGTGATTAAAGTGGTGGGCGTAATTGCCGGACGAGTGAGATTCTATGATGAGAGATATCGCCTGTTATTGTCATATCAAAAAAAACTAAACGCGCCAAGGTGGCAATGGGAAAAGCTTTTACCATTCTAACCAGTGCATGTATCAAAAGTCGCTTATCTAATTCTAATAGTTACCCGGGGGGGGTGTTCAGTTATTTTTGATCTGTAACACTGCGTCCCTGAAAGAGCGTCCGGCCAGGCACTCCGGACCCTCCAATCCAACCCCCAGAAACCCGATCCCCGTTCCCGATTTTTTTCGACCGGAGGCTGTAGTGTGGTGGTAATAATATTATGTCAATTAGGCCCTGTTTGGCACACCACCATTTAAAAAAAAATGCCATTTTTCTTAATACAAAGAGCAATAGTCAAATAAAGTAAAATACAGCCGCGTTCGTAAAGTTCTCGTACCCTCCCGAGTACCACGAGTAATTAGAAAGGCTTTGCTAACCCTCTTCCTTGATTATTCGGTATGGTTTACAATGCACATAAAAGTATGTCCGAAAATAGTTATTAGAAGGCTTCTTGTTGTCCTGTTGTTGTAAATAGGTATTGTTCTTGAGGTACAAGGAGGGGTACGAGAATTTTGCGTACGGTACTGTATGAAATGATAGACATTGTCCCATCATATTTTGCAACATGACCATTTCTGCTACTCCTCAACCGTAAGGCCTCGTATGATTTCCTCCTTTGGACAGGGTATATCGAGGAGTGTCTACTATCTGTCTATGATTTTTTTATTTTTATTTTTATATTTTTTTCTACCATTTCCCTTTGTATCATATCATATTAAGAAAAATGGCATTTCCCCAAATGGTGATACGCCAAGCTGGGCCTCAATTCCCCCCTCTAGGATGGAAATACGCTTAGCGATTCACCACAAACTCAGCCCTCACATGAGACAAGAGAGAAGAAAAAGATGCAGCGCCTTACTACGGGAGGCAATTTTTCACGTCCTAGCACGCTGTTCTCGTATCCGAGCATGATACTTACAATAGCTAGGAGAATAGTAGCCAATATACTCCAAAATAACTTTTAATTCCCAGAGAAAGGCACGGAGCATGTCGGGTTCTCTGGTCGCAATACCATAAAACCCAGCCAAGACTGTCCTTGCTGTAAGCAAATTCTCACAGATTTTTGCTGCTTGGCCAGGAGCGCGCTTTCAAACTTCTTGAATCCGACACCCTTTCCAGAAGATCAATGTAGCATATACGTATATACAGTTCTAGGAGGTCCCGACCCAGTGCTTACAATAGGGTCTGTAAGTTCAGTTCGTAGAGCTCCATGAAGACTTCCGAACGGTGTTCGGAAGAGGGGAAGCAGCATGTCCTCCTAAACTTGGGTGCGGATAGGCTATGAATCAATTAACCAGCCCCGGCAGGGATTTTGCTCCCTGCATTTGACTAGAGGGTACGGGAAGCTACCGGCCCCCCACTATTGGGCAAATACTGAAAGATTGCCATGCATGCGACTAACAGGGAGGGGTCATGAGGCTTTCTGGGAACATAGATTGTGTGTTGTTCAACTTCCTCATGAGTAGAGTGCTCACCAGCAGGGGGGTTCTCATGATTCCAAGGCTGATAATGAGATTTCTATCTTTCACAGATCTGTTCGTGTAAGGTACACGGAAAGGCTTTTAATTGGGCTAGGCAAGCCCATAAGTGAGCATGATAAACTAGAAAGAGAAATTGTGAGAGAAATAAAATCGAAGATATGACTTAGAAAACTTCCAAGTATTTCTAGGTTTCTCCGCTATAGCATAACTGACCACTGCTAGAGCACACTGATAAGCACTGGGCTGATTGCATAGCTTACAAACCTGGCGTTGCCTAAATTCAGTGGGGACAGAAGTTGGTCGTTTTGGAACATCTTGGCATGATACAACGACCCTTGGGACCACCACCGACGCTCCCTCCAGACGGAACATAAATTTCGCTCTGCAGGTGGACCAATGGTGACACACTTTCCATTGGGCAATCACATCCTCCTTGAGTGCATCTATACAAAATACCAACCTGCACCAATCGTCTTTTGTATATTCATCCAATACCCTCTCCTTTGCATGCATACTAACAGCCCACTATGATATAAAGCCTCGTTTTCACCTTTCAATTCAAAGCCTCTCCATAGAATCCCTTCTTACCCACAGCCCCCCACCCCTATAAAAGCCCTTTCCCCAACACCATCCCTCCTCCCTCTTCCCTCAGCACATCATCCAAAACCACAACACCCCAACCAATAACTACATACAACCACACCACATTACTCTATCATCACTACCTTTTTTTTCTTTCCTCACAAATAACCGCAATGCCTATCCAAAAGCCTGTCGAATTTACCGACGATGATGTCTACCTATGCCTAGCCTGTCAGAGTGTCCCTGTCAAGCAGGAGAATGATCTTTGCGCGGCATGTGAGTCTCTTTTTGGTTGTTCTTGGAGTGAATTTTTGCATGGGGCATGGCTGATTTAGGGGCGATAGGCGAATTGAGTCCTTATATTCCGCCCGCCGGCTACGGGGTGGAGGAGAAGGATTAAGTCAATGGGGGGAGGTGGGAGAGAGGGAGATGGAGAGGAGAGAGGGGGGCGAGACATGGTGAGAGAGGGTGAGGGGAGACAGGGAA
>Ga0307509_10008683_pt1 | contig 12877 bp, 16 predicted proteins | sample 10_EM_MG_FD_202245 | JGI IMG/M metagenome (GOLD analysis project Ga0307509, IMG submission 202245) | Populus trichocarpa ectomycorrhiza microbial communities from riparian zone in the Pacific Northwest, United States - 10_EM | ecosystem: Host-associated > Plants > Roots > Unclassified | place...
CTCGGAAAGAAGAATACTCTCTTGATATTCTATAACTACTAAAGACTATAAAGATAGTCTAACAAAATATACGTAAGTAATTCGTTACCTGTCGCATAACTAACCACACCAGGGTAGGATTGTTACAGCCGGAGGTGTAGAGGAGATGGTTCGTGGAGTATCATCATACATTTGATCCGCTGTATATAGAGATATCTTACATACCTGGAGCGACTTGAATCAATCATTTGTTCGTGAAAACCTTTTCAGGCCCATGCATAGCTGCTAGCTAATGCCTGCTGCAGTCAAATTCTCACTGTTTTTCGTTTTCAGCCCGGCGATAGGACAGGAGGGAAATAACTTGCTTGGTGCTAGTTTGTGCCCCCCCTCTTTAAATCCCGTTTTTGGGCCCTTTTGTAGTTCCTCATTTTTGACTTGTGCCATATACAAGTATAAGGGTTGACGTTAATTGGGTGAACTTGAAGTGGGTGTTTCACACGTGCTAGCTAAAAACCTTCCTGGGTGAGTGCGGGGTGCCTAGTATCCAGACCACAAATTGGGAACGATTAATAGGTGTTGGAGAGCTTGCTTTACTAGATTCTCTACATTGAGCGGTGACCGTGCGCGTTAGAAGACTGTTTATGTGCTCGGAGAGTTTCTATTTTTCGCTGCGTGGGAGCGGACCGGTAGCCCAGCTAGATGGGATTCCCTCCTTACCAAATACCCTGTGATCTACTGGTGCGTTTGGCACTAGGATCGTTTTCCACATTTGCGACCCAATATAAAGGGTTCACATCATCTCACTCGTTCCTTAAAGTGAAAATACATTCAATTAGCTCCGCTCCGTCTACGCTCACCACATATTCATAGCTTTATAATACAGTGCAATTAATTTCATTCTCCCCTGGCCAAAAGCGAGTCCCCTATTAGGGAAGTGCATGGATTCATCCCTTCGACCACATACCCTGTATCCTTTCCGGCGCCGCCTGCGTGACATCCCTCTCGCCACTGGACTAGGCAGACCCGGACCCCGTGCTGCTGTTTTCGCCCCTGGGTTCGGTGGTGTCCTTTTTGCCGTCTGGGTGGACGTCGCGCTTTCCTTGTTGATCGCCTTTGGCCCGTTCTCCTAGGTCAGCAGCTTGTTTGTCATCCTTGCCTTCGCTGGTGATCCCTCCGCTATCGTCATCTTTTGGCTTTGGCTTTGCCGCCATTTTCTTCTTCTCTTCGATCTCTTCTTTCCTTAGTTTTCTTCGGCGCTCGTCTTCTTCATTTTGGAGGTTCTCCCATTGCGAATCGCGGAGATTTTGGAGGTAACCCGCCGGGCCGGGTACTTTGTTGGCTTCGTCTCCGATCTATGAGGTTCGGGGAAGGGAGGGAATTAGTAAGGCGATGAGGAGATACGGGTATTGATAGATACCTGTCCCCGTCCGACCAAGGTGACGACAATCGATGCCCCGACAACAAAGGTCAAAATAAACCTGTATGTCATATACCATGGCGGCGCCCATCCCCATCGGGTCGCCGTTGAATCCGCAAAATACATCCCCGTGAATCCGAGAAACTGTGTGATTAGTGCGTAGTCGAATGGCAGCAATATCTAACGGTGTCCCATGAGTCTACACCATCCCTCAAACAATTCCCGTGAGAGAGGAGTAACATACAGTCGGCCATGCTAACACCGGTGCAAGGATGCTCAGCGCATACCTCTGATATCCGTGCTTGCCTCCATACTCCGCCATCTCTAACCCCCAATGAACAGCTCCCAAGAACGACAAAATAACAGCTCCAAGACCAACCTGCAGCGGCTCAACAAAATTCAACACCTGCTCTGCCGTCTCCGCACTAACCAGATACCCAATCGCGTGATGATGGGCATAGTTGATGTCCCAAGCCAGGTACAAAGTTAACGCCGATACTCCCGCGTACGGGAGTGTGCCCCCGAGACCAATGTAGTAAACTTCCTTGGGCACTTCTCTCAGCGCGAAGGTTTCTTTAATAACATGCTACACCACACAATCAGCACCCCCCCTTCCCCTTCCGCCTAGTAGAAATTATAGTTTGGAACATACAAAATCCGACTTCAAACCTTTGAGCATATCGATCTCGTCCAAGGACTCCCCTCTATGCGGTACCTTCGGCCCGCCTCCGAAAATGGGCGTCATTGAGCTGGTCGTGGTGACATCTTCGGGATGCGCCTCGAGCTTCTTCTGCCGCGCTTCCTCAAATTCCGCTTCCAGTTTAGCCACTCCCGGCTGCACCTTGCTGGTTTTGGGCGCTTGCTTCCATCTTGGAGAAGCGGTTGTGAAGGGTCGAACGTGCACTATCGATGAGAGGGGCCTCCAAGCACAAGAGAGGCTCAATGGAGATTTCTGCGCAGGGACTGGTGCCGAGGAGGGGGGTGCTCTGCTGAAGAAGGACCTCCGGGCATTATGTAGGAAGAATGAGCGGGTCACGCTGGTGGTGGTGGGTATTTTGCGGAACATGATTGTGTGTGTCTGATTTGGGGAGAGGTGGGGTATTTTAGGGCTTCTTTAGTATTTATTTCATGGGAATCAGGTGTGCTTGGTGCTGTAGTATAATACGAGTACGAGTACGCATTTGCTTTTCTAATTTCTGGCTTTGCGGTTGAGTTTGTAAAGGAATGGTATTTAGATATGATGATTGTAATTGTGACGTCATTAAGTGGTTAGGGTATCAGTGAACTCGCTGCCAGTTGTTTTCGGATGCGGAACACTTGCTGTAGATTAAAGTCGGGCATTTGATATGATAATAGACTACCAGCAATACCGGTACTTGAGTAGACTACGGTATTGGGTTGTGGCTCCGCACCGGCGGCCGACAGCGGAGGTTCAGCTTGAGGTCTCCGTCTAGTAAGGGGCTAGGAACTCGGCCCAAGCCTCGGTTGTGAGTGATCTCTTGTGACCTAGGGGTAAAGGTTTACCCTGCGCGATTGCTTGGAGCTGATACCGTATGATACTCGCAACAGCTCGTGACAACTTTGAACAGAGCCGGATACCCAACATAACTCCGCCATAAGTCCCGCCCGGATGTCCCCACCTACCCCGCTAATCCTCACTCACGCCACCATAACCTCCCTCCTCACATCCCTCCCAGCACCCACAATCCACAATATTATCGACTCCTTAACTTCTTCCTTACAAACCCTCACTCACCCTACCCCTTCCTATAGCCGTACCCGCACTACTCCTGTAATAAACCAACCCCCTCGCCAAACCCTCCAGAATAATGTCGCCAATTACACGACCCTCGTAATGCCCTGCGCAACCCACAACCTAACGTCTATAAAATCCGTAACCCTGCCAACACCGCCGACTCCTCCGTCCCCGCCGAACGGCGTGATCACGCTACAGGACGCTGCTGGAAGATTACTCGCAGTTCTGAACGCGGAGGAGATCACCGCATTTAGGACTGCGTGTATTAGCATTGTGTTGTTACTTGGGAGGATCAGGTATGGGTCGGGTGTGAAGAGAGTGGTGGTGTTTGGTACGGGGAAACAGGCAGAGTGGATATCGAGGCTTTTGGTCAAGTTGTGCCCCACCCTGAGGAGATTGGCTATCATTGGGCGGGAGGGAAATAGCAAGGAGAAGATGGAGGCATTTGTGGATAGATTCCGCGGTGGGGTAGAATCCGAGACGAAAATAGGCTGGAAAACATATGGCGGGGGAAACAATCAGGATGTTCAAGATGAGCTCAGCGAGGCGGATGCAATATTCTGCTGCACACCGTCGACTGTGAAATTATTCCCTGTCAAATTCCTGACATATGGGAAAGAGCGATATATCTCCTTGATCGGCTCGTATAAGCCGCATATGAAGGAGCTTAGTCCTGGGTACTTAAGGAGAACGTCTGTGACTGTGGTTGTGGACTCTGTCGAAGCGTGTCTTGTCGAGGCGGGAGAGGTGATACAGGCTGGGCTCAGGGCGGAGGACTTGGTGGATATTGGGAGCGTGGTCAGCGACTTTAATAACGGCCTCGGTGAAAAGTACTTGGGTGACGTGGTGTTCAAATGTGTTGGGCTGGCGATCATGGATCTAATCGCTGCAGAGGAAATTGTCAAGATTGCTAGGGAGCACAAAGTCGGGGTTGAGATACCAGGATTTTCTGCGTGAAGGGTCTGTTTGATATTCTTCAAAAGGACATTGTTTTATACTGCATACAAATACGTTCAAGAATTACGCTTATTATGATATTTTACGAAAAATCGCATTTGGGTCAAGATGCGGGAAAAGTTCCCGCGACTAGATGGGCGGAGCTGCCAAGTTGGAGGAATAGATTAGATACAATAACCTAAGGAGTTAATCGAGGGAATGGATAATCCTCTCAGACAGGTCAGATAGTATAGATATATGAGAAGACAAAAAGGGGAAAACAAATCCGGCTGTGAGAACAAAGGAAGAAACTTGTAAGGCAAGAGAAGAATCATCAAAGAGAGGGAAAGGCGCAACCATACTCCATACTTTTTTTTCTTTCTTTCTTTTACTTATTTTTTTCTTCTTTTTTTAATATATAGATATTATCCACCATCATTATCATTTCTACAGAATCCCCGTATGCCACTTTAAAACCCAATCCCTATATGCGATCTCCAGGAAATAAAATGTCATAGTAGCGGTAGCCATTAGTTTAGGTGGTAAGATGGTAATGAAGGTTTGGTGGAGCGAACGGAAGGAAGAGGAGAGCGATGGACAAAGAGTGAGGGAGATGATATTTCAGGCTGGAGATGGTAGGTATTATTGTGTAGAGGATGCGGGTGTATAGTCCTTTCGTTGAAGTTGCTCTTTCTTGAGACTGCGTATAATTCCTTCCAATCTCCGGCGTTCGTCTTGTTCCGCCTTTGTCACCCGTTAGTTTACCCTCCGTTTAAAGAGCCAGTAGCAGAAAAAAGAAACAGGGGGCTATCATGACATACTCGAAGCGCCTTTGTTTGCTCGGCTCTCATATCCCTCATCATCTTCTTGAACTCATTTTTGAGAACTGTCGTACTGGTGCTTTCCCCTGGAATGTCTCCAGTATGTCTTCCACTGAGCTTTCCATCATTAGGAGTGCGAGCACCCAACCAGCGGACCCTCTCGTCAGCTAGACTCGTTTCGAGATTCTCGCATTTGGTCCGGAGCCCATCGACGAGGGCTTCTAGCTTGATACGCTCGTTCTCGAACTCTATCGATTGCTTAGTGAGGTTTTCGAAATCAGCAAGCATGCCATCAAGCTCGCTTTGAAGGAGCTTGCAACGCTTTTCGAGGTTGCTGTCGGCGGCTGGCGTGGTCTTCTCGGCCCTTAGCTGAGCAATCTCCACCATCAATTCATGGTTCTTCATGGCGAGAGCTTCAAGCTCCTGCAGAAGACCGGGATCTACAACCTGTGGCCGTTTCCCAGCCGCCTCTAAAGCCGCCGCGGCAGCCTGAGCCTGCGCTGTCTCTGCAGCCCTCTGTTGTCTGGATCCATAGGCTGAATCAAGCTCAGCCTTGAGCAGCGCAACTTCAGTACTCAGCTCGGCAACTTTGCCCTCCAATCCTCTCATTTCTTCATCCATCCTAACCATTTGCTGCTCCTTCTCTGCCATTTCCTTTACCATCACCGTTTCCTTCTCCAGATATTGCCCTTTTCCATCTTCCACGTTGCTCCTAGCCTCCTTCAATGCCACAATTTCCCCTTCCAACCTCTGCAGCTGCTCGTCATTCTCTCTAGTAAGAGCGTCGAGTTCTACCTTGGTGATGTCTCTATCCTCCTTCACTTCGTCAAACTGAATTTGGAGCTCTGTAAGCTCCTCCTCCTTCTCCCTAATCTGAGCAATGAATCTTTCTTCCGCCTCCGCCCTAGCCTGTTTCTCAGCCTCCAACGCCATCGAATCCTTCCCACGTCCAGCATTGTCTTCCATGATTCTCTGCTGGTCCTTTCTTCGCTGAATATCCAGTTGCTCCATTACTGCAGTGAGTTCCTCCCTCGCGTTTCTAGCCTCCTCTCTCTTCTCTTGCACTTCAGCACGAGTTGCGTCAAGCTCATTCATCATGTTCTTAACTTTTCCATTTGCTGTCATAATGTCGTTTTCCCGTTGGTCCACGATATTCGCTAATTGTTCCAGCTGACTGGTGAGTGTCGAAAGGTCATCACTGAGATTATCTACTCTGGCACGGTGCTGATCCTTGAGTTCTTCGGTCTCGGTTTTAAAGTGCCTTCGCTGCTGGTAAACCTTTTGTCGCAGCATCGATCTCTCAGCGTAAAGTTGTGTGGCCCGGGTGTAAAGCGCCTGGACTTTGGCCGAAAAGGCTGATATTGAGAATTCTACGGCTCCATCATCGATCTCATCTTCCGACTTGGGATACTCCTCCGCAGCTGGATCATGTCCTCTTGCTCTTCGCTGACTCCGAATCTCTTCTTCGCCCATCACCAGCATGTCCCACAAGGTCGATAGTATGGCATCGGTTCTCTCCAGATCATGAGCTGGTTTGGGCTTTCCGGGGCTCGGTGGGGGATGGAAGTTGCTTTGCTGCAGAACTTTGACGTTCTGTTCTAATAGGGCGAGCTGATCAGATAAACGAGTACCGTTCAAGGTACCATTAGCAGGGACGTGACCAGGGGAAGGCAAGCCTTGGTTGCTGTTGAGCCGAATCAACACGGTCCGTAGCTGGTTGTTGGCCTCCTCTAGGCGGCGCGCAGTAAATGGGTCGTCACTAGGAGCAGAGCCTCTTCGGGAAGAAGGATGTACGTCTCCGCGCTGAAATCTGCCGTTTTTGTCGGCTGGTGAGCTTTGATCATATGAACCAAATTCATCTAACTTATCCGGGGTCCGGTAAAAGCTACGGTCGTCGAATTCAACGTTCATAGAAGACATTGTGCCCCTCCTATTGACCGAACTGAAGGTACCTGAAGGGGAATTCGGGGAGGGTGGAAGCCTGGGGAGATTTTTGATACCACCCTGGTGGGTCATACCCAGGATTCCGGCCCCATGCTGCAACAATCTCCGCTGTATTTCCACCGCCCTGTTGTTCAATCGCCAAAGTTCCTGAGACAACTCCTCACATTTCCTGTTGCTTGCCATTAATTCTTCGTCGGTATGCTTGGTAACGTCACTAACGCCGCCGAGCAAGGACCGCCGTTGTCTGCCTTTCTTCGAGTAGAGCCTACTCAGGGATAAGGCGGCATCGCGAACCTTGGATTCTAGGGCAAGCTTCCGTTTCGAAGCGTCAATGCGATTGGCGAGAAAATTGTACTCCTTCTTGAGCTCGTCCACTTCTTCATAAGAAAGAATTTCATACTCGGTAGAATCTACTATGGCAGTTTCGACCAACAAATGCATTGCCATGGGGTCATTAACATTCAATAGCGCCGACGATCGTGGCCGCGTCTTGTTTAACTAGAAGAGTGGAAAAGCGTTAAGCAGCTGCTGCCTTCAGACGAATTTAAGGAAAGTTCGGGTAGTTACAGCCGCATTATGGAGGAAGCAATCATGAAAGAAGACAAAATAAACCGAACAAGAAAATAAAGCGAAGGGATTAGAGGAGAGGTCATGCTCACAGCATTAAATCGTGGGTGGGACTCTTCATTTGGTGATGAGAAATGTTTTTCGAGTATATGCGATGGTGGACAGCTATTTGTGGCCGCCGCAGTGTATCTCGGACCGCTGGTGCGTGGATCGGAGTCATTTGTGGGCGGGTAGAGGGGCTTTGCGGAGCCCGCGCCGTTCAACATGACGAAAGGGGGGGGGATTGGTGCTCGAAAGTCGAATACTCGGACAGATGGTATCTCGGAGGGCGGTTGAAGCGAACTCAGTCACAAAAGGGCAACTGTATTGCAAGAGCGATAATAGTAATCAACTGATGGTACTGAAACATTCAAGCCCGGGAATGCGTAAGTGCGGTGCACCATACCAAACAGCTGTGGTCAACCAGCACCGCTGTGGACAGTAGGGCAGATGGGAAAGCAAGCGACAGGCACAGATAAGGAAGGGGGTAGGGAAGGAGGGGAGGGGAGGGAAAAAGGGAGAAGTGTGGGTTGTGAAAGAGAGACGGTGACGGTGGACGGGGGGGTGGAGGCTGCCGCAGCAGACAGGGCTTCGTTTGGCCCGTCAGTCAGCGAGGGAGCCTGCTGAGATACTTGGTGACAGGGTAACCACTAGGTTCTTGCTCAAACGAGAGGAGGACAGGACAGGGCAGTGCAGGATCAAAGGCCTTGGCGAACTTCTTCTGAAAATTATTTCCGCTTTGATCGCAGGTTGCATTTTTCTATTCACTGGGGATCTGGGTCCCTTGGGGAGGAAGAAAATAGATATAATACGGTAAATGCTTGCATTGCACCATACTGAGTATCATAAGAGCTGATGAATAACAATAAAATCAATTGTACGGTTGATTGTTTGGATTTTCCCCGGTCTCCCTCCGTGCGGTGGGGGTTTGCGGAGTAAAGTCCCAGAAGTGTTTAATTGGTACTGCAACGGTCTTTTTTCACTTTCCCTACATCTGTAGAAGGGACAGTCGCCTTGGGCTGAGCCTGCCATAGCGGAGATGTTTCTTTGAATGACCTTACGCACATTCCGGTCCACGTTTATGCATTAGGAACGCAGGGGTAAGCAGGCACAGTACATTTGGGGCTTTAATGGGAAGGTGTCAGACAGTGTGAGAGCAAGTCCAGGGTCCGGTGAGAAAGTTATGGAACAATTGTTCAAGGTTTAACCACCCAAATATATCCCTGTTTGTTCCGGTTAATAGGCTCCTGCTCTTTATAACCAAGCCGGTCGTTGTGCATGGCAAAAAGTTATTTCTATTGAAGAAAAAATTAACAAAGGAAAAAGAGGAAGCCAGTTGGTATTTCCCGTGGGACAACGGATCGAGAGTGCAAAAGAAAAGAGGTAGAAACAGTTTCCCAAGAACAGAACAAAGTGCCAAGAAAAAAGCAAGAGAGCCTACTTCTTGGAAGCATGGTAGAGCTTACTCTGTAGCCTTCTCCAGTCTCTCCTTCCAAGACATTCTCAATTCTTCCATCTGCTTCCAGCACTCTCTGCCGAGCTCCTCGAGTTCGAGCTTGTTTTCCACACCCTCAACATCGGTAGCTTTCACCATCTCTTTACCAGATCTGGTACATGCACTACCCCACTTTATCTTCTGAGCCCGCGCACTCTCCAACTCGTCATCTGGTGCGAGGACCAGCCAGGAGGCGGCGTTCGCACCAGAGTAGGTGGATACGTTGTGCCAGGGACTGCCAAACCAGCGCGCAATGTAGAAGGCAAGGAGCATGCAGTTGAAGAGTATGAAGTTCAGGGGGATGATACTCGTCCCGCAGATGCCGGGATGGTAGACGTACATCTTTGGGACCCGCTGATCTTGCCTCTCGAGCTCAACGCCATCACAGGTTCGCTTCCGGTGAAAAAATGAAGTGGTAAAAGGCGAAGTGCACTCTAACCCGGACGTCAACGCCAAAACGTCAGTGAGGCGCTTACTACTCTCGTAGGAATGGCTCGCGCGCACGCCTTGCAAGTCCTCGGTGGAAAGCGTCCACGGGTACGCTTCCAGCGAGGATGTCCAGATAATCCGCCCGCCACCTTCGGCCAACAAGTCCGCAAGCTCATGCACGAGGAAGTAATGCCCAAACACGTTCGCCGCGAACACCGTCGGTATCGCCTCACCGCTTAATGGACCCTCCTGCGAGGTCATCCAGCCCACATCCTGGATCTTGTATGTGGGCACCGTGAGGGCCTGGATCCAGTTCCTCGCCAGCGAGACGAAGCAGCCCAGCCAATCGATGCCGAGGAAGGAGCCCATTCCCGCGTTCAGGATCGCTGCATCGAGATGTGGGTAGGTGCTGCATAGGGTTTGGGCGAGGGTGTACACGGAAACGAGGTTGGTTAGGTCGACGGAGTGGTGGGCGAGGGTGCAGCGCAGGGTGGGAACATTGTGGATCTGGAGATAGTTGCTTAGGAGTGCGAGGGTGGCTGAGCCTTTGCTGTAGGAGCGGGTGGTTATGATTAGTGTTAGGTGGTGGTTTTCCGGGTGTGTGGTCAGGAAGTCGTCCAGCAACCGGTGTGCGAGGGAGAGGCCGAGGCCGCTGGGGGAGGTTAGTTCGTGAATTATGTTTAGTTCGTGAATTATGTTTATCAGGTGGATAGTAGAATGGGAAAGTTTTGGAAACGTGAATATACCTATTCGCCCCCGTGAGTAAAAAGTAGAATTGAGTTTTCTCCGACATCACTTCGCACTCCCTATTTGGCGTGCTTGACGTATGGTATTATTATATTATTTTTTCCTGGTGGTCAATTGTTAGATGCTGCGTGAAGGTCGTTGGCTAGGGTTGTTAGGGGAGGAAGGGGATGACGGTGGTTGTCATGCAGTGTTTGTTAAGTGCCTAGATTTGTTCGTGGATACAAGGTTCCGCCAAGCATCCTGAAGGACCCGAGCATAATACAAGTGCCATGGGGGATGTTTTCGCACAAGCACCGTCACCGTTACAACCCCAGTGGTTGAAATTCGAACTCGCCAAGCCAGCCAGCATTTGGGCCCTTGGCCAGTAAGAAACCGAGCCTAAAGGGAGCTTCCAGGCTTCATTGCACTCACGAAGTCTGCCCCATGGCAAACCGATTCTGGTAATGGAAACATTAACGCCTACGGTATACGCACAAGAACGACCTAGGAGCTGGATACACGATAACCGTTGGACATTTGCTGGCGGCATTTGTCTTCCCGACAGGAAGGAGGAGGAGCACCGGGGGGATGATTGAAACCCGATGATACCGTGGTGGATTGATTCCCCAAGAGAAAGGGGAGAGGAGGTCGAGAAGAGGATTTGTGGTGGGAGGGTCGTTTGACCCCCAAAAGATGCTTGGGGTGGAGTGAGATTTTGTGGGTGGTGTCCGCTTCCATTTTTCTATTGGTTGCTAGATGCCTGAGTCATGAGGCTGAGCCCCACACCATTGGTTCGAACGGCTTCCGGAAGCGTAACGAGTACGGCCTACAGGAGCGCGAAAGCCACACGAGTGGCGAAGGATGGATTTGGAGTGATTGTTTTCGGCGGGGGCTCTTCTATTCCCCCTTGAATTCTTTTTACTGGGCACGAGGGGACATTCGGGGTACGCTGTAGGTATTCAGTTGAGGCCTCTCTAGAGGTCCCACCACTTTGCAGTTGTGAGGCGATGTTTCATCTCTTTTGTTCGGTAGGCGATATTGCCATTCTTTTTGGGCTCATTGTGGGGACAATCGGGAGGTTGTAGCGTGGAGGCTGCTTTGAGTACCAAGCCAAACAGACTTGATGCTTGAAAAAGGCTCTTAGTGTTGCTAGCGGTTGATGGGGTTTCTTTTGTTATTAGTTGATAGTTAAGCTAGTAAATTGAAAAGCTGATAAAAAAAAAAGAAAAAAAAAAAAAAGAAAGTTTTCGCACAACCTCCGTCTCTCTTACACCTCCAGTGAAAGAAATAACAACATCAGTGACGTGTCACTTTTCGAGTTGTGACCTGTAGGATCCTTGGAATTTATCTCGCGATATTATCAAGTCTTTATCTACCTTTGTCTTGTACCAAGGTATTTCCATCGATTCTAGTGATTATTTTATCACTTCCATCTACTTTTATCTTTACTTTTGCTTTCTATTACAACGAACAACTGTTAGAATGCCTCAGCAGAAGTCTACGAGTTTCTTTGGCCGCCAAGGTTGCCAATTTTGGGGTTGTCATGGCGGAGATGGTTTTGGAAATGGGAGATTTGAGGAAGGAGATGAAGAGGCTCCGACATCATGTTTCGGTGCTTTCCAAGAGGAATGACCGGCTGGTGAAGGATGGCAAGAGTAAGGCGGCGTCATCCATTGCAAGTGACGCTTCCCTTAGTAGCGATGATGAGGGGGTGGGAGCGGAGGAGGGGTCGAGGGTTAGGGTTGTGAAGACGATGGTGGGAGAGGAGGCGAGAAAGAAGGCACATGGGGACGGAGTTCCGGCACCATGGTGCGAAGCGGAGGCTGAAGGGTTTTGGAGGGAGGCTGAAGAGAAGAGGCGTTTTGGGGGGCGCACCAAGTGGAAGGTGGCTGAGTTGGATGTGGCGTCGAGTGTGGTGGCGTCGAGTGTGGCGGAGGGTAAGGAGGAGGGGGTGTCTAAGCCGGTGGTTAAGATGTCTTCTTATGAGAAAGGGGGTGAGAAGAGAAGGAGGGTGGGGGAGAGTACGGAGGTCGAGGAGGAAGCGCAGGCGGTGAAGGAGTTGGTTGCCCCGGTTGGTTCTAGGATTAAGTACGGGAGTTTGTTGAGAAAGGTGGGGGAGATGAAGGGGTTTGAGGAAGCCGGTCCGAGGTTTGCTGCCGGTGGTAATTCCAACCATGCCCTCAGTGGAGTGTCCGGGGGGACGGACGCCTGGCGCCAAAGTCCAGGTGGGAGTGGGGGTTACCAGCTGAGGCCGAGGATTGATGGGAGTACGTATAGAGATTTTGGAGGTAGGGGTAGGGGGAGAGGAGTTTATTTTGGGTGATACCGTACGGCATTGGGGGGGCCACCAATTGTTAGTGGTTTCCCTGATAGGTGTACGAGGTAAAGTGGAGGAGGTTATTGTTAAGGGATGTTTTTGTTGTTTTGTTTTTTGCGGGGTATGGTTTTTGGAGTGAGCGGTTGATCGTACCAATACCGGGGAGGCCTGTATAACTGACCCGCTAGAATGGGGAGGGGGTTGGATCCGTGTGTTGGCTAGGCGGTTGGCTATTATAAGATGACCAGGGCAAACAGACTAAATGCTATAAAAAGCCCTATAGTATTCTAGATAGTTGTCACGAACCATCTCCCCTACACCTCTGGCGATTGAAATCTCAACACCAGGGAAATCATCGTGGGATTCCACCACCACCCCCTCTCCTCCCCCTTGATGGCTTATGCCTAGGGGAGCGATGCTACACCCCCTCCTCTCCCTCTGGGGTCTACCC
>Ga0307509_10008684_pt1 | contig 12875 bp, 5 predicted proteins | sample 10_EM_MG_FD_202245 | JGI IMG/M metagenome (GOLD analysis project Ga0307509, IMG submission 202245) | Populus trichocarpa ectomycorrhiza microbial communities from riparian zone in the Pacific Northwest, United States - 10_EM | ecosystem: Host-associated > Plants > Roots > Unclassified | place...
TCCTATGGTCTAATGGCTTAGGAGACTGGTCGGCTAATTTGAAACAGGGACCATCATGAGTTCGAATCCGGGGGGCAGTGGAGTAGTCGAGCATTAAAAAAAATGCTCGGCGAACCACTTTTTTGCTAGGGGGTAGGTCTAGGGTTGGTATAGTAATGCCCTTGGGCCAATTCCCGTCAAATGTTGCGGCAGGACTACTGGCTAGTGTTCGGGTATGATACTATATGCCCGTAACTTGTAAGTTGTCCCGTCCCCCAGTTCAAGATAGATGCGAACTCGAGGCGTAAGCAGGTCTCCGATTCGAATTGAAACGCACTTACCAACATATTTATTCAATCATTCTTCGCCGCTTGGGGCCTTCAATTCGGGACTCGAGCCGCCAAAGTCAGATGGACCGGATGCAGGTAGCATAATAGGCAACTTAGTATCCTACAGAAGTTCTCGGATCAACCTAGTTCTAATTCCATCTAACGTACTAACCTCTAGTGGGAGATCCAACAAGCTTTTAGATTCCCTAATACAGGTCCAGCAAGCTATAGGTCAATCTTCGACACATTTGTAGTCTGGATAAAGGTTAGGGTACTCGAGTAGTAAGAACTCAGCACTATAGGAGCCTGCCCGTCTAACGTTATTAGGTGCCAGCTAATAGCACCACATTAAGCCAAACTTGGGCTAGGAGAGGTCGTGTTTCTCTGAGGAGCGGAGGGGATTGCCTGATAGTGGGGCTCCGGAACTTACCCCGGGAATCTCAGAAGTAGGTTCATACCCCTTCGAAACACTCTTCTAGGTATGGGAATTGGAACTGAAATATGATACTAGCCTAGTTTCTAACAGTCAGATCAGAGATGGGGCAATGCGTTCCCAAGAGCTCCTCGCAGCAAGGGTAGACTCTTAAAGGCGATCAAATCACTAGAACCAAGGAGGAGGGGGATCAGGGGAGAGAGGTGTGGTTCCGGTAGCCTATTTTCTGGTCCATGTTCCGCGATATCGGGATGGCACTACCTCCACAATACTACTAGCTAGCATTCAGCCCAGTGGAGAGAACTCTGATATCGCGGTAGAGTTTGCGTATTCTCCCTGGAACCGCGCCGGTTCACTGAAGAGTGTTATGTCGTGTAGAAAAAGGATGGTGCACAGTACTCGTAAGGCTGGATTTAAAAGTATGGCGCAATCCTCTGAACGGGGTTATCATAAATCACGAATATTGTGTCTAGTACCCTTCCGCCACACGCCCGCCAAGTCACGGGTATCTAACGGCTCTCGGCCGTACATATGTAGTCCATGGCCTCCGCCTCAGGGTTCTTCCCTTCTCATAGTTGAATGCCTTTTTTATCACTGATATTCTCGCTATGATTATTCCTTCGTACATAAAGGACTTGTCTTTAGCTATCAGTACGAACGCTCCCCTCTCTTAAGGACGTATCGACCCTTCCAGTGCATCCAACCCCCAATAATACAATGATATTATTGACATTCTTATCTACCCGACGTGAAGCGGAAAAAAAAGATACAAACTCATCTGCAGTCAGGATAAGTATTGTTTCCCAGGGTGGTATTGTGTGAAAATACCTAGCTGGCGCAGTGGTTAATATGTCAAAAACAAATTAACTGCGCGGTTAGCAGGAGCCCAGGCGTTCGACTCAACTCTCAGGGAGCTATTATGAACGATCCGTCACGTAGAGCAGGAACTGGGAGGCTGAAGACCTTAAGCCTTCCTCAATAAGGCTGTAGCGTAACTCAGACCTGCTGCGAGGTGTAGAAATCCGACTCTAGGCCTGCACTCAAGGGTGAGGTCCGCGATCGGCGGGGCAGCAGAATAAAGAGAGAAAAAGAATTATTTTTTTGCCAGCCTGTCTTTGGAGGTAGAAGTGAATAAAACACAATTCCTCCTAAACAATATCTCCTTGGCTCCCCTCCATAAGGCATCTCGTAATTCGTGAAAAATAACGCACTATATTAGCAAGCATCAACAAGAATCCAGGAGGCAGCCACCCCTAGAGACTGTAATATGTTATCACAAGAAATCACTCGTGTCATTGGCCATGCATTATCGCCTTGTCCTACCCGTGCTACTGACACTAACTTGAAGGTTATAATGCATGAGAGATATCTTGCTGCTCTAGCCACTCAGTGTAGAGCTACATACGGCGGCTTTGAACTGCCCATCTAAAATACACCATCTTCTCATATCCTTCCCCGCGTTAAGCCAGGAGAGGGAAAAAGCAACCCACTCTCCACCACCACCGACACTGCCGTTCCAAGTACCACCGAGTATGACGGGATTCCGGGGCTAGCAAAAAATGACACATATGTATGAACTAGCGGACGCTGGACTTGAAGTTGGACACAATGCCCGAATTGTATTGCCACCAGCTATGCTCCATCATACATTTATCATAATTTTAAAACTCCTAAAGACCCCTTGCTATATGATGCGGCTGTAACCAATCACTTACTTCCAAGCCTCTCCCTTACGCGGAACGTCCTATTGCCGATATTCCCCTTGTAATCATCTTTGTTTGAACACGCTGAGCCTCGATCCTTGGCAGCCAGTGGTTAATATCCACTATCCACCTTCCCTCCCTTTACTCGTTGGACGGATGACACGGCCGAACCTATAGCCTGGTCCGTGCAATTTCTCCTCTGTAAGTGACGAGAAACTATTTGAGAGAATCTTCCATCACGAAGTGGCTGTGTTGCTGCTTCTCCAATCGATTTGCTCAAAAGGCCGTGCACGGGCCAGGCTACAAGTTTGACAGTGTCATCCGTCCAAGGGACATCACTGGCACTGTGTATGGGATGCCTCATCCGAAATGGCCTCACATAAGGTATCCACCCCCGTAATACAATGCTCTGATACTGTAAATTCTCGCTATTCTCACCCATTCTAACCATACCCCATGTTAATGGCCCGAGTGAACACGACCCTTCAATCCATATTTTTCGACTCGAACTGCCCACCATATATCAACATCTTAAAGTCCTCAAGGTTAGCCATGCCAGGCCAGACAGGAACAGAATATAAGGATTTTTCCATCGTGCTTGCGATTTTTACCCAGGCCTGCCTACTTACCTGCCTGCCTAGTATCATGCCAGACAAAAAGTCAGGTGTTGGACTCTTACCTGCCCTCACCCGCCTAGCCCCGCACTTTCTGCGGATATATGATGCCCCTAAAGAAATAAAGAAAGATGTCGTGTGAAAACACGTGAACCTTTTTGACCCCAACTGCTGGCAATATTGGGCGGAGCTACTGTATCTGGGGGGGCTCTCGGTCTCGATTGGCCTACCTGATACGTGCATCTCCCTCACGAGCCATGAGATCTTGCTCAATGGATGGACCAAGATGACTTCTGAAATTTTGGCTGCATCAGGTGGGGAAGCGATGTTACGTAACGTACCCTTCAGGCACGTTAAAAACAAGTAGGCTGGCGTGCTAGTAAGGATTCTTCGAACGAATGATGCTGGAGTGTGTGGGGTAGTTTTGGGGATTGGCCAACGCTAGGTATACTAGCGCTGCACAGATGCACCCCAGCCCGCACGCAAAATCACGAATGTCATACACTGATATTTCCGGAACAGAAAATTCCGAGAATTGCTTGAAAGTACAGTATGCCACCTCCTCGGCCGAGCAATGGCATTCGTCCGGCCGCACGAAATGGCTTAGTAAAAGGACGCCAGTGACAAAGCGCACCAAAGGCAGTGGTTTTGTGCGTATGATACACGAGCAGTCATCAAGTTATACCACGGATTCTTCTATGATAACAAAAACTTTCAAAGAAACTCTAAGTCAGATGACTGCCAAATTTTACAATTTTTTTTTTGCAGATTTTTGTCTTCTCCATGCGGAAAGCGGGGTGTCCGAAGTAATTGAGGCCGGATGTACTATATTATCTCTCGTGCATTCACACAAAAAGCCGTTGTCTTGGCAAGTACGATGCTACCGGCCAGCGAAAGAATCAATCATTACTCTATCCCAGTCAGACAGAAGATTGTCAAAAGTCATTTTTAGGAGGCTCTTGGCAATCCTCTTTTGCAACCATTTCAACGAACCCGTTGGATTTTGGAATGTTTTTTGGCGTCCTCATTCATGCTAAACCACTCGTACTGTGGGTAAAGTGCCTCACGAATGATTTCTCATGATTATCATCATGTTGGTATCATATATCATAGCAACAAATATTACTTGTATCATACTGCACAGCACGGTACTTTGGACATCTGCCTAGGGCTCGGAGATACCGTGTATGTGCCATGCTCCTCCAATGCTTAGGAATCACGCAATGATATGTCAGTCAAGATTCAATAGGTATATAAAACTCCCCTGTAAGGATCCGGGAGGAGGAAGGGGTTTTGAACTCCATAGTGATTCCTAATTCCACAAATCCCCTATAAGGAAAGAATACTATGTTTCGAAGGAGAAGAAGAAAGCCCTAGCTCAAAACCCAGGCTGGTACAGTACATATCTAGTTTCAACCCATGTCACTAGTCACAAGTCAACTATAATAGAGTGCAAAATAATAGCCAGGCCCAGGCCGGGCTGCGTGATAAACATGTCACCACCTAAGCTACCCCAGCACCATATCAAAATCAAGACCAACGCCAATTCCCCATCCAAAAGATCAACATTCGAGCAACTAAAGTTTAAAAAAACCTACCATAAACCCAAAGAGAAGGAGGGGGAAACTCGCAGTTATAATTTCCAGGCGGTTTTGGCGCGATGAGTGGAAAATACCAAGTGTGGACGATAATAATAATAATGATAATAATAAGTGATATTTGGCCGTATATATAGGCTGGTTGCGATTGCACCGCTCTTGTCCACCGTATAATACTTCAAGTCTTCAGCACCCCGGCCATACCCACCCTACCGTACATAAAATCCCTCAACTTGCCGGCCCGCTGACTGAAACATCTCCCTCATACGAAATCGTGCACAGCACTGTTATATACCTTCCCCCCGTCCCAAACCCAAACTTGAATCCAGGTCGGAGCTCGGAATATCTCGTCCCATCCCATCCTGCGTGCAATCCGGGATGTGGGTAGTATTGTGACCCTAGATGGTATGTACTCACTTGTGGGCCAGAACGGAATAGGTATTATACTGTAATAGTAGTATGTGCTAGGATGGTAATGGATGGGTTGGGTTTCTGGGTTTTACGATATGGTTCGCAGGTAAGCAGGTAGTGCACAGGTTGAGATGAGATGAGTAGCTTGTGGGGTTGATATCAGATCGTACTTGTAGAGTGGAAGGGAGTGGTGAAATTCTATCGTGATGATCGGGGTATAGTAAAGTAAGTAGGTGAGGTGGAGTGTATTCCCTCCGGCTCTTTTATCCGTCCATCCATCCATCTATCCAGTCATTCATTCGTGATGATGGCTGGGCAATCGATCATCTCCCGGTCCGTTCATCCCATTCCATCCCATCCAAGGACAGATCAACAAGTGAAGAGAAAAAGAAGATAGAAGAAAAACTACAGCTACAACTACAACTTTGACCTCCCAGCCACCGCCCCCACCCCCTTCTCGCACTCCGGACAGGTGGCGGAGGGGGCCGCCAGTCAACTGATACCCATAAACTTCTTAATCCCCCCACCCGTCTTCTTCTTCCTCATGCTCGGTTCCGGTCTGGTTGGCTTGGGCGGCCACATATCGTCGCGCTGCCAGCCCTCCACAAGCGCGTTGATCATGTGCGGTAGAGAGATGGGTACGGGTGGGGTAACGCCCTCGGCAACGACCCTGCTATAGATTTGCGGGTATGCTTGGGGGGTTATGAAGCTTGTCAGGAGGTTCTGGTTGGGCCCAGTTAGCACAAGAAGTGAGGGTGGAAGGAGGGAAGGAGGGGGGAAGGTAATAAGTACATCTTTAAACCTCGACTCTCGTACAGGGACTTCATCCCCCACTGCACCAGTCCAGGCGTCCCGTCTAGCAACAAACAGTCTCAACCCATCGTTCCACGTCATCTCAGTCTCCATCTCCCGCTTCATACGCTCCCGAATCTTCTCCGGCGTGGGCACGTCATCCGGGCTTTCGAAGGGGTATTTTCCGCTTTCGCTCTCAAGCCTCACGATGTTCAGGGCATCGACGTCGCTGTCGTCCTCCCTCCTCCTCCAGACACCCTCCTTTAATGCTTTTGCATTCCGCCGGTTCGCACGTTTCGGCCTGGGTGGTGGGGTTAGTGCTCTCCTGTACGACGATGTTCCAATACCATCCTCCAGGTCAAGGTCCAAGTCCAAAGACGAATCGGAGCCTGCATCTTCCGAGTCGGAGTCGTTCGTGCAGGGGGTTGCGGGTGGGGAGTTGGCGGCGTTGGGGCGCCAGGAGCCTAGACTACCACTCCGCTGGAGTGCGAATTTCGAGGTTGGCGGGGGCGGCGGGGTGAATACCCAATCAGTAGAGACGCCGTCTAATATCGTGCGCACGGAATGGAAGGCTTCCGATCGCTCAGTTTTGGAGAGTGTGGTGTCTGGAGCGATGCGAACGGATTTTTTAGGCAGGGAAGGCATGGTGTGTTCTTTGAGACGGTTGTCGGTTCGCTTGCGGGGACCGGTGGAGGGGGAGTGGGTGTAGGTGTATGATAGGTGTAGGTGTATTATAATTGGTTGTACCGTACGCAACGGGAGTTACCGGACTAAGCCACAATAAGCTCAGCAGGGTAGGTAAACAGAATTTCGAATCCCAGCTGATAAGATCTACCACGTTCAGCCCCCAAGCTATACCACGTCTAGAAAACACTATTCCTTCCCGGGGGATTTCGTCTCGGATTGCTGGGGTTAACGATGATGGATTTGTCGAGGGCTTCCGGTCATTTATCTATCGGCCGCACAGTTGTAGAGCGGGGCCAGAATCCCCGTAGAAATTTTATAGGACAGGGATTATTTTATATGGGGATCCTCGCTATAAGAGTTTCAAATATAATTTATCATCTCTAAAAGGACAACCGCCAATCCAGGCATACCGTATTATCTCCTATTATCCGGTTTTCCGCCAAGCGTATTGCGACAAGAAGTCGCCATAATGTAGCCTATTGAGGATTAGGTTATTGCACCATAATGTTTCAGCTAAGGTTAATATGAACGACAATGTAATCTTCCCCAGCCTGCTATACGCGTATTTACCTTAACCAAAAAGCCATAACAACATGTTTATTAAAACAATATTCCTTTACTTTCTTATCTTTTTGCTTTATTATTCCCTGTCGGCCAGAGTAGCACGAACACCCCTGCATCCTCTGACAGTTAGTTCGGTCAATATACAGAACCCAGGATATCGACCAGTTATAACGCGTAGCCCACGTGCACGATGTCGACCAGGCCCCAAGCCTAAGCCACTTAGCAATCGAGTATACAAGCCACGAGGTCCAATAAGGCGCGTACGCAGAACCTACAGCCGAGAGCGCAAGATCGAAGTTTTACTATTTCTCACATATCATCGCATTCCACCCGGCCACAATACTCATAGTACTGAATACCGACGTCCTACAAATGCTGAAGCTGCCTCATATTGGAAAATTCCTGTAAACACAATTCAAGAATGGTGGAAAAAGCAGGATGAGATTTTGGGAACAAAATCCAATTCACATAGGAATACTGTTTTGACATGGAGGTGTGCATGGCCAGCAATGGAGGTAGAGCTCTTTCAAACCTTTATAGCACAAAGGGAGGCTGGCCGCTTGGTCAGAAGAGGGTGGTTCCGCCGTACCGCAACCGCACTCTTTAAAAAACACTACGGTACCACCGATGCACAGCTATTTGTCTTCTCAGCAGGGTGGTTTAATGGATTTCTGCGCCGGTGGAATATTTCATGTCGGGCATTAACTAAAAAAGCTTCTAAGGTGCCAGAGGAATATCGGCGTCTTATTATTAATTGGTTACGGTTTAATCGGCGAAATTCCCAACCACGAAACTTCTTGGAGCGGGATGGCTTGGTTTCTGATATTGGATGTTACAGACTAAGCAACATACTAAATCTCGATGAGACACCCATCCCGTTTGAATATCTAGATGGAAAAACCTATGATATTAAAGGATCACGAACAATAGGAGGGAAGACAGATGGAAGTGGGTGGGACAAGCGTCAGGCAACCCTGGTTCTTTATATCTTCGCGGACGGTATTTCTCGAATTAAACCAAAGATCATCTTTCACGCGAAGACCGGCGATAGTATTATAAGAAGAGAGGGTCATAAGTGGAGCGGGGATGTCACAGTTGAATTTAACGAAACAGCATACAATAACGAAGGGCTATTCACACGATTTATTCATGAAGAACTACTGCCTGCACTAAATATACCCTATCCTATCACACGAAGCCACCAAACCCACTCCCCAATCCCGATAAATAACAATCCAACTCACCTTTCTTCGACCCGAAGCCTGCTTCTTATGGACCTGGCCGCTTTTCATATCACCGATTCCATCCTAGCCACCCTTCGCGAAAATAATATCGTCCCATCTATCATTCCGGGAGGCTGCACCGGGTTGCTACAACCTTTAGATACCGCAGTTAATAAGCCTTTTAAAGAGTACTTGAGGGAGGAGACAGATACCTACCAAGACGAGCGTGCTGCTACTGAGGACATTGGAAAATGGACAGTTAGTGAGAAAAGAATAATGACTACTCATGTAGTCTCGCGTGCCTGGAAAGCATTTTGTCAGCAGAAACAATCGCTTATTGTTAAAGCGTTTCAAGATGTGGGAGTTACTTTACCGATTGATGGGAGTAAGGATGACGAACTCAGGATTAAAGGCTTCACAGTCTCGGAAATTGATATTGGAAATTGGGCTGAGGATCTTCCCATTCCACCGTCGTCTCGGGCCTCTCAAAGCTATCGTACTCTTCCAGGGGAAACACCAGAACATGATAGTCTTCACTATATTTGGCAGTGTGAAGACTATCAGCATGAAGGCGATCTAGATGCTGACGCATTCCCATTGCCTCCGACCGGTGGTCAACTAATTGATTTCGCTGATTAATGTACCTAGTATTTCCTAAAATGTATATTAGTATATATTCATAGTATCCTAACAACTAGACTAGCTCTTACCTTTATGAGCCTTGATATAATATATATCAAGGCTCTAACATATTAAATTCCCTTCATTGTGTGCCCCGCTCTCCCCTTTCTTTTTCTTACTCTCGGTTAGGCTACCGGTATTGAACCGATCCCAAGTAGTGAATTGGTGCACTATAGGTTCATGGATAGCCTAGAAGGAGTCTCAAATATGTTAGCATTAATATTTCTCTAATTATCTGACTTTTTTGTCGGGTGATGCTGGGGGGGAGTAGGGGAGTTGAGGGAGGTGGAGGGAAGTGGAGTGGAGTGTGTTGTGACCAAGAATAAAATTTGCGCCTTCACCAGAAAAATTCATAAGGTCGTGGGTTAGGGGTTTCAGGACCCCTGTCCTATATTGGCGCCATGCAGATCACGGCTTGGCGGAAAACCGGATAATAGGAGATAATACGGTATGCGCCTTGCAGTATAGGGATAGAGTGAGCCCGCTTTGCCATAGAATGCTGTAGGCCGGAACATTTGTGATCGCTCATGGTTGCTTCTTTTCTTGGCGGCTCATGAAAATTTGGCCGACAGCAGGGTAACCATACTACATGACCATCTTTGACCAAGAATTTGTCCATCAGTTTGACCTAAACCTTTATCCTTCACAACGCAACAGCAGCGGTGATAAGGGCCGAACACATGTCCAGCGCAAGCCCTCCAGCGAGAAGGGATAATGATCAAGCGGGGCGAGATGAGGACGAATGAAGATGCTGCAGGTGAAGCTGACCATTATTTTTAGCTGTCTTGACTGGGAGCAACTCTACGAGCAGACCATGCTCCCAAGCATCCTGGCAGCCCTGTAGGCACCCACTGGACTCCGGTTCCGGGCATCCCGGACATGTACCTCAAGCTATAGGGCAAGAGCGTCCGTCCTTTGGGAAAGGCTGCCGTCTAGAAGAGTGACGGTAGGTCCCTGCAGCCCTCTACGGATCGGTAGCTCCCGGACGGTATCTGCAGTCCTCGCCAACCACCCGTAGGGCCCGCCCGTCACCGAGGACGAAAGGAGGCGGCAATTGGTATCGGCTAAGATTGGTGAGGTCAAGGAGACCAGGCATAAGAAGGGGATGAGCGCCATCAACGTCAGAGTGAATCGCTTTAACCGCAATGTCGTGACGATCGGGGAACCCATTATGAAGGCTCAAAATGGCGACAAAGAGCACTCACACAGGCTTTTGAGCGGGCTTTCAGAGGCGTGCAGGGAGTCTGGAGGTTGTTGACGAGAGTATCGGTATTGACAATGCTTCGGTAGAGTCGGAAGAACAGTCTTTGGTTCTAAGTCAGGCTTGGTGAAGCTCGGCATCACTACAGCATGATGAATGATTATTTCTTTTGCATTTTTAATCTAAAATGGTTAGATGGTGTCTATTGGTAGAGAATGTGGTTTTTTTTTACAAAAATTTGCTAGACTTGAGCAGTGTTGGTGGATGCCGGATAGGTATCATACTGCCAAGATAATATATTGGATTAACTCCTTATGCCCTGCCCCCCATGGATACTGTACTAGTACCCGAGTATCCATGTGATGCGCGTTACCCATTGCCAGTATTTAATGGTGGTGAGTCGCACTTGGAAGTACTTCTTCCGACTCCTTTATTTTCCTCAACCACCACAGTCTACATCGATAAGAAACACTTGGGAAAATGAGCATGCCGGTGTGTTTTCGCCGTAAGTATATAACCTTTTATCTAATCTACATTTGATCACCGGTAACAGGGGTATTGTCAAGAACTCGCTCGGGACTTCCGTGACCCAGCCATGACAATTCTTTGCTGAGGAATCATTCTCAGACAAAGGCTCCAAACTCTCTCTGAGCTCCGGCAGCTCAACAAGACAATCGACAGATTTGGGACTCAGCGGAAAATGTTCACATCGGCCTTGGAAGCACCAAGACCGACATGGGAAATACTAGGTTGGACCTCACGAGCGACCGCGGCGAATGTGGCTTTAAAGAGTGAAGAAATTTAAGACTACAGAGCAAAGGATAGATGTCATAGATTCATTGATTGTGTAAAAGCGACGGCAGGGGCTGCCTTTAAGGCAAGGGGATACATTTAGCGTCGTTTGTTCCGATTTGTTAAGCTAATTTGAGTACAACGGATTCGATATGGGCGATAGAAGTATGGTCGTTAGACCTTTTTTCCCACCTAAAGTTGTTAAAATGAGTCAATATTTTATATCACACTACCGTACCGGTATATATTTTGTCCAACTCACGCGACAATGATGAGACTACAAGTTAAAGGAAAGTTACAGCAAAAACAAGTGCTATCTGCTATATTCGGCAGCCCTGTACTATATATAATCTCCGGATTCTGAGTCAAAAAGCTCCAGAGAAGAATTGGTGTCTCCACAACAGGCCACAGGATCACCCTACTAGATCATCACCTCCCAAGTGGCTCACGCAGGAAGCGGGCTGTAAAACGTCCGAAAGCGGTCCGGACGGGCGCCGAGAAAGCAGAGAATTAGAGTCTGGGCCAGGATCTATCAATAAGGAAAAGCCATCAAGCAATCCGCCCATTTCGTCCCTGGTATTAAGGGGGGGGGGGAGAAGAAAGAAGAAGGGTAGTGATCTTACCAAATTGCTCCGAAAGGTTGGGCATTGGTTACAGGGGTTGTCGAGTTCTTGGGTATGATACCGGCAAAGCACTCGACCCCACCAACGTATTCGCAATTCTTTTATTAACCTGTCAAACCAAATCCATCTTGGGCTCACAGCTGATAATCTGATAGGAGATTACACAAGTTGACGCAGTATGATGATGATGATAGTCAACATACGGCGCACGTGTGTGAAAAGATTCAATGAAGCTTGCCGTGACAGGCAAAAGTGCTAGAAGCTACTTCAGGGTCCTTCTTCCGCCCCTGTTCCTGGATCCTAGCCTAAGTCATTGCAGAATCAATTAGTCAGGAGTATGTATATCAGATTTTCCAATCACAAGTCTAGGAGACTAACCGAGTTCCGTGAGATTGTGAATGGTGGTCGTTTGCTCGGAAGTGTATCACCACCACCGTTGGCTCCTCAGTGCTACAAGCAGTAGAATTGTCAAGGTGTCGGCAGAGGGGGGCTGAGATGAGAAAAGGGAAACTCACTGAATCACAACCTCTAGTGAAAAGGTGGCTTGTGAAGATCCTGTTATCACCTGGCTAATGGCGACGGTTAAGTTATCATACATCTGATGGTAAGGACGAATGAACACCCCCAGGTGCCAGTGCTATATCCTGACACACAAAGCATTCCTATTATCAGTGGTTAGCCAAGTCCCACATCGATGTTTGGTAGCGGGGCACATACTGGAGGGGTGTTCAATAGACTATATCAAACAGCTCTCTCGCTCTCTCTCTCTAGTATGGTCAAGAAATGCCACCACAAGCCCAATTCTTATACTACATACACAGCCCATCACTACACTACACAAAGCATCACCACCCCTTCGCAATCTACGAGTAGATTGTTATCTCTGCAGACAGTTTCAACCCCTTCAAGTGTTTTTATCATATTATCATACTAGACTAAGTTACTCCGACGTCACAAAGATCAAAACACCCTTTGTTAACCTATGTAACTTTAGTAATAACCTTCTCTATTATTATTACATCCCACGTCTGACAATTCGTGTTTCTCCCATCACTAGTGATGCTGGGGGGTTGGGGATAAAGTAATGATTTGAATGTGGTTTTTTTTTGGGGGGGGGGTAATTGGATGATACGATGCATGTACCAGCACAGTACTCGTACAGTAACCGTACCTCTGGTTAACTCAAGTAGAACCTCCAGCCCCCACCCTTTGAAAAGATAATACTATGATAAAAGCAAAAATGCC
>Ga0307509_10008685_pt1 | contig 12875 bp, 10 predicted proteins | sample 10_EM_MG_FD_202245 | JGI IMG/M metagenome (GOLD analysis project Ga0307509, IMG submission 202245) | Populus trichocarpa ectomycorrhiza microbial communities from riparian zone in the Pacific Northwest, United States - 10_EM | ecosystem: Host-associated > Plants > Roots > Unclassified | place...
TGACGACCGCGTGAGTGGAACCGGACGCGTCGGCGCTCTGCCCGACGACGAGTCCCGCGTCGTTGATCTGGGTAGCTTGGCTGTACGTATCGCCGAGCCCGGGAAGCGTGATCAGCTTGCCGTGCTGCCACTCGGCGGCGATGACGTCGCCGGACGCGTCGTCGACGGCGCCCGCTACCGTGCCGCTGTCGTTGATCGCGGCGGCTTGGCCGCTGCTGCCCAGGTCGGGGAGCGCGGTCAACTCGCCGTCGCGCCAGACGAAGGCGTGCGACCAGCTCCCGGTACTGCTGGCGATACCGCTGTAGCCGACCACGGCCCCGCTCGCATTGAGCGCGGCCGCGTAGGCGTAGTCGGCGCCCGGCAGTTCGCCCAGGTTGGTGAGCTTGCCCGCGTGCCAGAAGAAGCCGGTGTTGGTGGAGTAGTTGCCGATCACGTCGCCGCGGTCGTTCACCCCGGCCGACGAGCTGTACGCCGGCGCGATCTGGACGCCGGTGACCGAGGTCGTGGTGGACGCGGTGACCGCGCTCGCCGCCGTGGTCGCGCCGAGCGCGATGGCCACCGCCGTGCCCACGGCGAGAAGTACTCGATTCATGGTTCCCCTCCGTCAGAATCCCCTGCCGTGTCCGTTCCCCGGGACACGGTCATACTCAGAGACTCCGACGGATTGGGAACCGTTGGAAAAACTCTGATTTACTCACACCACATTGGTCGGGTGCGTCGGTCGCACCCAGCCGAATGTCCGCTCGACCGCGCGCTTCCAGTTCGCGTATTCGCTCTCGCGGCGCTCGGCGTCCATCGAGGGGAGCCACTGGGCGGCGCGGTGCCAGTTCCGGCGCAGTCCCTCCAGGTCAGGCCAGTAGCCGACCGCCAATCCGGCGGCGTAGGCGGCGCCGAGTGAGACCGTCTCGGCGACCATGGGACGCACCACGGGGGCCGGCAGAACGTCGGCGATGAACTGCATGAGCAGGTTGTCCGCGGTCATTCCGCCGTCGACCTTCAGGGTACTGAGTTCGAGGCCTGAGTCCGCATTCATGGCGTCGACCACCTCGCGGGTCTGCCAACCGGTGGCTTCGAGGACCGCCCGGGCGAGGTGGCCCTTGGTGATGTACGAGGTGAGGCCGACGATGATGCCCCGCGCGTCGGCGCGCCAGTGCGGGGCGAAGAGGCCGGAGAACGCGGGGACGATGTAGCAGCCGCCGTTGTCCTCGACGGTGCGGGCCAGGGTCTCGATCTCGGGGGCCGTGGAGATCAGGCCGAGGCTGTCCCTGAACCACTGCACCAGCGAGCCGGTCACGGCGATGGAGCCTTCGAGGGCGTAGACCGCGGGCTCGTCGCCGACCCGGTAGCCGACCGTCGTGAGCAGGCCGTGGCTGGAGCGGACCGGGACGGTTCCGGTGTTGAGCAGCAGGAAGCTGCCGGTGCCGTACGTGCACTTGGCCTCACCCTGGGCGAAGCACGTCTGGCCGAACAGCGCGGCCTGCTGGTCGCCGAGGGCGGCGGCGATCCGCACGCCGGGGACGGCCTTGGTGGCCGTGCCGTAGAGGTCCGCGTTGGAGCGGATCTCCGGGAGCATCGCCTTCGGGATGCCGAAGAACTCCAGCAGGTCCTTGTCCCACTGCAGCGTCTCGATGTTCATCAGCAGCGTGCGACTCGCGTTGGTCACGTCCGTCACGTGCACCCCGCCCTGCACGCCGCCGGTCAGGTTCCACACCAGCCAGCTCTCCATCGTGCCGAACAGCACGTCGCCGCGCTCGGCCCGCTCGTGGAGTCCCGGCGTGTGGTCGAGCAGCCAGCGCAGCCTCGGCGCGGAGAAGTAGTTGGCCAGCGGCAGGCCGGAGCGCTCCAACACCAGTTCGGCGCCGGGGCGCTTCGCGTAGTCCTCGACCAGCTCGTCGGTGCGGGTGTCCTGCCAGACGACGGCGCGGCCCACGGGGGCGCCGGTGTGCCGGTCCCAGAGCACCGTCGTCTCGCGCTGGTTCGCGATCCCCAGCGCCACGACCTGGCTCACGTCCACGCCGGCCCGGGCGAGCGCCTCGGGCGCCATGTGCTCGAGGTTGCGCCAGATCTCGGTGGCGTCGTGCTCGACCCAGCCGGGCTTCGGGTAGCGCTGCCGGTGTTCCCGCTGTGTTACCGAAACCATCCGGCCGCCCTGGTCGAACAGGATGCAACGGGTGGACGTCGTGCCCTGATCGACCGACATTACATAGCGCGCGACCATCGGGAAGCCTTTCGCTGCGTCGTTGCGGCGGAGTGCGGCAGGTGCTGGTGCTCGTGCGGATACGGGCGGCCCGGCACGCGGCCGGTCACCAGCGACCGGCGCCGAGGTCCCGGGAGATGGCCCGGGCGGCGTTCTGCACGAACGTGACCAGGGCCTGCTCCACGCGGCCCGCGGCGGGGAAGAGCCGGTCGACCGCGCCGGCGATGCTGATCGCGCCGACCACGTAGCCACCGTACCCGCGGATGGGGGCGGCGATCGAGGCCTGACCGGTGGTGAACTCCTCGGCCTCGGACGCCCAGCCGAGCTCGCGCACCTCGGCGACCGCCTTGCGCAGCGTGGCCGGGGTGACGAGCGTGCGCCGGGTGTACTGCTCCAGCGTCGCCGCGGCCACGTCGGCGGCCACGCCCGAGTCGTACGCCAGCAGCACCTTGCCGAGCGCCGTGGCGTGCACTGGGAGCAGGGTGCCGGTGTCCAGGGTCTGCAGCGAGTCGTCCGGCCGGAAGACGTGGTGCACCACCAGCACCTTGCCGTCCAGGGGTGTACCGATGCGTACGGCCTCCCCGCTGCGCGAGGCGAGCGCGTCGGCCCAGTTGATCGCGCGCGAACGCAGCTCGTTGACGTCCAGGTAGCTGGTCCCCAGGTGGAGCAGCGTGGCGCCGAGCTGGTACTTGCCGCTGGCCTTGTCCTGCTCGACGAAACCGACGTCCTGAAGCGTTTTCAGGATGCCGTGCGTGGTGCCCTTCGCGAGCCCCAGCGAGGTGGAGATCTCGCCCACGCCGAGACGCCCGGAACCCCGCGCGAGCAGGCGCAGGATCGCCGCCGCGCGCTCGATCGACTGGACTGATCCCGGCATGGGCACGATGGTAGCGGCCCGGTGGGCGTTCGACTATGTCGAATGGTCCGGCTTGCGTACGCGCGAGCATGCCCCACTGTGGGGAGTGGGCCGCGCCGCCGTCTCGTCCGGACATGGCCCGTGATGGTAGACCAGGCGACTGGATCCGGCCAGTGTTCGACATTGTCGAATGGCGTTCGTTGACTCCGTGTTTCCGAAGAGGGACCTTGGTCTCCGTCGGCGCCCCGCGTCCCCGCGGATCAGGCGCTCTGTTCGACCCACTCGTCTCGAGGAGGAGACATGGTGGCAAGACTCAAGGCCCACGGGCTCTTGGGAGAACTGGCGGCCGAGTTCGCCGGTACTTTCATCCTGATCGCGATCGGCGTCGGCGTCGTCGCCCAGGTGGTCGCGGGCGGTATCGGCAACCACGACAGCATCGCCTGGGCGTGGGGCTTCGGCGTGATCCTCGGCGTCTACGTGGCCGGCAAGGTCACCGGCGGGCACCTGAATCCAGCGGTGACCTTCGCCAACGCGATATTCAGCGGCTTCCCCTGGCGCAAGGTGCTCCCCTACGCGCTGGCCCAGACCGCGGGCGCCTTCGTCGCCGCCCTGGTCGTGCGCTGGAACTACACCGAGGTGATCGCCCGCTTCGACCCCGGCCACACGATCAAGAGCCAGGGCATCTTCTCCACCCTGCCGGGCAACGGCTCGCTGACCGCCGGCGTGTCCGAGTGGGGCGCCTTCCGCGACCAGATCATCGGCACCGCGCTGCTGCTGTTCCTGGTGTACGCGGTGACCGACGCGCGCAACACCGCGCCGCTCGGGAACCTCGCCCCGGTGGTCGTCGGCTTCATCGTGGTCGCGATCGGCATGGCCTGGGGCACCGACGCCGGCTACGCGATCAACCCGGCCCGTGACCTCGGCCCGCGCCTCGCGTCCTTCTTCACCGGCTACGGCTCGGCCTTCCGTGATCAATACGGGGACATCTACTTCTGGGTGCCCATAGTCGGCCCGCTGATCGGCGCGGTGATCGGCGCCTGGCTCTACAAGGTGCTGGTCGGGCAGTTCCTGCCCGCCGCGAACCCGGAGACCGCCGGCACGCCGTCCGCCGAGCCGACGCTCGAGGCCGCCGCCGACCGCTGAACACGGCATTCTGACCGCAGTACCCCAGAGCTTTGCGAAAGAGTTGAAAGGCAATCGCAATGGCAGACTTCGTAGGCGCAGTCGACCAGGGCACCACCAGCACCCGTTTCATGATCTTCGACCACGGCGGCAACGAGGTGGCCCGGCACCAGCTGGAGCACACCCAGATCCTCCCGGAGGCCGGCTGGGTCGAGCACGACCCGACCGAGATCTGGGAGCGCACCCGCTCGGTGATCGAGACCGCGATGCGCACCGCGGGCCTGACGGCGGCCGACCTGGCCGCGGTCGGCATCACCAACCAGCGGGAGACCGCCGTGGTGTGGGACAGGCGCACCGGCCGGCCGTACTACAACGCGATCGTCTGGCAGGACACCCGCACCGACCGGATCGCCGCCGCCCTGGACAAGGACGAGCGCGGCCAGGTGATCCGGCGCAAGGCGGGCCTGCCCCCGGCGACGTACTTCTCCGGCGGAAAGATCCAGTGGCTGCTGGAGAACGTCGAGGGCCTGCGGGCGGACGCCGAGGCGGGGCACGCGCTGTTCGGCAACACCGACGCCTGGCTGCTGTGGAACCTCACCGGCGGGGTGGACGGCGGCGTGCACGTCACCGACCCGACCAACGCCAGCCGCACGATGCTGATGAACCTCGAGACCCTCGACTGGGACGACGAGCTGCTCGGCTTCTTCGGCGTGCCGCGGGCGATGCTGCCGACGATCAAGCCGTCCTCGGACCCGGCGGGCTACGGCAAGACCCGCGCCGACGGCCCGTTCCACGGCGAGGTCCCGCTCACCGGCAACCTCGGCGACCAGCAGGCCGCGACCGTCGGCCAGGTCTGCTTCACGCCGGGCACGGCCAAGAACACCTACGGCACCGGCAACTTCCTGCTGCTGAACACCGGCACCGAGATCGTGCACTCCACCAACGGCCTGCTGACCACGGTGGCCTACAAGTTCGGCGACGAGCCCGCGGTCTACGCCCTCGAGGGCTCGATCGCGGTCACCGGCTCGGCCGTGCAGTGGCTTCGCGACCAGCTCGGCATCATCTCCGGCGCGGCCGAGAGCGAGTCGCTGGCCCGGCAGGTCGAGGACAACGGCGGCGTGTACTTCGTCCCGGCGTTCTCCGGCCTGTTCGCCCCCTACTGGCGCTCGGACGCGCGCGGCGCGATCGTCGGCCTGTCCCGCTTCAACACCAACGCGCACCTGGCCCGGGCCACCCTCGAGTCGATCAGCTACCAGACCCGCGACGTGGTCGAGGCGATGGAGCAGGACTCGGGCGTGCACCTGGACGTGCTCCGGGTGGACGGCGGCATCACGGCGAACGAGCTGGCCATGCAGATCCAGGCGGACGTGCTGGGCGTGCCGGTCTCCAAGCCGGTGGTGGCCGAGACGACCGCGCTCGGCGCCGCGTACGCCGCGGGCCTGGCGGTGGGCTTCTGGAAGTCCACCGACGAGCTGGTCAGCAACTGGAACGAGGACAAGCGCTGGGAGCCGCAGGCCGACGAGGCCAGCCGCGCCAAGGGCTACCGCAACTGGAAGAAGGCCGTGGACCGCACCCTGAACTGGGTCGAGTTCGAGGACTGAGGTCGCGCGCACCGGGCTCCCGCCACACCGCGGGGGCCCGGCCGCTCGGCCTGTACGTGGACAATTCGCGAAGAAGGAAGAGGCTGGAGGGCATCGTGAAATCCGTCCCCCTCGGCGCGCAGTACCGGCTCGCCGCGCTCGGCCGTTTGGCCGAGGAAGAGTTCGACGTCCTGATCGTGGGCGGCGGCGTCACCGGCGCCGGCGCGGCGCTGGACGCCGTCACCCGCGGCCTGTCGGTCGCCGTCGTCGAGGCGCGCGACTGGGCGGCCGGCACGTCCAGCCGCTCCAGCAAGCTGATCCACGGCGGGCTGCGCTACCTGGAGCAGTTGGACTTCGGGCTGGTTCGGGAGGCGCTCAAGGAGCGCGGCGTGCTGCTGCACAAGATCGCGCCGCATCTGGTGAACCCCGTGCCGTTCCTGCTGCCGTTGCAGCACCGCGTCTGGGAGCGCGCGTACATCGGCGCCGGCGTGATGCTGTACGACACGATGGGCGGCGCTCGGGCGCTGCCGATGCACAAGCACCTGTCGAAGAAGGCCGCGCTGCGCAAGGCGCCGGGCCTCAAGCAGGACGCGCTCATCGGCGCGATCCAGTACTACGACGCGCAGGTGGACGACGCGCGTTACGTGATGACGCTGGCGCGCACCGCCGCACAGTACGGCGCGGCCGTGGCCACGCGCACCCGGGTTACCGGCTTCACGCGCGCGGGCGAGCGGGTGACCGGCGCCGTCGTGCGGGACCTGGAGAGCGACCGCGAGATCACGGTCCGGGCGAAGCGAGTGATCGCCGCGACCGGCGTGTGGACCGACGACCTGCACGAACTCGCGAACGCGGAGGGCGGGGTCAAGGTGCGCGCGTCGAAGGGCGTGCACATCGTCGTACCGCGGGACCGGATCGAGCTCGACACGGGCCTGATCTCGCGTACCGAGAAGAGCGTGCTGTTCATCATCCCGTGGGGCAACCACTGGATCGTCGGCACCACGGACACCGACTGGGAGCTGGACCGCAGGCACCCGGCGGCGAGCGCGGCGGACATCGAGTACCTGCTGGAGCACGCGAACGCGCTGCTGACCAGGCCACTGACGCACGACGACATCGAGGGCGTATACGCCGGTCTCAGGCCTCTGGTGTCGGCGGGCGAGAACGTGCAGACCACGAAGCTGTCGCGGGAGCACATCGTCACCGAGCCGGCCCCCGGCCTGTTCGTGATCGCGGGCGGCAAGTACACGACGTACCGTGTGATGGCGAAGGACGTCGTGGACGCGGCGGCCAAGAACCTCGGCACCCACGTGCCCGAGTCGGTCACCGAGAACGTCGGCCTGCTCGGCGCGGACGGCTACGCGGCCCTGTGGAACGAGCGCGGTCGGCTGGCCAAGAAGCACGGCCTCGGCCAGCACCGCGTCGAGCACCTGCTGCGCAGGTACGGTTCGTGCATCGACGAGTTGTTCGAGCTCATCGACGCCGACCCGGACCTCGCCAAGCCGCTCGGCGGCGCCGGTGACTATCTGCGCGTCGAGGCGGTCTACGCCGCGTCGCACGAGGGAGCCCTGCACCTCGACGACATCCTCACCCGCCGCACCCGCGTCTCGATCGAGCAGCGGGATCGCGGTGTGGCCGCGGCTCGGGACGCCGCCAAGCTGATGGCACCCGTCCTCGGCTGGGACGCGGCGACGGCCGAGGCCGAGGTCGACCGCTACCTCGAGCGCGTCAAGGCGGAGCTGGACGCCAACTCCAAGCCCGACGACCGCAGCGCCGACGTCGCCCGACTCGCCGCCAAGGACCTTTCCGACGCCGTCGCCCCGCACGCGTAGGCATCGGAGAGCAGGCCGGCCCGCGGGCTACCGGTCCTTAGAGGGAGACCGGACAGTCGAGGGAATCGCGGACTCCGGCCGGAGCTGGGCGCCGGCCCGTCGAGGTGGGTACGTCACCTCGACGGGCCGGCTTCCCGCCGCGCCGCGGAATCGGGCGAGGTGCCGTTTGGGTCCCGGCTCGCAGCGGCGCATGCGATGTCGAGGTTGGTCAGTCAATCGCCGCTCGCGCTGTGGGGGTGAGTAGCGCGACCAATTCGGAGATGTCGTCAATCTTTTCCAGGCTGAGCACGGCCGACTCGAGGGCTGCCCGGCGATCGCTGGAGATGATCGAGTGGGTGAGGTTGCGGTATTTCTCCACTATGTCGTCGTTACTCAACTGCCGGTCTCCGGTACCGCGCGGGTGCACGGTGGTCTCTTCCCGCATCGAGCCGTCCTTGAGCGTGACCACCACCCGCGTGGTCAGCCGCTCCTCTACCGGCAGCGCGTCGTACTTCGCTTCGTGGCGAGTGGTAGTACGGTCGATCAGATTCCATACCTCGTCGCTGTTGATCCTGTCCGCCGCGAACTCGTCGATCAGCACGTTGCCGTCCAACAGCGCCACGGCGACCGCGTAGGCGACATTCATCTGGGCGCCGATCGCCTCCAACGGCCGCTCGGCCTTCCAGCCTCCGTGTCCGTAGGCCGCCTCCGGCATGTCGATCTCGATGCTCTTGACCTCGTCGGGCTTGACCCCCTGTGCTCGCAGCGCGAGCGCCGAGTCGATGGCCGCGTGCAGCAGGCCCATGGCTGAGTACGCCTTGACCGTGATCCGATTGGTCTCCCAGAAATCCCCGAGCCTTGCGTAGATCTGCGTGGCGTCCGGGTTGTGGCCTTCGCCGAACGCGGCGAGATACCCGCCGTACTCGCGCTCGAAGACCCGCTTGATGCCCACGTAGCCGACCGCGGCCAGCGCGGCCCCCGTCAGCCCGTTGCGGGAGGCGAACCCGTGCTGCATCCGCTTGACCATCGACTCGAACTGCGCCGACATCAAGCCGCACGCCTGGGTGGCGCCGATGCCGAAGGCGTCCTCGAAGCCGGCCGCGTCCAGCCCATAGAGCTTGCCCGCCGCCGCGGCGCTGGCCAGGGGGCCGAATACGGTGCCGGAGTGCCAGCCTCGCGAGAGCATGTCCAATCCGCCCAACGCCATACCGACTCGCGGGCCCGTCTCGTACCCGAGGATCGCGCCGAGTAGGAAGTCGGCGCCGGTGACCTTGCCGAGCCGGGAGGCCGCGCCGAGCATGGCGGGCAGCACGATCGCGTTGCTGTGCAGCGGTGCGGTGGGGTGGTAGTCGTCGAGTTCGAAGCCCTGGATGAAGCTGGAGTTGAGCAATGCGGCCGACGGGGGGCTCGTGGTCAGCCCGCCCCACCCGATCAGCTCGGCGGTGCCGGCGTCGTCAAGCGCGGTGATACCGTCCACGCCCTTGCGCGAGACCGGTAGCTGGGCGCCGACCAGGGCGCAGGCGACGCCGTCGAGGATCAGGTGGCGCGCGCGGTCGCGTACCTCGTAGGGGACGTCATCGAGGGTCGTGTCGGCCACCCAGGTGGCCAACCTCCCGGTCGGCCCGTCCGGGTCGGTGGCCGAGCGTCCGTTGTTGACGGAGGCGGCTACCTTCTTGATGTTGGAGACCGTCATGATGAGCTACTCCTTTTCCGCCTGAAGCCGTCTTCTTGTACGTATGCTGACGTGACTCTCCGTACTCGTGCGATCGGCCGGGCCAGCGGGGCCGACAGGCAGCGCCGCGCCGTCGGCGGGCGTGCGGTCGGGTGCGGGCGGGCACAGGTGCAGGGGTCTCGCGGGGCTGGGCTGCGGGGCCACCGGACGCTCGCCTCGATCCCTGTCAGATCACGGCCTCCAGTGCGGGGCCGGGCGCGTTGTGCTAGCTGGTTGCGATGAAGTCGCTGGACGTGATGATCTCCCCGAAGGCGGGCAGTACCTTGTCCAGGGAGTGGTCGTGAAGCTCGGCCGGAGCGGCGCACGCGTCTCGGATCACCGAGACTCTGTAGCCGAGGTCGCTCGCATCCCGTGCAGCCGACTCGACAGCTAGATGTGTGGCTACGCCGCAGATGGCGAGGTGCTCGACGTTCGCCGCGTGCAGAACCGCGTTCAGGATCGTCGAGGCGAACGGGCCGACCGATCCCTTGTCCAACACCAGTTCGTCTGCCGAGGGCGCGAGCTCCGAGACGATCGTGGAATCCGCCGAACCGGCCATGTATCGCCGAGCACGCTCGTGCTCGTCGAATCGGAACGTTCGGTTGGTCCGGTTACGATGTTTGACGTCGAACGCCAGATGCACGAAAACGACCAGGTCGCCGCGGCTTCGCGCGGCGTCGAGGCACTGGCGGGCGTGCGCGAGGGTGCCGCGCGCTTGAACTTCGCGGGCGACCTCCGGAGCGCTCGAGCCGCGCTCGCGGCAGAAGCTCTCCTGGAAGTCGATCAGTACTAGAGCTCGCATGCGACTCGCTCTCCCAGCCCGACGACCAAACTGCCGCAGACGGGTCCGCTGCCTGAATTTCAGCTACGGTCGCCCACTCAGACAGGCTATCGCGATGCCACCTGGACGCATCCGCGCTAGACCATTGGGGTGAGCCTGCCCGGGCCATGGCCCGAGATCAGCTCGGATCGAGCAGCTGGAAGGCCGAACTGCCGCGCGATGCCGACCAGCTTCCGCCGTCCGGAGTCGCCCGCTTGCATTTGCGTTCGAAGATCGACGGGCTAGCGAGCTCACAGCCCCTCGATCCGACACAACCCGAGGATGTACTGCTCGAACTCCGCGAACTCGGCCCGCGTCGCATCAATGATCGAACGCGCCGGCCGCCGACCACCCGGCGCGAATCGCTCCGCGATCGCGGACAGCTCCCCGTGCGGACGCGAGGGCCGGTCGCGCTCGCGCTCGTCGACCGCCTCGAAGGGCCCGGAGCCGTCCGCCAACACCCACAGAAACCCGCTGAGATCCGGAGCCACCGCTCCCAGGTCCCCCTCGGACCCGAGGAACACCACCGGCTGGGCGACAACGGGCTGATCGGGCCGCACCAGCCAGAAGGCGGCGTACCCGCCGGTACCGTCCTCGCCGATCACCCGGAACTCATCCCCGGCGAGCTCCGTGTTTCCCGTCCACGACCGGATCCACGCGGTAGTCTCCTCGGCAGTCAGGAACCGCTTGTGTGGCTCATAGTCGGCTTCCCCCGCGCCGTAGTCGAAAATCACCTCGGCAACAGCCGCCAGCGGTTCGGGAAACTCCCGGTCCTCGGTTACATCCACCCCCGAAGACTACCGAGCAGTGCCCGAACACCGCTGCGGCATCAAGAACAGCCTCAGCGAGACTTCGGCGACACGCTGTCAGCCGACGTGCTCCTGTTCATGCAGTGCCGCGAGCCGGGGCAGCTTCTGCGCTAGGCGATCGGAGTCCTCGAAGTCGAACCAGAAGTCGCCGCCGAGAGCCGGGTAGCCGATGCGCCGGGAACCCTGGGGCATGGGCTCGCCGGTTGCGCGCTTGTAGGCGTTGTAGGCGATGCCGAGCGTCCGCTCGCATTCGAGCTCGTCCCACTCGAGGGCGGCCGCCTGCACCGGCGGGTGCTCCGCGAGTGTGTCGGGCTCGGCAAGCGCGCGCTCGAAAACCTCCCGGCCTTGGGTGACGAGCCAGCCCCGGAAGTACTCGAACCCGTCGTCCGAGCACCCGCCGTTGATCATGTATGCAGCGGCCCACAGTGGCGCGGCGTAGGAGATGGCGAGTTGGTCCCACAGCAACTGCTGCGCTGCGATGATCTCCTCAGGCGGCATCTCGGCCAGCAGGTCAGTGGTTTTCATCGCCACAACCTCGGCGTCGTCACGCGATCCCTCGCGTGCGCGCTCGATGAGTTGCCAGAAGCCGTCTGTATCCATGCCGTGGAGTATGCACGTCGGGTCCGACACGAATCATCGCAGGTTCGTGTCGAAGAACCCGGACACGAGCGACTGCTCTACCGCCACGACGGCGGCGGTCGGCGCGGGACCGGTGTCCGACGCGATTTCCTTGGGCGTCATCACCGCGCTCAGCTGCGGCATCAGCACTTCGGCGTCGGTGAGGGAGCCGTGCAGTGTTCCCGGGAGCGTGATGTCGGCGTGCCAGCCGGTGCTGTGGGCCAGCACCGCGGCGCACGACGGATCGGCGGCGGCCGTGCACGCGTCTGGTTCGTCGCTGGAGAGGATCAGGAAGGGCTTGGTCAGACCGTGCTGGGCGACGGGTGAGAAGTTCGTGTTCGTCGGCGCGCCGAAGACGAATTCGAGTGTCCCGTCCATGTTGATCCCCGCCTTGATCCGCGGGTCCTCGTACATGGCCTCGAGCGTGGCGAAGCCGCCGCCCGAGTGGCCGAACATGCCGACCCGGCCGAGGTCGAGCGCTGGTCCGAGTCCGGTCGGCAGCGGTGCGTGCTCGGCGTCGGGGTCCTGGCCCTCGGCGAGCCGCGTCAGCGAGTCGAGCACGAACTTCGTGTCCTCGACCCTGGTGCCGAGCACTACCTTCTCAAGGAACTGAGTCTGCGTCCCGTCGGCGACGGCCTGCGCGTACATCTCAAGGAGTCGGCTCGGCGCGACGCGGCCACCGGGAAACTCGACCGCGGACGCGTCGTACGTCGGGTCGATGGTCACCACGACGTAGCCCTCGCTCGCCAATTGGTCCACGAGCACTGAGTCCCAGGACCGCACGTCACCGAGGCCCGGCGAATACAGCACGACCGGGAAACGACCGTGCGCTGCCGGCGCTCCGACGTGCTCGAAAGTCTTGATTGCCGAATAGTCGATAGTGACGTCGCTGGGGACGTCGTAGTTGTCGACGCCCGCGAGGGCGTTGAAGCCCGCGCTGGTGCCGCTCGTCATCAGCGGGGCGGTCGGGTATCCGGCAGTTCGACGAGCCGGGTAGACGACGCTGACCATGAGCTCGCGATACGCCTGCGGCGGGTTGTACAGGTCCGGCCGTGACGAATCGACGAGGTGCAGGTTCACCACCCCGATCCGGTACGGCCCCGTCGGTCGCGGCAGCCGGGGCGTCGCAGATGTCTTCGACGCCGGCGTCCGGTGGGATGCGGCGCTCGCACCCGAAGCACTGAGCGTCACCGCAGCGAGCGACATGGCGGTCAAGCAGGAGATGGCAGCAGTCTTCATACGTCCATCTTCACGATCAGCCCGCGGCTCGAACCATCCTGTCAGCACGACGATCCGAGGTGGGGCCAGCCTCACCCCACGCAGTCCCCAGCGAGTTCGACGAGGTGGCGGGCCGCGG
>Ga0307509_10008686_pt1 | contig 12873 bp, 14 predicted proteins | sample 10_EM_MG_FD_202245 | JGI IMG/M metagenome (GOLD analysis project Ga0307509, IMG submission 202245) | Populus trichocarpa ectomycorrhiza microbial communities from riparian zone in the Pacific Northwest, United States - 10_EM | ecosystem: Host-associated > Plants > Roots > Unclassified | place...
GTCTGATATACTTAGTATACAAACAGCCGGTCAACCTAGGACATAGTAGAGTAGCCTTGGGCACTCTACGAGGCAGGGTAACCTTTCGGGAGTAAGTTCGCATAAAGTCAAGGAATTTATGACAACGTTACACAGACCTCTGAGACCACATTTGGTGTCGCCAGAGGGACTGCAGGAGCGGTTAAAACCATAAGAGGGCAAAGTTACCCTACCTTGGGAACATGACCTTTATGCCAATGGACCTCAGTTACCCTACTATGGAGTCCAAGTTACCCTACCTTCACCGGCAAAGTCATCCTACAACTTAGAGGTCGATTGCCTCACATTCTACGGGCTGTTAGATGTTCATGGGCGCAATCGCAGATGCGCGGGGAGACCCCACGCCTGAGTAATAGTGGCCCGAACATACTATTGAACTTAGGAGGGTTTAGCTAACACCCCCCTCTGGCCCCAGCGGTGGAACGGCACATCATAGGCAGACGGCTGCATAGTTGCTCGTTTGCTAGTAAAAAGAGGTCATGGGAGCAGCTGCCGTAACACCGTATAAGTGGTCGCCATCCGTCCGACCGAATGTCGTTCGCAGGATATATAAGGGGAGTATGAGTAACCGGCAAATTGGGGGTCACCCATATATGGTCTCTCGGGCACCTAGGAGTCTATTCTAACCTACGGGTAGTAGGGTAGTCTTCCTAATGGTACTCAGGTAGTCTCAGAAGGCCAGGGTGCTTGCGAGACAAATACCTCAGTAACCAGCCCAGACCTTCTCCCCTTGATTTGTAGCATTACTATGGGTTGTTATTGGACTCTAGAGGTATGAGTCTTATCACGCTAGACTATGTTCCGAGAGGCTGGCTATGGGTAGCGCCCACTTAGCCAACCATCGGCTACATCTCACCGGGGGAGCTGCATGTCAATTTATCACATTGGATACTCGCGTACATTAAATGATGAACTGCATAGCTTGTATAGACAAAACTACCACTGGGCCAGTGAGTCCACCACCTAGGTATTGACTCCGGTTGTTGGCATCACAGTTAGCCACTGGCTTGCCTTCGATAGGAAGAGTTTTTCCACCTGCGGTTATATTGGAGAGGCATTGCAGAAACTCATGTCCTATTGACGGAGTTAAGTGTACCTGAGTTGGTCCGACACTTCCGGCAGGATAATTCCTGATGGAGGGTTGACCTCGGACAAACCCTGATCAGGACAGGGTGCTCTCACAAGGTCGGAGTAGTGGTGAATGTCAAAGGCTTAAATCTGATATCTACTTAAGTTTAAGTGTTTTGCATTCTACTTCGATAACCAACTTTTCCTCGAGAGAACTAAATTGAGTGAAGCTTCGAGCTTAACTATATTAAGTTTTACCGTTTGATTCTTTTGAATTATTTACCTCATCTTTATCTTCTACTTTGAGTGTTTGGTGCGGTCGCAGCCTTAGAGTTCACCTCTCTATAGGGTGCCCCCGTTACAACCCTACTACCCGTAGGTTACAATAGACTCCTAGGTGCCCGGGAGACCATATATGGGCGACCCCCATTTTGGTGGTTACCCATTCTCCCCTTATATATCCTGCGAACGACATTCAGTCGGACGGACGGCGACGACGTATACGGTGTTACCGTAGCCGCTCCAATGACCTCTTTTTACTAGCAAACGAGCAACTATGCAGCCGTCTGCCTATGACGCGCCGTCCCAACGCTGGGTCCAGAGGGGGCTGTTAGCTAAACCTGCCTAAGTTCAATAGCATGTTCGGGCCACCATTACTCAGGCGTGGGCGCCCATGAACATCTAAGAGCCCGTAGAATGTAAGGCAATCGACCTCTAAGTTCTAGGATGACTTTGCCGGTGAAGGTAGGGTAGCTTGGACTTCACAGTAGGGTAATTGTGGTCTATGGGCATAATGGCCAAATTCCCAAGGTAGGGTAACTTTGCCCCTTTATGCCTTTAACCGCTTCGACAGTCCTCCAGTCGACTACTAAAGTCGTCTCGGAGTGTGGTGTAACGTTCCCATAAATTCCTTGACTTTACGCGAACTTACTTCCGAAAGGTTACCCTGCCTCCTAGAGTACCCAAGCCTACTCACTATCCCTAGGCAGTCTCCTAGGTTATCTGGCTGTTTATATACTAAGTATATGAGACCATACCACCTCTGGTTACCACTTTGGTATACCATTTGGGCTAAGGTGGTTGTAATTGTAGCTACTTATTCTAGGGTTGTTACACTTTCCATGACTCGCCTAAACAGGGCGACATGTTCTTCAAGTGTTTCTGTATAGATCAGAATGTCATCCAGATAAGCAATGACTCTGACATCTAACATGTCATGGAATATATCATTCATCATACTCTGAAATGTTGCGGCTGCGTTGCCTAACCTAAAGGGCATGACGGTGTACTCATTTAGACCGTTCCTGCTTTTCACAGTGATCTTCTATTCTTCTCCTTCCGCCATGCGGATAAGGTAATGGTCATTCTTCAGAGCCAATTTAGTGAACATCAGCAAAAATTATTACCTGTATCCTGTGCGTCCTGTGTGTCTGACCATCTGGACGCTCACAACGTCAAGTGCTACACTGGACGTGGTGCCTGCATGACATCACGTCCAGATGTCAACACCTTTGACTGGCCACGTCCAAGTGCCATCCTGAATTATATAGACTTAGGCGCCCACGTCCTGAAGCCTTTCATGGCTGAGTCTTGAGGTCCTGATCACATTGTATGCGAAGCCCTCACGTACTGATACAATGTATTTCTTAGTTCTCACATCAGGATTGCTTCCGATACTAAGTTCTCACGGCATAATTATGAAGTCCTCCGAAGACGGTCGTCTGGATGTAGCGTGCACTTGATGCCCATCATTCGGATGTCATCCTGATCCTGCATGGCAGTATCACGAGACCTTCCGGACGGCCCATGACGTGGGCTTATGAAATTCCAAAGTTATTGTAAAGGTTCACGTAGAGACTCAGAACAAAGTCGAGTTCAGAGTCCGCCATATATTGGACATCTGGACGCTAGGAGGATAGCATCATCACGATACCGCTAAGTTCAGGGCATCATTACTTCGGCTCCCATATTATCGTTACTCTTCTCAGACCCCCCATGCTTCCATTTATTACTATTCATATTCAATGACTACACAAATAGTCAACCACCGTTACCTGGAGTGGACCTCCAGGTAATGGTCAATTCCATGATTCCAGATCTCTTTGGACTCTTGCTCAGAATGGAGCTTAGTCCTGCTAGAAAATTTAATTACATTGGTTGTTATATGATATTCATCGGCGCTTTACAGAAACATTTCGCCAATTGGACGTCCACGCTCCACCGGACAGAGTTCAAAGTGCATTATCTGAGACTGGTGGGAGACAATCTTGACATTCGTCAAGGCTCAAAGAATGGGGGCTGGCCAGGTCAGGACTCTGCGCGCTCTGTCGCTCTAGTCTGATAGTCAGCTCCTGCGAGTTATCTAGACTAGGTTGACTCAAGTCGAGCATCCCCATGGCATGCCCAAAGGCCGTCTGGCTGTAGTCAAACGACATATCGGTAGTATGACACGTTTCCTGAATATTTCCCTTATCATTGAGGGGCCTGGTGCAATTGTTCGATGTCAGTTCTCGTTCAGTAGCTCGGCGTGGATTCCTTCTGGATAACTGATGCTGAAGTTCGGCGTGAACTTGGTCATAATTGTCGTGAAAACCTTCTCTCCATTCCTTCATTACTTGATGCTCTGTCTGCATCTGTTCGGCAATCGTCTCATGTAAATTCGTCAGCATTAGTTCTTGTATCAGCTTGGGCATAGCCCGCCCGGTGTTCTTCTGTCAGGATAGAGGATCTTTGATAAAAGATTATCCATCAGATTAAACAAAATTGAGGCCAATTGTAGGTATCTTACCTCCAACGGCGTCAGGTTTGAAGTCTGGAGGGTCCGCATAAACACCAGCATGCTATGCTGGAAGTGTATGGCACAGTATTGCACATGTCAGGCATACCATCAGACTATTGATAAGGTCGACAAATTCCAGATCCTCTATTCCAACTGCTCTCTTGTCATTGAAATACTTACCCTATCTGGCGGCGGCAATCTGGAGTGCGAGGAATCTGAATTTTATTCTCTCTGCCAAGTTCTGAGTCAGCTGTGCGAAGAAGGTGTGTGGATGGTATCGTTACTCAGATACAAACCTCATATCCAGACGAGGGGCACATGAACAGATCATCTGCGCGGAGGGATTCGACCCTATGGGGATGGCCGTCAGTTTATGGCGTAGTTTGTACAGATCTCGGTTGTTGTTTTTTATATGATATACATATTGAGCGCGTACCCCTGTGTGTTTTTGACGTATCTGAGGTACTTGATACAAGATCGTATATTTGGTGATTGCTGACCACACTGACGATATGTATACTCTTCTCAGATGGTTCAATATTTCCAGCTTCCGCAATCTCATCTTTGGCCCTATTCCCAACTCTATACACCTCCAACGTCAAAGCAATTCGGTTTGGCAGTGGGTCAACAAAAAGAGTGTAACAGAAGATTAGAGTCTTCGCAATGCTTAGGATTTCCCCTTCAATACCTGTTACTGTATTTCGTCGTGAATTAATTCCTTGCCGTACTGTCGGGCCTCCTGAAGAGCTTCGTTAGGAGAGTAGACTCGAACTTCTGATAACAGACTCAGTTGGAGTATTAGAGTCACCAAGTGAGAAAGAATACCTGATTAAACTTGAGGACAGGAAGATCTGGGATTGAACAGGTATACCACTAGTTATTATCACTCCAGACCCGGTAGTCCACGGGGGAATTGCTACTTCCTGTGATCCAGAGCATGTCGAAATTCTCAAAGTCTTTGCTCTCTTGCTTCCTGAGCCAGGGCTCGGTGGTTCGACTGGACGTCGTGCTGCAGACTCGTCTTGCAAATCAAGGTCTTCTTCATCGATTTCGGAGTCTGGCTCAGTTTCACCATCAGGGAGTGAAACATGGTACTCGTCACTGCTACCGTCAGAGAGGTGAACAGCTTCACCTTGTCCCTCAGCATCAGTGTCCGCTTCAATATATACTAGGGTCTGATGCCTTGTCGTTTTTTTGCGCTCTGATTTTCGTCCAGAATGATGTCCAGCGTTTCGTGGGGATGCATTCACACCTCATGACTGAGTTCTGTGGAATGTCCTAGATTCTGTCTGCTGAGTCCCGGAAGGGGTATTCTGATGTGCTTGTGTTACTTCAAGTCTAGGATCCTTCTTTTTGCCTGCTTGGTTAGTTTTCTGACTGCTGGCTGTATTGCCTGATACAATGTCTTGCATACGCTTGCTGTGATTCACAGCTTTCATTGTTGGCTGGCTAGATGCCATGATGTAGGTGCCAGTTTCGCGAACACGCACTGGCCTTTTAGATGAAATCGGGTTTGGCTAGATCGTTGCTATGATGTCGGTTCAAATTTCTCTCGTGGGTCAGTTCTGATTGTCTGCGGGCGGCAGGCTGGCAGTTGGTTTTGGGATGCTTGCGGTATATAGAAGATTTCGTGAAGGTAAAGTCTGATTGTTTGTTTTTTGAGTGTAAGGGGGGCGTGAAGTTTGATCGTGTTGATTTGGCGGATTAGTTGTTAGATGTAGATACAAGTATAAGGGGGGGTGGACTCACCGTCCGTCACTCCATGTTTGCCGGTGGAAGATCTACTAATCCTATTTAGCAGATCTAACATGCGGTTTCTGGACCTGGCATTATAGGGGAGCTGGTTACTTCTTCAACGTGATCATCACAGCAGATCCTCAAATTGCTTCAATTTGTGAAGCTGCTCTACCGTTGAATCGCTGTATTGACAGTGGGTGCAGTTACCAGATTCGGAAGCATGGGAATCTGTAGAGCTTATCCGTCCTGCACATACATAAGGGTTTTTATTATGGTCAAAACAGTTATCGTGATGTATATTTCAACACACACAAGAAAAATAATAGATGAAATGAATCGGGTGCTGATGTCGGAGCCCGGGCAAGTCCAAGCCTTAAGCAGTATAAGTTAGCGACCACGGCTCTTGGTGTGACACTCGCCAAGCTAAAATAGGATTAGAAGAATATTCTCATCTTCAAACCGTGAATCAGCAGCGGGAAAAGTATTGCTGTCTGGATGCAAACAACACAACCTTGCAAGATGTAAGCAAATGCTGCACATCTGTGCAAATGCCAAATAGGTTACCTGGATTTAGGCGTACACAGACTGTCACTCGGAATCCATCTTGAGATTTGTCAAGCGATTGTGTCTTTGGTTTTCATGATCTCTGAGTGCGCCAGGTGGTGAATGACATCTCTGGTGGCGTCCTGCGTACATTTGGGAGTAGAGTTAAACAGAAGATGGGAGTAGCTGTGCGAAGCCATTTCCTGACGAAAACTGTAGTTGAGTTTGAACAATCTTTATCTTGGAGTACGGTATGGATCCTAGATGATGGATAATCTTCAGTCTTGTGAATGTCTATGTAGGATGTCTGGGGAAATGTGCCAAGAGAGATTGGTGCAAATTGCGCAGTCTCGGCGAACCCTAGCTGGTGGAAGTATCGGTTAACGAGGGGGATTCTGCAAGAGACACTGACATAGCGTAAAGGGGTTTGGAACTGTCTAGTCAATGCAGCGTAGTCGCTGAAACAGGCTGTGGGAGCAAAGCATAATTACTATCACGAACGCAAACGCAATTTGGTCTATCAAGTAAGGCCAATGCAAGGGGATACCACAATTGATTTATTAATATGATACATATCACAAGAAGACATGAAAATGTAACAAATGCTGGACGCCGAAGAAATGTGGGTAGAATATATGATAAAATTGTTTAAGTGTAATGAAGAAAGAATGTTCACCGTTTTTTTCATGTGAGGCAGACACCGAGCTTTCCCACACCGGTGAGTTGTTCCTCCTGTTGAATCAATCTCATTGAACTGTATGGGGCTGAACCCCTCACCCCGTTCATTGCTAGTTTCGCCAGGATGATTTGCATCAGGAACAGGGGGGTCTTGAGAACCTCCTGCTGCTATTGGCTTGCGGGTGGTAGGATTGCTAATATCAGAATGCACAGTAGGCGAATTCAGAGGAGGAGAAGTAATGGTGGAAAGGAGTGGGGTTGTAGGATTATGGGGAGCAATGGCTGGTGGGGAATATGTCATTTGAGGGACTTCGGGGACATGACACTATGAATAGGAATATCGCATTGCGCTGAAGAATCAGTTTCGTCAGCTGTTGTGTCATCAGTACTGTCGTTCACGGGTTGGTGCTGGGTGCGCTCCGGGCTTCTAGGCTCTGGGTCCGTGGATCGAGTTTTGGACAGAACAGTAGCAACGTCAGTACTCTTTAGGCACGGAGACATCCATGGTTGCTTTTCGAGAAGTGCTCTCACTGTGGCAACTCGGTCTTTCTCAGTTGCCACAGAAGGGCCAGCTGCTGTTTTTAGATGTCCTGAATGGCGGGTTGGTCTGGGCTGTAGATGGTGCTCTCCCGATTGATCGCTCTCCATGTCAGGTCCAGTTGACGATTCGGGCATGTTGGTATTCTTTTACTACCTCTTTCATTAGCATTGGTGATTATATATTATGACAATAAATCTAACAGGTCTCAGATTAAATGAATAAAATCCAAAAAATAAATCATTCTTCATCATGATCTTCCCCATGTGTCCGTCAGGCGCAAGTGAGAGGGCTGAGGCCACCTCGTCGTCAACAATGATTGTATCATCGAAATCGTGATCGTTGTAGTCATCTCTATCATCGGTGCCATTTCCTTCAGTGTGAATATCGTCATCCACACTCTCAGCAGACCCAATTCTTACTCAGACAGTTGGATGAAAAAATTCATGGCCACCGGAAGCAGGCGCAGGGGTCTCAGCTTGGACCTCGTTAGTCCCGTATCGTGTTTCAAGGACTAGAAGATCGAGAGGATCTTTGCCTAGGATGGCAGGCAGCCAGACGCGAATATCTCCATCTTTATACAAGAAGATGAGCTCGGACAGCCGTAGTGGTTCGGAGGGACGTCAACGTAAGATGCTTGGACTCTGGCCTGTCGCCCCAATGAGATATTGTGGAGACTTAATCGGTTCCTCGACGTGTTTGTTGTTTAGCACGAAAACAAGCGTGCTTATAGTCGGTGTTGATAGAACACCCCATGCAATGCCTCTGTCCGGAGAAGTTGCGTACCAGGGGTGTTCCAAAAACGGATGTTCTCCTGCGGGAGCCCCAGTGCGACGAAGAATGTGAATTCTTATCGCCCTAGGGCCATACGGGCATGACCAATCATGATGCGCTAATTAAAAAGAAATTATTATTACTGTCATGCAAAAAGAACGGCGTGAAGTTGGATACTCAAACTTACTCATGATGTCAGAGGCTATTTCGGCTATTGTATCGTCTGGGCGTTCTGTTGTATCGTCCAGGCGTTCCGCATGAAGACGGTCGTTCGTCGCCGGACGTATCTTTGCAGTGTCCTTGACCAAGACTGTGATCTGTCGTAGAACTTCTTCGACATCTTCATGGCAGGGGTTGGTTTTTATCTTTGTTACTTAACATTTAACGGGGGGGAGGGAACGGGCAAAGTTCTGGACCAAGTCCAATTGTTCTCCTATTATGTACGATGGGTTCCATGCGAGTGCCATTATGTATGCCTTTACCTGATCTCACCATGTCTTGTATGTTGCCGTGGACTAGCGTGGGTTCATGAAGCCACACAAGATTTTTGCGTATGATATTTCTCCGGAATGGCCCCTGCTTGTGGCTGGTGTGAGCACACAATTGAGTGATGGATGTGCCGCACGTCAGATTTCACTAACATCAAATCTTCGACAGCAGGCTGGAAGACTGGCTTTTCACCGGAAGACATTGACCAACTGTCCGAATATATCAAGTAGTCAGTAAACTGTTAAACTATCAATCATTATCATAATAAGGGGTAATTGCTTACGTCCTTGATTCCTCTACCGCAATAGCAGCCACTCGGGGATGTGTTTTTCTGCCCTTCGCATTAGTGGAATCGATGCTTCGTGTCAGGACAGCTTGACGCCTTGGGGGGCCATTTAATGTTTGCATTGTGGGGACTCAATCAATGGAGAGAGAGTCCTATCTTCTGGTTTTTGTCCTGGGCGGGGTATTTTGGTGATTGCAGAGGCCTTATGGGAGTAAGGATCATCACTGACCGTCAGTAGACTTAGGCAAAGGTGTATTGGGTAATGCGCGCACACTCTGAAGATATGCAGATGGGAGAAGAAATCTGTGTAAATGGACCTGGACAGCGCTAGGGATTTGGACCCAGGGCATGGTTCCCACAGCGTGTTCCGGGATGAAACAATCAATCTAAACTGATCAGTTGAGGAGACGTGTGACGGGGAGATGTGGCAATGGGAGAACTTGCGACAGAGGCTTTCATGGCCAATGAATACGCCTTTGCAAGAGGAAGAGCACAAACTTGTAGAATTTGACCATCAGGATGTTCGTGGATGAGGGGTAAGATGTTCATTTTATGATAGCCCTATGATTGTAGTCGTGATATTCTGTGATGGTAAGATTGACGTAATATTGCAGATCACAAAATGCGTTCTAAGCCGCTTATTGAACCGCGACTACACCTAATCATTGATGACAAAGAAAGTTTCAGTGGACAATTCTAGACTGATCTCACAAGGCATAACACAACAAGTGCGATCTGGAAAGAATGGAACTCCAAGAGGCGTTGATTTATGAGTACACTACGATCTAATAGCCTATTAAGGAAACAACGCATACAAAGAACCAAGAAGGAATGAAAGAAGAAATATGCATATCAATTTCAAAAGACTCTACAGATGGCTAACACAGTGTGCAAATACTCAGACTTGGGAAGCCACAGCCGATATGCCACCATCGAAACTCTGAATCTTAGACAGCGATTCCATGCGCTGTCTCTTCGACACAGGATCTTCACGATCCGCGACATCTTGATAGGCGTGATGCTTTCTTCCCTCAATAGTTAACTGTGACACAGCAAAGTCATACATCGCGCATCGTCTTTTTGGCGAATTTCCATCACAAGGTTCGCCGCCAATGGGAGCTGCGCGCTTGCTTATTTCGTCACCTTGAGACGGGCGACCAGTCAAATCCAAAAGTGGCTGAGTGTTCAGCTGGCTGAGGCGTTTGATGCTGAGTGGGACTCAATTGACTATTGAATGAGTGAGACTCCCTCCTGAGAGTGGCAATATGTCAGATATGTTGTCTCATGCAGTCTCCGACTCTGAGACGTGCGATGACGATTCAGAGGCGCAATCAAGAGCAAGAAATAGGTTAGGTAGTGATTGGCGCGAATCTCCGGAGTCTGTGCTATTCGATGAAGTCTTGGAAATATGAGAGGTTTCTTGGTCATTCGCCGCATCGCCGTCACTACTCTCACCACTCTCAGAATATGCTAGATCTCACGCTGAGCGGATATGCATATGGCCTATATGTGCACCAGGATCTCGGGCCCAGTGGCGGACATCACCTTGCGCGAGATAGTTGACCCTTGTCAATGGCGGAGTGTTTTGTGATGAGTGGCCTTGATCACGGTATGAATACACCATCATTTCAAGTGGGTCGTCAAGTACTGAATTTGAAAGAAGCCATGTTCTTACTGTTTCATCGCTCTCGATGAAGATATAATCTCAGCTAATCAATGGTTGGTCGCCATGCCTACTTAGCCTTGAGCGAGCTGGGCCCGTGACGCCGAGTATCTAGCAGGATCCGATGATGAGGCACAGTTTTGCAAATCATTGCTGACAACCCACAGATGTGATAGGAATCCAAATCGGCGAAATGCATGCCGTTGATATGTGGGGGACGCCAATGTAGAGAATTATAAACAGGAGTGACGTGTACCATATTCCTCTTATGCTTGGACAAAACCAGGCCACGCCTTGAAGGAGGCAGATACACAATACGCACTGCCTGTGGCCGTCCAAGCAGAGCGCTCCAATCTGATATCAAATGTTAGTGAGTGAAAACACAAATAATACAAACAATTATGAAAGGATCTAACCTGTTGGCACTATGATTCGAGCTTGGTGATTCCTTTGGCGAGCTTGCAAGAGCCTCCCTGGTGCTGTGTGATTATCCGAAGAAGCACGTACAATTTCACCATCTCCATAGTCGGAGTCGTCAGCCTGTGCTACAGGGATGATATTTCCAGATGCACCGTCATTTCCCTGTTGAGCCTGGGCAACAGGCGCCAGCGGAGCATTGTTGACAGCTTGTGGTTGGACACTTCCTGACACACCGCCATTCCCCTGTTGAGCTACAACGACTGGTGGTTGTGGAGCATTGATGACAGCTTGAGGTAGGACACTTCCTGACGCACCAGCATTGCCCTGTTGAGCCTGGATAACTGGTGCTATGAGAGTGTTGACAAGAGGTTGAGGTAGGATATTTCCAGATGCACAGTCATTGCTCTGTTGGGGCTAGGCGACAGGCGCCGGCAGGGCGTTGTTGATGAGAGGTTGAGGTAGGACATTTCCAGATGCACGGTCATTGCCCTGTTGAGCCTGGATGAGTAGTGGCGGGGCTGGGTTGACGAGAGGTTGAGGTAGGACACTTCCTAATACACCGCCATTCCCCTGTTGAGACACAATGACTTGTGGTTGTGGAGCGTTGTTGACAGCTTGAGGTAGGACACTTCCCGACGCACCACCATTGCCCTGTTGAGCCTGGATGACTGGTGCCAAGACAGGGTTGACGAGAGGTTGAGGTAGGAAATTTCCAGATGTACTGTCATTGCCCTATTGAGCCTGGGCAACAGGGGCCGCCGGTAGGTTGTTGACTGCTTGAGGTTGGACACTTCCTGATGCACCGCCATTGCGCTGAGCCACAACGACTTGTGCTGGTGGAGCGAGATTAACTTGCTGCCCTTGAGGCTCTGGTGCTCCTAGAATTATGGCGACTAGAGGGTTTTGTGGAAGTTGAACTGGGTTAGGTATAACCATTGCCGAACCTCAGAGAACCGGTACGCCTGGAGGTAGTACCGTCGGGTCACTTGTGACATGCGCGGGCGCCAGCCATGGATTCGCTAGAACACCATTAGCCCTTCTTTTTGGGTCTTGCAGCTTCTTAACACAGTCCTTGATTATGTCAACGACTGTCTCTTCAACGACCGTTATATGAGCCTGATTATTCGCAGCCGCTGCAGTGGCGATGAGATCGCATGCAAGCAACAATGCTCTTATGACTGTGGAGATTGGGAGGAAGTCCAGGTCAGGGTAATTGGCAGGTTTGTCATTTGGTAGTACAAAGTTCCGTGCAGTCATCTAATCTTTCACACACTTCCTCCCAGACTTATACAGATCCATGCTGGGTTTCCCTGCTGTGAAGCCCATGTTCGTCTTATGAGTGCTAATCTGTTGACCAGCAGGGTTTCTGCGACTCATGCCCATCAACCCTATCAGAGAGCTCGGTGGAAGTTGATAGGTCTCTCCTGGGGGAGCCTGCAAATCACAAGCATTTTGCAAGAATCATACTGTATATTGTTTATGTTTTGCGCCATGTCGATTGATCTTTAGTGTATATAGATAGACTAAGAGATACTGGAGAAGTGTTGAGAATATTGTGGATTGCGTGATGCGACTTTGCTGAGGTATTCCAGGTATGACCATCCATCCGTCGAGATCTACCCAAATTATATATAGAACTCACATATATGCAAGAAGATTTGAATCAATAAAGAATTCATTGTTGTGTTTCAAGATCGAACATCCACAATTCAGATCATCAAGAAGATATGAAACAATTATCAATTGACTGATCAGATATTATGGCGGGTTGGTACAACCCATTGCCAATTGGCCGAAGAGCAAGGATGCCATCCCGGGGCAGATAGGTTCCCCGAGGTGGCCGGAAAAAGGTAAGCCCG
>Ga0307509_10008687_pt1 | contig 12872 bp, 11 predicted proteins | sample 10_EM_MG_FD_202245 | JGI IMG/M metagenome (GOLD analysis project Ga0307509, IMG submission 202245) | Populus trichocarpa ectomycorrhiza microbial communities from riparian zone in the Pacific Northwest, United States - 10_EM | ecosystem: Host-associated > Plants > Roots > Unclassified | place...
TGTCGGATCTCATGAACTACAGTACTCGCAAATCCTGTACTCGAGTACTCGCGTACCGGTACTTGCAATTCCATCAACTTATCCAACCAAAAAACTCTAGAGTATCCCGCACTGGTGGGCTGATGCCCCCCCCCCCCCCCCCCCCCCCACCCCATAAACTGTAATGGATATTATAGAAAACCAGCTTTTTTTATATTTTTTACTGGCAACTGCAATCTGCAATATGCAACTGTGCCCTACTGTACTGTACTAGTAACTGTTGCTCATGATACAATACGATATGTAAGAGCAAGGACGAAACAAAACTTTAAAAACTGCGTAACTTACCTGTTCATCGTCATCGCATATCACAGTTATCATGCCTACCCGTTAGATCGTATGACACTACGCTACCAACGCACAGCGCGATGGAAACAAAGCTAGAGGGGGCAATGGCTGCTCCAATGGATGGGAGGCAGCTTAGCTTACCTTTCTGGCATCTATCATACCAACCCAATCACTTCCTCTTTTCCTCCTGTCCTTTCCACTTCTCCAATCCTACCATTAGTCCCAGACAGACAGGCAGAGACAGACAAACAATCAACAACGCTCAAACAAGTCAATGGCCCCTTTCCCTCCTTCCCACTCCTCCACTCTCCTCCTCTCTTCTGTTCTCCTGCTCCTCCTTTAGCCAGACATATACACTACACACCCACTGTACGGCACTATACTCCAAACCACAACGTACTCTCAACCCCCCCTCAATCCTCCACATCGAGCAGGAGAGAGAGAAAGATGTGATCCACTGGTAACAAAACAACACCATCTTGCGTCCGATGGGAAGCGAGAGGGGAGCAGATGGACAGATGAATAGATAGATAGACGATGGTTAAGTAAGTGCAAGATGGGCAGGATGCAGTACTGGGCCCCACAGGTCTACCAGTAATCTGACTTGGGCTATCCTTGATGTGTGTGATGCGGTATGGTGCAGTAGAGTGCAGTACAACACGCAAGTCTACCGGGGGGGGGGCTTATCTGAGGACGGAGGAAAGGGAGGGTGAGGAAAAATGGTTCATCCCAAGGTTTTTTCATGACTTTTCCTTCCTTCCCCCCCCCCTCGGTACTTACTTACCGTGCATGTCTACCCTCTCCATCTATCAGAGATTTTTCCTTTCTTTTTTCTTCTAGGGGTCCCGTTTGGGGAAGGGGAGGGGGTTGTTTAAAAGGGAACTTTGAGAGTGCTTAGTGTAGGGTCCAGGGGCTTTCCCATTCTGGTAATATCTATGCAAAAATGGGTCTGTGTTCTTGTGAATCTTGGGAATTCTGGATATGAAGCGAGAGGAGGATATGGGAATCCGTCTATCATAGCCTGACTCTTCTGGCCACGGCCCCTGAGGGAATGGTGCCTCTGTCCTGACCAGCTTGGAATTTTCCTTTCAGCAACGAAATTGGATGTCCGGGCAACTTGAAGCTGTTTTGCACTATGCAGTGAGTGAGTGATTGTGTGCTAAAGTTTTTTTGTTTTCAATCTCTCAGATACCCCCCTGCCCTCCCTTCACTTTGCATACTGTACAAGTACGGTATCGGTATTTTCCTTGGTACTTTTTTCTTCTCATCCTTCTTATTCGTTTTTGCGCTTTCTTTTCTTCTTTTCTATTAGCATGTATGGGTATGAGTTTGAATTATGGGTTACCGTATACTGTGTCTTGAGCATTTTTCTCTTGCAGTGTCCTGAAAACGCTTTACAGTACAGGTACTTTTTTGAGGGGAGGGGGTCCATGAAAACGCAGAGAAACCACCCTGTGACGCCACATAGTTCACGTGGACCGTGGTTGTCTCCGAGCGTCCACAACGACCGCGCATGCTGACTTTCACTAACCATCTCGGATAATAAAGTGCACAGTCCTCCACAGATAGACACATCCTTCCATCTCCCTTTACGCCTTACCTCTTCTTGCCATTTCCAGCCAAGCGGGAGGGTAAATATTTCCCATAGTCACCAGAAATCCCAAACCTGCTTAATGGCCTCTTTGTACACGTCAATCCTCGGATCTATTGTAACCAAACGGTATGGTCTTAAAAAAGGAGAAAAAGGAAATAAGAGACGAAGAAAACGAAAAGCAACGAGGACGATCGATGCAAGTTGCTCTGCAACAACATTGGTGGAGCTAGTCGAAACAGAATTGAAATCCATACATGATTACAGCGGCGTTGCTGTTGCCAGTGCTTGCTTCCTGCATATAGACACGCTCCTTCATGGGGCCCGGCCTAGAACTGATCGAGAACGGCCTAATCGTATCAATAACCGCATAGTGTATACCTCGTCAGCCCCAATTACTCTGAGTGCACTGCAGATCATCGACGTTCACTATCGAATGAGAGGGGGAGCTTAGGAAAGTGTGCGGCAGGAATGATTTGTCCTTCCAACGATAAGTGGACTTTTGAAACGTAGAGCCCCTCCTCTCCCCGCAGGGAACGTACGTCTGGTCCAAAAACAGGAAAAGTAATACGGGATATTTCTAATATGGTGTATCCGGGAGAGAAAAAAAATAGCATCGAAGAAAGGTGTAAAAATAAAATAAGATAAAATAAAATAAAATAAGAGGCAGGAAGAGTCGTACCCCATGACTAGCATCTGCAACCAGATGTACGTATTTTGCTAGTGTACCCCTGGTGACTTTCAAACGAGGAGCTTTCCAACTCTTTAGTCTGGAAGCTATCTCTTCATCGCTCACGTTCGTGCTTATCTGGTTTGACTCGGCGTTGATGGTGACGATGTCCCCGTCTGCCCGCCCCCCGTACCCGTTCCCTGTGTGTCAGTGAAGGGATCATCCGAACCGAGGGGGCACTGTGCCCATCCAGATCAAGGAATATATGTGTTGTAGTATGGCCTAGCAAGAGAAACGGCAATCGTAGAAAGCCCTCACTTACCTTTCAGGACGGCGATTGGACCACCCACTTGGGCTTCAGGTACTATGTGGCCTGCTTTCAAAGTTATTGCTGCATTTTTGACAACCTAAAATCCGGCGATCCTGCAAGGGAGGGAGTTAGGAGCTACCTACCGACGATAAATCCATGTGAAGCTTGCAGCAGGGTCTATGTCAGCCACTAGCAGCGTACAGCGTTCCGTCAGAACTTGACAAGGATGCTCACCACCACTATAGCGTCCGTCTGTGATCAAGGCCACGTTGCGGAGGTCCGCACCCATGAGGACTGCACTCGTCTTTAGTTGCTCCGGCTGAAAGATAAACCTGCGGTCAGCTTTTTTTCCAACTTAACCTCATGACACTGCCGGAAACATGAAATCCGCATCGAACACATTTTGGGGGAACACCGTCCTGCAGAGAATCGTCGTCCTTTCCAGATCAAGCCCTAGGTCCTATGAGCAAGAAGTGGCTGCGTTCACAACTCTGGGGCACAGGACGCATCTCATGCACCCTCGGCCAATGCTTCCAGGAAGGTTCCGCAAAAGCTTCTGAATAGAACCCTTGAAGTTCTGCCACGACTTCAATTAACTTGATACCTTCGGGCTGCAGACATTCCCCACCTCTCTTGGGGCCCCGATCAAGAAGGGCCGACGAATGGGTTCTTAAACAATTGGTGTTGAAATAAGCCACGAAGGATGCAGCAGCAAGTACGGAATCTGTAACGCTGGATGCAGGAGCAGCTGCCAGTGTCTTGGGAACAGATAGTTATGAGAAGCGGGCTCGGCCGTGCGGTAAGCCTTTAGAACCGTGGGCCTGGATACACATCTCATGCACCTCAAGGAGGAAGCCAGTGGAGGAGTGCAATTACATTGCATGCGTCCAATCTCCTCGTTGGATGGTTGATAATAGCCTAGACACGATGTCGAGTTTTGCCGGTGCACATGCAGCTTAGAAAAGTCTTCATGGGTTGAGCATGGATAATCCCGTATTATCCAAACGGAGATTACGCCCTCTCTTGTTTGCCGAATCTGACTTATCTGCAGTGTTTCCTCTCGGGCCGGATCAAACGAACAACAATAACAATAATGAAAACCTTAGAACTCACCATACCAGGGCCACCCTTTGGCCCTTCATACCTAACGCAAAGCACTGTATTCTCATCTGGCCTAATCTCCCCCCTTGCCAAACTGGAGATTAGGGCGGGCTCGCCATCATAGACTCGAGCCTTTCCAACAAATACTTTACCCTCCTTCCCGGTGATTTTGGCAACTGCTCCACCAGGTGCCAAGTTTCCCCTCAGAATTCGAATATGACCACTCGACTTGATTGGGTTGCTAAGGGGTCTGATGATATCTTGCCCTGGGTCGAGACTTGGTGCAGGCTCGCAGTTTTCCCTAAGTGTTTTGCCAGTGACTGTTGGGATATCTCCGTTGACGAGATTGGCATGGATCAAGAATTTGAGAACCGACGGCATGCCGCCAATTTCAGCGAGGTCGGCCACCATGTACTTTCCAGAGGGCTTGAGATCCGCTAAATACGGAATCTTGTCGGAGACTCTCTGAAAGTCATCGATGGTTAAATCTAGGTCGGCAGTGTGGGACATTGCAAGGAAATGGAGTACGGCGTTCGTGGACCCCCCCATTATCATCGTCACAACCATAGCATTTTCGAAGGACTCCCGGGTTATCAAATCACGGGGCTTAATATCTCTTTCCAAACAAACTCTGATGGCTTCAGAGGCCCGGAGACATTCTCTCATCTTCGCGGGAGATTCGGCAGGCGTAGTAGAAGATCCCGGAAGTGTGAGGCCCATGGCCTCTATTGCCGTAGCCATCGTGTTGGCCGTATACATGCCTCCGCAGCCGCCAGGGCCAGGGCAGGCGTGCCTAACGACGTCGTCGAGATCAGCCTCCGAGATCTTACCGTACATGAGGGCACCGTGGGCTTCGAAACAGCTTGAAATGTTGACTGGCTGGCGGAGGCGTTCGGAATAACCTCCCTTTATAGAGCCTCCGTAGATCATGATCGACGGTCGGTTGTGTCGGGCCATGGCCATAATACCTGTTTTGCGTTAGTGCCGGGAGCGAGGGGAAGGCTTTTTTTTTCCCCTCAGGGGACAAGACGGGGAAGGGATCTGTACATCCAGGCATGTTCTTATCACACCCGGGGATGGAAATGTTCGCATCCTGTGTTTTAAAACGTGTTAATAACCTCGAGTGATAGATGGAGATCGAAGGGTAGTTACATGATGCTGGGCACAAGTAGTTGTTTCGATAGAATCGGCGATAATATCTCTGCTTTGCAACGAGAACCTCATTCCTGCTCGCGAACAAGTCGCCCCATGTCAACCTAATGACCAACGATGAGAAGGAGGAGCTAGTGTTTGGTGTACCTTGGTTGCTCATGGTGATGGCGTCCGAAACCTACGCGTTCGCACTTCATCGTCAGATGTGCTGGTTCTGTGCAACCAACAAGCAAGGAAACTTGCGGAGAATGGGGGGGGAGCGGCCGTGCGACATATACCCCAATGGTGTTGAATTGCCAACCAATCATGCCGTTCTTCTCCAAACCTTCCTTTACAGTCTTGCCGAGGTCGAGTACTGTCGATTTTTTCCATGTTCACCAATCAGAATACTGGTGAAACGACCAATGGGTGTAGGAACGGGATGGGGGAGAACGGACGATGCATGCTGCAAATCTAGTCAGTAATCGTGCCGGATATATATGGTGTTTCGTTTTTCGGTGTTGGAACCATACTTGCATGGATTGCCTTCCCACCATACAGAAGCGACACCTAGAGGCAAGGCAAGGCGTTTATAATTGCTCTGCAAGAATTGGATTGGAGGATTAGAAGAACTCGTACCAACTTGCGGTTTCTTCCTCATGTCCTCCTGAGACTTGACCCCAGCAGCGTATAACATTGCCTGAGCACCGGGAAACTCATAACCGTTGGTCAGATGCGAGGAGTAGCGGTTCAGGACCAACTCTCCGTCCCTCTTGGTACCATAAGGAATTGAGCGGAATTCAAGGAAGCGGGACTTCCCATTTTCTTGCTGCTGCGACTGGCTATTACTTTCAGCCATGGTTTAAGTGTCTCGGAAAATTCCTCGGAGCACAATTGGAGGAGGATGCGGAGGGGGCGGGGGAGATATAAGAGGTAGCGCGTGAGGGGATAACAGGAACACACAACCGGGAGAGTGCCGGGGAGAGGGGTAAGTATATTTGATTAGAGGAAACACAAAAGAAGATTGAGGTTGGATGAGGGTTAGGGGTTTTTTCTTTCTGTCGGTGGAAGAATAGTGGAGAAGTGATTGAGGAAAAAGCAAAGTGTATAACCACGGTAGTGCGGTGTATACGACAGAAATCGGAATAACAGTAACAGTAGGAGAGAAACGGAGGCAGCGGGAACGCAGGTCAAAGATACAGGAATCAGCAACCGCAAAGGAATATTAGCAGCAGCAGGGCGGAGCGGCAGCGGAAACAACAATACGAGGCAGGACAGGAAAAGGAGGGGGAGGGGGTAGAAGAGGGGGGGGGGCAATGGGTTATGACACGGGGGATGTGAAAGAGGGTATGCTGTCATTAAGTACCTAGGTTATGTTAATCTCTAATTCTCACTTTATTTTTTTTGCACTCTCTCCGACATGAAAGCGATCTCCGTCATGCGTGTTCCTCAGTCAGTTATCAGGTTACCCCACATCTTGGTATGTACAAGTACAGATTTACCCCACCTCGCCAGCTAGAAGGGGGTAAAAAAAAAAGAGAGGAAAGAGGAAAAGCCGCTGCTCTTCCCCCTCCTTCGAGCTATCTCCAATAACCCGCAAACGCCTCCACTACTTTCCCTACGAACGGGAGGGCCATGATGCTTGGGGGAGGCGGAGGTAGGGTAAGGAGAAAGGTAGAGGCAGCGGGGGCGGCGAGCAATGATCAAACCAAGAATCAATGGGGGGGGGTATAGGATTTTGGAATCAGATTGGAGGTGGAGTTAACCCATGCCTTCAGGTAAAAATAAAATAAGAAATATCCTCCGCCGCCGCCTCCTCCTCCTCCCCTTCCTCCAGCCCAATGTCGAAGGGTGACTTCTTGTACGAACTGGGTGTGCCTGTCAGAATTTTTTTTAATTTTTTTTTGTTCTATGGGGTTTCCTAACCCATCCCTAACACCTGTCTAATCCCTTAATTTTGTTTGTCTCTGTGTTCTGGCTTGAGCATGTGTGAACGTGTGGTAGAGTGAGTTAGAGAGAGCGAGAGAGCGAGGAGCTTGCTGGTTAGGATGGTTTAGTGATTGATTATGCGTTCTGTGTGCGTGCTCGTCCGAATGCGCTTCAGGGCGCATGTTTCTCGGCAATGCAACCGTTTACCCGCGTTGGTATTCAAACGCACCGCCCGACGCCAGGGCGTCTGCCGACGGCCGTGAGCGGTTTCAGCAACTCTTCCTGTGCTCGGTAATAAATCTAGGTAGAGAGTGAGTGCGGCTCTCCTCATTCTACGACATTCAATTCGTATGATTGAATGGCGCGCAGCCATCGTGAGAATTGTTTGGGAATCTTTGTTTCTTGGCAGGGCAGTGTAAGATATCATTTACCGGGGTTATTCTGGGAAACATCCAGAGATCTCCTTTTCGATCATCCCTCAGCAGTCCTCGTCCACCATTCAACAGCATGCAGCGCCTCTGCCCTCCATCCCCTCCACCCTCCCCTCGAAGAAGGAGAATGAAAAATGAAAATAAGCGATATCCAAAGTATTCAAGATCTGAAAAATCCACCCGTCATATCCTTTCCGGGTGTTGCGCCATTCTCGGTTCCACAACCAACGGACTTCCGCTAAACTTAATTTGTCAGTGGTTGGCAAACGCCAACTGCCAACCACCAAAAAACGTGACGAGGGCGCGACTGGCTCCGGGTCCTTCACACACACACTCTCTCTCTCTCTTATGATAAACTGCACTCTCTGCGCACAGTACAAATAGGAATAAAAGAAGATAGGGTATAAAAAAAAGGTATCCGCACGGCCAATGCCAAGGTGGGAAATATGGTAGATATTACCATATTGCCTGTACTCGGTGCGAAACTGACGGAGGGGAAGGCTGGGAGGGGGATATCGGGCGAGAAGGAAAGAGTGAGATGGATAGACAACCACTGTAATCATAGAATTATATGGAGGGGGGGAGCGGAGCAAGGGCCCATGGGATAGGGAGAAGAGAGAGGGGATATCGGAGGAGGGGACAAAAGCGAACACAATCTGATGCAATAAAGTTTGTTGCTGACTTTTTCTAAAGTTGATTCAGGAATCCTCTCACGAATTCGTTCACCGTTCCTTCCATAGACGACGTTCGATCGCACCAAACCACCCATCCTTCTTTCCCTCAAACCCGTTCGTCAAATACAGTCGTCTGCTGGTTTCTCAAAACATCTTCCGCCCGCCCGCCCGACCCATTTCTTACGACCAGACAGTCAATGCTCTCTATCCATACCCATATGCACATTCATCCATCCCTTCTCTCCCTCTCCCTCCCTCTCGATTGTTGCTTTTCTTACTCCCGATCTCTCGTTGCTTCAGGCCGATCATTCCATCATTTCCGCAGGTAGATAGCGGGCCCAAAAAATGAGGATATGGGAAGAAGAAAAATAAAAATAAGTATTCCCATCATAATCGCTCTTCGCCGTCCCATTCAGCTATCTTTCTCCTTTGCCTGCGTCGCATGCATTCACCCATACACCCATAAATCCATCCCCCCATCTTTTCGCTGATTGCTGCTCTCGCCTCGAGGCCCACGACGAGGCAACGACCAACGGTGTTCATTCCATCTGGATCAACCACCTTCGACCACCCCCCCCCCTCCTTCCTCCCCTCCCTCCCTCCCTTCTCCCTTCTATTTTCCTCCCTTTCTCCAATTCGATCCAATCCTATCCCTGCTTTTATCTGCGTGCTCGGATCAGAACTTAGAACGTTACGCTGGGCCCTTGGCCTCTTAAATAAATAAATGGCCGACAAGTCCTTCGCTCGCTCCATTACGGAACAGAGCTCATTGTTGTCGTCCCTTTTCTCCAGTGTCACTACGACTCGGTATACTCCAGCTGCCTTGTGGTCGATTCTGATCGACAATATCAAACAGCCGAAAATGGTCGGTGCTGTACTCTGTGGTATTCCCCTGGTATATGTCGGCCTACGGTCTTTAAAAAGGAAGAAGAACCAGGGGGAGGAGGAGATGAGAAGCTTAAAGGGAGCTCCAGATGATGGGCATAGTGTGCATAGCAGCTATGAGAGCCTCTCGAATGCGAATTCATCAGTTTCAGGTGTGTAACATGAATTCCTCGGCTTGGTTGCTCTCTCTATCTCTTTTTTTTTCCCCTTCTATTTCGGCAGTGCGACGTGGGCGGATGTGGCATCACATAAAGTATGTGCCGCGCCTTATCAGTTCACACCGTCACTCTGCTTCGCTTCGCTTTGCTTGCTTTTTCCTTATGAATTTTTTTTCCCATTCTCCTCCCCCTTCCTTCCTCACTTTCCGCTACATTTTTTTAAAATTCTCATCTACCCCGTCATACGTAGCGGGAGTCCCTGAAGTTTCATGTGCTCCGTATTGTCACTCGCTCACACCCCTTCAACCATGACCTGCGACTAATGATTATCGGAAACCTTATTGGTACAGATTCCTCTCTTCTACGCAAGCATTCGGAAAACATATCTGTTACCACAAAGCACTACACATATCCTGCAGTTCGTGTTTTCTATCGGCCACATCCTAAAGCTTCTGTCCTTCCCCCCAAGCTCCCTCTGCTGGTCTTTCTGCATGGTATGTGGTCATTGTGCTTGCTGTCCCTCTAACACAGGGGTTGATTCCAATTGTCTAGGGCTTGGGGGTCAAATGTCCCAATTTCAATATTTACTCGAGTTCTTCGTAAGTCTTGGCTTTTTCAACTAAAAAATAAAATAAAAGATTAGACGTGAGTGCTAATAGAAGCTTCTCTAATTTTAGGTTCACATATCTCATACGCTCGCGATTGACCTGCCAGGCTGCGGACCCACTTCGGAATTCTCGCCTAAGGATTGGGATGCATACACTACTCCCCGGTTGGTAGAAATCATTGCGGAAGTAGTTAACCAGAAACTTGAAGATGGCCAACAGGTGGTCCTTATAGGGCATTCGATGGGGTGTGCACTCGCGGTAACTCTTATAGCTAAAGGGGGCCTGTTGGTGGACAAATGTGCAGGACTTATAGCAATTTGTCCCAAAGCCACCGCCTCTGAGAAGGAACTAAAGACAATAAAGACAGCATTGGCACTTCCGGAATTCGCGTTCAATCTGTTCCGGATCTACGATCGTCGGGGTGGAATAACGTCGAACTCAGTCACTCGGTTTGTTGGGTCAAATGCTACAGAAAAGGCTAGAAAACTACAACTACGTTTCAACAAAGAGTCACGAACACCTGTGTGGAGACGAATGGCTAGTGGTATTCGCCTACCAACAGAGGAGGAGTGGACCTCGGTCAAATGCCCAACCTACCTTCTAGCAGCTGCGGAGGACAAAGTTTGCACTACAAAGGAGGTTGACTTGATTCATTCGTGGTTTGATCCTGCAAAGAGGAGCGGATCTGTATCCACTGCCGCTAGCGTGGGTGGCTCTGCAGATAGTACGCCGTCGCCATCTCTTTCGCCATCTCCTGCGAGGACTAGGTCTGTTGTGAAGAAATGCATTATCCCTGATGCGGGGCATGGTGTGATGTACGAGACCCCGCAAGTTGTTAGCGGCCTTATTGGCGAGTTCTTGTCCGGATGTGTTGCCGAAGTCTTGTCGCTAGGTTGGCAATTGCTATATCTCAAAGAAGACAAGTGGCTCCTGAAGAATCTTGAGAAGTGGACCCAGATCCAGAGTGTCAGTCCAAGGATAGGTGGCTACATTAATGGCTCAGGGGGGTCGTATGTTAAATCTCCTTTTAGAGCTATGAAGACATTGAGGCAGAATGACCCGAACGGACACAACCCTGTTGAGTTCGGCGGAAAATGGCCAGACGTAAGGGACGTGATTGATATCTCTCATGAGCAACCACCATATGATCCAGAGGCATTCGGGGGCGATATTAGGTATCATAAATGTGAGTCCTCCTCTATACGCAAAGCCTAGCTGAGTTAGCTTGGGTACTAAAAGCTGTCCACAGTCCCAACAGTTTCCAAAATCCCCCCAACTCAGGATGAGGTGGCTAGCTTTATTAAGCTCGTGGACTCGATTAGGGAAGAACGGGGCTACGATGATAATATCACTATCGCTTGTCATTGCCATTACGGATTCAATAGGACGGGATTTTTTGTTTGCTGCTACCTGATTCAACGCCTGGGGTTTAGCGTGGAGCAAGCTATAAAGGCCTTCAAGGATGCAAGGCCACCAGGAATACGCCATCCCCACTTTATCAATGAGCTCTTTGAGAGGCACTGTTTGGGTTTGGTCAGGGCGCCAACATTTTAGCCCGCTGCGTTTTAGATGCGGCATCTTTCTCCCTTCCTTTTTCCTTGCCAATTCGATTTCCCGATATCCCTGCGGTTGTCTGTGATCTTTCCACATGGTTGTGGGACTACCCTTCTTAGCATCAATCACATTCTCATATGACATTACTACCACGCCATATTTCATTCTGGTCTTGTTCCTAGTATTCAAGGCACAGTGTCTTCGTTCGCTTGTCTAATCCTTCGGGTAATGGTGTTTTTCTTTTTCTCTCTATGGGCGCAAGGGCAGGTTTTATTACGATCATTGGGAAGTTTACTACCAGGGCTGTATTATCGTTATTTGGTCTCGATTTCCTTATGACTGAAGGCGAAACTCTTTTTTATTTAACAGTTTTTTATAGTGTGTATTTGTAACACTCCTTTATGTCCTTCATGGGTCGCTCGCAATGTGGTTCTTCTTTCATTCTTTCATTCTTCATTCCGGAAAAGATGCTATTGCTGGACAAATGCAGAAGCATGCGGGCAAGTCACGGACCCTGGACCCTATAACAGACGGAAGTTTGTGTGGGGCTTGACCGGATAGTTTGTGGCACTTATGAGGTCACAAAAGTCTGGATCCAGAACCAGACTATCGGTAACCTATTTCGATTCAAGTTTAGGTATTTCAAACTGCCCTGGGCGAAGATCTGTGTTTTTTTTTGTTTTCCTCCACTCCCCTCCCATTATATTTATTCTCGAAGCATTGGGATTCAGACGGAGGTTGAGCTAATATCACAAGTCACTCAAGTACTGTATATATGATATTTCTATCCGGCCCAGGCCGTGCCAGAGTTTATCCGTGCTTATAGAGTAGGCTTGATATTATAGGAACGGCCAATGCTCCCCTCTCATTTGTACTTAAATTCTTGTATTAATCCCAGGGCGAAAAACGTAACAAGCAATCCGGGGTGTCCTACCATACCCACCGCACAATACTCCGCACCATAAGTAGAAACACGGTAGTTAATTGGCTTTTCATACTTTTTTTACTGTCGCAGTGCAGGTACTATACCTGTGCGGGCGGTAATTACTGTTATAGATACTGTTGCTGTAACATTGTCTCACTCAAGGAAGGTCCTCCTGTAGGGGTGCCGGCGTGGGATGGTTTGGCAAGATATAGTGGCAAGTGTCAGTATGGTTTCTGCTCGGTCAATTCATCCGGTTTGAGGTTTGAGTGGAGGGATGAGCTCCAGACTCTTCTGTAGTGAGAAGTTTGACCGAAGTACTGAACAGTCTCATACTGTAACAACCGCACACTCTTTTCCATTTATAAAACACGAACACGTCGTCCGCTCTGCGCTCTTTGCACTCATGGCGCAATGATGTCAATTCCCGCCCCCCGATAAGGGTTTGGAGTGCGTTCCATGTTGCAGATCACTTTTTTTTTTTTTTGTAACCATGGCTGTATCATCCGTTATGCATGGTGAAGTCTTTTTTTTTTTTTTCCCTTGGTATACTTTGCCGGTGAGGTACATGAAAACTTTTA
>Ga0307509_10008689_pt1 | contig 12871 bp, 15 predicted proteins | sample 10_EM_MG_FD_202245 | JGI IMG/M metagenome (GOLD analysis project Ga0307509, IMG submission 202245) | Populus trichocarpa ectomycorrhiza microbial communities from riparian zone in the Pacific Northwest, United States - 10_EM | ecosystem: Host-associated > Plants > Roots > Unclassified | place...
AGAGGTGAGTAACGATACAGTACCTCCGGGAACAGGAAGGAACGATGATCACTCACCCGCATCCGCCACACTTCTTCAGTAACTTCATCTCCTTCTCCACCGAGCAGTTGAGGCACCTGCCTACGGCCATGGCTCAAAGTGATCGAAGTAAAGCGTGACACAGGTAAAGGCGAGGGTAGCAGAACGCTGTCCTAGCGGTCGGCTATCAACAGATATCTGAGCCTCCGAGATCCTTATCGGAGAGACTTGCGGTTCCACCCGACACGAAACTCCCACGATCTCTCATCCGCACAAACGGAAGTATTTTTTCGTGGTTATGTCTTACCGTTTCCAACCGCCTTGCTCCACGATCGCCGAGGCCAGACATGGGTGGTGGTGACTTGGCGGATGGAGGGTTTACGGCCTCACATCAAAAGACCCGCACTCCACGTCATCGAGCTGATCCCATTGGTAATCGCGCCCTGGCGCGGTACACGAGTTCGTGACGAAAAGCACACCCCGAATTCCAGCAACCATATAGAAAACGGTCCGATAGGATCAACCCCAGAGTCTGGGTCTGATGCTCTTAGCTTAGCTATACATAACAGGTCGCGGATGGAGTCTCGTGCCACACAACAGCTCCGGGAAATGAGATGCATGAGGGTGCGAACCCCGGAGAAATACTCGTACATATTACCTCTACGGCGACCAAAGTGGATCCCACTTCACACTGTCCATTGTGTAGGTGCTGAATGGGCCTTTCGTAAGCCTCACCCACCGAGTCGCATATTTATAGTCTTGACGGGAAGTCCCAGAGGGTATTTTTCCTTGGACGAGATCACGGAGCGACGCTCCGGAACAATGGTAGATCGACTTATCTCTATGGTCGGTTCTCAACCCTGGCCTTCACCAGACCCCCCTCTATTGGTTCACCACCGCGGTCTAAGGGTAAAACCAAGAGAGGAAGGGAGATCAAGGATAAAAAGGAAACCGACGAAGGGTTACAAACGTCCCTTTCATTGATAAGATAACGATCACCGAACGAAAACTTCCCAACAAAGCAAAGACCGGGCTTCGCTGAGTGGCAGTCCGTCGTGTCTGTCGCAGAAGCTTGAGCGTTGAACGTCCATTCAATCAAATCATCGCACGACCAAAAGAAAACACAAAGCCATCTCCGAGGTTCGATCGAATGCGGATGGGTGATGGGACGGCTGCACGAGGCGCCTCGTTTTTACCACGCCCCCAGGTTTTCAACGGAGGTATCCATGACCTCGTAAATTCGCGTCATCAAACAGATCAAATGAACCAACGTGGTGAAAGGCGTGCGCGCATACGGAAACAAGTGAAAATTCAAACCTCGTACGACTTGTATAAGAGAGGTTGACGGGTGGACTGATTGAACGAATAACCCTCGAAATGTTCAAGGCCTATTCGTTCGCAGCGCCCGCGCAACATTCCATCCGTCATTCAAGATATTCAATCCCTACCACACCTAACCCGTTAAAAGTCAGTCCAATCCGAATAGCACCTCCACTCACGATCACATTCGGGAATAGACGGCAATCGCAATCGAAAAAAGTTAGAGAAGCCTCCTTCTTTCCCGAGCTAAACAAGGCCCGCGGCTTCAAAGGGTCCGGTTCCATCGTTAACATCGGGAGGGGATGGGACGTCCCAGCCAGATACCGCCTTGAGGAAGTCGCCGGGCTTCATCTCTTCCCAAGGCGTGGCTAAAATCGGGCCTCGTGGCCAGCCATGCACAAACAGAGAGACGCGCACATAACCAATCAGAGAGCGAGTCGCCACGATCCGTATAAGCTGACTGAAAACCTGTCCGCCACCCGGCCCGCAGCCAGCCTGCACTGTTCATACAAGTCGTCCCAGCCGTTCATACTGCATCCAGTACATTGAGCATCCTTCTCTTCCCTGAGCGCTTCGACGACCAGAAGGAATGATTCGCAGTGGCGTCAATACCTGCACGCCCCTCTTCATTGCAACCTGTCAGTCAAGTACATTCCAATCCAACGGCGAGGGGGGTCACCAGGACTCATCAAGTTCCATTCAAAAGAGAGCAAACTTAACAAACCCTATAGCGAACAGCAATATCCTTCGCCTCCTTTCACCAGCGTGTTCCCTCACCACTAAGGGAAGTTCCATTAAGGTAAGGCACAGTTAGGGGGAGTTGAGGAGTCAGCCCGGCCACTTCAGTTCCGTCAATTCCTTCAGTCCCTTCAGTGTGTACCGAGGTGTCGGAAATGAGCGCCAGGAATATAAGATTTGATGGATGGGCGTATCGCATCGCGTTTGAAAAACGTGAAAACATACCCGGGTTGTTCCTCGTACCGGGAGAAGACGTTCCCCGGATGCTTGATCGAGCAATCGTGACGGTTCAGTAGGTCCGACATGCCCAGACGCGAAACCCGAGTGATAGTACGGGGGGATAATCCGCCCTGGTCCATGGGACGTACCTGTCAGCAGCGGGATCATCTTGCCCACCGAATCACCCGCCGGTGAGAACGTGGAGACGCAGACGCAAGTCAATAATAGTTCGAGCTGAGATGCCAACTCGAATGAGGCCAAAACACACGCATACCAAGGCATCAAAAGTTATAGAGAGCACGACCCAGAGTAAGTAATGCAGAATGAGGGGAGTACACACCTCAATGCAGGCGCATGGGTGCGAGGATCACGAGTCGTTTGGAAACGCGCCTCCCGCGATCCACAGAATCTACATACATCATTCATTTCGGGATGGAAACACAGACATCCTGCAAGTGTTTCGTTGCCCAGCATGAGGATACCAAAAGCGATCCGATCATCTAACACGATGCCGCGAGTGTTAACCTTGAGGGTCGAAAACGTGGGACGGGAGGACTGGAATCGTACGAATCGGGCAACCCGAACCCAAAACGCCTTGCAGTTGAGGGGCGGTGTCGCCCGTGCCTGCAGGTTGGGGGTTGGAGTCCGCCCCCCTCTGTGTCTTGCGTTCGCTGACGCTGTGCGTATGCGTCTTCGAGTCAGTTTGGTCAGAGTGAATCGACACAGGATGAACCCACGAGCCAAGCTACCGCCCAGGAATACAACCGGTTATTATCTTGAGATCTCGAGCACTGATCACTAGCGAGATTCGCGCCGGGTCCTGGTAAGTGGTCAACACTAAAGGAAACAGACACGGACCCACCTCGAGTCGACGTCAGATGGCATAGAATCTTGTATCCAGGAAGTGTAAGAAGAGATCTCGAGCGAGAGATTCGAACAAGCATTTTCCTGACAAATAACGACAAGTGCTGACAGTTCGAGTCATGACAAAACAATGACAAAAAAAACATATCCGCAACGAAAATAAAAGAAAAAGAAAATAACAAGAGAAAAATAACAAGACCGAAAAACAAAAACAAAACAAAACCACAAAAACAAGGGTTTTCAAATCCCCACATCTGAGATCATCCTGGACTCTGGCGAGTCATAACCCAAGCACAGCATTTGCGTGTCTCTCCGGCCACAGAGCACAATGGAAAGGGGGATCTCCGTCCCAAGATCCGTCAGCACCCTATAGGCCCGGGACAACCACCCACGGGCCACGGGCCACCGTCGATACTATCCATAATCCTGTCCAGCCGGATGCTTATGTGTGCCTTTGGAGCCGAGGCCCTCTGTGCGCCCAGAGTCATAGTGATGACGGCAGCTGCCGAACACCCGTCTCCGATAATCCGAACGCAAATCGATCTTATCAGTTCCACCAAAACAGTGGTAGGGTGGCTGTACACGGTGCCTGCCGGATACCGTGCGGTTTTGAGGCACGTGTGTTGAGTATCACAAGCTCCGGGAGGTCGAGAAGACGAACGTGAACGAGATATCTCATGACTCAGGGCGCCGAGACTTACTTGACACAGCCCAAGACACCAGTGCGGGGTGCTCAAAGCAAATGACTGCGGCGCTGCAGAAAACCGCAGCCCGATTCAAAGCGTGGATGGTGGCGTGTGGGGAAGATCAATCCCAAGCGATGAGGTGGCCACCCGGCTTCATTCCTTCTCCCGAAGTGACCGGTCCAATTCGAGCGCCCATTCCCCCCTCTCCAATCAATCCACAGCAAATGAAACTACGCCACGTCCAGGTTGACCTTCATCATAATATCGGTTAGGAGAGGACCAGATGACCACGCCCCTCGTTATCAGATATTCATCACCACCGAGATTACGCCATAACCCATACCCTACGATCCACTGCGAGATGACATGATGAGGGGCGTAGGGAGCCACGCGCTTTGGCGTAACCCTGTAACCAGTCTTATGACGTGAACGAAACCTTGTTTTCCCCAGTTCGGACGGCGCCAACCGTGCGATGGGTTTGCGGGGGAAAGTTTAATCGCGGCCAGATAAGATAACGGAGCAGAACCTCAGAGGAGACATAACACGGCCCGGACTCATTATGGAACGCGGAGGTATCCACATAAGTACCCCTCCTCCTCCTCTAGCCCCGGGCCCCCAAAGGGAAGGACGGGACGGGGCGGAATCTAATTGGACGACCACCGCCGGTCTCCCCCCCGGGTTCCTGTCAAGTTTTTCTCACGGAAGCTTCGAGGGACGTGATAACTGCTTTCCCTTCGAACTTCTGTGGCTGCCTGGGCCGTCTGGGAATTGCAATAACCAAATAATTCTGGCAACAGCCATGGACGTCGTCGATTAGCTGGTGCCACCGGCTGGTTTCACGGCTTGTACCTGTTCTACGCATTCGCCTGTTTTCCTATCTTCGAGACATACCTCCCGCGAACCTCGATTTGATCCCAGGCTCGTACAGAATAACTGTAACACTGAGATACTGACCTCTAACACCATGACCAACTCCGCGTTGTTGATGTTATCAACAAATCTCTCGTAAGGCCAGGGCCACGAACCTGACGGCATAATCGGTATACAACACCGTCACTGATCTCGTATCCATATCACATCGTTATCCCTACGACGTATGACGCAAATTGTACCAAATACTCATGCACACATGCTCAAGTTCGCTTCATAACGCATACTCGTCTGCATCGAGTCCCGACACTGTAATACGGACTCGTGATCAGAACAGAACACGTCCGATCGAGTGAGATAACGTTGAGCGAGTATGTCGAATACGATCAGATGAGTTGAAACCCCACAAGGTCAAAATACCCCGGGCTCACATACATAACGTACTTATCCGAAACCAATTCCCCCACATTATGGAGAGACGTCGGCGACTCGAATAGGGACGTTGCGAGAGATTGGTGGATGTCCACCTGACCGCCGCAAGTGCGGGCCATAGAAGCCGAAAGGCTATTTCTCTTCGACAAGTCCGGCACTCGGTGTCCATCTCCCTTCTAGGGAAAATGTGAAATACAATAAAACAGAGATAGCTCAATCTCCCAATTGTCCGCTCCCGAGTGAGAGCGGAACATCTGACCGCGAGAGTCTGCCAGAAGGGGGAAACCCAGGTTGCTAAACAAAGACCGTACTGTATGAGCATGATCTACGGCGGGCTTTACTGGCCTCGGAAGAGGGACTTATCAAAGTTTTCGTTGGGAGGTTCCACAGTCAGCGGCTGCGCACGGAAGACCATTGACTCACAAAAACTCGCCTACATCCACATGTGATAAGATAACGGTCCACAACCGATCTCGCAGCGCGGTCGATGGGCTCGCGCTCAACATCCCACGGTCTAAAAGTTCCAAATTACCGAGCATAGCAGACAGGAACAGATCGCAGCAATGAAAACCAGGTTTCGACATGGGCCGGTCAAGGCCTGATCTCGGTTTTATGAAGGGGGCGAGCGAGTACCTGAGTTTTTAGCACTAAGCTCCATCCGTGATTTTACAGTTTGTTGCATGTGCAAGTAAGGGGATTTGTATCTGCAGGAATGCGTGAGGCTATGTTGATTGGTGGTTTGGATCATGAGGAGGGTAGCTCAGATCACTCGCGTGATGCCGTGGGGAACCGTACCGCCCGGACCGCCGAATCCTTCCGACAACTGGGACCGGAAGGCGGAAGCCCTGAATACGCACCTCTGGATAGCCGGTTCCACCCAGACGTCCCCCCCCCCAGCAGAAACCGGAATGATAAAATTTCCCACCCTATCCAGGGGAAATAATCTGGAAAACAGACCGATCCTCGAGCAACCCTTCTTTGGGCTCCGAATGTGCAAAAAGCATGTTCGGACAGAGTCTAGTGTTCAGGATTCAAGGGCTACGATAGATTTCGAGGGGGCTAAGAGCAGGGTGTCGGAATTCCGATATGCACGCGGATAGGTGAATTGTGATGGTATGCGGAACGAAGGAGCAACAGGGATGAGCGTGAATTGAAACTGGCAACAAACTTTTCGAACAAACCCCAGATTTATCACCCGGAATGCACCCTACATCCCAACACGACCTACCCATCACTTTTATCCCGTGCCTCCAACGGACCAATAGCAACGGTATTCACAACACATTTCGTCGACATCAGACGACTACCCTAGAGAAGTCGAGGAACTCGAAGCTCAAACTCAGAATTCGGAACGCTCTGGGGGGTTCAGTCGAGACGGTTGTCATACGGCCCCACATCCCCGTCCGATATCGACGCCGACTGCACGTCACCGATCCTCGATCCATGCTTACCCCTCATGTCTCTCTCAGCCAAACTTACCACCGTCATCCCTCCACACCTCTCTCATCATCCTTAGAGGTCATGGGAGCCGCGATCGTAATCCACCCTCCCGCACTCTCCTTTTTGGCTGTGTTGGGGCCGGGACTCCGCGGGTTCACTGAGAGCCCGAAGCGCTTGCAAGTTTGATACATTTCGCCCCGGTTCGTGATCACCGCTCACTCAGCTAATGACTGCGTGGTGACCTCACCCCCCCATGAATCGCGTGACCCGCATGGTAACCTCTCTACGCCCGCGATACTGTACTATCCCTTGGCTGTCTTGGTTTCTCCCTCTGACGTCCGGATTCCACACTCCCTGTGTACCTACTCTGTGCCACATTCCGTCAGTGTGGGGTAACGGGGGTGTTACCGATACCGAACCCGGTCCGTCGCGCGCAAGGGAAACGTTCTCACGAACGGGAACGCTTTCATGTACCTGGGACAAGGTAACAGATGGCCGACGAGCTATCGAGATGAGATAGAGGTAGAGAGATGCGAGATAGATGCGGTCGGTTTCATTCTCGAGCCTTTTTTCGAAATTTGAACACGTCCTTGATCGCGTCAGGACCGAAAAACCGAATGGGTACCCGAGGTTCCCGAATTGTGTGCTCGTTCACGCAAAACATTTATGCAAAGGTTGCAACCTCTCGTACCCATCAACGATAAATCACACCGCTGTGCCTACCTGGCGAGTAGGCTCTCGCGAGGGCAACGGCCGCGCAGTTCCATGGACGGGGGGTCACTTAGGAGGTTGAAAGGGGTTGCACATCACCATCACCCTTTCGTAAATCTGAACTCCTAGCAGCTTCGACTTCCCTGATTCCCCCCAAGCTGTGGTCCGTTTCCGCGGCCGTTTCACGTCTCCCTTCAACAAGCGACAGGGCTGACAGCCGTACCCTATCACTCAATTGCCCCCCACATCGCTGAATCTTGATCGAAATGCTTAGCCGCCTCCGAGGAGGCTTCCCTTCCGACCCTCACATCCACGGATCGGTACAGGTCGGATATCCCGCATGGACTTCAAGACCTCAGACAGAGATAGATAACAACGGTTTTTTTTTTCAATGCGTTTCATTGGAGTCGTAAACTGGCGTTGACAAAAAGCTGGAAGATCCAGCGAAAAGCTAACAATACATGAAGAATCCATGAGGTGTCGAAGTGGTGTGAGAAATCCACAATGTAAACAACCCGATGAAGGGTGAAGAGAAGAGTATGTCGGAACACTTCCACAGTCCAAGGCATGTACATAACGTAGAAGATGGAAAAGTGTGAATGCAAAAGTGAAAATGACATGATAAAAATGTCGTAAAGATGTGCGGTCCTCGTGAAGATGATGGATAAAAGTACACATGCGTTGGATGCAAAAAGTTGAAGTTATGCGTGTGGAAGCAGATTGATGGTACAAAAAGCGTGAGGATTCATGAAAAGAAGCGATCGTCCAAGGATAAAATCGTCCCGGGCAGTCGATGCCCAGGGATAGGGGGTTGCGTGGAAAAACGTTGATGAGGGGGGTATGAACAATGATCCATGCGAGTATCACGTTAGCTTTCTTTTAATTGTCGGAGATAGAGATGGGGGCGGAAGACGGAGGGAAAAACCAGAGAAGAGATGACCCGGCTCAACTGTCGACAGCCAAGCCGAGACAGGAGAGAGGGAGATGGAGAGCATGTGATGGATGGTATCGGGGATAGAGGGGCGAGGTACATCGAGAGCGCGGACGGAGCGGAAATGCCATAAATGTCGGGACACGAGTGCCGACGACGATAAAGACCGACACGCATCTAAGGGGACCTTCCCAAATAGAACGTGGCCGGATGGAAAGGCATAGACCAGCCCGAGTCGGTCTCGAAAGACGAGGATGGTAGTCCGCACGATATTTGTGTGGGACGTCGACAGAGGTTGCGATGCATGAGCGAATCGTTCAACTATATCCCGACCTTGCGCCTGATTCTTCGCTTTGCGCGGAAGACACCAAGCCCAAGGCGGAGGCTGATGGCTTGCCATTGACGTCGAATAGCCATTGAGCAGGTCGGACTGTGAGGTGAATTAATCAGATGATGAATGAAGTGAAGAAAAGTGAAGGGTACGCACGTCCAATCCTGCTCCTGAACTACTTCATCATCCTCCTTCTGGAGGTTTGTCAGCTCCTCGTGTTCGTCATGAATTTGGACGTCCCGTGACATGGGGGAGGACATCCGAGTCAGGCGGGTGGTGGTGGCGATCGGTGGCGGGGATTGGAGTCCGGTCTTCCTGTTTCCACCAAACGAGAGACGCGATCGCTTGTTCTCTGAATCGAGTTCGAGCGGAGTCTCTAGTGGTGACTGGGAGAACTCGGAATCCTCTTCGTAGGACTGGGAGGGAGATGAAGAATAGTATTGGGAGTATGGGGAGTAGGTGGGAGACAACGGCGTTGAGGACATTCCGGGTGAACGGGGACGCGATGTCGACCGGCGACCGGTTGGAGTCAGGTACGCGTTGAACCGGGGTTGCCTTGAGTCGAACTCGTCGCGTTCCTCTCGTTCGTCCTCGTCCTCGTCGAAGAGTGTGGGGTGAGTTGGGTGGGTGGGCTCCCAACGGGATTCCTTGGGGAGATGAAGGATGGGGAAGTCCCGGTAGTCTGGATCGTGGAAGTCGCCAGAGTGGTCGACGTATACTACGGTCTGGTAGGGAGATCCAGAGGCGGAGGTGTAGGACGGGTCAAGTAGACGGGAGATGTCCGAAGCGCGGGTGGCTGGAGCGTATTGGTGCTTTCCGAGCATAGTGTCTTTGAAGGAGGCAGTCAGGAACATGCGCACAAGGGAGGGGATGAGGGAGACGGAGGGTGGAGGACAGAGGGAAGGAAAGGGATGGAACGGAGGGGACGGAGCACTTACTTGTATACGGGGCGAGTGGCACAGAACGCGGTGTTGGGTTCAAACACGCTCTCGTTTATATTTTCACAAGAGGCCCACAGCAATCTCCCGATTAGGATTTCCGCTTATATTATTATTATTTTGTTAAAATTTCAAATTCCGTAATTTTGGTTATTTATTTTTCGACTTTTCCCGATGCCGAATTCCGACTCGCTACAACGCGTCTTCCCGCCGGCTCCTGTATCTCGTGGCGCTACGATTGCCCCGGGTCTCCCGTTTGGGGACGTCTGCTTACAAACCCATTTTAGCTTTCCTCATCCTTACGGTCAGCAGTTCCACTACAGATCATCTTTGTTATCATCCATCCTTGTCTCTCTTATCCCGGCATATCCTCGCCTTCTCGTATGCGCGATCCCCTTGTATTTCCCCCTCACCTTGTCTGTATCCGTACCCGATGACTAGTATACAAATCACGACCGCACAGCGTGGGCGACTCGAGGTCTACGGAGTTATCCCATCTCATCTCCGTATCTTCGCAACATCCCACGCTGATCTGTTCTTACCATCTTACCATCTTGTTGCGATTTTTCCTTCTTCCCGACAAACATGTCCTTTCAACTCGATCGAGCGGCTCGCTCAATCCCATATCATCCCGAGCTTACACATCTCTTCTCGAATCCACAGCCCCCACGTCCAAGTAAATCGGAAAAGGATCGTTATCGGAATCTTATTTGCAACGCCTTGTGACCCTCTCCGAGATGGGTTGTTCATAACCCCCTCTCGTCTCGTCTCGTCGGAACCCTGCGCCCATCATGAATTATGTCCAGCTGCACCACAGACAGTGAATCAGCAACGGAACGCCACATCGCGAATTTCATAATCCATCTAGAGTTGGTGGACAGCGAGCGCTAGGATCCTCCCATCGGTCACTGAACCCTTCTCCTCGTATTCCAAACCACTTACACGATGGAGTCAGTGCCTTGTTCGCGCCGTATCCACGACTCTTGTGATGCCGGTGCTTCAATTACGGCCTCGAGCGGTTCGAAACAGGATTGCTGTGTCCTCGGGGGTTCGTTTTACCACTGGCTCGAACGATTGTTTCCTTGCTCGGTTTGCACCTTGACGTACAACCCGCCTCGTTGCTTGGTCCCAAAACCTTTCATCGAGCGCCAGGCGAACCTGTTACCCTTGATGGAAGTGGACCGACCGAGAGAGGTAGATTTGTTAAATTCAACACCCCCTTGCTTGAACCGCCCCGCTCTCCTTCCCTTCTCCTCCTGCGACACTCTTGCTTCACCCCATCAACCTCCGTCGAACCGCTTTGGTGAAGATGACCCGACGAGGAGAGTCCTCGCAATTTGCGCCAAGGGTGAAACAAGAACGGAACGTAGTGGACCCTTTTAGTCCGGTGATTAGCTTCACAATCTCTGGCCTCGCTCGTTCAATGCGGTAGTTCTCTGAGGTCTTGGGGTCACGACAGCCCCGGTGGTGTGCCCTCTCCCCCTTGGTTGGATTCGCCCTTCTCGCCGACCCCGGCATGATGGGTCTATCAAGCCCGGACGGACCTCGTGGCACGTTGACGGAATCGGCCGTCACCTCGAGGGCCGACCAGACGGAATGGCGGATCCGCATGGCGTTGGGGCTAACGCTAGGCAAGCATCTATTCTACTCATCCAACACGCCTTTTGCTCTGGTTTCCTCGGTGAGGGCAAGACGAGTATTGATGGGACCGAACGTGTGGGGAAGGGTTCCGATTTCCACTCGCGAAGTAGTACCACCTTCCCCTTGGGGAGTCGTTAGGTCCCTTAGCACCCCGCGTTCTCGCTATGGGTTTGCCGCGTATCCGGAAGAACCAAACGATGTTTGCCGACGCCTTGGCGCTTGGCGACGCGGGCGCAGTCCCCGATCCCGAGATACTGTACCGGCACGAGTCGTTCGTCGGGATAGACGGGGTCACGACGGGTAGGGCTCAACTAGCTCCACCTCCAGAGTGCCCTGTCCTGTGGAGGTACGGTCAGGTCTCTCGCATGAATACGCCTGTATGAGTACTATTATTACGTTCGGTGAAATATCGTAGAATCGCAAAGGGGTGTTAGTCAGGCGCAAGCTGCCAAGGTTCGTATTGCCCATGACCAGACGGAACGGTTAGGTTCCCCACACACCCCTTGAGGACATTTGCTTGTACGCGTGTCTACGTGGTTACAAGCTTTTCAGCAGCCATTTAGGTTGCTACAAACCCCGAGAGAAGAACGGAACGCCACCTCCCCCTCGCCTACTCTCAGAGAGTCAAGATATAGAGGTCCCGTATCCTATGTGCATCGTATCTCTCTCGCTCTCCCATCTTGTGATAGTACGTCATCGGTTCGGCCGGAACTCGTCAGCCACCAGCTCCTTTCAGGGTTGGTATTCAGGATGAGGGGCCCCGATAATAATTTCTACCACCACTGAGGGGGAGGGGGGATATCGTAGTGGGTTTCCTGGTTTGGCCGGTGGAGACTGGAGTCAAGTGTGCTCATATCGACGCGTAGGCCGAAAATGGGCACGTGTATATTTACTCTTACCCCCTCTGTTCGATTCATGAGTGACAATACACGGAGAGCCCTGGCGATGTGTGGTACATACCACACGGGAACTGGTGCTCAGTCTCGAGAGTGATCCCGTGGCTCGACTTACATCTTCCATGCCGGCGCGTCAACCGGACCCGTCAAAATTGAACGCGTTCTGAGCTTCTAGTTGGGCTGACAGGAACGGACGGGCCGCTGATCGGAAGTTTCTGTCTCTCCGCTCTTCGGGCCATCGGGGGCCCCCCGGGTTGGTCGGTTGACCGAGGTATCGATGCCCGATAGGCAGACGGAATGGATTGTTCCGTTGGGCCATGGGCTTCACGGAGACCCACCGCCCGACCAGCGCGTCGACCGGGGATTCAAGCTTCAAGCTTCGAGTATCATCTCTGCGTACGTGATTCCGTCATTCAGGGGGAAAACAAAGGCAATCTAATCCTACCTCATGTCTCTTATCTCTCCCTCCTTACGACCACCCATAGCGTCTTTTCCTTCCATCCTCTCGGCCACGAGGGCGTCCTCTTTCCTGATTGGGAACGACCGTGGTTCTCTTTTAAATTTTCCAACGTCAGCTTCGACGATCACCCGTCCTTGGCGAGAAATCACGGGCAGGCGTGGGTCGTGTCCGACATGACGGCGAAAACGGGCCACGATGCGACCACCTAACCCTCCTCTCTTCGATTGACCAGCACTCGTTTTCTGATCCTGTGGTTCTGCCCACTGTGTATCGTGACCGGGTGTGTCGCGTACCCGGTATAACATCGAGCGCCCTTGGTGGCGTACTGCCCGATGGTCTGGAATCCTGTTGGCTGTGCCCTGTGCTAAAGTGAGTC
>Ga0307509_10008690_pt1 | contig 12870 bp, 10 predicted proteins | sample 10_EM_MG_FD_202245 | JGI IMG/M metagenome (GOLD analysis project Ga0307509, IMG submission 202245) | Populus trichocarpa ectomycorrhiza microbial communities from riparian zone in the Pacific Northwest, United States - 10_EM | ecosystem: Host-associated > Plants > Roots > Unclassified | place...
TCATGTACCGGTACAAGGATTTGCACTTCAGGTTTTCTGCAGACACTTGTACCAGTACATTTGTTACTGCCAATATTTTTCCCTGGTACCTCTTGATCCGCGAGAACTTTGCGAACGAGGCTGTACCTCTGTTGCCGCCAAGCGCCGCTGGGGTACTTTCAGAACAGCCTATGGTAAAAAAAAGTGTCGGAAAAATGGGACCGGGCTTTTGGGGTTCTGATTGGGGCCTTCGGTGTGTCCGAGCCAATTGAACAATTGCGTTTCTGGCTTTTTATTTCTACATTGTCCGATTGTTTTTGCCCCAGCTTGGATGCGGACTCACGCGCTTTCGGGCGGATCAAGTTAATGAGCGGATATGGTTACTTGTACCACTTGCCCTCCTTGTGCTGGCTGCATTCGCCGACCTAACGATATCACATTTTTGAGGTTCAGCCAGTGGAGTAGCGAGTCGACCGCACTTAATGTTCTATCTTACGTAAGAATGGAACTCTCCAGCAACCACAAGCATCTTAAGACACTGGAGCCGCCTCCATCAAACTCCATCAAACTCCATCAAACTCCTACTTGCCACTCGGTAAAGATGGCTGACGGCGATATGAACTCCGCTGCTCTGTCACAGCCCCCCCCCGCACGTGCATCGAGATCCGTTGACCAAACATCGCAGCTGTCACCGTTGCCCCCTAGGCCCTCACAGGAATCAGCAGGCCACCCTGGCGGTTGGAAAACCATCGGTGAACAGCTAGACTTTTACGATGAGCAAGATTGCCTGCGCCTGAGCCACAACCTTGTGAGCGAAAAGCTAAAAACCAGAACGGAGGACCATGTTGTGATTTTTGACTATTCTTTAAACCCAGATTACCTCGGCCGCGCGGACGGAAATACTCCAGTTGAGGAACGCGGTCCTCCCCCGGGAAACTCTCGTGGAGGCGATGATATATTTTTTCAAGTCTCCAAGAATGAGCTCATAGAGTCCAAACAATTTGACCAAATAATCAACCCTGACAAAGAATCTCCGCGGATGCTCGCACGGGGACCGCGGCTGGGTATCATGTGAGTTTATTTCCCAAGTATCTACTTCCCCATTACCTATCCGGGCCATAAACAATACTGCGCTACATACAATTGGCCGGCTCCTCTGGAAATGGCATTTATTTACATGCTAATATTCAAGAGTTTTTTTCAAGAGACTTTCCACAATGCTATCATACATATGTAAGTTGCTGTGCGACCCAGTAGTAATTTTATCTTTTAAATCAATCGCTTACCAGCAATAGGACGACAATCTGCTAAATTCTATGGCGGAAAAGCTTGGCTTTAAGAAGAATGGCGAAGCCGCTTTTATGGGCGGATATTTAAAACCCGTCCGGAGTCTGCCTGGTCGAGCAGGTTTTAGAACTGGCATTTCATTACGGGCATCTTGCGGAGGAATATCTCGTTTTCCCAAGGCAGGTTCACCGGAGCCGCTCAAGTCAGGTTCATCGAAGTTGCCCAAGCCAGATTCATCGGAAGATAGATTCATCCTTTTCGTATCATTCCCATATTTCGGGAGATCTAGCAAGGAGACCACATTGAGTCCGGAAGGCGAGAGCGTTAAACTCTTAGATTTCAAGCGTCTGGGAGTTGGTTTTCGTAGTCGCGGGCCCGAGGTGAGTAGGGAGAAGGAAAGGGATTCTATAGGGGAGGTATCAATGGAGGGGGAGGGGGGGTTATCAGTGGAGAAGGGCGAGGTATTAGTACATCAGGCACAATACATGTTATTTAGTGACAGTAAGCTATACGCTCATACCTGCTTCTAACCAGAGCATCTTCACTAAGTAATTTCTGAAGATACAATGGCGACATTCAGATCTAAGGAGGACAGTACCAGGGATCAAGTCCCACTTCACCGCTTTCAGGAGCGTGTCAGCACCTTTCGCGCGATGATTCATATGATTGCCAATCGCACGGAATCGGAATTATGGGCATTGGGAGAGCTTCAGGGCACCTTATGCAAACTAGTTAGTCTATTCTCTCCTTTAGCCAACTAAACTTAGCATTAATTTCGGGGGACCATCAGGAGGAAGATCTCGACCAAATGATATCAGACGCAGGTACCTACGAAGATAATCAAGGGATGGAGAGAACACCCAAAGATGACCCCTCAAACCTAGAGCCATCACTGGAAATTAACCTTGTTGAGGAGGAAAAATTGAGACGGTATCAAGATTATGAGCGAACCCGGCAGCGCAAGATCCGGGAGAGGAAGCAGAAGAGAGTCCGAGAACTCCTCACCTCCCTTAACATGCTTTCGGCAGCTTTGTTCGCTGCTCTCAGTGTGACTGAACGACAGATTTCCATTCTCCAGGACATACACAGCGTTGTGCAAATCCCCACCCTCTCGGAAAATCTCGAACAGATATCGCCGAAGACCTTGGATACAATTGACGAAGTGGTCCGAGAGAGGAAATCTTTCATTGAGAAAGTCAGGGGGTTGGTAGAAAATATGGATATCAGAAGAAAAATTGTATAATTCTCATATCTGAACTTGCAGCAAGAATGCTGACGGCTCGACAGTTTTCCGCGTTCTTGAAGTCTGATCAGGCTAAGGCAGCTGCCTCTGAGAAAACGATCCAAGAAACAACAGAAGCGATAGGGCGCACCGGGATTGCTGTCAAGGAAACCAGGGCCGCACTTATTCAGCAAGGGCAGGCGTTATCTGGCTTCACTCTTGTGACTACGGCGTTTCTTCCTCTCGGCTTTTGTGCTTCCGTATTTTACCTCTTATCCATGCTATGAGTATTTTCTGACGAGAAAACCTATTAGTATTACGGAACGAACAACATAAAGGAATTCAACAGAGCTCCCATGTCCAAATGCGATTTCTGGCTGACCACATTCGCTGGAATACTACTACTAATGATAATATTGGTCTCCCGGAAGCGTCAATGGGCGATAAATCATAGGTCCGGCCCGAGGGCCGCTATCAAGGACAAATGGGGTCGAATCAAAGAGAAATGGGGTCCAATCGGGAGGAAATGGAGTCGATTCCTCAGGGGAGCCACGGCGGGTGGATCCCCGACTACACCTCCACAGATATCCACGGATCAAAAAACGCCTTCGGAACCTGTGTCAACGAATTCGAGCCCGCCAGGAGCTCAGCTCCCACGGTCACAATAAATGTTAGCTGTCGAGCCTCCGGTGTGCCTAGAAGATGTAGAACTACGAAGGCTGTAAATAATCTCATCGTCCAACTCTGCTCTACGATCCCAATAGCAAGTGCGCTAGCCAGTGACATCCTACAATCGTGGGAGTGCAGAGGAAGCTAGGTAGTGAACAAGAAACCCATGTTAGATTGCCTATAGAGCATGCGGTTAAAGAGTTGTGCGGACATGCATGTATGCGGATATGCGGCTAGGAGAGAAATGGTTCAGGGCAGGCGGTTTCTTGGATTTCTGGCGGTTAGGTATTCTCCCATGGGTTGTTGTTCTCACATCCTATGCCGCTAGGCATAGGATATTTCTTTCATGGATTTGTTGATGTGTTTAGCCATAGGGTATGAGGTATCGGGTATTTGGTTTCATTGTTTCTTTCATGCCCTTTGTCACTAGGTATACGGGAGTTGGCACACCGGCAGGGCGCAGATCTTAGGATCGCAGAGGATCATGGGATATCAGGATGAGTCTAGATTGTTTGTGATCATTAGGGATCAGGTTTAGTTACTTGTGTGTGTTTCTTTAGAGTGCGCTGAGTTTCGGGAGTGCTTTGTTGTTAGTCAGATGGAGAGATATATCTCCTGGCTTGTCCGTAGCTAGAGAGAGAGCAACCATCTAGTCCACCATTCCTCCATCCTTGATTGCTCCGCTCAGAGCATGTAGTGATCGCACTTTCGTTCCCTTCATCTTTTTTGCTTTCCATTAGTTTTATCAGCACAGTCACCAGGCAGCAGCGGAAGTATTGATTGAAGGATACAGCGGCTGGGAAGAGAGACGAGTTTCTTCAACGTGTATTTCCATACCTTAAATTTAATGCTAATCGATAGGCGTGGGAGATAAGTTACCTTGTGGGGTTGTATGATTTTGGAGCCAAAATTCGTGGCAACCCCGAATTGTACACCAAAAATGGCTGATTTTAAACACTCCTAACTCATCCCAAATCGATATAGAGTTCATGAAATCAAACTATAAGTTAGTGTAGTATATTTTATGCGAATTTTCCCACTCTACTATGAAGGAATGAGTGCTTAGGGTTGTGATGGGATGTAGCTGCAATTCAACCTTCGCGTAGGAAACTCATACTAGATCGGAGGTGCCTTTGGTCTACTCCCACCTGCCCTGTCATTGCACCATGGGCATTATTAACTAGTGGACCTTTTGGTATACGGACGGTAATATCCAGATAGCTCTAAAGACTGAGAAATTTTAAATCCTTTTTGCAAATCAACAAGGCCGTGATTTTATGAGGTGAAAATGCCCATTTTTATATGGAAAAAAACGGGGGCCACGCACGAACTTTGCCATCACAGTCAGCACAGAATCTAGACAGAGCATCCAAATGCTAAGAATCCAAGAAAAGAATTTCAGCCAACCCTGAGAGTTCAAAACTTGATCGATCCAAATCTGGCTTGTCCAGAGTCCAGGACAGTCCACCCCGTGCTATTCCACAGTAAGCAGCATGGAGAGGAGGGGTGGGGAGGGAAGAAAGGAAGACTACTCAGTTGGCTGCTGGCTTTGGTGTGTGCTCATAAGTTTGTCGAGGTGTCACCTCAGACCCCTGAATAAAATACTGGTCCTAATTCGGTGGTATATATACTCAGGTACTCACACATGACTCCCATGGTGATGTTGTGGGAGCCTGGTACAACGGATGTCACTGCTATCGAGCGTGGGCACCAGGGAGTGACATGGCTACTATTGGCGCCAGAGGACACCAATTCTGGCGCCGCAGACACAATACAACCAAACACTGCTCTATTGGATGAGAGCTGCGGGAATAGTAAAGTTGCTATTAGAATGAGAGGACCCCAATCCTAATGCTCGAGGCACTGAATTTAGTCAAACGCCCATTGCACGGGCTGCTAGTTGCGGCCACGAGGGAGTAGTAAATTTGCTCTTGAAACGAGAGGACCTTAATCCTGACATACGAGGCTTCCGCGGCGAAAGTGGCCCTTGATTCAGTTGCATCTGGGGAACATAGAGGGATTGTGGAAATACTCTCCAAACCGGAATCCTCCCCTCCCACCACAATATATATCAAAATCCCCTGACAGCCCCTCGTTTAAGTCGTCGGCCTACCTTTTGCCATCGAAGCCCCTCCTCTCCCATGCTCTTCCTGTGGTACTTCAGCCACTCCGCAAAAACGTCATCGACCTGAGCCCGGCCAAATGGTGATTACTCAATATCACTAATCGAGTAATAGGAGAGTGTGGCGGGGTAGTGGGGTCGCCATTGTCTCCTGGTTCATAGTAGTTCCTTGCCCAGAAACGAACGAACGAATGAACGTGTGAAGGGACGGGCGAACGGGCTAAGGAACAAGCGAAGGAGTGGGTGGCTTAGGCAAGGGACGAAGGAACTGCAACGCGAAGGGACTAGAGGGTGATGCATTGAGTGAGCCAACGAACGTGCGAACAGGAGGACGAACAAGAGAACGAACGAATAGAAATATCAAAATGTGAACGAACGAGCGAACAAGGGCTGCCGCTTAAGGATTTTAACAGAATATATGATAATCAACTACCGTAGATCAAAGTACTAAGCTAAGAATGAAAGAATATCATGATAATTAATATCTTGTATAACCACTCCTGCTTCTAAACCTACAGCGACCCTATTGGACACTAATCCCCACAAGTCCTCGAAAAAAAATCCATAGGAATTGTCTCTCCAACTTCGAGCTCCTAATGCTCTTGTCTAATAGTGCGATGTTTCCGGAAGTAATGAAAAGAGGCAATTATCATCCCTTTTGTTAACTGACTTTGTCTTATTACATTCTTTAGTTCCATTTGCCCTGCACGGCGTTGCCTTAGCTACTCCCGTGAGTGGCTTCGGGGGAGGGGCACTCATCGTACTAAAATAGTGTATCCGCCGCCACCGCTGCAGTGGGCCCGACTTCCGACCTCAGGCGGGTCCCTGCTCTCCAAAGGGGCCTTGGGGCGGCGATGCTCGAGATCAATGCCCTTAGGGACTAGGTGGTAGAAATTAGTGACCGGGGATGAGTCGATGGCTCCCCGCTGCGGGCGGGGGCGCAGCCCACGGGGAATTGAAGCACATGGCTGTTGTAGTGGGGGGTGGAAGTTGGAGCCTATGCTATCTGCATAGTATAAATAGGATTTAGAGGTGTAGGTTTCATTAGTTTGTATTTACTTTGTTGATTCCATATCTGTATCTGAGCGATTATTATTAGTTACTCTGAATGGACTTTTATTATAAGACCGGGACCCGTGGATCTTTTAACACCAAGTCCTTGGACCAATCCAATTTGAAGATAATTAATGATATCAAGTCTCCGGGGGGATGATGCGGATAGTCCCTATTGCTCCATGAAGACGCTTCCGTACCTTAGTTGAGGTGCATGGGGAGCAAGGGAAACTTGGAGTGAACGAACTTCCTTGTGTCTCAGACGCCTACGCTACTCACGCCATTAGACGGCTTCACACTCGGGCAGATAGTAAATTTAATTGAACAATTTTCCGTGAAAAAAGCTGCCGATCTCTTCACTTGTGACACCCTAGTAGACATTCCTGTTGAAGTTTGGTCGTCTGAGCGGCTTGAGAGGTCGTCTGCGCCTCTAGGTGGTGATCGCCGGAATAATCCGACCGTACTTGTGCACTATTCCCAGCAGCAGCAGAGTGCTGTATTAGAAGCGCAGGCAACTGGAAGCGTACATATTATCGAGGAACACCGAAGTGTGGACGTATGAACATACTAGAGCATGAACAGGTGTATAGGGTTATACATGTAGAAGTTCTCACTACACCACAAGTAGCCGTTAGCTAGCAACTTCCATAGAGAAGAACACACTTCGACATCCTTTCTCCAATCACCACACCTACACGATCGTGCCACCCCCATCATAATTGTTGGTTCTCATGGTCGGCCATTGGTATTGAAGGTTAGAGTGCCCCTCACGTGAGGGGCTTTATCCTAGGCTGTGCATCCAGCTCCCCCCCCCATCCTGCCTGTGACTACATTAATTTTGTTAAGAAATTTCCACAAGGGTTGTAGCATTTGTACCGGTAGTCTATCGGCCAGATGGAGGGGTTGACTGGTTTTAAAATATAACTATTTGATCCCGGATTTGCTACAAGATTAGTACTTGTGAAACCTATGTATCGTTCTGTCCGGGAAGGGGGTTAAAAAACGATTGGAAAAAGCACGGTGGATGTGAACAAGGTTCTGTGATAAAATAGTAGCTAGAGAGAGATTTCGTGGAGTCTGGTGCAAATATTAGCTAAGGGAAGCTATTAGCTGCCTGCTGGATTTACCTATAATATCATCATATGTGAACTAGCGGAGAAATATCTCACCGGATTTTGAAAGATAGAGAGGAGAGAGCTTCTTTTCCCTTGTGGGTTCGTCATGGACTTATTGTCTTTTTCGACTGCGTGTTTTACCAATTAGCTGTCCAATATCTAGCAATCACTCCTGTGCGCTGCGTGCCATCTCTTTTGTGTTACTGGTATGCGAATGACTTAATTGCCATGATAGGTAGGTATGAATCCACATAACCCTCGTTCCAGGTGGTTGAAATTACCTCTCCCACCGGCAGTAAGGTCTAGCTTGTTTTCTATTTGCACTTGTGCCAGGGGACAAGTTTTTTGGGGGGATATCCCCCTGTTCCAGAGGAGGAAATTTTGGGCCGCCTAATGTACGATAATATCCACTGATTGGTTTTTATGGTAATCCGGGGAACCCAATTCTGTGTTAAAGCCCGAGTTGGGGGAGTCCTCTCTAGCGCTGGATTCTTCGGAGATAAAGTTGGAAGAATGAGTCTTGGAAGAGTTCGATGCGCAGCTACCAGCTCCCCTGGTTTTATTCGGAGGTATTAAGTTTTCGGGCGTCTTCATTGATTATTCTCTATACTTGACATATCGCCTATCTCTTTAATCACCGATTAAGATACTACTGTCGTCCCTTTCTTCTCATATCCATTCAACAGATTCCCCTACTAGAGAATTGAGTGAATCTGAATATCTGACTGTCTTAGAGCCGGAGGCGGTCAGGCTCTGGGCTGCGTGTGGGCTACAACGGACGGGAGAAGTCCACAGGCCGGCCCGCAGCGAAAATTGACGCAAGCATAGGCCGGTGCCAAGCTTCCCTGCTCGTGCTTTCTACCTAGACTACCTGTGGATTGCTGCCGGCTGCAGTCGTGGAATATAATGCATTAGACTACTCTTCGGGAGAATCGTGATGTAACTCAATCGGTTGCTGTCACCCCCCCTCCAGTCTATTTTTACAAACAAGCAAGTAGTCCTGTTGACCAACCGTATCCGATTGATATCAGGAGTTAGATTATGTCCTCCACCTGAGTACCCTCCGACCACTGACTGCCCCCGTCTGTCCATCTAACTGCTAACCCTCAATCCTAATACAAAACTAAGTGATAAGGCCGTAAGGGAGAGAAACGCCCGCAACTCCAGGCGGAGTCCACCTATCCCCACCCCTCTTTCTAGCGCTCAGGAGGAAAAGGAAACCGGCTGGGTCTCGCCAGAACAGCATACGGAGTTTGCGGAGTGTTGGACGGATGTGCTTGGCTTTGTTGCGGGAGTGTGAAGGCTTGTTCGGGAGAGGTGCGGATGGTACGGATACGGGAGGATGTTCAACAATAAATCTATCCAGGTCTTTTCTTTGTTATTATGGGAGTGTATGGAGGAACAAGCGCATGCGGGAAACATAGAGAGAGGTGTGGTGATCCATAGAGGGATCAGGATGTGGTATTTGTGTTTTACTTATACCCCTATCTCTATCGTTAGTTTAGTTTAAGGAAGAGTAAAGTTGAGAGCGAGCAACTGAGTGAGGTGGGAGTGGTGAACCCTGCATTCCATATCCTTCCTCCAAAGTGCCTAAGTTCCACGTGAATTCCCCCAGTCTATCGTCTACTTCCGCGCGACTCTCGTTTCCCACATTGGCACGGAAGACTGTGAAGAAAAGGGAACCACGGTGACTGTACCGATCGCTAAAATGAAACTCACGGATCATTTATGAAACTAGAGTTTAAGGGAAGGGCCTCGGCAGTAGCCACGTTTATAGGAATAGGGTTGTGTTGAATGGGAGCACCGTTCAAGATCTAGGTATGATAGCAATCCTCTTGGTGGGGGTGGTTGAATTGCTGTTGCACTAAGGGAGTTCATGGTTTGGCGTCCGTACCTGGCCTCGGCTTCAACAGTTGGCTCAAGGGTACCCGGTAGTGGATGACTCATGACAGTGGTATTGGTCGCGACGAGGAGGGGCAGTGGAGTGGTGGAGGTGAGGAGGATAGCGGTAACTTAGATTTGAACTGCATTTTGGCTGAATGAGTGTTTGGCTCGCGAGGCGTGTAGAGGGTGTGTTGATGGGGTGGGAGTAAGAGGACATAGGAAGGCAAAAATGAGGAGGATATGGGCCAGTGGTCTCTGCTTTGCGAGGGGTCATTCGGATCATGGTTGCAGCTCGTGGTCTTGGTTTGCTTCGACGCGTGGTTGCCGCACGTCTGTGTCTGGTATCCGGTAGGATAGAGACTGTGGTAAGGTATCAGATAAAGCTCTGGATAAGCCACGCTGACTAAGACATGGCTTTGTAAACCCCGTCACTTCTCGCGGGATGGTGACAAGAGGGAAAGTTTCATGATATCTTGAGCCCCCCATCCGAGAGGAAACCATGATGTACCGGTAGGGGGTTTGGGCCTCGATGGGAGCATAGAGATCTGGGTTATATGGGCTATGATATCACTAAAGGCCTGTCTACAAGTACCGGTATGTGACATGACATTTATTCCGTCTAGGTTGTTAAGCGGCTCATGTAGCCTACCCGTAGTGAAAAACCAAATGTCTGTCTATCCCAGTAACTAAGGATTGAATTTCTTGAATGGTGCTGCAATCGTAGGTGGTTTCTTTTGTTACATTACTGTACGGGGGGGGAGGTGCAACTGCGAGTAGGATCCGGTCGCTCTAACAGATAGCTAACTTCATGATCGGGGACAGTAAGCCGATAGCCGAGGGAGGTTGGGCGCTGGTTGGACTGTCTCAAGCAGAGGTAGTACGGTACTGTCGGTCACGTGGATGGGCATGGCAGAAACTACGGTACGCGGGAGCACACAAACACAAACATCGTGAATGTTTGGTATCGATGTTTCTTTAGTTTAGTTCCATAGCACAAGGGGGATTTAAGAAGGGGAGAACGGAGCGAGGGAGCGCAACCATCAGCAAACCCCTTCCCATCTAATTTTCATCATTGTTTTCATCAGTTTTTATCTCGTTTGACCTTGACTCTGGAATCGTGATAAGAGAAGAGGATTTGCTTCGCTTCGGAAGTTCCTATCTCCCACCCAAAAGAACGCCTGCAGTGATCAAGGAGGAACGACAGTACTTGTAGGCAATATCGAGATTTTGCACTGGCTGCACGCACTCCGCGGGAGCGAATTGTAAACCAAGTGCAAGATGGAAAAAGAGCGAGGTTTTGCAGCTGTTGCCTCCCGCACTTCAATTTCTTAGCAAATTTCAACTTCTTAGCAAGCATGATTATTCTCTATCATAGTGAGAGATTGTTCGGCGTATTCTTATTTATTTATTTTATATTTATTTTAAACACTTTTTCCATTTCGGGATTTTGACTATCTAGTACGGCGGGTCATGTAGACATCGAGTGCAAAAAAAAAAAATCCTAAGCGAGAGGGAGCCAAAGCGCGGAGATTGATTATGTAAGCTGCCCCATCGGGCATGAGAATCCGCATTCCCTTCAAGCTTTCTACCACAACCACTAGTTCCATCTAGTTATAACTATTTAATACCGTAAGAACTCGAATAATTGGACCTGGCGCTAAGACGTCCGAAATTCCCTCTCTTGGATAGGGGGTCGAGCGCACAGCGAAAACTGACCCTCTCAACCCGAGCTTAAGACAAAATAAAAAGAAAAAAGAGCCAGACCTTACTTGTCCCAGGCCATAAGTACCCGAAAACAGGGATTAAAGAAATATATGGCAAAACATCCGTGCGTGTCTGTGCCCCCATAGGAATGATCCCCCTCCATTTTCGGGTACTTATGGCCTGGGACAAGTACTAGCAAAGGCAACTCCAACGTCCTAGCGTGAGGTCCAATTATTCGAGTTCTTACGGTATTCTATCACTCCTGTGCATTATTTCTATCCCTCAAGTGTTTGGGTGATTTAAGCCATGATCAAGTACTCATGTCTCAGCACCAAGAATGGGCACCTCTTTTAGAATCGTGACCACCAACCCATAAAAGGTATAGTGTTCGAGCTGTTTGAAAGATTGTGCGGAAAAGTGGGACTAGGCGGTGACTTCAGGATTGACCACAGGATTGGCGATTTGTGAACTCTCACAGGCTGGTAATCAATTTTTCTAAGCAAGTAAGTCTTCAGCGGTATGAGAATACTGGAACATAAGCGGTTAAATTAATTTAAAAACCAGAATGACAAAGGGAGAAGCCTTTCCTATGCTACAAGGGTAGCCATTATTGCTCTGTATAAGTACAATAAGATGTTGTTTTTAGCAATTGGAGCGGTTTTGAATATTTCACAAGAAACCGTACGCATGACCTATATATCGATTGCAGTAAGGAAAACCAGATTTAATTAAAAAGGGGATATGAAATGTAGAGGAGATAATAGGTTTAATGGTTAACGGTCAAGCGCTGGGATCAGAAGATATTAAGCTCTCGCATCGACTCTTGCAACAAGTTCAACTTGAAGGTTACCCGCCATCATGCTTCTTGAGAAAAGCAGCCTCTAGACAATCCTCCATATGGGCCCGGAGTGGCTATTCCAAAAGGGGTGCCCATTCTTGGCGTAGAGACACAAGAATTGTCAGGGCTGTTAGTTTCCTGCTCTTAGGGATTTACCCTATGCATATCGTCTAGTAAGATGCCTGTCACAAATCGTGACTAAGCAAGGCAGATTTCACATGACTAATATTTATTAGTCATAAGGTATGTTGGGTTTTTGCACTATGACGTCATTTGACTCATAGCTTTCACATGACTGGGCACTTGCGAGTTATTGGTTGATTATAATTGGTTAATGGTTTCATGACGTCACGATGGTGACGTCATACGATGTAATGATTTCGCACATGACTCAGATTACGAGTCATGGGTTTCACGCATACGACTCATTCGAGCGTATGATCGGGTTTATTGGTTTGGATCGAGTGAAAAGGATGTGCGCAGTTGATTTGTAAGAATCAGCTGATGGATTTCGCACCATGACTAATTATGAGTCATGGGGGCTATGTTACACGATGGTGACGAGTCACCAGGGTTAGGGTTGTGGGAAGATGCCTATAAAAGGAGCTTGGTTCCGACCAAAAGATAGGACACGAACCATCTCTCCTCCACCTCCGGCGATTGAAATCTCAACACCACGGGAAATGATCGTCACTTTCCCCCACCCACCTCTCTTCCCCCATCATGGCTACTGCCTAGGGGTTGACGTTAAGCCATCTACCCTTCTCTCCTGTGGCCTCGGCCTCCCCTCCTTGGGGTTCTTGTTCCTGTTCGTCGTTGACTCCCGCTCATGATGTTCGGTTCTCCCCCTTACCCCGCACTTGCTTTGCGCCTCGCTTAGCATTTTGCACGGTCGGAAAGCTTCTCGCTTCGCTCACGGTCGGCGTTACGGTGTCGGACTCTCGGTCAAAGTAAGGCTTCGGTTCTGCTGGGCTTGTACCTCTGATGGGGAAAGCTT
>Ga0307509_10008691_pt1 | contig 12870 bp, 5 predicted proteins | sample 10_EM_MG_FD_202245 | JGI IMG/M metagenome (GOLD analysis project Ga0307509, IMG submission 202245) | Populus trichocarpa ectomycorrhiza microbial communities from riparian zone in the Pacific Northwest, United States - 10_EM | ecosystem: Host-associated > Plants > Roots > Unclassified | place...
ATGAACATCTCGGGATAAAAAAATTTGATCACTTTGTAGATCAAGTAATTTATATGCTTTAACCCCAAAAGGATAGCCTAAAAACACACATGCTCTGCCTCTAGGATCAAATTTCGTACGCCCTTGTGACAAGGTAGAACCATATGCAAGGCAACCAAAAACTCTCAAGTGTTTGTATTGGGGAGGAGTGTGGAAGAGATATTCATAGGGTGTTTTGTTATGAAGAAGAGGGGTAGGAGTTCGATTAATAAGGTAGGTTGCTGTGAGAACACAGTCAGGCCAATATTAGGGGGGGGGAAGGTGGGATTGAAACATTAAGGCGCGGGTAATATTCATTATGTGTTGATATTTTCTCTCGACCCTGCCATTTTGTTGGGGTGTGTCGACACAACTCCTTTGGTGGATGATGCCCTTAGCTTGAAAAAAATCTGTCATGCGAAACTCAGCTCCATTGTCACTTATAATGGTTTTGATTTTAGTGTGAAATTGAGTTTCAATTAGACTGTAAAAAGTCATAAAACAAGACCTGGTATCAGATTTATTTCTAAGCATATAAGCTCATGTTGTCCGAGAGTGATCATCAACAATTGTAAGAAAGAAACGTGATCCATCCACTGCAATAACTGAGTTGGGACCCCATATATCACAGTGGACAAGATCAAATTTATGTAAAACAGAATTTGTAGAAGTTGGAAAAGAAACACGACGCTGCTTAGCCAAAGGACAAATGAAACATGGTATTGGATTATGAAATGTTTGATTGTGTGTGATAATGGGATTAATGATTAAAGCTAATCTAGAAAGAGAAATGTGTCCTAAACGATAATGTCATAAATCACACAATGAAGTAGTGTGAGTAGCGGAAGCAGAAGGAAATGAAGTTGAGGGATGAAGATGAGGCAGTTTATCAACCAAAGCAGAGGGTGACACCCGAGACCTGAGAAGGTGATACAGACCGTTTCTAACTTCACCCATCCCAATCGTTGTCCATGAGGCTAAGTCCTGAAAAAAACAAGCATTGGATAAAAATATGAGACAACAAGAATGATGTTGAGTAAGTTTCTTGGCAGAAAGCAAGTTGAAGTTAAAGGAAGGCACACACAAAACATGATTTAATACAAGATGCTTAGATAATCTTACGACACCAATGTGGGTAACAGGAACATCTTGACCATTTGGAAGTTTAACTTGATAGGAAACAGTGGCTGTGATAGACGTAAAAAGGGAGGTACAGTAGATCATATGATCCATGACACCAGTGTCAATAATCCAAGGTGAGATATGTGTGGGAGAAGATGAGTGTGTGCTTGTGCTGAAGCAAGTAGCCATACCAGAAACACGAGAGTTGCTGACATGAGGATTGGGAGAGGAAGAAGATGGTTGTGTAACAGATAGTGAAGCCATGACTGAACTAGTCTCCTTGGAATGCAAAAAAGAAAGTAATTGTTTGGTATTGACTCCTGGTAAGCATCATTGATTCTTTTGAATCCTCCTCATAATCATCATCCGAGAGTGCTCGAGATTGAGTAACAGTTGCTGTAATACCTTTATTTTTTCCATGGAGTTTGTGACCAGGTGGGTAGCCATGCAGTTTATAACATTTTTCCACAATGTGGCCAGTCATATTACAATGAGTGCATTGTGGTGGATCAGCATTTCCAACCTTGAAACAGTTTTCAAAAGAATGACTAGGAAGCTCGCAGTAAAAACAGTATGGGCGATTAGTTTTCTGGGAAGTAGACCTGGAGAAATTTTTGCTAGAGTTAAAAATTGGTTTGGCCATCATTGCCATAAGGTCAGGGGATTTGATAGAAGGAATCATCAAATGTTGTCGTTCTTGTTGTTGGATCATGGAGAACACACGGTTAAGGGATGGGAGAGGATTAAGTAGCATTATCTGATCTCTGGTGTTTGAGTATGCATCAGATAATCCCATAAGGAATTGAATGACACAGTCACGGTTATAACGATTATGAAGGATTTTTAATTTCCCACACAAACAATCGGGAAGAGGGTCATAGATAGCAAGTTCATCCCACAATGTTTTGAGGTGACCAAAATAGGTACTGATATTGTCTTGGTTTTGAGATAAGCTGGCTAAATCACGTTTCAGTTGGAAAATTCGAGGGCTATTTTGGTGGGTAAAACGATATCTGGGTTCCAGCCACAGTACTCTTGAATCCTCAACTAAAGCAAGATTAGATTTGACAGAAGGACTTACAGAATTCTGTAGTCATGAAACAACCAAGTCGTTGCATCTCTCCCAAGCTTCAAAAAGAGGATCTGAGATATCAGTAGGTTTAGACAATGTACCAGTAACAAATGCAAGTTTGGTCTTCGCGCGAAGAGCTCGAGAAATCGCACGAGACCAACTGACATAATTATCAGCAGTTAAGAGTTCAGAAACAAGAGCAGCAGCTGGGTTATCACCATTCTCAATTCGGAATGGATTGAAAGGGTCAGAGAAATTGAGGTATTTGTTTTTGGGGTTTGTATCGTTGAAAGACTAAGAATTAGTTTCTTTATGAGCGTTGGCCATTGATCGGCTGCTCTGATACCATGTAACAAACGAATGTGAAATAGAGGAAAACAAAATTGTAAAGAGAAATTCCTCGTGTCTTGTTAGTGATGCAACTCGTCCAAATATATACAACAGGCAAAGAATATTCTAACTAACTTATCCTATGCAATATCAATACTACCCTTTATGTACAGTGCTTTACAGAAGCAATCAGAGAATAAATAACAAAGTAACATAATTCAGGTAATCATGTCATCCTTCTCTGCAGTGACGTGGTGTGTTGATGATTCATCCTCTAATAATAATTAGCCTAAAACCACATTTATGATATTATTTTTTTATTAATATGGGTATTCCGGCCAGCTTGCGCGTATCTCGACTAATCTCATGCATCCTGAAGTTAACGACCATATAAGTCTTCTATAACCATCATATTAACACATTTATGATACTTGTTTTAGTGGGTAGATTAACTGGTGATTTATTAATACGAAAGCTAGCTTAAATTGAATTAATAAAAAAATTTAATATTTTTTAAAAATTTAAAAATTAAATTAATTTAGATTAAATAAAAATCCACAACTCAAGTTTTAGATCAATTTGAATTTTATAACTATGGCTTAAAAGGTAGGTAGGCGTCGATGATAAATAAAAGACTTATTCATCCTGAACATTCAACGATCAAATATTGTTGTTGGCTATTTGGATAAGTTACTTATCTTTCTATTAATGGAAGATATTTTAAATTTTAACATTGATGCAGTAGAGGTTTTTTTAAAATGTGTGTGAATATAAAAGGTGCCAATTTTTCTATCGTCTGCGATATCCTATTTATACATCTATTTTTTTTATATATAAAAAATGTTTTTTAAAGAATCTTGATTATCTAATAGCTGTATATTGAATAATTTTATTTTCTAATGAAACAAGTTCTGCGGTGATTCAATTTCCTAAATTATTACTTATTAACAACAATAAAAGAATTGAGGGCTGCTTGCAATGTTAATATTAGTTACCTCTTTTATTTTTCTTTTCTTTATTTTATTTTAGTTTTATTATTCAATAATTTGATTGATTTTAAATTCATCTTTATAATTTGTTTCGATTTGCTTTCTTTAAGGTTACTGCAGTCTTAAATAAATTTGAAACCAAGGCTAAGCAGGAAATTTGATCAAAAGATTTGAAGATTGACTTAGTAGGTTGTATTTAATAACAATATCAAAGAGTGTAGGGCCACAATAAAATTACTCTTTTACCCTTTATCCTTTAATTTTAAAGCTTTATTTGAGGGGTGAGATGGTTTTTACAAATGAGCAATTTTTCATTCTTGGTTTGTTTGAGGGAAGCACCGTCTTTTCATTTTTTTTAATAACAATGCAATTATCGTATTGCCCTTATATAGTAAACACCAGAATCTTTAGTCCAGGGGTTGTATGATAATTTTAATTTTGTCATGAACAGTTGAATTACGCAAATACCCTTACTATGCAAATTTGTTAGCCTTGACTTCAAGAGTTGATTGTTATCTCTTAATGGTCTTTTGTTATTGTTATTTAGTCCTAGGGGTGTTTTTGTTTTTTTGTTTTTATAAAATTTTATGAACAATTGAATTACTTCATTACCCTTGCCAATCAAATTTCTTAGCCTTGGCTTCAAGGGTTTGGTTGTAATTTCATTAAGAGTTTTTTTTTTCATTTTTGTTGTTTAGTTATAGGGGCATGTTTTATTTTATGCGCATAAAAAAAAGGTTACTGACGCGTGTGACTGGCGACAGTGGTTGAAATCAAGCTTCCACCTTATCATTTGATGTGTCTCGATGTCCTCTTCCTCCTAGGATGACGTGTGTATAGTAGTAAAGCTGGTTAAGCGCCAGGGTCGACTTTGGTATTTTTTAAAGCATTTTTTTTCAAATACTTTTTTCTTGTATTTTTTTTTGTTTTTCTATTTATGGGGTCATCCTAATTTCATATTCTAGGTCATGTGTTTGATTTGTTCACCCGAGTTGGTTGTCGGGTTCACTCAAGGCTTTTTTTTATAAGTTTCCATCATATTGGAAAAAAAAAACTATTTGACTTGCAATTCCTTATATTTTTCTGATGTGTTCCGCCTTTCATAATATTTTTTATTGTATAGGTTTATTCAGTCATTTTGGTTTGTATTTTTTGTTTAAGCCATGTGTTTTTTAGGGTGAATTTATATTTTATTTATTTAAATAAAAAAATTAGTAAATATAATCAGGTAAATATCTCATCTTTACAGTTTCTTTCTTGGTATTGATAACAACTTTATTTATTTATACAAATGATTATCGATTTATTTAGTTAAATAATTGCATAGGCTTTTCAAATAACACTTTTAATTTTTCATGTAAGCAAACACATTAGAATAGCTTTGCATACTTGATATTAAAAAAAAAAAACAAATTATAACATAGATGCCAAATTCATGATTTTAATTTTTTTTAGTTTTTCCTTTTTTCTTTACACTTTCTTTTTGGAAAAAATATTATTTCTTTATTCTTTACACTTGCCTTATTTATACCATTTTTTTTGTTCATTTTCTGTAATATGTTTTTTAATGTTTTTTTCTTTACACCTTTTGTTTTCAGAAATTTAATCTACATAGACTATGAAAATAGTATTTCACTGTAGCAATTGTAATGCTGTTTTTTTTTTCAGATACGCTAAAAATTAGCTTAAGATCTTAAATATTTTTATTAATACTTATGATCATTATTATATGTAAGCGTTAACTTTACAATTCACGGTTATGTTTTTTATTTGATGGAAAAAAATATGTTAATAACATTTACATATTAATTCTTTTACGTTGGAAAAAAAACTATTTGACTTGCAACCAGACAAATTAAATAGACACATTAACACTTTATTTTTTGTATTTATTGATACAAATAATTCTTATATGTCTTTTGATTTATAATTAGAATTTTTTTTAAAAAATAAATTTAAAAATCTTGCACATTTATTTTTTATTAAAAAAATTATTTAACCACAATGAAGCTAAGGGCTCAGGTCACATAACTATGCGTGTGTGTATATATATATATATATATATATATTCATTGGACTTTTCGTAGCGGTTCTCCCGTCCCTCCATTACGCAAATCTTGTAGGCTGTCGCATGCCTGCAACATGTTTCCCATGAATAGCTCGCCTGTTTTACGGCAGGGAAAACAAAGTCATTGCCCAGTTTATTGTCAAGGTTTTCAGTTCCTAAGCACAAAACATTATAAATAAATACATAAAAAGGCTCGGTGATTTATTGTGCCCTATAAGAGAAATTAATGTGGATTTGCATAGGCATTCCTTCTTCTTTTTTTTGTTCCTAGATTTTTTTCATTTTGGTCCTTTAATTTTTTCTCTTTGTATTTTATCATTTGACATTGTATTAATTTATGATTGGTCTTAGTAATTTTTTTTATTATTCCTGTGTATGAAGATCTCATGTTGTTGGAGGTGTTCCATTACTTGGTTTATGCTCGGTGTGGCGAAACAAAATTTAATTTCATTGATTTAAAATAATTAGAGCTTCGCGGACTAAATTTGAAGCATGAACAAATTTTCAGTCGATCTCTTTTTCTTAGCTAAGATCTGGGGTTGATTTGCACGGTCATGAGGAGATTTTATGTCCTTTTTTTTGTTACAATTTTTTATTTATCTATTTGATCCTTTTACATTGCTTTTATTTAGGATTTGACTTGATAGTTTGTTTTGTTTTTCTAAATGTGGGGTCCTCACAATGTTGAGGAAACGTTTTGGTGCTCGATTGATGCTCGATTTAATAAAATAAAATAAAATTATATTGATGTAAAACAATTAAGGTTTAAGGGACCAAAATTGAACCTAAAACAAATATGGTGGGCTATGATGGACGAGCAGGGCAATTTTGTTAGCGCGTGAGTCACATGTGCCAGCTTGTTGAGGCAATTCACTGCGTTCAGGTGGCACATGCAGCTACTTTCAATAGCGAAACACCGTTGTTCACAATTGCAATGGAAGCAGTGTGATGAGCTTTTGTCGGTAGTGTGGTGCATGTCGTGGTTATAAGTGTGTGGCGGCCCTTTTTCCTTTTTTTTTCTCCATTCTTTTTTCTCTCTCCTCTCTTCAAGGATTGCGCTTACCTACCAAAAAAATAAAGGTGTCCTATCTTTTTTTTAAAAAAAACTTTATCTTCTTTCTTTTAAATGTTATTTTTGTTTTAGACCCTTTTTAAAAAAATAATAATTTTTTTTCAATTTCATCATTCTATATTGGGTTGGTTAGGAATTGGACTTTGTAATGTTTTTTATTTGGATGATCCTAATCTTATAACCCAGGTCATAAATTTAAAATGTTAACCTAGTTTGACATCGGTCCTTTTTTTTTAAAATCTTTTTTTACATTGATTTTCTTTATCAATTTCATTCTTCTATATTGGGTTGGTTCAGATTTTTTTTTGTTGTTTTTTTAAGATTAAATATTTTTTTTGTTTCATCCTTCAACATTTAGTTGGTTTGAGAATTGAGTTTCATAATTTTTCTCATTTTTCCTTTTATTAGATTATTCCATTTGCATGATCCAGTTGGCAAGGTTTAACGGACTTACCCAGGTTTGCTAGTTCTTTTTTGTCTTTTTTGTTAACTGATTTTTTTTTACAATTTTGTACTTCTATATTTGGATTGTTGGGAATTGGGCATTGTATTTTTTTTATTTGCTTTCTATGAGGTTATTCAAGCCTCATGACTCAAGTCGCGAGTTTGACATGTTAACTTATATTTGACTTGCTAACTGAGATTAACTCAAGTTATTTTTTTTTATCATTTTAAAACAAATTAATTTCGTCATTCAGCGTTGGGTTGTCTTGGGATTGAGTTTCGTAATTTTTTTTTTTCTGTTTGATAATCTTCCTTTTGTGCATGCTATCATAGTCATTTAAAAAAAATATTGGTTCATCTACTATTGTTGTTTTTTATTATATAATTAAATAAATCTGTTTATTGGATCTAGTCATGTCTATGATTCAAGTTGTGCATTTTTTTATTTTTTTAAAACACGCTGACAGCGCCTGAATAATTTTTTTTACATTGAAAAAAAAAATTCTGGTCCGGCCAATTGCGCACTGCGGATCACCAATTTGTATTGATCTATTCTTGTTGCAGCATAGGCAATCATGTTGAGGTAGATTGGAAGTTTAAGCTTCGCGTGGCTACTACTAGCCATATATATCTACAATGGCTCAAAGCCCGCATGTGTTTGGTCTTGCAGGAGAACCTCTTAAAAGATGTGTAGAATACCTTATAGACCCTGTTGTAGCTGATGTTGGTAGTTGCATAACTCTAGTGGCTCGCAATGGTTCTTGCCCATTTTATGTTGGTCAAGAAGCTTGCTGATCAAGTCGACTAGGAATTCCACACCAGTCATCTCTACACCAAGATACCCTGAAGAGACCAGTATCACTAAGAATTTGCAGAATCTACAGAATTTGCAGTTGCATTTTCAGCAACTTGTGTTCAAAGCACTACATGGAGTATTGGTGGGGGAGATCGACGAACGAGAAGGAGATTTCTTGTGCGTGACGTGAACCAGCCTACTTTCAAATTAACAGCAGAAAATCTTGGGTCTATGAAATATGAGAAATTGAGATTGAAATCATTACTTAAATCCACGTGAAGCTTTCACAATTTACAGTGTAATCCTGAGTCTCTTTTTCTTGAAAAAAAAAAAAAAACCGGTTGCACTATTTGTTTCCAATAATCATGGATTTAGGCCTACCTTTTCTGCTAAGGTTTTCTTGGACTCTCAACTCTCAAGCAACCAGAACTCGATTCCTACGACTTGTAATCTATAAACCCATATTTGACCCGTGTGATTTCTTTCTTTTTATACACAAGATTCATCAAATTTTATTTTATTTTTTCTGGTTTGTTTCAATCTCAACAAGTCGGCCTAATAGTAAAGGAGATTTATTCCCTCTAATTTCTTGACTTCAAATTTAAGAGCTAGCATGCATACAAAAGAATTTATTTTTCTAAATGCAACTGGTCGGGATGAGATGTATCTTTTAAGTTTTTCTCCGAAAGAGTTTTAGCCTTGATTAAACCCGTGAATACCACTTCCTAGAAGAGTCTTTCACGGTAAGTGTGATTATTTTTTGTTCGGTTCAGTTTTTATCTATAAAAATAACTAAACCATAATTTTGTAAAATATAAAAAATAAAACCAAAACCTGTTCAAACCGACTGGTTTCGGTTTAGTTCGGTTATTTTATATTAAAAACCGAAACCCAACCGACCGGTTTTGGTTCTATTCGATTTTGGTGTGGTTCGGTTATGTTATTTTATATTAAAAACCAAAAACTATATTGGTTTTTTTTTTTGTTTTTTTGGACTTTCTAATGGGTTTGGTTTCGGTTTGATTTGGTTTTTTCAGTTCGGCTTTTTTATTTTTTCAGTTCGGTTTAGTTTTTTGGTTTCAGGCTTATGAAACCGAAATCGAACCGAACCAAATATTTTTTAAAATATTCTAATAAGTTTTTTTTAATGGTTCGGTTTTTTCAGTTATTTTTTTTTGTTTAATTCGTTTTTTGGCTCACTCCTATTCCCAAGTGAGATGATCACAAAAAAAAAAAAAAAAATATAATATATAACAATGAACAATATTTATAGCTCATGATATTTTATATAAAGGTTTTCTTTCATGGTTAAAACACTTAATTTTATGAAACAAAAGACTCATGTCTGGTTTTTTTCATGAAGAATTTGATCAAAGCTGGACACAATAGTTGTGAGATAACCGGCAAAAAAGATGTAAAAAATTGTGAAAAACTGATGGACAGGGCAATAGTTAACGTAGTAAGTTAATTATGTAATGAACATTGTTCTTGATGTAATAGATTCGACCTCTAACAATGGAAAACGCCTTGATCTGAGAGATTTATGGGTTTACTAATAGCTATTATACAATATACTAAAAGAGTGTTCATGTTACTTTTTATATAGACATAAAGTATTGTAAATTGAAGCAGTATAATAACAGAGTTGGAAAGGCTGCAGAGAAAGGGTAGAGTTATCTTTTCACTGGGATGAATATGACATTGAAAGAATAGTTGAGGATAAAATGATCAGCTTCAGTTTTGGTGGGGCTACAAGCTCCAGACTGCAGACACTTGGCGCTAGGAATGGCAAACCTTGAGTGCCCGCACGCCAAGTGGGGCTGCAAACACATGGCATTGGGGCTGCCCTGAGCGCTAGCCTTAGCCTTGGGTCCTGTGTCAGGACTCAATGTTGTTGGGTTCGTCATTAGGACCCACTACTCATGGGTCCTGCGCCAGGACCCATTTCGCTTGGGTCCTGTGTTAGGACCCAAGTCTCTGTAGTCTTATTATTTGTGTTATAAATATTTTTTTTATATATATATAATTCAAAGTATTCATATAAAAATATTATTATTTGTGTTATAAATATTATTACTTTTATTATAATTCTAGATATTAATATAAAAAATTATTATAATTTGTGTTATAAATATTCTTGGATTTCTTAATATATTTACTTGTGTTATAAATATTATTATTTTTCTCATAATTCAAAATATTCATATCAAAAATATTATTATTTGTGTTATAAATATTCTTGTAATTCTTAATATAATTATTTGTGTTATAAATATTATTATTTTTATTATAATTCTAAATGTTGATTTGAAAAATATTATTATTTGTGTTATAAATATTCTTGGAATTCTTAATATAATTATTTGTGTTAAAATATTATTATTTTTATTATAATTCTAAATGTTCATTTGAAAAATATTATTATTTGTGTTATAATTAGTAATATTTTTATTATAATTCAAAGTATTAATATAAAAAATATTATTATTTGTGTTATAAATATTCTTGGAATTCTTAATATAATTATTTGTGTTAAAATATAATTATTTTTGTTATAATTCTAAATATTCATATAAAAATATTATTTTTTGTGTTATAAATATTCTTGGATTTCTAAATATATTTATTTTTGTTATAAATATTATTATTTTTATTATAATTCAAAGTATTAATAGAAAAAATATTATTATTTGTGGTATAAATATTATTATTTTTATTATAATTCTCTTAGGTGCTCTAGATGCAGAACCAATTGGCCTTAAGTCCTGTGTCATGATCCAATTCTGTTGGGTCCGATGTCAGGACCCATTTCGCATGGGTCCTATGTCCGAACTCAAGTCTCTTGGGTCCTAGGTCTGCAGTCAAGTTTCTTGGGTCCTGGATATGGAGGCAATTGACTTGTGTCCTACCTTTAGACTCAAAGCTCTTGGGTCTTGAGTTTCTAAATATAATTATTTGTGTTACCAATATTATTATGGTTATTATAATTAAAAGTATTCATTTTAAGAATAGTATTATTTTTATTATAAATAATATTATTTTTATTATAATAGAAAGTATTAATATTAAAAATAGTATTATTTGTGTTATAAATATTATTATTTTGATTATAATTCTAAGTATTAATATCAAAAATATTATAATTTGTGTTATAAATATTCTTGGGTTTCTTAATATAATTATTTGTGTTATAAATATAATTATTTTTCTTATAATTCAAAGTATTTATATAAAAAATATTATTATTTGTGTTATAAATATTCTTGAGTTTCTTAATATAATTTTTTGTGTTATAAATATTATTATTTTTCTTATAATTCAAAGTATTCATATCAAAAATATAATTATTTGTGTTATAAATATTATTATTTTTATTATAATTTAAAGTATTAATATAAAAAAATATTATTATTTGTGTTATAAATATTTTATTTTTATTATAATTCTCTTAAGTGTTCCAGACGCAACACCAATTAGCCTTGGGTTCTATGTCGGAACCCAATTCTGTTGAGTCCTGTATCGGGACCCAATGCTCTTGGGTCCTGCATTAGTATTATAATTAAAAATATTATTATTTGTATTATAAATATTATTATTTTTATTATAATTAATATTATTAATAAATTAATTAATAAATTTGAAAAAAAAATATTATTATTATCATTAATAAATTTAAAATATATATATATTATTGAAGAAAAAACATTATTTTTTAAAAGATTAAAAAATATAAAAATTTAGGTGAACAAGTTAAATATTATTTTTAATAATATAAATATTATTGTTAGGTATGGTATTATAGCCAAACTCAACGCCATTAAATCTGACAAACTCCACGCTATTAGATCTGACAATATTGCAGCTAGACATAACACTTGTGATGAATCTTAGATTCTTTTATATCTTTTATAAAAATAGAAAGTTGGCCGCGGACCTAACTAGTTAGGTTTATGGAGTTACAACTCAAGTTATGGAGTTACAACTTAAGTTAATTAATTCTTTGTATTTAAGGAGGATGCGTTAACTCCAGTAGTTACAAGTATGAACATAGTCAATCTGTTATTTGACCGGACCAAAGTAACAGACTTGGATACCAGGTATGTTTATTGTCTTAACATGTTAGCAAGGATCAATGTTGTAATTTATTTTCAAAATTCTGAACATTGCCTAGTACTGATTCAGGTACCAGGCTACAAGATGGAGGTTCAAATTCTGTCACAGAAGTTCATAAAACCCTACAGTCAAACCCCACTTCACCTAAGGAACATGAAGGTATCATTGATTGATCAACTTGCTCCTCCGGCGTATACACCTATGATTCTCTACTTTTCTGCTGTTAACGGTGAGAAGACGATGTCCGAAAGGGATAACAGATTTAACAGGTTAGAAAAATCATTATCAGAGACACTGGCATGCTATTATCCATTAGCAGGAAGATATATTGAAGACAGGAACATGGTTGATTGTAATGATGATGGGGCATTATTCTTGGAAGCTAAGGTGAGTGGCCAGCTTGCTCAACTTGATCTCCAGGAAGCGGTTGATGTTAAGTCGTTGAATAGATTCGTTCCATTTGGAGATGAAATGGCCTTTAATCCTATAGTACTAGCAGTTCAAATCAACAAGTTTGACTGTGGTGGGTTGGTCATTGGTGTGTGCATATCGCATAGGGCAGCTGATGGTCACACTATGGGGGCATTCCTAAAAGCATGGGCTACAGCCTGCCGAGCAGGGATGCATGAAGTGATCCAGCCTAGTTTTGATGCAGGAGCTCTATTTCCGGCAAGAGATGTCTTACGTTTCGGTACTCCAGTTCCTAGAGATCATGGAAGTCAGAATGTCACAAAAAGGTTTGTTTTCGATGGAGAAAAAATAAGCAGTCTGAAGGCTAAAGTTATGTCCTATGCTCGTGATTCAGACGTCAAACGCCCTCCTTCGCGGGTGGAGGTGGTGACAGCA
>Ga0307509_10008692_pt1 | contig 12869 bp, 7 predicted proteins | sample 10_EM_MG_FD_202245 | JGI IMG/M metagenome (GOLD analysis project Ga0307509, IMG submission 202245) | Populus trichocarpa ectomycorrhiza microbial communities from riparian zone in the Pacific Northwest, United States - 10_EM | ecosystem: Host-associated > Plants > Roots > Unclassified | place...
AGACTGCCATAGTTAAAGCTTAAAAACTGGCCCAGAGGAGTAGAAATTGTAGTGGAAGAGAAATTACTATTACTAATTACTAATTACTGAAAAATATTGACAAAAACTCTAAAAGATGTCGAAGAAATCTGTAGAAAACACTGTGGACACACTTTAATTCTACTGATCATTGCTGTAGTATAATGCTATTGTGCCCTCCAAATAAAAGAAGAAGAAGAAGACGACTATTGGTAGGGGGTATTTTGATCTCTTTCGATGGTTCTTTTGTCATTAAAAATTTGTTGAGATAAATGTGATTTTTTTTTGTTTTTTTAAATAGTAAAATGACTTTAATAATCTTTAGGTCAAATTTTTTCATATTCAGATTTTTTAATTTTTAAAATACACTAAAAAGACAGATTTAGCTTTATAAACCAAAAGGTTAAATCATAAGTCTAGGGGTCTTTTAAGTCTTTTTAATATAATTTTTTTATTATTATTGATTTCACATCCATAAGGTGTAGTTTAGTTTAGTTCTTTTGGTTTAATTAGTTAATATTAAATTTAGAAATGTTGTTGACATGTGTTTCCACTGTGTTGTTGTAAGCATCATCACTCTCTTTATTTCCTGGTGTGACACATGCCTTCTGAGATGCAACAGTTTGTCACGGTGAGTTTTTTTTTTCCTTTTCTTTTCTCTTTTCTCCTCATAAAAATATAACATGGTCATCTTTATTTATGATATTTCAGTTTGAGTTCTTATTTTTTTGATTTTTAAATTTTATTTCTTGATCTTCTTATACAAATTTTATTTGTTTTTGATTTAGTCCTTCAATTTTAATTTGTCATGTTTTATTTCTTCCAGTCCAGTCTTTATTTTTTTTATTATTTTTTTTCCTTGACCCTTTTGTAAAAATATTTTTGATTTTCAATTTCATCATTCAATTTAAGTTTATTGTGTATTATTATTTTCAATTTGGTCCTCATTCTTTTAATTTTTTTCCCTTTTTGTTTAAGTTATTTCTCATTTCAATTTACCCTCCAATTAAAAAATTTGCGTTGCTCTCTGATTTATTTTTTATTTTTATTTTCAACCTCATTCTTTAAATTATTATTTTTTTTATCATTTTTGTTAATTGATTTTTTTTATTAATTTCATCCTTCAACGTTTGATTCGCTGGAGATTGGGTTTTGTAGGATTCGCCTCTCATTACTCAAATTAACTCGGGTTGACTCAAGTTTTTTTTTGTCTTTTCTGGTTCAATTTCATGCTTCCAAATGGTTTTTTCTCAAGTTATTGTGATAACTTTTTTCTATTTATTTACACAAATAATTCTCAATTTTATTTAATTATGTTAAAAAAATACATCAAAAAAGTCCACGCATCCGATTCTTTTGCTTGAAACAAAATATATGACCCACGGCATAGCACATATAGTAAAAAAACTAAAATAATTAGGGCATTTTTTAATGTTCATTGCATTGTTCATGTGAATAGCACGGTTTATTTTTTCTCTCTCTTTTTTTTTTTTTGTCATCAAGCTTAATTTCTTTGTAATTTATTCTTTAAAAAAAAACTAAAAAAATAGGGATTTTTTTAGTGTTCATGTGAATAGTGCAATTTGTTTTTTTTCTTTTTTTTTTCATCAAACTCAATTTCTTTATAATTTCTTCATTTCAAGTTATATTAGAATGGCTTTATATGTTGAGATTCGTTTCCTTTTCCATATTCTCACATACAAAGTGTCAAGGAACACCCCGTCTTTAAATTAATGATCAATTTTTACAAAATAAAATTTTAGGTTATAGTTAAAAATAATATTAAATGAAAATATATCAAAATAAAAAAAGTAGCAAAGCCCATTGTTTAACATGCGAAAAATTTTAGTTTCATACCTAAAGTTTCAGTTGATGTGTTATTTGGTCTCTAAAGTTATATTATTTTATGTTTTGAATTTTGATCGTAAACTTAATTTCTTTTATGTTTCGATTATTAAGTGCCGATAGACAATAAAGAAAGACAATCAAAAATAGAAAAAGAGGTCAGTTATACACATATTGGTAATGAAAAAGACAGATTCTAGTGTCAATAAATTTGTGTCACGAAAATGAGCTTTTATTGAGATGATTTGGAGTCTCTCTCTTACTATAAAAAATATATCGAGACTTCAAAGTATGTTTTATTTAATTTAATGCTTTATTTTTATACCAATTGGAGGATCCTTTCGAGTTTAAAAGGGATTTCATAAGGTCCGTGAGATATTTGTTTGGTGCTTGTAGTTGAAAACAACTTTTTTTAAAAAAAAAAAGATTTTCAAAATCTAAAACTCTCATTTGTTTTTTCAAGCTCATCCAATGAACTAAATTTAATCCGGTAAATAACACGTCATCTATTCTAAAAAAAACATCACCAGCCTTTTATTGGAAGAAAAAAAATGCACAAGCCTAGCCTTATATAAATATACACACCTGAGCTTATTAGTTTGTGCCTATCATGTCTACCTATTTATTAAGTTGCCTTTGCTTTTTTAGAATAAAATTATTTTTAAAATAATCTATTAAAATGATATGTTAACAATGATCTACTAAGGTCAAAACTTTAAAAAACATTGAAGCTTTCTATGGTAATATTTGTATATATTCATCAACAACAACAACAAAATATATATATATATATATATATATATATATATTCTTGTTATATATTTTTTTATAATTATTATTAGATTTATTTTTGTAAATGTGTGTAAAAATGATTGATTCATCTTTTTTTTTTTATTGAAACTTACTCTCATGATCATAATAAATTTTCATTTAAAAATGATCTATTCATCCTTTTTAATATTTTTTTTATTAAAACATGATCATGATACATTTTCATTAATAAACATGTTTTTTTCATAACAAAAAAAGAAATACATGAACAAGGAAAGAGTGTTTTTTAATTATCATTAAAAAGATCAGCTTGTTGCTATTTCATTCAATTCATTAGAATGCTGAAGAATATTTTTTAATTGTCATTAGTTTTTATTCAATAAATCTTGCTATTAATAAAAAAAAACATTTTATTGTCAAAACAAAAAAAAATACATGAATGAGAGGACAATTTTGACTAATTTTAATCATTTCCTTTCATATAAATATCTATTTTAATTTGCATATAATTAAATAAAAATATTTTTTAAATAGTGTCTTGCATAACAAGATCAAATAGTTTGCTTTTTATAATAAAAATCAACTCTAGGTTTTAGTTTTTAATCAATGTTAACTTCTATTTCTATGATTTATTGGTTATATATTTTTCAATTTATTTTATTAAACAATAACATCATATTTTTTAAGTTTCAGTTAAAAAATTTCATTAAACTAGAAAAGCATTAAAAACACTGACACCTACGTATCGTCATCTCCACCTCATATGCCAATTCAAAGAATTTCCCACATCAAATTTCATATTTCACCAGACTTTTTTTGGGGGCCTGTAAGCCAGAGGACCTCCTCCCAAAGCCAAGAGTTCCTTCTTTATTAAGACCAGTTACACCTGGGCTCCAGGCTGCTACAGTCTAATAACCAGCTTGTGACTGCTACAGCCTGGGAAAAGAGCTAAAGCCTAAAGGTGCAACCTGGGTCCATCCTGCTAGACTTCAGATAAAAATGGCAATAGAATTGGTTGGACTGAGTTTCCATCAACATGATTTTCCCACCCTTCTCTTTCTAAGTTACAAATCACTATGAATTAACCATTTAAATTCTTGAAAATGTCTATCTTTATTGCTCCTCTATTTCTTATTTCGTTGTTACTACATAGTTATAGTAAATCTTGCTCAGGTTCTACAATTTCTATGGATTTATGGACAGTCTCCTTAACCTAAAAGATCCCAGAAGAAAAGAAAAACCTAATGTAGCGCTTGTTGCATCAGGGCCTGAAGCAGAACCTCCTTTGAGCAGGCCAGTCACTGTTGATAGCAACAGTCACCGAACCTCTTGCTGAGATGACTTCAGGGAGACTGGCATGGGTGTCCTTAGAATAATGTTACATTTGGAGGGTTAAACGGTTTTGGATGAATGATGATTGCTGCGCCTCGTTCTTTGGTCGAATTTTCTTATTTATCTTCCATTGATTGGTCTACACAAGGTCACAACAAATTAGTTGCAGTATACAAAATGGAATGGACATAAATCGAAATAGCATAAAGACCATGTTTCTGTTGCCAATCTCATTTGGTATCAAGTAATCAAGAACTAATCAGAACATCCATCTCGGAGAGGAGTGAACCGCGCTTTGCTTCGGTCTGGTTGGCTGCTCCGAGTTGTTTCGCTTCTTCATTATAGAAGACACAGTTGGGCTAAAGTAGTCATTACTCCTTTGAGAAGTTGCCCCTTGTGAATGCATTTTCCTTCCATGGATGAAGCTTCTCTGCTGTTCTAGCATTGCCCTTCGGGCCACCTGGTTCCTTTGGGCAGTTCCCCATCTATTATAACTTACACAACTGTGGCTCCGGCCAACTTGCTGAAACTTCCCCTCTCTTGGGCTTGTATAGTTTCGACTCTCTGCAGTTTCTGCAGAGTACATAGTTGTTTCTCCCTCACTGCTGTATCCATTATACATCTCTGAAACCTCCACTGGAGAAGAACTAGAATGGACCTCACTTTGGGCTCCATTCACAGAACCTGTTGAGGCAATGTCAGCATCCCCTTCAGGAATAGCATGTCCCTTGTACTTGATTTGATCTTCACTCGGTGGAGTCTGTGAAGGCATTTCCTTGACAGAATTCTCATCGGAGTTTGGCAGCAGCTGTATGTCTGGATGTGGTTGAACTGTAGTTTTGGTCACCCTAGGAGGGAAATTAATATCCAAAAGCTGTATTTGGGCGCTTTCCTTTTTCCTAAGAGGGCCAGCAGTCAGCTTAGGTGATTCATATATTTCTGGGGTTGGAATTCCTTGAACATGGGCACCATGTGAATCAGTAGTTTGGATTCCTTCCTTGACAGTATTTTCTGTGCCAGAACAACCTGGATTTGGTTGATCTTTACCTTTTGAGACTGTATTCGATGATGGGGTGCCATCGTTATCAGCTTCTGTCGACTTAAAAACCTGCCGGAGTGTGAAGGAAGCACAAGAATGCTCACTTTTCTGTCCCGTGGACATCAATCTAATTATCGGCAATTTGGGTTTAGTAAGTTCATCAAGGTTGCCTTCCCAATGCTGGTTCAACCAATCACAAATAATGGGTACGGGAATACCAAATTGCATGGGAGAATCCTTCTTCCATGATGATGAGGATGATGATGAAGTTGAAGAAGATTTAGTATTTGGAGATGTCGCAAGTTTCATGGGATCACAGATCATGAATGCAAGATTACCTTGTGCATCAAATCCAGCAGATCCAGGGCTCCATGATACTCCATCAGTTGACAGTTTTATGAGATTGTCCGTGGCAATGACCACCTTTCCTTCACCAACTGTCAGTTCTTCATTATCCGTATGGCCTAAAAAGTAAACAGCACTTCCCAAATCCAGATTTGGTTTTGAACAGGTCTTCAAGTAGTGTGGCTGCTGCCCTTGAGCATTTGATTCTCCATCCACAGAATCCAAACCCACTATAGTTAGATCTAGAACAGAGGTGGTAATGAAAAACCTGCAACCAAGCAACTCCTGTGAGAAAAATTCATAATGTCTGCCTGCCTTAAACCATTCAGCTATTCAAAATTAAAGTCCACAACCTTCCTTTCAATTAGCCTAGCACTATGGGAGCCATGGCAGCATTATTGCTTTAGTTACAAAGAGAAGCAATTTCCTGTTCCTAGTTAGCAGATCAATAAATGTCAAAATGTAACTTCTGGTTGTTGTAGAAAGGATAAGGATAACCAGAAATCCTTCCAAACTGATTACCAGTAACCATGGTTCTTGGTGAAGATAATACAATTACGTAAATAACATCAATCTCATTCATAAATGGAGGCCAAATGTTCTATCAAAAAGCTAGCTTCTACCAAATAGAAAATCAACGTGGATGGTTTGTGTTTGTATTTATATTCAATGGAAAATCAATTCAACCCAAGAACATCCTTTAATTCCTCTCTGATTAATCCATCCAATTGTAAAGATCCTGACAACAAACTATAAAAATCTAAAAATGTATGCCTTTAATATTCTCAACCTGATCTAAAAACTAGCAGCTGAAGCACTGCAGGTTACGAGCATTCACGATCGTCATAAAGATGACAATTAAGGTAACCTGGCAGTGGTAGCAGTGGCAATAATGCATTTGTAGTAGTGAGACTGATGCAGACTGTTTTTATCGGATTCTATGGAGAGCTTCTTAGAGATGAACTTACTCTTCCTCTGGGGTTTCTCGGACATTTCCACCTGTTGCAACTGCTAATTCACTATATGGCATAGTTGGACATTCAGCAGCTCATTTCCTATTTTTTCCAACATAGATCCTAATCCTACAAGCCTTAAAACCTCCCACAAAACCCTCTCGATACTAGCACCCTATAATCACTATATCATACAGTTGGATTATTTTTCTTGCTGCTCAGAAATTCCAGCAACCAGAAACTATGATGCCTGGAGCCAAACAGCCATCATTTCTCCTCAAACCACAACAAACACAAATCCATTCAATCTACAAAACCTAAACCTACTGTCTTAAAATAGAAAATCTAAATCCCTAAATTTTAGCTGTAACCCACCACAAAAACCGTCATAGAAGAATTTTCCATCCGCATCTCCTACAAAAGCATAATTTTGTTTTGGGATGGGGGGCAAACAAAGCTGCAACTTCAAATGGACATATCATAATGAAATGCTACGAGACAGTTTACTTTGCCTCGAAAAACAAAAGAAAACACAGTTTTTGGTTCGACAATAAAAGGTATTCTCAGACCAACTTGCTTGTCAACCGAGACTAACTCCCTTCTCAAGCGATCTTAAGGATGCAATCTCCACATCAGCTTCTTGCATTCAGAGGAATTTAATAAATTTCCCTATATGCTGGCCCAATAAATGAATTAAACCTAGGAAACCTGCAAACGGAGCAAATCTCCTTAACCACCGGGCCAACCCTGGGTTCACAGGAAACATCAAAACACAGTTATGCGCAATACACTGTTAGTCTGGCAGTGCAGAAATCGATACTATCTGGAACATAACCTCCAGAACTAAAGAATCATTTTCCTTATTTGAGGGAAAATGTAAACTAGAACATGGGAAAATGTAAACTAAAACATATAAATCTTCACTTTGCATTGGCTCATGTAGAAGAAGCAAAGATTCTCAATGAGATCCAGCACTCAACTTTCTATCAATGGTTCCACATTTCCGATTCAACCAAAGAAAACCCAGAAAGAAGCAAGCAACAGTCAAATAATTATTTGAAAAGAAAAGGGACAGGCCTGTGAGGGACGAGAGTGGCAGCGACACCATTTTGGAGGCGGATCTCGCAACCTTCAGCAGCAGCGATAGAGGGAATGTTAACATGAGCAGTCAAAAGAAGATTCCGGTGGATCAGGAATCCAGTGCCGGAGATCCCATTGGCGGTGGCGGATATCCTGGCAATTGCAGGACCCTTACCAGTAAAAAGGGCAGCCTTCAATTTCTCAGACTTGCCTACTCCTTTGCAAAAACACCATGACTCGCTCAAAACACCCATTTTGTCCAAATCTTTTTTTTTTTTTTAAATACTTATATCCTGTGAGTTATCTTCCTGGAATCAGAGAGGAGCAAGAGGATCTAGAGAGAGCAGCATTTTTTCTCAAGTAAAATAAAAAATATTTAAGGTAACGGGCAGTAATGGGTTTTGTGTAGTAATGTGTGGAGAGAGAGGATATGGCCGTGAAATGAGTAAACAGGGGTGGGGGCGTGGCTGTGTGCTGTTTTTGAGCTGGATTTTTTAAAGAATGGCTACTAGCGGAGTAGGAGTATTTAAACTAGTAAAAACAACAGAGATTTTGAGATAGTGCGAGATTTGACTGACAGGGAAGGAGACGGCGACACCACGTTTTGGCATTTGGGTATTTTTTTCTTTTCTTTTCTTTTCAAAGTTATTAAAATTATTTTTAATTATAATCGGGTCATGGTTTAAGAGTTAACCCGATCAAATAAAATAACATTATTTTTTAAAAAATAAAAGTTAAACCTGATTAAGTTGATTGAGTTCTAAATTGAGTTATCATAAAAAATAAGTTTAACTAGGTTAATTAAATTTAATATTAAGTTAAAAAAAAAATTCATGATATTTATATGATATTTATAAGTAATTACTGACATCTTATTAATTGTTTTACGTTCTATTATAAAAAAAAACCAAATATAACGAGGAGAGAGAAATCATACCACCTCGTCTTCCTGACTTGTAAATTTTATTTTTCCTGCTTATATTTGTCTATTTTTTTTCAAATAAAATAACTAGTATGATATCATTTATTACTTCTTGAACATTATAAATTTTTTTGGTTAAAAAATAAAGTTGAATTATGGTATCATTGGTTATTACAAGAATAATTTTGAAAGGTGTTGAAGTTGTCTTTTAAAAATTTAATGATGTTTAGAGTATTTGTAAATTGAAATGTTGAATGTTAATGGAGAGATATTAGTTATATTATTAGTAATAATGGATAAGAAACAATTAAAAGAACTTGGTGTTATTTCAAAAAAAAATAAAGAAAAAGAATTAAAAATAATAATATTGCTTGGAGGGTAAAATTTACCCTCTAGAAGCACCAATTTAAAGACCTAGTGTGTTTGGTATTGTGGTAGCTGTTGTGGTTGTTGTTTGAAAAAAATTGTTTTATAAAAAGTGCTTTTGATTGAGGTTGATTTTGTATTTATATATATATTTGGTTAAAATTGTGGTTGAAATTGAGGTTAAACAAAAAGTAGTTTAAAGTGTTTGGTTAATAATGCTTTTAAAATTGAAGTTATAAAATAATTTTTAAAAATATATATTAATATTGATGGTTTTTAATTTAAATATTATAGATTTAACTATTGTTATTGTATCATGAAATAAATAATACTTTATATAAAATATTTTTTATTGTTCCATTAAACTATCTACAATTCCATCACGTATAAAATACATCCGACAAGGACTATAATTTTTTTGGTTTCTTAAGCGCGCAACAACATTAGGTAAAATATAATCAGGAACAAAATTGGGATTGCGATCAAATTCTGCAAATGCTACATCATCAAGCGATCTCTGTCTAATTTATGTAGTGTCATTAAATAATGTTAAACACTAGTGTTTCGAATAAAACACAATTAAAAAATAAAAAATAATTTTTATTTTTTATTTTACTGGGTCGAACCTGATTCAATGCATTTTGAGTTTTGAACCGGAACAGTGGAGCTGGCTACACTGTTCAATGAACAATGTAGCCAGCTCAATTGTTCATGCTAATTAATTAGCATGAACAGTGCGCAAGAAGCAGCAATTGCTTGCTTTTCTTTCTCTTGCGTTTCGGACGCAAAACACTGTGGGATCCATAAACAGTAAACTGTGTTTTTTTTTACCAAACAGTTTGCATCTATGTTTTAAATAAAACGCAAACACAATCTCATTATCAAACGGCTTCGGTTGATGATGATTTTTAAGGATATAAGAAAAATAATTAAAAAAATATAGAAAAAGAATTAACCATTGTACTAAATGTAATCTAATAGTAATTTTTTAAGGAGGTAAGATTTGGTTTTTGATAACGTTTGGTGTATTAAAAAATAATTAAATTATTAGTAATGATTGAAATATAAAAATAAAAAATTATTTGATATTTATTGTCGGATAAAAATTAGGAGAGAGACAAAAAAACATCCTTAACAAAAAAAGTTAATTTTCCAAGAACAATAATTTAGAGATATCTAGTATCCCCTAAATTATTAACTCTTCTATAAAAATTCAACCAAATATACCACTTTTTTTCTCCTAAAAACTTAGTTGGAAAAAAAATTCTCTTTGTTATTAGCTTATAATGTGTAATTGTTAATTATTATAAATTCATTCTGACAAAAAAGTGAGCTCAAAATTTATTATATCACTACTCTGAGTTAGCTGCATGTTAATTTTGAAATGCCAAATCTCATATATTATATTTAAGTTGTGTTTAACAATATGTTTGGATGGAGTTTAAAATTGTTTTTTAAAATGCATTATGTGATGTTTTTTTTACATAAATATCTTGAATGATTTTAATATATTAATTAATCAAACTGTATTTTTATAAGATTATTTATAAAATCAATAAACTACTATGATATAGTGTGGTCATAACTCATAAGTACAGTTGTAATATTGTATCAATAGCTTATTACTTCATTGTATAGTAAAAAATCATAGTTATTAAATTTAATATAGAGGTCAATCCTTCTAGCTTGATTTAATCACGAGTTAACTAGGCTTTGAATTGATTTATCAGACTTGGTGTTTTTTGTAATTGTGTAAACAATTTAATAAACACATGAAACAAATATAAGAATTTCATATAAAATTAAGTGATGAGTAATTAATAAATAATTGATTCAATGAATACAAATAAAAATAAAATTAGCTAGAAAATTAAATGAACTGAGAGATTTACCATGTAAAATGCATTATAAATCCTCTCATGTGGCATTGTGGATAAACTATTCACAATGCTATTTTTTTAATTTATCTTTTATTTAACCAAATTATAAGTCAATTTGTTAGGGGTAGGATTAAAAGACAAGGGACCAAACTAAAAAGCACGTATAGAATTAGTGGCTTTAAAAAGTTCAGGCAAAATATTTATTGCAGTACATATACTTTACAAAGTATTGATATTGGATCCCTTCACTTTTCAAAATCAAAGAGATAAATTTATTTTGGTCAAAAACTCTATTTTCCTTATCTTATTGGCCATGACATGAAAGAGATGAGAGAAAGTCACTGAAATCTTGAACTGAAGAGATAAAATCGTTGTTTATACCGATTACGAACATAGAAATATTGAAATTGGTGTCAAATTGCTTATTTCGACGAGGGAAGCTCTTGTTTACCATGAAATTGTCAAGAAAACATATATGATCTTGGTAAGAGTTTATATCCCGGGTTGATTTTGAGTTTTATGATTTTTTTTTTGTTTTTTTAAGGTAATGAATGAGTTTATTAAGTTAACTATGATGTTTTCTATGTGTTTTGGATAAAAAAAATAAGTTGAGAAATCAGTTTTTAGATCTAGAAAACCATCAACCTGTTTTTCTAGCCACCACAATAACTAGAAACTAAGTAATTTAGATAATGTGTCATCTGGTTAATCTTTTTAAAAAGAATTAAGGTCACCCCCCTTAAATACAAGGAAAAAAAAAAGTCAAGCTGCTTGGATCTTAACAAAATAAATTAAGGGGCTAGCCTGACTTGTTAAGCCTAACAACGTATAAAAACATGTAGTTCTGGATGAATAGATTATATGTATGAATTTTTTTTTATTTAGAATTTTTTTAACTATAAAAACATGTTGAGAATATATATATATATATATATATATATATTTGTGTGTGTGTGTGTGTGTGTGTGTGTGTGTGTGTGTGTGTGTTATATTTTTGCTGAAGAATAAAATATCCGTGACGAAACGATATTCTCATAAAACATGTCACATGACAGGAGACATCTACGATCGTTGAAAACGACTTTCCAATTTCCAACCCTCTCTTGCTCAAAGTTATGGGCCACGGGTCATGAAGAAAAATACAACAAAATGCTTATAGATATAGTTTGTCTATATCACTTTATTATTATTTTTTAGCCTAGTTCCTGTTTAATATTTTTTATTAAATATTCTTTAAATATTTTTAACATTACTACATTTAAAAATCTTAAAAATATATATAAAAAATTAATTTGATCTTACCTCGATGTATTTTAAACACATTTCATATATATTCTTGAGCACTGAAGAAATATTTAACAAAATATTCAGTTACATGGTTGTATTTATTTAATATCCCATAACAAAAAAAATATAAAAATAATAGAAGCGTGTTTAGTTGAAGGGATGAAAATAAAAATATAAAATAAATTTATCTTGATAATAATTTCTAAATTAATTTATATTTTTTAAAATAAAAGATATAATGAGACATATCTTCTTAGCATCTATTTCTTTAATTTTTTTTTTATTTCAAAACAATAATCAAATATTGTTCTGTTCTAATGGTTTATAACCTTCGAATTTTTATTTCTCAAAGTCAAATCTATATAATAATTAATACATTTTTTTAACTCTTACTTTGCTATTTAATTATTTGGTATTTTAGTGAACATTGTTTCATCTACATCTAATTTTTGTAATAAAACAATAATATATCCACCACATCACAAAAAGGTCCACTTTATGGTTATTTAATATTGCATAGAATTGTTAGCTTTTAGTTGTACTATTAATTACTATCTACATTGAAGGTTCTTTTGTGATGTGATCGGACATTATAATATCATAAATGTACATGAAAATTATTTGAAGTTAGGTTATTTACCTGTATATTTTGAAAAAATTACAATTTATATCTTGAATTTTATACACGGGTTAATATTTAACATTTTCCCTCTGACATGGGAAAAAAATCAATAAAGAATAATTAATTATTTATAATATTGTCATTATTTTTTATTTAATGACTAATTTTTTTATATTAAATATTACAAGTTTTTCATTAAATAAAAATAAAATAAAACTAGCCACCACCCTCTTAACCCAAACCCAAATCTGTATTTCAATTTTATCTCGTGAAATCCATCTCGAGCAAGAGTTTATGCATAGCAGGGATCACATGAGAAATCCCCAATGGGGAATTAATTGAAAAGCTTATTTTGCAATTTAATTATTTGATTATCAATTGTTTTAGCTCTTGTTATTTAACTATTTGG
>Ga0307509_10008694_pt1 | contig 12868 bp, 13 predicted proteins | sample 10_EM_MG_FD_202245 | JGI IMG/M metagenome (GOLD analysis project Ga0307509, IMG submission 202245) | Populus trichocarpa ectomycorrhiza microbial communities from riparian zone in the Pacific Northwest, United States - 10_EM | ecosystem: Host-associated > Plants > Roots > Unclassified | place...
CGCAGTGACGCCACCAGCAAGCTCAGTCCCAAGGCCCCCATGGTGACCGATGCGATGCGATTGGCGACGCCTCGCGTGCGCGAGTAGGCGGCGCGAACACGCTCGCGAGAGAACAGGTAGGCGAGCAGCGTGTGCCAGCACAGCGCGTTGAGCACCACCATGGCCACCGCCGATGCCTGCAGGATTGGGCTGGGCGCCGCCGGGAACGAAGTGGCAAACACGCTGCCAAAAAATAGAGCCACTTTTGGATTGGTAATGTTGGTCAGAAATCCCCGACGAAACGCGGCCCACGAGGGCACTGACGACGCTCGACCGACCAACGCAGCGCCGCTGGATCGCCATAGACGAATGGCCACATACAGCAGATACACGCCTCCGGCGACCTGAAGTGCGAGGCGTAGTCCCGGAAATGCCACGAAAACCACATGGACTCCGAGCACCGCGCAAGTCGCCCAAAGGGCGGCGCCAAAGGTAACGCCCAAGGCTGCGAAAACAGCACTCCGAGCCCGATCACTCGCTGCCAGTTGCGACACCAGTAGAACGTTGGGGCCTGGACTCAACATAGCTGCGACGTGAAGGATCCAGATGGTGACGAAAGTGGAAAGCATAGACCCCCCTTATGAATATGGGCACATTGCTGTTATTTGCCGTGATAGGCGGGTTGGCGTCGTTCGATCCACGCCGTAAGGCCTTCATCGAGATCGTAGCTTGCCACCAGGCCGGCGAATTGTTCGCTCTCGACCTGAAGTCCCTCGGCGATTGCCATGTTGAGTCCGCGCGTGACGGCGGTGATGACGCTGCCGACCGCGACCGGCGAATGTCGGATGATGCGCCGCGCCAGATCGCGCGCGGCTGGCAACAGGTCCGCATGCGGGACGACCGCGTTGACCAGCCCGATCTCCTGCGCGCGGGCCGGCGAGAACGGCTCGCCGGTCAGCAGCAATTCAAGGGCACGTTTGCGCCCCGCCAGTCGCGGCAGGCGTTGCGTCCCGCCGAAGGTCGGCGGCATGCCGAGATTGATCTCGGGCTTGGCGAAGGATGCGCGGTCGCTGGCGATCGCCAGATGGGTGGCCTCGGTGATCTCGCAGCCGCCGCCGAAGGCGAGCCCGTTGATCGCGGCGATCACCGGCTTCCTGAACGCCTCGAGCCGGGCGGTCATGGCCTGGCCGCGCCGCACGAAATCGCGGATCGCCGCGCTCGCGCCTTCCCGAACGCTGCCTGAAAATTCGTGGATGTCGGCACCGGCGGAGAAGGCGCGCTCGCCGGCGCCGGTGAGAATGACCACCTGCACCGTCGCCTCGACCTCGATCAGGTCGAGATGCGCCATCAACCGGTCGATCAGGGCGTAGCTCAGTGCATTGAGCCGTTCGGGGCGGTTCAGCGTGAGCAGGGCGATGTCGTCCTCGATCTCGAGCAGCACGGTGTCGTCGGACATTTTGCCTCCGGTTGTTGCGGCCTGCGGCAGAATAGGGACATTGCCCGCGTTGTGTATATTCACTGGTCGGTATACATCTTCACGATGGCACGATCCTCCGAGACGACCCGCGAGCGCATCATTTCGGCCGCGAGCAAGCTGTTCTATGACCAGGGCATCAGGGCCGTGAGCGTCGATGCGGTCGCGGAAAAAGCCGGCCTCACCAAGCGCACGCTGTACTATCATTTCCGGAGCAAGGACGATCTGGTGGCGGCCTATCTCGCCGGCCGCGATCAGCCCAATCTCGCCCTGTTCCAGCGCTGGTTCGCCGAGGCCGATGGCGGCGTGCCGGACAAGGTCGCGGCGATCTTCCGCAATCTGGCCCGCGCGGCGGCGCATCCGAAATGGAAGGGCTGCGGCTTCCTGCGCACCTCGGCGGAATTGGCCAACATGCCCGGGCATCCCGCGATCAAGATTGGCGCTACGCACAAGAAGAACTTCGAGGGCTGGCTGCGTGCGACGTTCGAGGCCGCGGGAATTGCAACGGCGCTCGAACTGTCCCGGCAGATTCTCCTGCTGCTTGACGGCTGTTTCGCCGTCGTGCTGTTGCACCGCGATCCCAGCTATATGGAGACGGCGGCACAGGCCGCGCTGTGCCTGATCGAGGCGGCGATGCCGGCTCGTCGTTCGCGAACGAAGCGACGGTCCTGATCGAATTCGCCACGGGCGACGCTGAACGTTCAGGTCGGCGCTGGTCGCACGCCTCGGCTCATCTGAAGGGTTCGAAATACTATTGGGCGTTGGGTCCTCGCGGACCCGACGCGGCCGCCGGCCGCACGCGCACAGCGACTGGCGAGCAAAGTTCGGCGACCTGCGGCAAGCGCAGGCCGACACCAGAGCCTGAGTTCAACTGGAACAGAGAGCGTGCGGGAGCACTAGCGCGAAAGTCTTGATCGCTTGAGTTCGGCGACCTGGAACTTCCCGCCGGCCAACAAGCTGGTACACTGCCACCAGATTGCTTTTCGATCCCAGCCCAGGAACGCTTTGGTGTCGTGGCAATCTGCGTAGTCCTTGTAGGTGAGTGTGTCTGTGCACGTTGCCGAGAGATTTGTAACTTCCGGGCCCGTCTGGCTACATCCAACCCAAGGGGCATTGCCGGACTTGAAGCTTGTTTCGCAACCACCGTTGCAGCTGCTGCTGGCTTTCTCCAGCGTGGCAAGCTTCCCCTGTATTGAATCGGGCAAAGCCGTTGATATTAGAACGCTAAACGATACCGGCCGAGTGAGATTTGCCACCTGCGTCGGTTTATGCGGCGGCCTTGCCACCCGTTCGACCGAGATGACGGGAAGCGAGGGGGTGGAGTCCGTTGTGGGTTGCGACACTGCCGGGCCGCACAGCAAGACAGTTGCCAACACAGCAGCGGCTGAGGGCGCGCCAACGCTTGACGACAATCTCATGACCATTTCCTCTTCCTCTAGAGACGGACATGCCGCCCCAATGAATGCGCAACCACACTTGGAATCCGCGTGACCACACTCAAATACCTTAGCCGCAATTTGCGAACTTGGCCACTGAGCGTCAAAAAGATTTCTGCCAGTGACCGACGTTGTGCCCAAGAGAGCGCAGACGACTCGCCTAAAGGTTGCAACGTCTGAAGTTGGCACATCGCGAAATTTTGCTGCAACGCAAAGGCTTGGTCGCTGTCGGGGTAAGGTGCGCATAGAGCAAACCGCGCGCTGCATTTAGTTTCGCCGAAGCTACTGACCGGCTCAGCTCTTGGGAAAGCCGACCGTTTGCGACAGCAGCACCTGGTGGTGGTGGCTCAATCCGAGCGCATCCGCGATCGCCTCGCGATTGATCCAGGCCCGGATCACCGTCGACAGCCCGTAGCCGGCGGCGAACAGATAGACGTTCTGCGCGATCGCGCCGGCCGCGGCTGAGGCAAAGCTGTCCCGGCTTGCGACCGGAATGAGCGTCATGCGGCTGTAATCGGCGACATAGACAAGGTCGAGCGGGGCCTCGTCGACGAAATCCTGATAGCCGGTGACCCGCCGCACGTCGCTGCCGGCGACGAGTTGCAGCACGTTTGCTGCCGCGTCGTAGAGATAGGCGCCCGCAGGCAGCGCGACGTAGATATCGATCTCCTGCGCGTTCATGGCCGACGGCGCGGTGCGATGGCCATCCGCGCGGTTGATGCCGTTGGCCGCCCACAACAGGTTGGACAGCAGCGGCAGCGGCAGTTCCCGCGCTTCGAACTCACGGGCCGAATGACGTTTCGCGAAGGCCTCCATCAGCGGGATGCCGCCGGCCGTCTCGGGAGCGGGCAGGGCGATCATAGGCGTCGCGTTGCCTTTCGCCGGACTTGGACGCAAGCGCCCCATCGCGCCAAGCGCGAGTTTTGTCAGCATACTCATGATGTCGGGCTCCCGTTTTGCGGCCGGCCCCGGGTCCGCGGCTCTGCCCGGGGCGACTGCGGTGTCGGGTCTTGCAGATCCGCTTCAATCACGCGGCCCTTGCCCTGGGCGGCGAGATCAAGGGCGTCGTCGGCACCAGGCGCATCGATCTCGAGCAGAGCGCAGGCCTCGACCTCGCCGTCGATCATTTCGCGCTGGGCGGTCCTGAAGCGCGCGACCGCCGCTCTCCTCGATCCGAAAGCCTTGAGATCCGAGTCCTCGCCGGGTCGTTTGAGCCGGACCACGAACATGCGGACCTCCTCATTGCATGGTGCGGGTGCGCATCCTCATCCGGCGCCAGATATGAAGGCTCCGTCTTGCTTTAGATCAAGGGAGGCGACGCTGGGCTTTCCGCTGCGCGGCGCGTTATGTCGACGGCGACCGGCGCCTGCCTGGTGTCGGCCGTCAAGCCGGAAGCGCGCGCGCTCCGGCGACGATGCCCATTGCCGCGGCGGGATTCATGCTGTCGACCATCGTGGTCGGAATCAGAATCGTCGCGCCGCGCTCCTTGGTGGTTTCATAGATGATGTTCATGGCGCGCAGCTGCAGCGCGGTCGGGCTATTGGCGTAGATGTTGGCCGCCTCCACGAATTTTTGCGCGATCTCCTGTTCGGCCTGGCCAAGCAGGACACGAGCCAGTTTCTCGCGCTCGGCCTGCGCCTGCCGGCTCATCGCATCCTGCAGGGCAGGCGGAACGCCGATATCCCGGATTTCGACCGAGAGGACGGCGACGCCCCATTCCGCGGTCTTGCGGCCGATTTCCTCGCGCAGCAGCTGGTCGCCCTGCTTGCGTTCGGACAGCAGCGTCGACAGCAGCGAGGCTCCGACCATCTCGCGCAGCGAGGTTTGAGCGACCTGGGTAATGGCCTGCCGGTAGTTGGTAATTTCCAGCGCGGCGCGCTGGGGATCGTGGATCTGCCAGAATATGACGGCATCGATGTTGACCGGCACGGTGTCCTTGCTGAGCGCCGTCTCCGCATTGATCTCGGTGGTCTGAATCCGCTGGTCGAGCCAGGAGCTCACTTCGTCGATGAAGGGCACGATCACGAAGAGGCCGGGGCCGCGAATGGCCAACAGCTTGCCGAGCCGCAGCACGACGGCGCGTTCCCACTGGTTCGCGACCATGATGGCTTGGGGGATCAGGAACGCGACGATCGCCATGCACGCGGCAAGAAAATAGGCGGTCCGCGAGTTTGCGTCCAAGCCCAGCCATGCGAGCCAGGCGGCGAACGCCAGAACCGCCGCCGCAAGCACTATGGCCGGTCGATTGGCGCCACTTGTTCCAAGATAGCTACTCATGACGGCTATTCCTTCTGCTTGGCGAGAGTCCTGATCCGATCAGCCAGAGCGGCGGGGTCGATGCCTGCCGCGGCGGCCATGGCGAGAGCCTGTTTCGCAAGATTGTCGATCTGCACGGCCTGGGCGCGAACGCCCAAGGCCGGCGGCGGGTCGGCGACGAAACTTCCGCGCCCGCGAACCAGCTTGATGGCGCCCAGTCGCTCGAGCTCGTCGTAGGCGTGGCGGACCGTGTTGAGGTCGATCTTCAGGGCCACGGCCACCTCGCGCATCGTAGGCATCTGGTCGCCACGATCGAGCATGCCCGCGCCGAGATTGCGCAGGATCTGCTCCCGAAGCTGGACGTAGATGGGAACGCCAGAATTATCGAGTCGAAGGGAGTTGAGGATCTGTGTATGCATTACTTAGTACACTAGACTTATCTGACGGCGCCGTCAATCCTTTTCACGTGCTCGGCACCCGCGACGGCGCGTTGACAAGCCTCCGGCGTTTCAGTCATTCTGGCGGTGCTGCTTGTAGGGCGCATCGGCTGACGCCGAAGGGGCAATGCCCACCTACGCAACCTCAACCGTAGCGCGCCCATGCCTAGCCTCGAAAACCTCCGAAAGCAGGCCAAGCTGATTCTGCGCTGGCATCGTGACCGCTATTATCCGGTCGCGGCCCAGATCAGGTCGGGCTTGCCTCGCTTCAGCCGGATGACCGATCCCGAAATCCTCGCGCATGGCTTCAAGCTGGGCGATGCGCAGGAGCTGGTGGCGCGGCAAAATGGCTTCGAGAGTTGGCAGGCGCTCAAGACAGGAGTTCCGACCATGTCAGGAAATGCGCAGACCATTGCCGCCACTGCGGTGATCATCGCGGCGGAGCCGCAGCTGTTTGTCGTCGATATCGGCACGGCGATCGATTTTTTCGTCGGCAAGCTCGGCTTTGCCGTCGCCTTCACCTATGGCGAGCCGCCGTTCTATGCGCAGGTCCGGCGCGATGGCGCGCGCATCAATCTGCGTTGCGTCGCTCGGCCGGTGATCGACGCTGGTCTGCGCGACCGGGAGGAACTACTCGCGGCGTCGCTGACGGTGGCGACGGCACAGGACATCAAGACACTGTTTCTCGAGTTTCAGGCCGCCGGCGTGACGTTCTTCCAGACGCTCAAGCGCCAGCCCTGGGGCGCGCGCGATTTCATCGTCAAGGACCCGGACGGGAATCTGCTGCTGTTTGCGGGGCCGGCGGAGGACGTCGCATGAGTGTGGGGATGCCGATGGATGCCGTGCTTGCCTACCGTGCCATGGCCTACAACAATGGCTGGGCCAATCATCGGCTGCTCACGGCCTGCATGGCGCTGTCGCAGGATGAATTCGTGGCGCCGCGGACCGGCTTCTTTCCGAGCCTGCGCGCCACGCTCAATCACATCCTGATCATCGATCACTTCTACGTCGACGCGATGGAGGGCGGCACGCTCGGGCCGGCAGCCTGGGCGAACCAGCAGCCTTGCGCCACCGCCATCATCCTCCGAGAGGCGCAGCGGGATGTCGACCGGCGATTGATTGCCGTGGTCGAGCGCCTGGCTGATCTCGACCGTGTCGTTGACGTCCACCGCGGCGACCGCATCCAGCATGAGCGGATCGACCGGCTGCTGCTGCATCTGTTCCAGCATCAGATCCATCATCGGGGACAGGCGCATGCGATGCTCAGCGCGACCGAAGTGCGTCCGCCGCAGCTCGACGAGTTCTTCTCCGCAGGCGAGGCGCCGCTGCGCGCCGCGGAATTTGCAGCGCTGGGGTGGACGGAGGATTTGGTGTGGTCCCGGTGAGATGGGGGAGCGACCAATCAAAGTTCTAACGTCATTCCGGGATGGTGCGTTAGCACCAGACCCGGAATCTCGAGATTCCGGCTTCGATGCTTCGCATCGCCCCGGAATGACCCCGACTGAATTGCATCTTCGCTCGCCCTTCTCGCCGCAACGGCGCTAGCCAGCAGCGTCGCGCAATGCTCTATCCGCAGCCTTCCGCAGGCAATCGCGGCACAGGCAATCCTCGCTGGCGACGGGCATAGGCAAGCGGGCGGTTTCCTCCGCGCACCAGCATGTGCCGGACAGGCTGCAGCTAAATTCGGTGCCGCAGCCGGAGCAGGCGATCCGGCGGGGTTCCTGATTTCCTAACCGATTTGTCATGGTTCCCGCCGACGCTTCGTTTCCGTTTTCATGTCGGGTTCATGTCGAACGGGGGTATACAGTCTTCGTTGCGTGAAGCCAAATTCCAAGGACGCGCAGAGGAAGATCGATGGCCCGCGATTCGCAAGCCGCCCTTGTCGCGCTCAACCGCTTTGGATTCGGCGCGCGCGGCGGTGCCTCCGGCGACTTCGTCAACGCGGCGTCCGATCCGCGCGGCTTCGTCAAATCCGAGCTGAATCGTCAGAACAGCCTGCTGCTGGAAGTCCCGGGACTGCAATCGACCCCCGCGCTCGGCGAGGCCGTGTTCGCCTATCAGGCCGAGGTCAAGCAAGCCCGCGAGGCCGCGGCGAAGGCGGGCTTGGTCGCGTCGGAAGCCGTGCCCGGCCAAGCACCGGCCAGTGACGCCAGGATCGACGGCAAGACGCAGATGCGACGACCGTCGCTGGCGATGGCGGCCACTGACATCGCGGGCAAGACCTCCGAGATGAGGTCGTCGGAGACCGGTGCGGGCGCGATGGCGGCGAGCCCGATGTCATCCAACACGCCGGCGCAGCCGGAGGCAGCGAAGCCGCCACCGCAACCGCTCAACGTGATCCAGAAAACCTTCCGCGCCGAGGCTCTGGCGCGGCTGCAGCGCGCCGTGCTGGCCGATTGCGGTTTTGCCGAACGGCTGGTGGCGTTCTGGTCCAATCATTTCTGTATCTCCGCCAACAAGGGCGAGTTGGCGCGGATGTGGGCCGGCTCGTTCGAACGCGAGGCGATCAGGCCGCACGTGCTCGGACGTTTCGCCGACATGCTGAAGGCGGTCGAACAGCACCCGGCTATGCTGTTCTTCCTCGACAACCAGCAGTCGCTGGGGCCGGACTCCCGCGCCGGGCAGAACCGCAAGCGCGGCCTGAACGAAAACCTCGCGCGCGAGATCATGGAATTGCACACGCTCGGCGTCGGCTCCGGCTATACGCAGGAGGACGTCACCTCGCTGGCGCGCATCATCACCGGATGGACCTTCGCCGGGCGGCAGGGCCAGCTCGGCCAGCCCGGCAGCTTCATCTTCAACGCCAATGTGCATCAGCCGGGGCCGCAGACCCTGCTCGGCAAGGTCTATGAGGCGGGTGGCCTCGCGCAGGGCGAGGCGGCGCTCGCCGACATCGCGCGCAACCCCGCGACCGCGACCTTCATCGCCACCAAATTCGTCCGTCACTTCGTGGCGGATGAACCGCCGCCGGCGCTGGTGGCGTGGCTGAGGGACGTGTTCACCACGACCGACGGCGATCTCCGGGCGATGGCAGTGGCGCTGGTCGACTCCGATGCGGCCTGGGCCGCGCCGCTGAGCAAGATCCGCAGTCCTTACGAATTCCTGGTCGCGACCGGCCGGCTGCTCGCGCGCGTGCCCGAGGATCCCGGCCTCTATCTCGGCAGCCTGAACACGCTCGGCCAGCCGCTTTGGTCGCCGTCGGGGCCGAACGGATTTCCCGACACCAACGCGGCCTGGGCGGCGCCGGAGGGCATGAAGCTGCGGCTCGATATCGCGGCACAGGTCGCCGCTCGCCTCGGCAACAACATCGATCCGCGCGATCTCTTGGAATTCGCCATGGCCGACGCGGCTTCGGCGGAGACGCGGCGGGCAATCGAGCACGCGGAGACGCGGCAGCAGGCCCTGGCGCTGCTTCTGATGTCGCCGGAATTTCAGAGGAGATGACGATGATGGAGTGTTGCGAGGACTTGCGCGCTTCGGTGACCTCGCGCCGCGCGCTGCTGCTCGGCGGCGCCTCCTTTGCCGCCTGGGCCTATTTGCCGAGATTCGCGCGCGCTGCGGACGGCCGCGATCCGCGCCTGATCGTCGTCATTCTCCGTGGCGCGCTCGACGGGCTCGCCACCGTCGCTCCCGTCGGCGATCCGGATTATGCCGGCCTCCACGGCGCGATCGCGCTGACGCGTGATGGTCCGCATGCTGCCGTGATGCTGGATTCGTTTTTCGCGCTGCATCCGGCGATGCCGGAATTTGCACGGATGTACCGGGACAAGCGTGCCGCGGTGATCCATGCGGTGTCGACGCCCTATCGCGACCGCTCGCATTTCGACGGTCAGGACGTGCTGGAAAGCGGCTTTGCCGGGCCGGGCCGGGTGCAGTCCGGCTGGCTCAATCGCGCGCTGGAATCCTTGCCGAGAGGCGAGCGCGTGATGAGCGCACTCGCGGTCGGGCCCACGACGCCCCTGGTGCTGCGCGGCGCGGCGGCGACGGTCGGCTGGGCGCCGGTCGCGCTGCCGCAAGCCGACGACGACACCGCGATGCGGCTCGTCGATCTCTATAGCCATCGCGATCCCGCGCTCGCTGCGGCGTTGTCGCAAGGCCTGCAGCTGGAGAAGGCCGCGCAAGGCGACGACATGAAGCCGAAGCGAGGTGCCAACGGCATCGCGGCGATGCGGCTTGTGGCGCGCGGCGCCGCCAAGCTGATGGCGGCGGATGACGGGCCGCGCATCGCCGCGCTCGCCTTCGATGGCTGGGACACCCACGCCAATGAAGGTGGCCCGGTCGGGCGTCTGGCGCAACTGCTCGGAGGCCTCGACGGCGCGCTTGCCGAGTTCGAGAGCGGGCTGAGTGATCGCTGGCGCGACACCGTGGTGGTGGTCGCGACCGAGTTCGGCCGCACCGCGCGCATCAACGGCACCGAGGGCACCGACCACGGCACCGGTACCATCGCGCTCTTGGCGGGCGGCGCGGTCAGGGGCGGGCGGGTGATTTCGGACTGGCCGACCCTGAAGCCCGCGAGCCTCTATGAAGGCCGCGATCTGGCGCCGACCACGGATCTGCGCACCGTCTTCAAGGGCCTGCTGCACGACCACCTCGGCATCGCCGAGCGCGTGCTGGCGGAGAGCGTGTTTCCGGACAGCGCCGCGGCGCGGCCGATGCAGGGGTTATTGGTTTGATCTCTTAACTTCTCCCCGCACTATGTGGGGAGCAATGGACGGGTTGCTGGCATGACTCTGCTTGCAATCCGTTTCATGTGCCGGTGTGACGGGATGGCGGATTCCGTATGCGCGGGCAAGTGACCGATCGAACAAAACAAAACCTTATTGTTGTCCGAACCCGCCGGCATCAGAAGAGGATCGGCCTATGTTCATCGCCATGAATCGTTTTCGCGTCGCCAAGGGATCGGAAGCCGCCTTCGAGCACGTCTGGATGTCGCGCGACACTCATCTCGACAAGGTGCCGGGCTTTGTCGAGTTTCATCTGCTCAAGGGCCCCGAAGCCGAGGATCATACGCTTTACGCGTCCCATATCTGGACCAGCCATGCGGCCTTCGAGGCTTGGACCAAATCGGACGCGTTCCGCGCCGCGCATCACAAGGCCGGCGACAACAAGCCGCTCTATCTCGGACACCCGCAGTTCGAAGGGTTTGAAGTGCGCCAGACCGTGGGGTGGGGCGCGGCGTAACGGCAAATTCGGCGGCTGGTAAGGAAGCGCTGCTGAACGGTGCGCCGCATTTGGTAGCGCACCGTCGATCTGTTGCCGTCGTGCAAGAAGGTGCCGTTGACAGGAGCAGCCTCGCCACAAACAGGGTTGTGATCCGGTCGGACGATAGGACGCTCGTAGTGCCTCGACAGCGGCGATGGCGTCCCGACCTAGCGACCTCCGATGTTGCGGACCTCCGTCACCGGTGGCCGCTACCCCTTCCGCCTTTTTCCGCCTGCTACTGGCGCCTCGCCACATCCTTTATAGCGCGGATGTCCTGAATTCTCTTCTCTAGCTGGACTATCTCTTTGTAGGCGTCTGAGTTTCGTTTTTGCTGTAGATCGATGTATGGTTTAATCCACCGAACCTGCTGAACAAACCAATTTCCTGACATCTTGCTCAATGTCCCTACATCGTAGACACCGGAATTGACGACTTGGGAAAAGCCCTCCAACTTCCTCAATTGAGGGAGCACTGCTTTACCGCCAGCGTCGATGACATCCGAAGTCATTTGAGTGAGATCGGGTAAATCCAGTTCTGCTCTAAGCTTCATCCAAGCATCTGCGGTCGCTTGAATTCTGCGATTGCGGCTGTCTTCCTCTGCCGATCTAGCCAAAATCTTTGTTGCTTTGACAAGCAGACAAGTAACGATAACAAGCGCTACCGTGGCGAGTCCGGTCAGTAATTCTCCCATCTTGTGCATGCTCTCTTGTGCAGCCGCACCAGCCGATGGCCACATCATCCCCATCGCGAACGCACCAAACATTAGCAACGCTCCAAGAATCATCTCCTGCGCCGGAAATCTCATGATGGTGCCCTGCCTCTTGTTTTTCCCGGGGTAAGGTGCCTTCCCTTACGTAAAGCCGGATCCGGCGCGTTGGCAACGCTGTTCGTCGATTTCAAGCAAGCGAGCCTCTACGAAGGACGCGATCTTGCGCCCACCACCGACCTGCGCACCGTCTTCAAGGGCGTGCTGCGCGATTACCTCGGCATCGCCGAGCGCGCACTCGCGGACACCGTATTTCCCGACAACGCGGCGGCGCGGCCGATGACGGGGCTGCTGGCATAGGTTACCAACTCAAAGCTTGTCATTCCGGGGCGCGAGTGAAGCGAGCGAGCCCGGAATCCATGACTACCAATCGGGGTTATAGATTGCGGGCCTGCGCCTTCAGTCGGCTATCGCCGACCGGAAGGTGCATCCCGGAATGACAACCCTATTTCGTGATCCGATCGATCTCCGCCGTATCCTCGGCGGAAAGCGTCCAGGCGATCGCCTTCGCATTCTGCTCGACCTGTTCGACGCGGGTGGCCCCCGCAATGACGCTGGCGACCTGCGGCCGTGCCGCAAGCCAGGAGAAGGCGAGTTCGAGCATGGTGTGGCCGCGCGCTTGCGCGAACGCATGTAGCTTTTCGACGATGTCCTCGTTGCGCGGCGTCACGTAGCGGTCGCGCTGGACCGGCGCGTTGGCGAGGCGGGTGTCGTCCGGCGCCGCCGCCCCGCGCTTGTACTTGCCGGTGAGCAGGCCGCTGGCGAGCGGGAAGAACGGCAGCAGCCCGAGCTTGTACTCCTGCGCGGCCGGCAGCAGATCCATCTCGATGCCGCGCGCCACGAGGCTGTATTCGTCCTGGCAGGAGATGAAGCGACCGACGTTCATCGCGCGCGCCGTGAACTCGGCTTCGGCGATGCGCCAGGCCGGAAAATTGGAATTGCCGATGTAGCGCACCTTGCCCTGACGCACGAGATCGTCGAGCGCGCGCAAGGTTTCCTCGATCGGGGTGAGTGGATCGTAATCGTGCTGCTGATAGAGATCGATGTAGTCGGTCTTCAGGCGCGTCAGGCTCGCTTCCACCGCCGACATGATGTAGCGGCGCGAGGCGCCCTGCCTGGTGCCGTCGGCTGCCATCGGCTTGGAATATTTGGTGGCGAGTACGATGTCCTTGCGCCGCGCACCCAGCACGTCGCCGAGCACCGTTTCCGAGCCGCCCTTGCCTGCATAGGTGTCGGCGGTGTCGAACAAGGTGATGCCGAGGTCGATCGCCTTGTGGATCACCTTGCGCGAGGCCTCTAAGTCGATGCGCTGGCCGAA
>Ga0307509_10008695_pt1 | contig 12866 bp, 16 predicted proteins | sample 10_EM_MG_FD_202245 | JGI IMG/M metagenome (GOLD analysis project Ga0307509, IMG submission 202245) | Populus trichocarpa ectomycorrhiza microbial communities from riparian zone in the Pacific Northwest, United States - 10_EM | ecosystem: Host-associated > Plants > Roots > Unclassified | place...
TAATTGGTGAGGATTTTTTGGTGATGGCAAAAAGTCGGGCGCGGTAACACGAAGAAGCAGCTTGTGTCACCGCGCCCGAAATACCCTTACACCCGTGTACGTGTACAGTTCGGGTACGGTGGGTTTGTGGTGGTGGGTGGGATAGTCACTGCTCGAGTATCGGTACAGTGCATAACCGTCCGGTGAGCATAATATGGAGGACGCTACTAACTCTTTCTCGCTGTCTTTCCTTTTTTTTCCCCCTCTCACCCAAGCTTCGGGTCTAGGATAGAGCGCTATGAACTGGAGCCGCATAGGATGTTCGATAATTTGCTCGTGATAATTTGTGGAGAACAGAGAAGTCTTTCTTCCACTGCGGTGCTTGCACTTTCATACACGCCTCACCAGAGCGGGGTAAGGTATTAATACCGTTCCGAGGAAAGCTATCAAAAAGGTTTCCAATTACTGGAGGGCAGGCCTTATCACGAGCGTCACGCGGGAAAGCTCGAAGATCGGATTTGGTCGGTCGGGGATAGGCATCCGGTAGCTGAGTGTCAGATTTTTTTCTGTTGTCTCAGCTGCTCTCAACAAAATCCTGTGTTAAGGCAGGTTAACCTTTGAGTTGAAGTGTTGGCTACCCTGGTAGAGCGCTTTGAATCTCAACACAAACGCCGCAATTTGTTGTTACTTATCAAGCCAGTAGGATGAGGGAAGAGGAAGTTGCTGTGGCGGTGGGTAGAGAGAGAGAGAGAGAGAGAGAGAGAGAGAGAGAGAGGATGCGATACAGTATCCCTAAAAAAATAATAATAGAGGAGCGGAGTAGGGATGGTGGATCGAGCTTGGATTCTCGCAATAGAAGTACTAGTACTTGTGGGAGGCTCATTTCTTGTCTTGGTGGCATTCTCCCCGTCATCATTCCCTGTTTCCCTTTACATGCCAGTATTTTACCTTTACCCATAACTTACCCCATACCGGTACTCGAGTACAGTACTCATCCCATACTCCGCTAAGCCCTGCGCTTGCCCCCTCTCCTGATTCTCCTTCTACTCCGCCTGTACGCTCTCTCCGTCTTGGGTCGCCTACCACCGGATGTCTTCCCTCTCTTCCTCCTGCTAATCCTACATCCCCCTTCTGTCATCTAAACCCCCCCATATCATACCAACACCAACAGGAGCCTACCCACACATTCGCTCAATCACACGCCCACTTTTTCTTCTCTTCCTGTACTTGTACCCCCTTGGCTGCTCTCTCTTAATTAGACTACTCCCCGCTATTTCTTTCTTTCCTTTGTCTCCCGACCCGTGCTCCATCTTCTCCCTGTCTTTTCAGGCGCACCAGCTACCCCCCCTCGTCAACGCATCGTTCCCCCTCTGTTACCTATCGATATGCAATACGTTCGAAGTATCAGCGGATCGGTATCCAAGACATGGAATTCAATAAAGTTGGCGACCTTAGATCCATCTTGTTTGAGTTTTTAGCTGATTGCCCCTTCTACAGCCCTGCAACTCTGAGTGGCGCTATTGACGTAATAGTCGTTGAACAGGAGAACGGTACCCTCTCCGCTGCTTTCGCTTCCCCGCCGTCCTTTTGCTGATTTGTCTACCCAGGCGACCTCGCATGCTCGCCGTTTCACGTTCGCTTCGGCAAGTTTTCTTTGCTACGGCCCTATGAGAAGAAGGTTGCTATTTCCCGATGAGATGGGGGTGGAAAATATTTGATCCAGGAGCTGATGTGGGGGCTGCGACAGGTCGAATTTCGCGTCAATGGCCAGAAGACCGATTATTCCATGAAATTGGGCGAGGGTGGGGAGGCCTTTTTTATTTTCGAAACCAATCAGATTGTTCCGCCTGAAATGCAAACTTCACCGTTAGTATCTCCGTCCGCTAGTCCTCGGTCAATGGCCTCGGTCCCCGAACCGTCGTCACTGCAGGAACCAGATTACCTGAATATTGCCGACACTTCAGGGCGAAAGCCAGATTCCGCGGGGGGTGCTTTGCCGAATCCGAGACGGGCCCGGTCTGATTTTGGTAAGCTTGGTTCGAGCGTGGAGTTTTTCTTTTCATTTCCTTACGACTGATGGGTGTTTTGCTCCGGTAGGAAACGCGACGCCGTTGTCTTCTTCTCCAGACAATGCTCGGCCGGCGAGCGGCGATTGGTCTGGGACTGCTATCAGCCTCGAGCGGTCCGCTTCCGAGGAGGTTCTTCCTACATCGACTCGGCGGTATACCATGTCGGGACAGGGTGGGCCAGCTCGTACCCGTTCGCCTCCCCCGATTGATCACGCGGCGGCGGTGGAGAGGGCGCTTGTCCTTTCTCGCAAGCTTTCCATCAGCAACATCCCAACACATATCACCGATCGCGGTGACGTCATGTTGGATATGAATGGGTACAAACTTGACCAGGAGGAGTCCCTGCAGGCTGAAATGATTGCTCGGAGGATCCTAGCGGAGGAATTGGAGGGTGACCATGATATTGGCTCTTTGATCGGGGCTGATAGGAACGGGAACCTTTGGATTTACTCGAGTGAGGAGGCGAAAGAGAAGGCTGGGCGGGAGGAGGGCATTTCCCAGGGGATTGATGCGGTTTCAGACGCGGGATATTCGTCAGATGAAGCGAAGAGTGATTCATCTTCTGAGTCTGCGAAGAAGAGGGTGGATCGGTTGTCGACACCGCCCACTAGCCCTCCGCTTCCTGGCCAGGAAAAGAGTGAATCAAAGAGCTACGCAAAGACTCTTAGGCTTACCTCGGAGCAGTTGAAGAGCTTGGATCTGAAGCCCGGCGCCAATGCTATTAGTTTTAGCGTTAACAAGGCGACATGTACGGCCTTCATGTATCTGTGGAAGTCCGATGTTCCGATCGTTATATCCGACATCGACGGGACCATTACAAAGTAAGCCATTGCCTTGGGAGTAAAGGAATCTAATTAACAGGAGTTAATAGATCCGATGCCTTGGGACATGTCCTGACCATGATCGGACGGGATTGGACACATTTGGGTGTTGCGAAGCTGTACACAGATATAGCGGCCAATGGGTACCACTTGCTCTACTTGACGAGCCGGGCGGTTGGGCAGGCAGATACCACCAGGAATTACCTGAATGGTATAGTACAGGACAAGTACAAACTACCAAAGGGACCGGTGATTATGAGCCCAGACCGGACATTTTCAGCATTGAGAAGGTGAGCTACAACCGTGCCCCGGTCCAGAATATCTATTGACATGGCATAGGGAGGTGTATTTGCGTAAACCTGAAGTGTTTAAGATGGCCTGTCTAAGAGACATCCTTAACCTCTTCGGGGCCAAACATAATCCGTTCTATGCTGGATTCGGAAACAGACTCACAGATGCGCTCTCGTACCGCTCTGTCAACATTCCTTCTACTAGGATTTTTACTATCAACTCTTACGCTGAGGTTTCCTTGGATCTACTCACTCTGACAAAGTACAAGAGCTCTTACGTCAACATGAGGGATCTTGTCGATCACTTTTTCCCGCCTGTTGGACTGTTGAGCACCGATGAGCAGTACACAGACTTTAATTACTGGAGAGATCCAGTGCCTGATCCTGAGGAGTTTAGCGATAGCGAAGATGAGGGAGCCGGCGAGGAGGACGAGGACGAAGACGGTGGAGAAAGTTACTATGAAGAGCACGGGGAGATCGCCGAAATCTACATGGAGAACGCTGATGGTGAAGACGAGTACGATGAAGACGAAGAGGAGGACGTCGAAGAAGACGGCTATGAAGAGGAGGAAGACGAAGAATACGATGAAGACAACGAAATGGCTGAGGGTGAAGTCGAACATCCTACCGACGTCCAAACGGGAAGGGAAAAGCTCGGAGTAGTCGCCAAGGCCGAAGAAAAAACAGAGTCTATAATCCCCTTTGTCGGCGGCAAGATGAGCGGGATGAAAATGGACCTCGACACCAGCCGCCTCGCACAAGCCAAGGAATTTGCACAAAAGGAATTGAGCGGAATCGTAAGCGAAGCAATCGGCGAGATCAAGGCACTCACAACCGACTCAAGTAAGCCCGAGGTGGAAAACAAGCGCCGAGAAGAAATTGGCGTTTCGGCATAGGAGTTGAGCGAGGGCTATCGGCGTGCACGGTAACAAGCAATCGATGGAATTGCCAGGGAGCCGAGCAGTGCACATAAAAGTACATTACACTTATTACATAGCATTGTGCTCTCTTTTGTTTTTTCTTTCTTTCCTTCTCGTTCTCGTTCGGCGCGCGGTTTGTAATATCCTCTCTTTCTATCATCATTCGGAAATCGGAGTATCCTGGATTTTGCCTTTTCAAATTTTTTCAAATTTTTTCCTCCATCAAATTTTGCATTGCTTGCGTTTTTGATTCTTCATTTTTATATTATACATCCGTTTCGTTGTTTTAGTAACGTGGTAAACATGTATTATCACTCGCGTTGAATATACCTTTTCTTTTCTTTTTTTGTTAATCCCTCCCAACTCCTTCCTTCCTCCCTTCTCTCGTGCCGTTCCATCCCATGCCGTGACAGCCAGCCAGCCAGCCAGCCAACCAACCAACCAACCAAGCAAACATGTCTAAAAAAACCCAAAAAATCACTCCCGGCGATGCCTTCACCCCCGAGGAATTGCGGACCATCTCCAAGCTACTACTCGGACACGGCCGCGTGAGCAACGTTCGTGCATCTTCGTCCAATGCCACTACAGGCGGGGGCGGGGGAGGTGCGGGCGGAGGCGGGACCGTGATCACGATTTCGACCGCCGAGGGAGAGGATTGGAAAATGCATTACCCGGCCCATGAGCCCGGCCTATCGTTCGGGAGTAGAGTGAGAGTATTCGGAAGGGTTGCTAACGGGTGGGTTTCCGGCGGGAGGGTTGAAATTACCGTGGATGAGGGGGGAGGATCAGGGGAGGTTAAGATCAGGGAGGTCATCCCTCTAAAAGCATATTCCGAAGTGGTCAATAATACCTTGAACCCCTCCGGCACGACCACAGCAGCAGCGGCGGCAACAATGGGCATATTAGTCTGCATTAAATCCGTATCATGCCTTCCCCCTCACTCACTCACTCACTCCCCTTCCCCCTCTCTTCCACTAAACTAATATACCTCCCCTCCCCCCAACAGCAAACCCCCCGAGCAACAACCACAACAACCGGAACCCCTATCCCCTCCCTACGTATCCAAATCCTGGACGCAACGGCCGAGGGCTCACTAACCCTCTGGGGGCCCACCGCAACCGCAGCCATCTCCGCAGGTTGGACCCCCTTCAGCACGGCGCTCTACATCACCGCAGCGAAGGTAAGCATGTTCAACGGCGGCATCCAAATAAGCCTGACGCAATCCTCCACCCTCCTCGCACTGCCTGTATCATCATCATCATCCTCCCCGGCGGTGGTGGTTAGCCTACGCCAGCACTTGCTGAAGACATGCCCGCACACACGGCTCCAGTTTCCGCCCGTGGTGGTGTGGCCAGCGGCGGGTGTGAAGTTACTGTTCACGCTGGCAGAGTTCTCGGCGCACGTGGGCTCGAAGATGAGAGCACGGAAGCGGATCATGGGTGACGAGGGGGCGGGCGCGGGAGCGGGAGTGATCGTTCCGGGGTATCTGTCATTGGTATTGGTGGGTGTGGAGTTGGTGCTACTGTTTAAGCGGAATATGCTCTTTCTGGGATCTTGGTTCGTCGCACTTGATTAGATTACTCGTACAACTTGCTTCGATATGAAGTCCTGCGCTAATAATGAGGTTATTGTACAGCAGTTGCGGGAAGTGCGCATACACTTCCACACCAGATTCTCACGTGTGCACCTGCGCTAGTGCCACCAATGGCCAGCAATGCGTTCGTACTTGGTCGCCAAATCCATCCATAGTAAGAATCCCCCCCCCTCCCTCCCCATTCCCCCGCTACGTATTACCCCTCCACCTCAGGCTAACCAACGAAGCAGTTACAATCCCTAACCGACGAAACCGGCACAATCCCCGGCACCGCGCTCATCTTCTCGCCAAAAGCTTGGGACTCCCTACTAACGCCAGGGCTAGCAAGCAAGTCCGTTCAGGAACTCGCACAGTTGCAGTCCCAGTTGGCATACACTCGCTTCGATTTCGCGGTCGTGTGGGATTCTAAAGTTGGTGTTTTGTACGTTTGCGATGTTTCGCGATGAAAAAAAAGTGGGTTGCTGTGGTATAAAGGGTTTGCCAATTCATGAGTGGATTCGGGTATATCAGGTTTTTCAGAATGGGAGGAGGAGGAGGGAAGTGGGGAGAGAGAGGGAAGAGAGAATCAATGATTGAGCGGACATAATCGCGAAAGTGGTGTAAAACTTTGGGGTGGTGAAATTTTATCTCTTCTTTCTTCCTCCTTCTTCTATGCATAGCACTAGCGGCTCTAAAGTAGATAACAGCATTATATCCTATAATCACAACTGTTAAAAACATATCGGTAGTAGTAGCAATGGTGTGTAGGTCTATCGTGATATACCAAAACTGTACCTACGCCGCCTGGCTGGTTGGTATAAACTAAACCTATGCATTCGTTCGTTCGTTCGTTCATTCATTCATTGATCCGCAACAGGATAATACACCACTAGCAGGCCCCCCTAGGCTCTCCTTTCCGGGATCACACCTACTGTATCGCACCCCGCTTGCCTCGCTATGCTAGCATGGACCTCTGGCATCGCCCGGTTTCACACCCACAGTCACCAATCACCATTCCGAGCGAGAAACCATGATGGACCTAGACCTATGTACTTGTATGCATACATAAACTTATCAATGATGAATGAATCGGATAATAAAAAGTATTGTACTGTATAGAAGATGGTGAATAAAATTAAACCGGAAAAAAAAAAAAAAACTAACTCCGGGACACCGGTGAACCAACCAACCAAGCAACCACACCAACCCCACTCCTGAACAACACACCCAACGATAATACAAGAACCGTTCGTAACCCGTTTACAAACAGCATAACCTAAAGAGAGAGAGAAGGGTGGTGGAAAGGGGTAAAGCAGACAGTTAAATAAAAACACGAATGACAAACGCAGAACCGCCCAATGAATTGTAGAGTTGAAATGGGGTGACAAAAGGAGAATAGAAGAGAAGAGACAATTATTAAGTAAAGGAGGGACAAGGTGAGTGTTAATGAACAAATGAATAAATAAACGAGAAAGAGGTTCAAACCCCTTCAACTCTCTTTATAATAGTAGTGATACGATGTTTCTTTCTCCTGAGCCTTGACGGGATAGCGCATGATGTCGAAGAGACCATCTGTCCAAGCTTAGCCCTAGTAGACGGCGAGGGCGAAGACCGCTCTTTTTCCGGCGCCCCCTCAGTAGGGCCACTAATAGAGACGCACGCTTCCGCTGGTTTCGATCCCTCAGCGGCGGCATTTGCATTCCCCTTCAATGCCTCTTCAGATTTTGATTCTAGGCTTGAGCTCCCACTCCTTCTCAGAACATTCTTTAAATCAGTTGACCTTCCCGAGAAGGAGAATGCCCTGGAAAGTGTATAGCCCCTTTTGCTCGCCCCGTGTGGGTGGTTATTTCGAGTCCGAGCTCCATCCGACATATCCAATGGCACACCCATTAATATCCCTGGATCCGCGTTTCCTGCAATCTCCCACGATTGGGTCCACGATGTCTCCGATGAGCCGCTAGAGCTGTGCAGACTATGCATAGACTTTCTAGCGCTGCTGACTAGACTCACCGCCGATAGCCTTCTCATCAGATTGCTTGCATCCCTCCTTCTGACACCCCCGCTTGCCATCGATCCATAGGCCAACTGATCCCTCGTCCAGACATCGGCTAATTTCGACTCTATACGATTCCTCTCGGTGCGCTTGGGCGATAGGACAGTCATCTGGCCCGCATGGAGCACCGAAGCGCTCCTACTCAAACCCGACGTGGACTTCGACCCAATCACCTCCGAAAGCGCATGAGTATTGTTGATGATGATAACATCTGATTTTGGCAGTGGTGTGCTCCTGGGTCGGTGTAATGACTGCCTTCTGGCCAGAGTCCCAGGTCGTCCAAATACATGACCGAGGGAACTTATATCGGAGATGACCACAGGAATTATATTCAGCTTTGTCGAACTGTACTCGTCATAATCCTTGCTCTCCTCAGCAATGCATTCGGCGGTCTTGCTCCGCCATACCTCCTCTTCAGTCGCCGAGCAAGCGCTCAGTAGCACTTCGTAAATCTGATGCCCAGCCTCGAATATGATTTTCCATGAAAAAAGTGCAGAATAGCAATTCAACCCTAATTGATTTTATTAGAGCACGTTAGGCAAAGGTCACGTGAGAAATACCTTGTCCCTGATTCGCCTCCTCCATTCGGGCAGTTCCTAGGGATATTGCGAATTTGACATCGTATGCATCACCCGATTTTGGTATTCTGGCGAGTAAAAGGTAAGATTTATAAAGTAGGCAGGCCATATACTCTCCGACTGGAATCGTTGGTCCTTGCCATGCCACATGTAACGCACCACACAGGACAATCTGGCCAAGAAGGCGAACGGAGCAGCCGGGCTAAACAAGTCAGCATTACCATACCCAAGCAAGCAACCCCCGCCCTTCCCCCACAGGGCTAACCTTGTCCTTGAAGCTGAGGCGCTCCTGCAGCAGCCACGTCTTCTCCATTCTATCACGTATCCTCGGTCCATTAACCGCGGCCAGATTGACCTGACGTGCAGCCTCCTCCAGCCGAAAGCGAACCTTATCCAGCAATTGGTTCGATTCGGGACAATCCATGGCGGGTGTGCACTTTACAATTTCAGCAAACAGCAACGGGTATTTGCAAATACGTTGGATGGGCTAAAAACATTAGTATTTTATTTTTATTTTTTTTACCGAGTATGGAATCTGTGCGCAGCGCATACCTTAACCAGCATGTCAGCTAGTGCCAATGCTCGTTTCCCATACTCCGCTCTGTTGTCTTGTGAGTTGATAGCACCAGCAAGCGTTTCACATCCCCTTTCCCGCAGGGACCACGAAGAGCCACGGAATTCCTTGAGTTTCTCACAAACAAGCTCGTATTTGGCACAATACTCTTCATAGACAAAAAATCCCCTAATCTGCAGGGCAGGTCAGACTTGCGTATGCAACGAAAACAGGAAATTCGACCACCTACCATTTTATCAAAAACCATGGCCACTTTCGCAGCAGCCATGGGATTGGCCAAAACGTTGCTTCCCGCAAATTCATCGGCTTGTGAGCCCACGTCAAAGTTCCTCCCCTTATACGTCTGAATCTGATGGGATGCTGCAGGAAGTGCGTGGAAAATCTCCTCCAACAGCTTCTCATGAAGACTCAGTATCTCGGAGACATCACGTGTAATAGCGTCCTTGATATCAACAGGGATTCCGTCGCAATCATCGAGAATGGACATGTAGAGCTGCCAAAGGTTAGCGCGCCGATATCTTTGGTAGAACCGGGAAAAACCCACATTAACTAAAACCTTGAGGTCAGCAATATAGTATTCCTCAGTATTGATCAATTCCTCCAATGCGCACTTGCGATCCCTCATTCTTGCGATTGTGTCATTGTCCAAAGTAACAGCGCTATTCTTCCTCCTAGGGGACTCATCTTCCATGGACATGGATGCAAATGTGATAGAAGCGGTCTTGATCGTTGTTACAAACCTAGAGCTAGAAGAAGTTGCCTTGTCGCCTGCTCCGGAAGAAAAGATAGAGGCGGCCCAGTTGTCGTCATTGGAGTCGTCTCCCTGGAAAGGTGTGTGAACGCTGGGCCGAAGAGAGGGTTGCCCACGGCAGAGCGACTTTAACCATTTCTGGAATCCAGGGGCACCGCAGGATAGCTCCTTCGTATCTACAGGCGTAAAGGCTGTCGAGGGCTCACGTGGCGAGCCCGGATATTGGGGAGCCGTCTCCATCGTCCCTATCGAGCCATTGGATACCAAGCTCCCACTTAAGCTCCTGTCGTCACCACCTCCGTCAACCGAATTGACATAGGAATTGGGCTCCGGGACCTGCAGAAGTTCCTCTCGTATAGACATGAGTGATTCCCTTCGGGGAATCATGGAAGATTGCGACGTGGAGAACATGGGCAATCTGGTAAGTAGAGAGGAATTGTAATTCGTGGAGACCCTCTCCTTAAGCTCTGGGGAGAAGGATTGGCCAACATGCCAGTATTTGGAGCTGGATTCCATAAAGTAGAGCGATTCATTATCACCGGCCGGTCGCGGCAATGCTGAAAGAGCCATAGCAATCAAGCAAACCGAAGCACAAAGCAAGTTTGTGAGGAAAAAGAAAAATATATAGGAAAAGAAGAAGAAAGGGAAAGGGAAAAGAAGAAAAAGGAAAGAAGAAAAAGAAGACAAGACGGTACAAGAAGACACGATAAGCTATGGTACTGTAAAAGGTATAGAGCTATTCAGCTAGCTGAAAGGCGTAGGTGGTGTAGACGCTAAAGCAAAATTCGGCTTCCACAATTGGGAGAAGAGCCAAAATAGAAATGGAGAAAGAAATTATTTTTTTCCTTTTCCGGAGATAGAAAATCGAATTGGAAAGAAGGGAAGAAGGAAAGAAAGAAGAAGAAGAAAAAATGATCTAAATCCAAGCAAGTCAAGCAAGCACCAAAAAATTGGCACCACGAGTCCCTAAGTGAGGAGGGGGTAGGGATGAGAGGAGGAAGATGAGAGGAGAAGAGGAACGCCGCGAGAGGAGGACAACCTCTGCCGAAGCAGTCTACTCTTAAAGGGAGGCGACGAGCGAGAACGAACGGGATGAGATAGGGAAGGGGAAAGGAGGGAGAGAAGGGGAAAGAAAAAAAAGGGAGGTGTGGAACGGGACAGAGAGAGGGAACAGGGCAGAGCAAAAGAGAGACAGACAGGACAGACAAGACAGACAAGCAAGCAATCAATCCAGCAATCGCGAATAGAGAGAACCCAAAATGGATCAGATACACGGAAGAAAGTGATGAAAATGGAAAAAGAAGAGAAAACGGGAAAAGGTTACCGACACACGATAGAGTGAGGAGTATCAGACACGAGAATGGACAGACTGGCCCACTAGTAGCGCCACTACAATAGCCCACCCACCCCACAGGAGGAGGAGGAGGAGGCGCCTTATGGCGGGGACGGGGAAGTGCGACTAAGGGAGGCAAGAGGTATTGTAGTAGTGGTGGTTAGAGAGAGGGGGAAGGACGAAGAGAGTGCACAAATGGAGGAAGATTGCCTGTGGTACTGCAGGATAAAGGTTAGAGAGAGTGTGCCTACCAGAGGCCAAACACTGCCTGCAAAGGAATCTATTGGAGACAATTATGTACACAAGGTTTCTTTCGTCATAATTACTGTAGAATATGGGGAAGGAAGGAAAAGGAAGGAAGGGTGGAAGGGAGGAAGGAAGGAAGAGTGGAGGAGGGAGGGGTGAGTGAGAAGTAGAGAGAGAGAGGGAGAGAGAGAGGGAGAGAGAGAGCCTGTGAACACTAGGACCGGAAGTACAGTACCGGTATGATACGACTGCACCGTGCCAATATCACACTTGCTCAAAGTAACAAAAAAAAACAGATCGGGGAGCAGTGCGTCCTCCTAACTCGTTGTCGCTACCCCCCCCCTCTGCGCGTCCACTCAACGTCAACACGTGCAAAAAAGCAGCATACACTGGCTGGAGCTGTGGTGGAACACTTGGTTCCAACAAACGGGATTTCTTCCTCTCTAGATCTCTGCTGCGTTGTTCTGCAACAACAGCGAATGGAAACCAAGCTGCTGAAACAAAAACAACAAAAAACCAACCCCAAGCGCCATCCGAACACAATAAGGGGAGGGGATGTCATAATTCTGCACTTTTTTTTATTTATTTATTTTTTACTCCTTCAAAAAGGAAAAAGGAAAAATATCCCCGATAGGAAAAATAAATTATCCACCCATTCACCGTACCCCGGATGAGCGAGTTAATCCGTGAACGGGCGTCATATTGGCCAAACTGCCGTTGGTTATGTACGGTACTGGTACACCTCGGTAGGGAATATCGTGAAGGGTTCACGGAATTCCTTCTCTCAATATGCCTCGCTGAGCCTCGGAAACGAGCGTTCATTGGGAAATGCTCACGGACTACCGGTGCCCTGGTATCCGACTTTATATATCGAGCTGGATCGTACCGTACATCATACATCTTTCCGGACCTTTCCACCCATTAAGCACGAAATTCAGTGGCAAGAAATTATAGTAAAGTAAAAATTAAAATTAAAAAAAAGGTGGAATAAAATAAAATAAATAAATAAATCCCCCGTGAGTTGCCGTACCGTGTCGCAAAGCTATCATACGGGGAACGAATCCAAACCAAACTTCCTTAAAAACGCAAATCTTACCAAATCTGCAGCTGGGTCGATCTCCCGAAGCTGGGTTGCATGCCAAGAGCTGACCATTCCGAAAGCGTCAACAACTCTCTTCCAATCGCACACACACCCATCACAAATTGGTAAATCCGTGCCGAGAAATACACAATCCCATCGTAGCCGAAGAAATTAGACCCCACTCGAGAGGGTCCCACCACTTGCCCCCCGCTAAAACTTGCGCTTTATCGTCATCGTCATCGACATCGACATCGACATCGTACAAGTATATCACGAACATCAAACATCCACAACAAATCACCACCACCACCACCACCACCACCCCCGATAAAAGACAATAATACCATACATGGGTCTCCGAACAATGGACATCCACACCCCCACCATCCCCTCTTCCTCCACCACCGGCAATGCAGCTGCCTCCCCAGCAGACCCCCCCCAAACCCTCGAAGCCTCTAAAGCCTCTCTAATGGCACTAATATCCCACCGCGACGCGCTGGAAGCGGAGCTGAAAGCTCTTGGAAGCGTCCTAGACTCCGTGCCCGGGGGGGGGGGGGGGGGGCGGGGCGGGCGCGGGGGGGCGGCCCGCGGGGGGGGC
>Ga0307509_10008696_pt1 | contig 12865 bp, 10 predicted proteins | sample 10_EM_MG_FD_202245 | JGI IMG/M metagenome (GOLD analysis project Ga0307509, IMG submission 202245) | Populus trichocarpa ectomycorrhiza microbial communities from riparian zone in the Pacific Northwest, United States - 10_EM | ecosystem: Host-associated > Plants > Roots > Unclassified | place...
GGCTACGCTTTGGAGAATCGGGTGGTTAGGATTTTCTTTTGTTTGTTGTTTTATTATAGGTTTTGTTTACGCCATAGCTTACCGCTGCATGCGAGTTCTTTGTACCTTTAAACAAACGAATACATGACTTAAACAAAAAAAAAAAAATCCTTTCATTTAGATAGATCACGCAAGCTTGGAATATACTTCTACAGTCTAAAACTATATTGTGTTCTTAATATTGTTACCAACCTTCTACGAAGACAAGTGCAATATCCCACATATTTTCACTAGGACTTCTGACTGCCGCCGATTAATGAGAATTTGTTTTTCCTCTCGTGCAGCTGCGGTTGTACCAGTACTATTTGGCATCAAAGATCTGGAAATGGGGGAGGCACCATTTTTCTCTGGCTGGGCGGCTGTGTAACGAAAACAGTGTTTTTAGATGTTAGCTACAAGCAATTAAGGCAGGCTTTGTTGCTTTTAGGTTAGGAACCAACAAACTTGGCTGGGACTTCATAAATACCATTCCCACTCCCATCTGATCTCATCATATGCAATTACATTCAAAATCCGTATTAACGCTATCCGAACGACACTACGAGAACCACATTAACATTGAGACTGTCAGTACTACTTCTGTGCTATACTTCAAAAATCACATCTGCACTTCATTGCCACCAACTTCGGTCCTAACTTCCTTCAACCAACCCCTTTTCTCTTTACAAGACCAAATCAAGAATATAGGACATGGGCGGTACCACGGAAGAGGTTTGTGATGCGGCCTCAGCTCAGGACTCCTGGTTCATAGGTTTCCTGTCCTTCTGGTTAGTTTAAAAGGCAAAGCACACCCTTATAAATTCTAGCTGCATCCTGACTAGGTATCCTCAAAATCGTGGGTTTCTCACAACATAGGCTCAACTTCCTTCTCCGCTTACCCATGTTCGAGAAATTCCTGCAAGGCGATTCTAAGAAATCCGTTAGCCCCTAACCTAGCCCTCCCCTGGGCATATTGATGCATATGAATATCGGAGATGACAATGAAAATTGCGGCAACGTTGGAAGCTCTCGCACTACAACTATTACATACAACATGGACCCAATTACCGAGGGTGAGCATACCCAGGGAAACGATTTTGAGAGACTAGCGCGCGTTCTCCCCTCATTCAGTACCAGCGCTGGTTATCGAAATAAAGGCTGCTCGAACATTGAGGATTGTGGCAGCACAAATATTACCTATAACGGGAGCACCGGGGCTTCGGCTAGGCATGCGAGGAAGAAGTAGAAGAGGCCCACCTTCAGCTAGGGCTTACAACTCTATCCCCTAACTTGGAAGCCGTATTATCGTTATCGTATCAATGAGGGACGGGCGGGGTTCTAAGATCCTCTATGGGATGTGTGATATGTTTCGGTCGGTCTGGCTAGCCGGAGACCGGATACCACAGTCAACAACCCGAGGAGATATTTTATTGGGGATTTGCGGAGTTCTTCGACCTACTTTTCCTTTCCTTCGTGTTTTACGTCTTTACTCTGTATTTACGCATCGTTTATGCCCTATGACTTTCCACGACGTCTCGCTCGCTCTGGCAATCACAATTCCCTTCTACCTCTCCCCAACTACAATTTTTTTTATATAAATAATATCCTGTCGCTTTTCGTATGTGGCTGCAGCACTTTTTCCCTCTTTCTTTCTTTTGCCCCATTTATATGTTTGAAAAGGGTATGTGATGCTATCCTCATGTTTGTACCACACCCGTGCTTGCATTTGGCGCCGCCAATTCTCTATCTCCCCAAGTTATCTTATGACCGTTGTTTTGCAGCTAGAGCCTAGTGGAAAAGTTATTCATGCTACACTAGTACTTCATGCGGGCTACAAGAGGGCTAGAATTTTCGCTACCTTTCGCAGCTACCTCGTATTCTCCAAGCCTCCGGACACGCTGCTCAGCGGAGCTCCAGGCGACAGGATTGAACTCAGGTTCGTGATTACACCTTAGTCTGCTTGGGTGGGCTTCTTTTGAGGGATTATGGAAATGGGGTATACCGGTATGCGTGGAGCCCAATGATAAGACGTAAGCGAGGAAACCTTGTATCTGTATCGGGAGAGGAACCAACCGAATTTGAAATAAAGAGGAAGGGGGTTTGGGTAGTGTTGATAAAGCCCATCTAGCGCGAAGACCGGAAAAACTCGTTAACCTAGGGAAAAAAAAATACCCGGGATGGGGCGTAGCATTAAAGTTAAAGGAGAGCAGGTATGGCAGGACAACAGAGGATACAACGAGATGAGTTCACATGGCCGAGTGACGTCCCGTGATTTATAACGTGTCCAAAAAAGTATCCGAAAAAACCCAAAGCAGAGCTTTGCGTAGAACAGGACTACATAAATAGTTACTGCAGAATCAAACCATACTAGTACACCCGCTAGGAGGTCATTCACTGGCTAGCGTTTGGTTTTCGTGAAAGATGTAATGAAGGAAGTCGGGGTCCTTCAATCGCAAGTCTTCTACAGTCTCTCATGGGGGCCGTGACGAATATCAGCGGGTGACGGATAGGGATCAGCAGCAGGTATTTTTTTTTGTTACCCTACTTTCACGAATTGGATTTTTTGCTTGCTATATGCCCCTGTTCGTCGCCCGCTGATATTTGTCATCACTCTATGAGAGGCTACCGTATTGATGGTTCCGAAGGCTCAGCTGACTCGGAACCGAGCTAGATTAATCCTGGTGCTCTCATCGCTCTTGTCTCCAGCATTGCTCCTGCAGGAGTGCTTAACCTTGTGGCTGTTGCCGGGGCTGGGGCTGTCTTCCTGTGGGTGGATGTTGTCCGTTTCCACTCAAAGGACAACAAAGCTCCCACACCCAACAATAGAGGTAACAACGCAGCGATAGGAACGACTCAGGCTTCAGCGTTATCGAGAAATTGTGGGATGGGGGAGGGGTATCCCTTGGGAGGTGTGAAACGGTAAAATTGGTTACCAGGGGACAAAATAAAGGGTCACTTTTAAATGGCCGTTGGGAGAAAAATTGGTCTTTTTAGGACAAAGTTTGCTCGGCGTCTCCGAAGCAACTATCGGTAGATTTTCAATGGATCATCTGGCTAAGCCTGCCTAGTAGCGAATTTTTACCTCTTTGCGCCGCCCATGGGATCGCTCTCATCGAGTGGTATCTTCCAAGGATCCTTTTTTGTCTCGTTCGCGCGGGGAAATTGCAATTGATCGTGTTATTCTGGCAGAGGTTTTAATCGTTGAGATATGGGAGGGTGTAGAAGAGGAGGCTGAGGATAAAATACCTTATTTAGGGTCCGGGGGTGGGGAGTTTTTGTGTGACGTAAGTGTATGCTCCTGTTCGAGGGCGGCTCCTATTCGGATTTCGCTTTTCTGCTTTTTTTGCTTTCGTCTGATCAATTGCCTTATCAGGATTTCATGCGCAGAGAGCCCGCTTGGGATCAGGTCGGATTAGGGGGAGAGGGGGGGCTCAGAAGGTAAATTTGGCTATTTGTGCTTGCTTGCTATGATATGATAAGTTGTGGGCAGGGGAACAGACGACCCCGACCCTTCTTTTGCCAAACTAATGGCATACTTGTACCCTATTTACTCTTGCCATTTGCAATCTCTATTAGCCTGGAATTGGTTTGGTTTGATGAGTTAACAGGATTGCGCTTACCAGTTAAGGAAACCCAACACTTTCTGAAGGTTGATCTTCTACGATCTTCTGCCGTGATAGGAGAGCACTCACCCTTCCCAAGACCTTTGTCTCTTAGTCTGGAGCTCAGAGGCGCGCCGGAGATAATCACAAGAGCAAATACGGTGCTCTGATAACGGATGGCTTTGCACTATACTCGAGTATATATATTAAAACCTTAAGGTAGATGAGTAAGCTATATTTCTCATTTCGGGAGAGGTTAAGCTATTTAAAGTACCGATATGTGGTGGAGGAGATTTCCTGCGGAATTAGCCCTTTACCCGTAGAGAGAGTGTGAAATGTAGACTTTAAATCACTAATATCGCATTCTCGGACGGCGTATTTTGTGACTTTTTGGTTTGCTTATCCTGGGAAGGGCCTCGTGTTTAAAATTTCTCGGGCTATGTTGCCCCGAGCAGGCTGGAAGTGTGTCGGGTTACGGCGTCTTACGATAAAGTATTTTGGTAACACCCACACATCTCCAATGTCTCGTCTCAGTGACAGTTCCAGCAGCATTTATCGCACAGTATGCGTGCGGCGATGTCTGCGTGATCCCAAGCTTTGCACCCTGCCCTGTTTCCCTGTCCCATTCCTTACACTGGGGCGCCTCGCTGCCACAATCCCATGGTATTTTGTTCTTCACCTCGCGCTGTGGTGGCTGTACAGTGCCAGTACGTCACTCACATTTGGCAAAGAGTGTTCGAAAGTGAGACAGGGATTTGTTATTGGCTGGTTGGGTGGTTGGGTGACAGTATAAGAGCCCCGTCTTTAGGCGCTTTTTACATAGTAGATCCAAGTATTATAACTCTTGGAGGTCACTTCGCTTCCAGGTTGAGAATTCCTACCAGCTGGGGTTCGGGAAGACCATATATACTGCCCTCTAGCCTCATCACATACAACCCCATTACATATCAACTCATTCGCTTCTAGAGCCAGACCAACACTGAAATAACCACTGCCCCCTCCCTCTTTCATTGCTCCTTTACGAAAAACTCATCTGCACTTTGTTGCCAAATCAGCTTTAATCCTAGCATTCCTGGTCTTGCTTCTATTTTCCTAAGACGACTAAGAACATCGAAAATGAGCACTACCGCTTCTCTTCAAGGCGTCCGTGCCCCCGACTGGTCAGTCCTTCCTCTTGCATAAGTCGTCCTACACAAGCCCTAAAGGGCCTCCTTTGCTAAGCTAGCTCAACAGGGTTACGGACGATCAATCGCAAAGCCAATTATCTCGTCGGAGTTCTAAACTGGAGGGCGGGGCCACTAACACCCAAGGGCAGGTCATGCCCTTGCTTGGGGAGAAGACTTACTATCCGCCCCGTACCTGGGAGAATTTGTTCATGGTTGGTTTATTGTACAGATTGTGAGTTGAAAAAGCAAGATGTCCCCCTATAGGTTCTGACCCTATACTTACCATATATCCTCCAACCCTTGTTCTCCCACAATACAGGCTCAAGTGTTTGCTTGATGTTGTCTTGCTCAGGAGATCCCAGCAAGGCGATTCTGTCCCCCAACCCGAACCTCGCCCCGGGATTCATACAAGTATTGGTAATCGCAATCAGCGCTCTGGTAATATTCGGCGTACTGGTAATTTTACCATTACTTACAAGATGGGCACGGTGCCTGAGAGTGGGAGTGTATTGGCGGGGGGCTTGGATGGACTTGCCAAGGATCTCCTTGCAGTTAGTGCAGAAGCTGGTGATGACAATGTAGACTCTGCTGGGGTTGAGGATTCTGCGGGGATGGATATTAATCTGGGATGAACAAAAATACCCGGGGTGTGCATGGGGAAAGAGGTAGGAGAGATTTACCTTCTGCTACCCCCTACAATTCTATCCACTAACTCATGATTCTCCATGGATGTGAGATATGTTTGGGTCCATCTGGCTAACCTAAGGTTAGATACCACCACCTAGAACCCCCGAGGATATTCATTTGGGAGATTTTTTGGAATCCTGTTATGTTCTTTGTGGTTTACAGTTCACCCCGTTTTTGTAGTTATGTATTCATCCACCGCGATTTTCCACCACATCTCACTCGTTTCATCACAATTCCCTTAACCCTTTTCCCCTTTTCTTTTGTGCATGGTGGTTAGCACTTTGTTTTACTTCCCTATTTTTACTGGTACGTGCCGAATAGGAGCTGATGTTTTTATTTTATCCCGTTTCATTTCATTTTCCCCTATTCATGGTGTTATCTACAGATTGCTAGTGCGATTACCGCTACGCTGATTTATATCCTGGCCACTGTTGTTCTATAGGGATAGGATTTTCGTTACTTTTTTCTTAGCTGTCTTATGTACTAGTACTATTATATATGCTGGCGTGTTAGTGGAAATTGGAAAACTAGTTCTACTGATCCCATGCAAACCTGCAAGGACAATGGTTATGTTTCCTGTCTTTTATGGATGCGCCCGAAACCCAATACCGTAAAAACCGAAATAATTGGGCATCACGCTAAGACGTTGGAGTTGCCTCTCCTAGTATGGTCTGTTGTCTCAGGTGAGGGCTGAAGGAGAATCTTCGCGTATGTTTCCCCCCCCCCAAATCCAAAGGGGAAATTCTGGACGTCCTAGCGCCATGCCCAATTATTTCGGTTTTTACGGTACACAACCTGAGATCAAAAAAAGTACAGTACGAACCGAATCAGATATAAAAGAGCAAAGAAGTTAGGTAGCTTTGATAAAACCCATCTGTCACCCAGACTAAAAAAGGGCCAACGTACGAAAGGGATACTGAGAATGGGTATAACATAGGAGTGCGGGAGAACTAGTATTGCAGGCAGAAGGGCAGCCTTCGAGTGATACCTCATGACCAAACCTCCGAAAAAAAGATATCGGCAAAAAAAACCCAGCAGCTGTTCCCAATTCCGATGCCTCCGGAGTTGGGCTACATAGGCTGTTACTTTAGGGACGCGCCATCCCTCTTCCTAGGAGGCCGTTGGCGGATTAAAAGTTTGGCTTCTGTGGAAGATAGAATGAGAGAGCTCTCTTGTCCTTCTATGATCACAAGTCCTCTGTTGATGGTTCTAAGCGCTTGTGTCCCAGAGGCAGATTAGACCTGGCCCTCTCGAGAGCTATTCTCGTTGTTCCCGTCGGGCCTGCTGGGGGGGGGGGTTAATCTTTGTTGTTGCCTGGACTGGGGCTGTCTTCCTGTGGGTGGATGTTTTCCGTTTCCACTCAAATGACAACAAAGCTCCCACATTCAACAACAGAGGTGACAAGGTAGCGATAAGAATGACTCAAGTTTCGGCATTATGGAGAAGTTGTGGGATGGGGGAAGGATATCTATTGGGCGGTGTGAAGCAGTAAAATTGGTTACCGGGGGACAAACTAGAAAGTCGCTATCAAATGGTTGTGTGTGGGGCAAAATCGATTTCTCTCAGGCCACAACTCTCGGCATCTCAAGAGCTGTTGCTGGTAGATTCTCAACGGATGACAAACCCAATTTATTCTACGCCTTCCTTGGCCTGCCTGGTAGGGAATTTTACCGCTTCGCGCCGCCAAAAGGATGCAGTTCGGTCTCATCGAGTGATATCCTGCAAGTATTCTTTTGTTTCGTTCGCGCAAGGTAATTGTTATCAAATCCGTGAAATATAGGAAGGTGTGCGATACAAGGCTGAGGTGAGGGATCAAAGACTCATTCAGGTCCCGGGGGTGGGGAATTTTGGTGCGAAGCGGGGTCAAGGAGAACTCCTATTCAGATATCGCTTTCCTTGATTAATTGCCTAACCGGGACCGTGCGTAGGGAGCCGGCTTGGGATAAGGTCGAAGGGGAGAGGGTGCTCAGCAGGTACTTATCCCAAGCAAGAAGTATCCGGAAATGCAAGTGGTGAGTTTGCATTTCGCAGGCATAGATTTTCTGCCATGCATTTTGCGGATCCCTACTTCCGGATGGTTGTTGCCTGGGGCAAGTACAAGTACCCGGGAATATGCTCTCGTATAAGATGGAGATTAGTTCGCAGGTTAACCTAAATTAACCGTGCGAAAACATATTCCCGGGTACTTGTAAGTTTGGCTGTTTATACTTGCTTGTTATAAATTAGCTAGGCAGGGGATTAAATGACCTTGACCCTCCCTTTGCCAAAGAAATGGCATTCCCTATTTACTCTTGCAATTTGCAATCTCTATTAGCCCAGCATAAGTTTAGTTTGACAAGTTAACAGGATTGCGCATACTAGTTAATGAAGCCCAACACATCCTGGAGGCTGGACTTATACCATGACAGGAAAGCACTAACCTACTAACCCTTGCCAAGACCTTTTTTGTCTCTTGACCTGGGGATTAGAGGCGTGCTGGAGATAGAGAATCACAAGAGTCACGATCGGTGCTCCTATAATAGCTCTCTTTGTATATGAGGTATCATACTCGAATTGAAGAAAAATGTGCTAGGACGTTGGAATTTCCCTTCTCAGCCACACGAGAGGAAAACACTGCAAACTCAGCCTTCAGTTGAGGCAAAACGAAAGGAATATGCACCGTGCCTTACCAGGAGAAGCAACTGCGACGTCCTAGCACATTTTTCTTCTATTTGAGTTTTTAAGGTATTTCGTCCAGGGATAGATTAGTAAGCTATATTTCTTGTTTTGAGAGAGATTAGGGTATTTGTTTATGTGTTGGATGAGATTGCCCACGGTCACTGCTTGCCGTGGGCTTTATGGTGGCCCATGGGAGGCTTTTACCAGGTTTTAAATTCTTACCCTAAATTGGAAAAAAAGTAAATATTAGATGAGGAGGCAGAGTTTGTATAAAAGTACTAATATGTATAATAATCGTAGAGGCAAAATTCTTTGTCAATTCTGTGCCATCATTATAGGCAATGTAGCTAGAGAAATTAAATTAGTCATAAAATCGAACAAGATTGTTATGGTTGCGTCTACAATTTGAATCCTGTGTCTTATGGTTTGGGTCAATGGAATCTTATTAGTCATAATAAATAATTTTGCTCTGGCCCATGGCAAGCAGTGCCCACGGCTTTAGCTTTTGGGGGAGAGAGCACGAGGTACAAGTATCCCATGGACGGCCAGATATGCTGATTCCCGACCTTCCTAATTTAGGTGTGGCCTAGTGACCTTGCCTGTCAAAACTCATGAAATACAAAGCATTATTTTGGTAGAAAAGCCCCTTAGTCACAGGGGAGAGTTACTGTAAACGGAAGCTCGGGAAGCTGCGTCTCACCAGCCCATGGGATAACTTAGACTTTAAGTCACTGATATTGCATTCCCCAACGGCGAACTTTGTCAAACCGGTATTTTGGTGGTACTTGATCTAGGGGGCCATTGTATTTAAACTTTCTCGGGCTATGTTGGGGAGGCTGGCAGGCATCTCAAATGTCTCAAAATCAGTGCCAGCGGTATCATACAGCAGGTGTACTGCAGACAAACATGTCACTGAAAGAACTGCACTGCACCTCAGAGCGGGGGAAGGACGGAGGAGGAGAACCAGGAACCAAAGATATTCCGATTTTGAGGGCCTTCTAAAGACTAGGAAGGCGATGTTGGGCGTATTTTCAAACCTGGCATCCAGCTTTGTTCTCCTGTTTCATTCTTTACATTTCGGACACCTGACTGGCTCATATCCATGAGAGTTTGTTTTTCTTCTCACTCTGCAGTGGTCTAGTAGCATCTGGCATAAGGCATCAATGAGACTTTTTTCCGCGGTTCGGTGGCTGAGTGACAATAGCTGCCTTTTCAGATATGATACTATGACCCGATTAAAGTATGATAGTACCAATGTGTTCATGTGAAATTTAGTTAGGTGTAGTGAGGCTAGATGGCAGTATACAGTCGCACCTGGCCATAATGAAGGCCAAGAATTCGGGCTTCAGACTCTCGTTCACTAATTTTTTACTATGGATGTTCAATAGCAAACTTCGCTCTATAGTAAATTCCCTCGCGTGACCGTGAGGCACTGTTCCTTATAGCCCTGGATTCATTATAATGATCATTATAGCCAGACACAAGTATATATGGTCTCCCAAACCCCAGTTGGTAGGAGCTCTCAACCCGAAAACTCAGTATCCTGCAAGAGGAATCACAGATTCAAACATCCCTTCCAAAACCGGACCAACACTGATCGCCACTGCTACTTCATCGCTCTCCCTTACAAAAACCTCATCTTCATTTTTTTGCCATACCAACTATAATCGTGTCATTCCAGCTCCTGCCTCTATTCTCTTAAGTCAACTGAGAACATAGAAAATGAACAGCCCCTCCTCCCTTTCAGACGTCTCAGCCCCCGATTCGTTAGTTCTTCCTCCTAAGTTGTCATACACAAGCCCTAAGTGGTCTCCATTGCTAAGCTAGCTTAACAGGGTTGTGAACGATCAAATGCTAGTTCGATTACCTCATCGGGGCTCTGAACCGGAGGGCACTGGCTCCCAAGGGCAGACCATGCAGCCCCCCAGACCCCAGCAAAGCGATCCTGAGAGACCTGCTAGCCCTCAACCTGGGATACACACGACCGTTGGCTTTGACAATCAAGACTCTGGTTGTATTCGGCGTTCCGGCAATATAACCATTCCCTACAGCACTAGCACGGTGGGTGGGAGTAGGCCTGCCCAGGGAGAAGACTTGGAGAGACTCGCAAAAGGTCGCCCCGCGCTTAGTGCTAGAGCTGTTAAAGGCAATATTGGTTGTTCTAAGATCGAGGATTCTGGAAACCTAGTGTTTTCTGACCACACGGGCTCAGATGCCTGAGATGTATGATAAATGAGAGAAGAAATAGAAAGAATATATCTTCAACTACTCTCCACAATTCTATCCGCTAACTTAGCGGCCCTACTCTCGGTATAGGTAAAAGACTGGGGGCATTTCATTATCCTCTATGGATGTGAGATATGCGTTGGAAATCAGTTGGTTCCGTCCAGCATGAGCTAGCTATAGCCTCCTTTATTTCATGAGTTCAAAAATTCGGAAATATGTTTCAGTTGATGGGCGGGTAGGAGTGCAAACTGTCAAAGGAAGGCATGAAGGCTATGGAAATGAAGGCAGAACTAGGACCTGGCTGTACCAAAAGGGTCGGCGAGCAGGTGTCTTTGTTAAGCATTTCTTTTGCTAAGATAATATACAGAATGCTTTCCCCCCCTTTTGTTATCACAGGGGTAGGCGAGAGATTAGGAACATGTGTAGAAGAAAGCGGGCACGAGTAGTGATTGATGGAACGATAAGGATGACTTCGTTATGCTTTCCTATATACTCCTGTCTTTGTTGTTAGGTTAGTAAGTAAGAAGTAAGAGAACGAAGTACGAAGTTGCACCCTATCCACTCCCGTTGCCCTTTTGTGCCGTATTTTAGCTCTGTCCAATAATATGATTCGGTCAATCTGGCTAATCTGAGACCAGATGCCATCGTCAAGAGCCACTGAGCATATTTCATTTGAGAGATTTTCGGAATCCCCCCCTTTTCTCCGTGGTTTACAGTCTAACTAGTTACTCTAATTTTGCAGTTTTTGCACACATGCAATAATTTTCCACCCTCGCCCCGCTCGTTTCATCAGAATTACCTTCCTACCCCCCTATTAACCAGAGAGACCTTTTTCCAAGAAGATCCCGTTTTCCTTTTGTGTATGGTGTTAGCACTTTTCATTTTTACTTTCCTATTTTTACTGCACGTGCGGAACAGGAGCTAATTTTTTATTTTAAAAAGTTTGCGATAACAGCCCCCGCACAAAAAAGTGTGAGACTTTCCCCTTCCATTCTCCTAGAATAGTGAAGGGTAGAATGTCCTCTCCCCCAAGGCACCAGCCAAGACCAGGGTTTTTGTATGGGAAAGATACATTGCAACACACCTTACCCAATTCGTGTGTGCCCACAGTCTCTACAAACTCTAGATAAAAGCTTGAAACAAATACACACTACGCTCCAGACGTGCTAAATTTTCTCAAAAAATTCCAAAGCTGAGTTTCAAGCCATCTGCGGAAATATGATGACTCGAAAACCCGAAGTTCTGGTGTGATTTGGCCTCTCCCAGGTTACCAAACCCCTCTTGTTGGAGCGTCATTCAGATCTAGGATGGTTCCCCGCAAGATAGTATTATGTCATACATCAGCCGGTAGTGTGGCGGGTTATCCGGCGAGTGAGACCGCGTGAACGGTGGCTGGTTCTTTCTTGTATCAAGATGTATCAAGAGTCGGGCATGCCCTCCACCCTTCTTTTTCAATCAACCTCAACCGATTACCGGACGTCCTTCGAGTGATACCCCATGACTAGACCTCCGGGAAAAAAAGACACACCAAAATTCCCAGGAGCTTCCCGATCCCGATGACCCCAGAGTTGGGCTGCATAAGCTACTGCAGGGCTGAGCTATCCCTCCCATGGAGAGGCCGTTGACGAATTAAAAGTTTGGCCACTGTGGAATATAGAACGAGAGAGCTCTCTTGTCTTTCCACGACTATAAGTCCTCTGTTGATGGTTCCAAATGCTTGTGTGACCTAGGGCAGAGGTGGATTAGAATTGGCGCTCTCGAGAGCTATTCTCGTCATTACCATCTTCAGTGTCGGGGCATGTTGAAGTATTCATGTTTGCTGTTGCAGGACCTGTCAGGGGCACAGGGAGAACATGGATGTAACAGAAGAATTAGGGAGAGTGAGACACTATTGTAGGTCTCTGAGCTCGGGAATTTGTTTAGAGACCGGCAGGGCCCGGGGGAGAAGGAAACATCTGACGGGCTAGTAAATCCTTGTCCGCAGTATTGTAATCAGTTTCATAGCCTCCGGCTCCATAAGCCTGACGATACATAATAATAATAATGCTGTCGGGGGTGAGGCTACCGTCCCGGGGATGGGTGTGGTTCACTTTCTTTCAGGTGGTTACCGAGCTCTCGTATTGGTTGCAGGTCCCTCCTACCTACCATTCAGCGCAACAAATTTTCCCAGCTCTTTATGCAGCGAGTAGATGATACTCGTGCCAAGGTTGTGGTTGAACCACAACCCACAATTGCTCGCTGGCTCGCAACCGTGGGCACTCTAAAGAGTGCCTGACGGCTCAACGCAAATTTACAGCTCAATGCAAAATTGTGGCTTACCATAGTAAATTTGTGGCTCAACATCACTTTGTGGCTCAACCCAACTTAGTGGCTTAACTGGCTTTCTGGTTTGATGTAACCATATTGCTCAAAGAATATTTAAGATAATAATTAAGTGACAAGGACAGCTTCAGGAATTGATTTGAATGAGAGTATTATATTTAATATATTTTTTAGGTCACATTGAGC
>Ga0307509_10008698_pt1 | contig 12860 bp, 13 predicted proteins | sample 10_EM_MG_FD_202245 | JGI IMG/M metagenome (GOLD analysis project Ga0307509, IMG submission 202245) | Populus trichocarpa ectomycorrhiza microbial communities from riparian zone in the Pacific Northwest, United States - 10_EM | ecosystem: Host-associated > Plants > Roots > Unclassified | place...
ATTGCTCCAATTTTAAAATTAAATATATTTCAAGAAGCTAGGAGGATACTCTACCATATACTAAAGACTCAGGGCCATTTAGCCAGTTCTGTGGTTGTCGGCAATTGTTGGCTTTTTCGCATAAATGCACTCATATGATAGATTCCGAACAGAGCCACTAACTCTTTTTGAATTTATTGTGATAGCGGTTTCTTGATTATGGGCGGTCGTGCTATGACAGCTTTGGGTGCTGGAGAGAGTTATGGGGTAGATCCACCCTAAAGCGACTTACGATACGAGACTACCAAAGAACTATTGTAATTCCATTCCCAATGGATTTCTTTTAAATTACCTTAGGGAGCTTACAAGCTCATTCGTATCAAGTCGGCTCGAGCCCCCTGATGGCTATGACTAAGCATTTTGTTTATAGAATTGAGAAACTAGTATGGAGCTTGGTGAAAATAGAAGATGGAAGTCCTGGTGTACCGGTAGTTGAAAGTTCTGGAAATTAGCGGGAATGGACGGGAATTTATTTACTTGTATTTGTTATTGTTATGATACTAAAATGCAGGTCTCACTTTAGGCAAAGTGTTGAGGTGATGATATGGTTGGCTGGTGACGAATGTGCGATAGAACCGGCGAAGATCTTGAGAGTGTTGGCCGAATGGTACTGCACTGTACCGGACAGGAGCTACTGTTTGGGTTCAAACAACTCCAATGTGTCTATACAAAGACAACTCCGCCTAACACATTTTTTCATCTCAGCCTGCGAATTGAGCTGCCCGCGCATCATATCCTGCGGTCGCCTGCGGTGCGGACCTGCCTGTCTGTCCCAATGGCGCCGCCTCTGGCGTGCAAGTATCACTGTTTTCCCTTCCCCACGAGAACACTCTTCCACTTTAGCGTCAGTCAACAGAAATTGAACCCATAATATGGCCCGTGGCGGGGCCTAAGACCCTGACTGGGTCGACTTTTCTTTCAAGAACACTGGTGTCTGCCGGTATCGGTCGAAAATTGGAATGCCCCGCCTTCAGCCACTTCAGCTGGTTCTGCAGGGTGTCCTCCCGCCATGTCCTGACTTCCCGTCCCAAGCGAAATAGAGGGGAAGAAAAATACCCCTGGAGGGGGATGGTCCCGGATGGATGGAGGGGGTGCGAATCTTGCCTCCATAAATCTAACTTCTCCCATCCGCTACTACGATCTGATCTTTCTATTCCCCCTTCATCCTCCCCCCCTCATCATTTGCTAAGGCATTCATCGTCTATCCTTCCTATAAAGGCTTTTTTTAACCTAAGCAAAGTCCATCAAATCTATCCCGCACTCATACCATGGCAGCAGCAGTCGAAAATACTCTCACTAAGCTCTCCCTTGGCTCGAATGCTGCTGAGCCGTCTCCGGAAGCTGTGGCAGACTTGAAGGCAAAATTTGAGCTTGTCGGTCAGGGTCACGTTTTCACTTTCTATGATGATTTGAGCGTATCCGAAAAGGCAGCTCTCTTCAAGCAGCTCTCTAGCATGGATCCTCAAAGGATCTCTGTAAGTTATTACCACTACAACGCCCATTTTTGATACTACACCGTTTTCATATGTTCTACCGCGGAATGTGATGTACAAGCCATGAGTGAAAAAGATGCAATCCTTCAGCCTCATTAATTACTGACGATAATTTCAACTAGGTTATAACTAAAGAAGCCCTGTCACCTCCTCCCCCAGCCGAGACCCCCAAAGTGGAACCTCTTCCAGAGGATGCCACGGCTTCCATTATGGACAGCGCTGAATCCGACATCAATGGCTGGTATGAGAATGGTCTCAAATTGATTGGCCAAAATGAGGTGGGGGTTGTCCTTATGGCAGGTGAGGAATCATCATATATTTATACCCATTGCCCCAGAAATATACTAAACATACTACAGGTGGTCAAGGAACCAGGCTGGGCTCCAGTGCCCCCAAGGGATGCTTTGACGTTGGCCTTCCCTCCAAGAAGTCACTTTTCCAGCTTCAGGCTGAGAGGATCAGTAAAGTCCAAGAGCTCGGGGCGAAGAAAACCGGTAACTCAAAGGCTGTGGTCCCTTGGTACATTATGACCAGCGGCCCTACGAGGGGACCTACCGAAAAGTTCTTCCAAGAGAATAACTTTTTTGGCCTGTCAAAGGAAAACGTAACCTTTTTCGAACAGGGCGTTCTGCCTTGCATTTCCAACGAGGGAAAGATTATCCTTGAATCCAAGTCCAAGGTTTGCCACAAACAAGATTTGCTACGGTATGTGCCTTGACCACTAATATGTGCGCAGGTTGCAGTCGCTCCCGATGGGAATGGTGGCATCTACCAAGCCTTGGTGGCATCAGGTGTTCTCGCTGATCTGAGGGCTCGAGGAATCAAGCACGTCCATGCCTACTGTGTCGACAACTCCCTCGTCAAGGTTGCTGACCCCGTATTCATTGGCTTCTCCGCCTCCAAAAATGTGGACCTTGCAACGAAGGTAGTTCGCAAGCGTAGTGCCACCGAGTCAGTCGGCCTCATCATTCTCAAAAATGGCAAGCCAGATGTCGTCGAATACTCAGAAATTGATACCGAGACCGCGGAAGCAAAGGATGAGAAGAACAAGGATATTCTCAAATTCCGTGCTGCAAACATCGTCAACCACTACTACTCCACCCGCTTCTTAGAGACCATTCCCGAATGGGTCACTTCATTGCCGCATCACATTGCCCGCAAGAAGATTCCCTACCTCGATACTGACTCGGGAGAGCAGATGAAGCCTGTAAAGCCGAACGGCATCAAGCTCGAGCAGTTTGTCTTTGATATCTTTCCTCGTATCCCTCTGGGCAAGTTTGCTTGTTTGGAAGTTAGGCGCGAGGACGAATTCTCGCCCCTGAAGAATGCTAGGGGCACGGGTGAAGACGACCCGGACACTTCCCGCAAAGACGTACTGAACCAGGGCGGGAAATGGGCTGAGGCCGCTGGTGCTATTATTGTAAGCATGGAAGCTGAGTCCGGTGTTGAAATCTCACCTCTGGTTAGCTATGTATGTTTCCCTACCTAGCTTTCACTAAAACTCGATACTAACTATTACGAAAGGGCGGTGAGGGCCTAGAGTACTTGGGAGGTCAGGAGGTTAAGGCAGCTACTGCCATTGAGAAGGGAGACTAGTGGATACGGATGGCATATGCCTCAGTGTTTCCATCCAAGTGGTTTATATGTTTATACCCAACCATGCCTGTTGATGATACCGGAATAGATTAATATTCCATAGAAACGAATCCTATTACTGTTTCTAGCAAGCCTACATTCCACCCGGGAAAATTCCCTCGTTCCCACTTGACCGTGAAGTATGAATACCGCTACGGTATTAAACTAGTTAACCTTGTAGTGCAGTCACTCTGTGGCTAGACCAAGCTCCCGGAGCCCCAGATGTCCTAGTCCAATTAAGGCACCGCCACCGCAAACAATCACAAGTCAGCCTCCCTCGATTCCTAGCGAGTGATCAAATATGATGGATTGGAGAAAAGCGCTCGGGTCGTCGTGTCAAATCTGGTAAACGTCCTCGCCTTGGCTTTAGGAAAAGGCAGCACGAATCGGTTTGGATAGAGTGGCTTTTTATAAACCTCGGGTCCCTATACAACCGCAGGTTGTATATAGAGCTCTAGTGAATAGGTCATGCACGAGTACTCGAGTAGTGAGGGCACCGCCATGAGGCACTTTGCAACGCGCTCTACTCGAGTAGATGAATATAAATTTATTTATGTCCAAACATGTCACCACGATTATTATACCATTTCCCCCATACCATAATTAATTAATTCCACAGCTACCACTAAGTTAGGGGCAAGTAACGAAAATTTATTATGACTTGAATTTGCTTTACAGTTCTGAAGACAATGCTCGAGCCAAACAGTACTAAAAAAAGTGTAAGGTGTAAGGTATGATACCGGTGCTAGAAGTAGATAATAGTTTAGTCCACTCCACAAACCATTAGGACGCCCTTCTACTAGGACAGATCCTAATTGCTTGATTTGCTGTGAGGAAACACTTTATCTGGTTTATGATATCATACCACAGGAAACTTTGTAAATCAACCCCCTACGATCCTCGAACCCCTCGTACCCTAAAGAAAAGTAAAACAGTCTCGCAATTCAGTTGAAAAAAAAAAAAAAACTTTGGATATGCCAAATACGAGTATTTTTTCATATATCATATCATGCTGGCTATTTTTATTCTAAAGAATACTTTGTTTTCAGGAAAAACTGAGTATTTTTGTTCAACGGCGTGCCAAACAGGGCATTAATTTACCCCCCACCCCCCAGTGTTGGCTGGGTGGATAAACTTCTAATCATGACTATCTTTATGTTAATGGCTGTCAGTGTACTCGAGTACAACTGACATTAGCGGACTATACCTTATTCCCTGTTGACATTAATAACTATTGGAATGTTTAAAATAATGCTGGATATTACTATTGGTATTAACAGAAGGGTTTATCCTACGAGTACTTATAGAGCTCAGATTCTCTGTCTTCCCGCCAGCTCTCCTAATCTTTACACAATTAAAAAAATTTGGGCAATCCCTGATGCTTGACTCCGCACCAATTTACTTGTATCATACTCGTACAATTCCTGAAGATCAACCTAATAAGGGGGATAAGCCATGAGCTACAATGACGCAGAGCGGGAGGAAACTGATCAATGGAAATTGAATAAATTAGCAGATTGTATGCCAAATCGGGTTCCAGCATTTATTTCAATGGAGGCCATATCAAAAGGTAAGTTTAATGAGTCTGGGGCGTGGAAATAGCACAATTGCTTCAAGTTGGACAGTCTGGTGATTGTGTTGGCAGTGTGGAGGCACACGTAAGTTACATGATGATACATCCGCTATATGCTTCTATGTCACAGTACTTACCGTGGTGCCAGAACTTTTCGAATATACTCGGGTTCATACCACTTCACCGTTGCACCTGGCTGTAATGAACACCAACAATCAAGACCCCCAAAGTCTCGCTCACCGATCCTTGCCATTGGAGTTCACTGTAGTAAACTGCCCTCTGCAGTAAATTCGCTACTGGTAGCGTAGCTACGAGGCTTTCTGCGGTAATCCGATATGATTGCCACGGGTCAGAACGCTTTCCTCGATCCTTTTCATCTGGTCATCGTAAATGCGGCTTAACGTACCTGACGGCATAGCGAAAAATACCGGTACTGTATGATACAACGAAAAATTTGGTGAGCAACACCACAACTTCACAACGAAATGGCCGTAAAAAATAATCATTTAAGTGAACAAACTATCAAAATAGTTAAAAAGAGTTACTACCAAGAGAAGTATCAGACTCCAAATCAGAATCAATATTTTCCACCTGCTCTGTTGCCTGTGTTTCCTCTTGTTGAAAAACTTGGACCTTCCTGCACGGTTGCTACTCTAAGAGGTTTCACACTCACCAAATTTTTCGTTGTGCCGTATTTTTCGGTATGCAGTCAAGTATGTACGTTAGGTAAGGAAACTGGGCACGTTCTGCTTGCGATATCGAAACGCGTTCTCCTGTGTCGCGGACAAAGAGCTTCTTCCTACCCCCAACCCCGGCCCCCTCCCCCCATGCCGCACCTACCGTAACATCCCTATTCCCCCACCGGGTCCCTCCTTTCCTCCCTGCACCTTTTTGTGAGAATACCGGGGTTATTGCGGAGAGATGTTTGCGTCGAATGGGGGGTTTCCCGCTCACGGAGGTGTGCCGGTGGATCCCTTAGATTCTGGTATCGTAGCCCTCCTACCGTTGAAGCCTCCCACAGGTCAATCGAAGCTATTTTGCTGACAAACAGTAAATCCGAAAGCTGATTATGATCCAATAATTCATCTCAATGCACTCTTCTCACACCCTTCTACGTTATCCGCTGTACCCTCAACCTCCCAAGCACTACACAATCACCTCGATTCGCTAGATAATGAAATCACACGGCTCGTTACAACCCAATCCACCACAAATGCAGACTCCCTTGCCCGGATCTCCTCTGCGAAAGCAGAGCTAGCCGACCTCTTAGAGAACATCGATACTGTTCGGGAGAGGGCCATCAGGACTGAAGATACTATTGCTGCCATGACCGCCGATATTAAGAAGTTAGATTCGACGAAACGGAACTTGACCCTATCCATGACAGTCCTCAAGAGATTGCAGATGTTGAGTGGGTGCCTCCCGCCGTATCTAGCTTGAGGAATAGCTTTCATTGACGCGGGGCGCACTATAGCAACGGCTTACGAGCAATTGAAGACTCAGTCTAAAAATCGACAATACCGAGAATGCTCTTCTCTCATGTCTGCAGTCCTGGAGCTTATGGCGCATTTCCGGTCCTTCCGGTCAATCGATCAGATTGCCACACTTAGTCGCAACGTCGCAGATCTCAAGGCCGAGCTTCTTGAGCAAGTTTGCGAAGATTTCGAGATGGTATTTGTCAAGGGGGAGGTCTCTGCTAGAAAGGGAATGCTGTCTGAGGCATGTACGGTCATGGATGCGCTTGGGGATGGGGCAAGAGCTAGGCTTGTAACATGGTATTGTAATACACAATTGAGAGAATACCGTCAAGTCTTTAGGGGCAATGATGAAGCTGGTTCGCTCGATAACATATCCCGCAGGTATGCATGGCTCAAGCGGATATTGAAGGCGTACGACGACGAACATATTAGCATATTTCCCCTATCATGGAAGGCTGATGAGATGTTGGTAAAGAGCTTCTGTGATGGTACCAGGGACGACTTTAAAGGGATACTGCAACGAGCCATGCGGAAGGAAGGCGGAAAGAGTCTAGACGTAAATCTGTTACTTAAATGTCTGCAGGAGACGCTGGACTTTGAGCATTACCTCGAAAGGAGGTTTAGTGCAGATGTGAGTAGGAAAAATCTTATACTGAACAAAATTTCCCTAAACCAACTCCCTAGGCTAACATTTTTTGAATCAATCAGAGAATGTCAATTGATACCGTGAGTTCAAGGGATGAAAGACCCTTAATTTTCGGAAAAGCGATATCAGAGGCCTTTGAGCCATATTTATCCTTATGGGTAGACGACCTCGATAAGTAAGTATAATCTATGCTAGCCCCATTATTGAACTTATGACCAACCTGTAGGTGCGTAAAGACAACTCTCTACTATGATACCCAAGTATCGGACCCAACCTCTTCGACCCGGGGATGAAGACTTCACTCCTTCTTCGTCCGTCTTGCCATCCTCAATCGAGCTGTTCCATTTCTACCGCCTTTCATTAGCGCAATGTGCCAAACTCTCCACAGGATCTAAGCTTCTTGATTTATCAAAGATATTTGCCAAATATCTCGACCAATATGCTGAGTCTGTGCTACTGAACTACTTTCCCCCTATGGAAAAGGCGGGAGCACTAGCGGGGGAGGACATCGTGGTCGTGTTGAACACAGCAGACTATGCCCATGCAACAACTCAACAACTAGAGGACAAGGTCAAGTCCAAAGTTGATCCCGAGTTCTCTTCCAAGGTTGATTTTGAGAAACAGCAGGATGCCTTTTTGGGTGTTGTTACAACCGCAATCCGATTACTCGTCAGGAAGGTAGAAGTTGCTGCAGAGCCAGCTTGGAGAGAGATGAGGAATACACCTTGGAGCAGGCTAGAGGCTGTGGGTGACCAGAGTGGTTATGTCAATGTTCTCATGAGTAGTGTTAAGGAAACTGTTGGGGAAATACTAGTATTGACGGGAAAGGAGACATATCAGAGGGCATTCTGTGATAAGGTTGTTGAAGCCATGGCTGCTGCGTTCCTGGGTAGTCTTATTACCTGCAGGCCAATTGGTGGTGTAGGCGCCGAACAGGCTAGTATCTGTCCCATCTTCCATCATGCTTTTAATAAGCTATATCTTCGGACCATTGAATTAGGCTGACAATTTGCACCCCAAATCTAGATGCTCCTTGATGCATATGTCATGAGGAAAGGATTTGAAGATCTATTAACACTAAAGGCTGAGCCAGGCACTGCGCCCCCAGCAAGGTACGTCTTTCCCATGTCGCAGCGACATTTCACTCTTTACAATGCACCACTGACTCCCCTCCCTTAGTTATACCAAACACGTTCAACGTTCCATGTCAAAGATAGATACCCTCCTGAAAACCCTCCAAGTCCAATCTTCGCCACCGGAATGCCTAGTACAAGCATACCTAATCCACGTCTGCGACAAATCCGACACCAACTTCCGCAAAATCCTTGACCTCAAGGGAATCCGCAGGCAAGACCAAGCTTCGTTCGTAGAGCTATTCCGAGCACATATGGTCACCCACGATAGTTTGGCAGAGGCAAATCCGTTCATTTCCGCACTCCTCATTCCGTCCGGCAATATCGGCGCTCCGGGCGGAGCTGGTGGTATAGGAGGCGTGGGTGGCGGTGGTATGATTGGCGGTAGCGGTGTTGGTGGACTAGCTGGCGGCGTCAGTGGGCTCTCTGGGTCCTCCGGATTAGTGCCGGCAAGGTTTGATCCCGCAAGTTTGGGATCCGCAATCATGAATGCCGCCAGGGATGGGGTGGATAGACTACAAACGCCTGTATCCTCATCCTCGGATGGGGGCAATGGCGGACAGGGTCAGGTCGAGTCTGGGGAGCGAATATTCGAGAGACATCTTGGAAGGCTATTCAAGCGCGATGGGGGTGGGATCGGAATGGGAGGGAGGTTTAGTAGGGATGGGGGATAAAGCACCCCGCGGTAGTGAATTGCCTGCTGTTCGTGTAGTATATTATGCTTTAGAATTGAGACGAAGAGCGGAAACAAAACCTTGATACGTTTTCTCATTTTCATTTTATACATATATTTACTTTCGCGATTATTGGTCGCAGCAAGAGGCAATCTATCTATTATGATATTATATCAATCGCTATCCTCGCCGATCCCCTGCCATTCCCCTTCCTCACCCATCTCGACATCTTCGCCAGAGCCACCTAGATCTCCGTTCCCAACGAGCGCCTTCTTACTCACACCCTTTTTAACCAGCGGGGCAGAAAGTAGGAACTCGAGCGTATAAACATTTTCATCCGCCCTATGGGAAAGAAAAAAAAACCCTCCATTAGCAATCCGCTCAACCATCCAGAACATCAGAATCACGAAGAAGAAAAGTACTCACAGCCTCGCCAACTCATTCTGGATCCTCTGAACACATTTCACAACCCCCCTCATCTCCGGCTCGAACGAGCCCCGCCTCTCCCGGATGTACTTCCCATGCCGACTAATCACCGCCTCCAACCACAACAAGGCAAACTCCAGATGCGGTCCTTCCTCCGACATCTCCGCCACAAAGCGTATCAGCTTGCTCAGATATACTAATGGCAAGTCCCTGACTACGAGCTTGATATCCTGCTGCGGTATCGCCTCGTAGACTTGGTGAATGAGGTACCGCTCGTTAAGCCTGAAGGCCATTACCAGCGCTTTCAGGTAATCCTTCTCATCACGGAGTGTGGAGAGTGTGGCGGCTGGGGTAACGTCAACGTCCAGATCGAAGGGGTCGAATATTACTACATGATCGAGAGAGTATATCAATAGTCCTTCGGTAGAGGCCGCAGCGAAGGAACGGCCGGTAGGCGAGAAGGAGAGGCCTGTAACGCGGATTTCCGGACGGGCTTTGCGTGTGGACATATCCCCCCGAGAGGCGCCGGGAAGGGATCTATCAATGCGGTCTTCCAGGTCGGAGGCTTCGCCAGCGTCATCAAGGAAGCCTATCGGTCCCGCTTCCGTGAGCAGTTTCGAATTGAGATATTCCTGGGTGCCATCGATGGAGAGGTTCACCGATACCGTGAACTTCCGGACGAGTGTGCCGGAAGCGATGTCGTAGAGGCAGATGTACTTGCTGTTCCCGGCCGTAAGGATGCAGGTTCCGTCGGCGGAGTAATTTATCGCGGTGAAGTGCTTGCTACCGGCGGCGTTAGCAGCGGTGGTTCGGTCAATCGCTCGACGCCCGCCGGAGATGTCCTTCCGTCCGTCGATACCGCTGGTCTGCTCTGCGTTCTCCACGTCCCAGAATGTGATTTGGCCGTCTAGGGTGCTCACCGCCACTTGTCGAGAGTCAGGGCGGAAGGATATGCGCAAGACTTCGGCCTGGAGTTGGAGGGGCTCGCTGGTCTGGGTTCTTGTGAAGAGGCTCCAGATTCGGACTGTGTTGTCCCAGCTTCCAGATGCAAGGCATCTGCCGTCGGGGGCGAAGCTCAGTGATGCTACGGGCCCCTCGTGACCGGAGAGCTCCTCGAGTAGTTGTCCGGTTTGTACGTTCCAGACGTGGATGTCGAAGCTGTCTAGACTGCCCGCGCACACGATTTCACCACTTGGGTCGACCGCAAGTGTAGAGAATTGCAATCTACTAGTCGCTGTGAAGGTTCGGAAGTTGCGGTACCGGACCAGGTCCCAGGCCCGGACACTGCCGTCTAGGGATGCGGTGAATAAGACGTTGCCCCGTTTTGCAAACTCGCAGGCTGTCACACCGGACGTATGCTCTGTGAAAGTTATTATGCAGAAGCCAGATGTAGCGTCCCAGACCTTGATTTTGCCGTCATCTGCGGTGGTGATTATGCGTTGGCCATCTGGTGAGTATGTTAATGAGTTCATGGCGTCGAAGTGCCCTTGCTGCTTCAGGATGTACGACTCTGATTGCCATTCCCAGACTAGGAGTTGGCCTAGCTTTGACGCTCCGAATGCAAGCCACTCGCCAGTTTTGTTAATTGTGACAAAGTCTATTCCGTGTTGTGAGATACTGGAGGTTGCTCGAGTCAGTTTGATAATTCATGATTGCGTGGCAGGCCCGAGAAGAACCTTAGAGTGTGTATCATATTAAACTCCGGCATCTCATATAGTCCGAAGATGCCTGAAGAGAACCCCACCACCAATAGATTCGAGTCCTGATGGAACGTAACACATTTTGCTTTGGCATGGTTTTGCAAAAAGTAGTGTTTCTGAGATATTCTCCATCGCTCGTCTTTTGGTTCGTCCTCGTCTTTCATTTCCTCATCATCATTATCATCCTCTTTGTATCGTGCCCGCCATTTCCACTCAAACAATGCGCCATCCTTGCTAACGGTATATATCTAACCAACAGTGACCACAAATACATTAGCAAATACATTTTAGCACAGTGTTCACAGCACGGTGGCCATACCGACTCCTGATCCTTCGAAAAATAGGCCCCAATAACCGAATCTCTATGCCCCGCCAGACTTGTCGGCACAAACCCCTCCACTGGATTCAACGAATACACCTTCGCTGTCAAGTCCTTCGAAGCCGTCAAGAAGAACCTCGAATCCCCAGACCAAGTGATATTATTGATGGCATCGTAATGTCCCGTGTATTCCCTGTGCTTAATAAATGGTGCAAACTCCCTCTCCTCCAGGTATGACGGCGTCCGCCAGACCTCGATTTTCCGCCCAGCAGCTACAGCAAAGTGACTTCCGTCTGGCGAAAACTTGACGTCATGAACGACCGACCTAAAGTTGAAGTGGTGTAGAACGGTGCGCCGGGAGAAGTTTGTGAGGATTGCTCGCCCGTCTTCGTCAATTGAGAGCAGCAGTGTCCCCTGCGGCGAGAGTGCTATCCGGGCAATGTTTTTGCGGTGTTCGAAGCTAAAAGTGAATGACTTATTGCTAAGGATCTGGACGTCAATTCCTATCCCTATAACCCGTAAAAATAGAGCAACAGGTCATACTTTACTAAGTCAAAGCAAGTGACCCTGTTGCCTACCGGTGATAATAGTGAATTCCCGTCCGGGGTAAAGAGAAGATTCCCGCGACAGTAGACTGTCCCCAGCAAACTTGAAAACTATTAATTTTGGATCAGAAACGCGCAGAGATTTATGGGGCGACCGGGAATACATGCATTGAATCCGACTTTCATCTTTGGTGGGGCCAATGGCGGCGTGAAAGTGGGTGGTGAAGTATCAGACGGAGATGTTGTATGATACAAAAAAGTTACCCGTGCCAAGGTTGTGACTGCGCCACAACCGCCGCCTCACATGCTTGACTGCAATTCTGCCCACAGAAACCACACCGCACGCCCAACCACTACCCCCACCTCCTGGGAGAATATAAAATAGGTATGATATCATATCATACTCGGAGAGGCCATTTTCGGAAGGCTCATGGTTAATTGAACTTCGCCGGACTTAGAGTACTATACCTTTAGGGAGTGAAAAAATGAATGTTCCATAATTCCAGCAAGTGGGCCACGAGCCGGGAAGGGTATTTTAAAGCATATCCTGTCACTCGTCTCTGCTCTGATATTCACCAACTTTCCATCCGGTATACCGTAGAATCTCAGTTAACTCGCTAGTGTGCCCAGCCATTCTAGCCCAACTAGGACGGTGGCGAATATCAAATTTCTTCCTCCGGTATATACTATCTACTATACAGATGTACTATGATCTCTCTGAATCTGCCACATATTCAATAGCAGGATGTTCATTATCCTCTGTACCCATATCCATATAAATATCATCAGTTGTCGTATCGTCCATCCAATTTCCCACCTGAATACCGGGCAGGCCTTTAATATCTAGCTCAGTATCTCTCTGCCCATCGATAGGTAGAGATAGACCAAGCTTCTGAAAGAATTGAATAATTAAATTCATATTACCTCCTGTAAACTCCTCCCATGCCTGTCCTACACTCCAAGTAGTAGCTATCCTACGCTCTCCAATACTCCATTTCTCCCGGTGTAACAAACCACCTTCCTTGTAGGTGTTCGTAACGGGAAACGACTATCTCACTATCATAGGCTATCGACATAGCCTACGTAGTTTGCTTCGTCTATCGTTATAGACTAACATCGTGGGTTCGTAGTAGGTATAGTGATCGTAGGAGGTCTTATCGTATAAGAATAGAGTTCTCGCATACAAGCGAGGTAGTATA
>Ga0307509_10008699_pt1 | contig 12860 bp, 10 predicted proteins | sample 10_EM_MG_FD_202245 | JGI IMG/M metagenome (GOLD analysis project Ga0307509, IMG submission 202245) | Populus trichocarpa ectomycorrhiza microbial communities from riparian zone in the Pacific Northwest, United States - 10_EM | ecosystem: Host-associated > Plants > Roots > Unclassified | place...
CACGAGCAGGTCTCGTCCTGGGTACTGACTCCAGCTCAACAATGTGGCTAACATCACGCCAGCGCGGCGATGTTGCCGCGGCGTTACGGAGGTGCGACGTGCTGCCAGAACGGGGACGGAACGGCCGAGTTGTCCATGAGGGCCGTGCAGCGCGCGTGCTGGGCATCCGTACCGCGTGGACCAGCGTCGGAGACGGCGAGTTCTTCTGCCCCGGCTGCGGGGGCGACCGCAACTACCAGCGGCTCACCGGACGCCGCCGCTTCACCCTGCTCGGCATGCCCGTGCTGCCGCGCGGCGACACCGGGCCGGTCGTCGAGTGCGCCGCCTGTCAGGGCCACTACGGCACCGACGTCCTCGACCACCCCACTACGAGCCGCTTCTCCGCCATGCTCCGCGACGCCGTCCACACGGTCGCCCTCGCGGTCCTCGCGGCCGGCGGCACCTGCGCCCGTACGTCCCTGGAGGCCGCCGCGGGCACCGTGCGCGCCGCCGGCTTCCAGGACTGCACCGAGGACCAGCTCGGCGCGCTCGTCGAGGCCCTGGCCGCCGACACCGGCCGCGTCTTCGGCGAACCCAGCGGCGCCGGCCTCGCCATAGAACTCCACGAGGCCCTCGACCCGCTCGCCCCGCACCTCGCCCCCGCCGGCCGCGAATCGATCCTGCTCCAGGGCGCCCGCATCGCGCTGGCCGACGGCCCCTACACACCGGCGGAACGCGACGCGCTCGCGACCGTGGGCGCGGCCCTCACCATCTGCTCGGACGACGTGACCCGACTGCTGGCGGCGGCGCGGACGCCGTCGTAACCCCGACCCGCCCGCTACTCCCCAGGGAGTAATACGGCCGCCCCGGCCGCCCCCGGCAGTACGCCGGAACTCGCCCTCCCGTGCGACGACTCGGCCCTCCCGGGCCGGAAGTCTGGAGATCGCAACCAGACATCCGCGCCGCGCCGGGAGGGGACCCGTTCCATGGGGGCCGAACAGAGGAACAGCACAAGGCGACGAGCCATCCCCTGGGTGGTGCTCGCGCTGTGGATCGGAGTGCTCGCGCTGGCCTCGCCGTTCGCGTCGAAACTCGGCGACGTGCAGCACGACCGGGTGACCGACTATCTGCCCGCGAGCGCCGACTCCACCCAAGTGGCCAAGATCCAGGAGCAGTTGCCCGGCGGCCAGACCACCGAACTGGTCCTCGTCTACCACCGCACCGGTGGGCTCACGACCGCCGACAGGACCACGGCGGCCCAACAGCTCGCGCAGATCGGCACGTTGCACCCGCTCGCCGCGACCCCGCACGGCGTCCCGTCCGCCGACGGCAGCACCCTCATGTACCCGGTCACCAGCAACTGGCCCGGCACCGACGAGAAGAAGCGCACCGCCCTCGTCGACGACATCCGCCAAGTCGCCCAGGACAAGGGCGGGTTGACGGTGGAGATCGGCGGCCCCGGCGCGCTGGCCACCGACGCGGGCAAGGTCTTCGACTCGCTCGGCGGACCCCTGCTCTACACGACCGTCGCGGTGGTCGCCGTACTGCTGATCCTGATCTACCGCAGTCCGGTCCTGTGGCTGGTCCCGCTGGTGGTCGCCGGAGTCGGTGACTTCCTGTCCACGGGGATCGCCTACGGTCTCAACCAGGCCTTCGGGACGACCATTTCGGGCCAGAGCACCGGCATCATGACGATCCTCGCCTTCGGCGCAGGCACCGACTACGCCCTGCTGCTCGTCTCCCGCTACCGCGAGGAACTACGACGGGTCGAGCGCCCCTACGACGCGATGCGCGCCGCCCTGCGCGGCTGCGGGCCCGCCGTACTCGCCTCCTCCGGCACGGTCGCCGCCGGACTCCTGTGCCTGCTCGCCGCCGACCTCAACTCCAGCCGCGGAATGGGCCCGTTGGGCACGGTCGGCGTCCTGTCCGCACTCGTCGCGATGCTCACCCTGCTGCCCGCGCTCCTCGTCCTCCTCGGCCGCCGCGTGTTCTGGCCGCTCGTCCCCGCCTACGGCTCCACGCCCAAGGCCCGCCGCTCGCTGTTCACCGCGATGGGCAGCTCCGCCGGACGCCGACCCCTCCTCGTCCTCACCGGCGGCGCCGTCCTGCTCGGCGCACTCGCCCTGGGCATCCTGAACCTGCCCGGCTCCCTCAAACAGGACGACACCTTCGTCGACCGCCCCGACTCCGTCACCGCGATGCGCACCCTCGCCGAGGCCTACCCCGAACGCTCCGCGCAGCCCATCGACGTCGTCACCCCGGCCGCGCGCGCCGACGCGACCCTCGCCACGATCCGGGCCACCCGGGGTGTCGCGGGCGCCCAGCAGGGCCGTAGCGGACACGGCTGGACGGAGATATCCGTCACCGCTGTCGGCGCCCCGCAGTCCGCGGCCGAGACCCGCACCATCGAGGACCTGCGGCACACGCTCAAAGGTTCCTACGTCGGCGGGCCCAGCGCCCAGCAGATCGACCTGTGGGACACCAACGCGCGGGACCGGCTGGTCGTAGTGCCGATCGTCCTCGCGTCCGTGCTGCTGATCCTGATCGTCCTGCTGCGGTCGCTGGTCGCGCCGCTGATGCTGGTGGCCGCCGTGATCGCGGTGTGGGGCGCGGCGCTCGGCATCGGCGGGCTGGTGTTCGGGCCGCTGTTCGGATTCCAGGGGACCGACCCCGGGCTGGGACTGCTGTCCTTCGTCTTCCTGGTCGCCCTCGGCGTCGACTACGGCATCTTCCTCATGCACCGGATGCGCGAGGAGTCGACCGGGGGCGCGGAGCCGGTCGCCGCCGCGCTGACCGCCCTGCGGACGACGGGCGGGGTCATCGCCTCCGCCGGGCTGGTCCTGGCCGCGACCTTCGCGGTGCTGACGAACATGGGGTTGGTGCAACTCGTCGAGCTGGGCTTCGTGATCGCGGTGGGCGTGCTGCTGGACACCTTCCTCGTGCGGACGTACCTGGTGACCAGCGCGAGTGTGCTGCTGGGGCGCAAGGTGTGGTGGCCGGGGCGGCTGTCCCGGGCGCCCGAGGCCGTACGGCCGGAGCGGCAGCCGGAGCCGGTGTGAGGGCCGCACGTCCGGCTGACGGAAGATGAACCCCGTGCGGGCCACCACGATGAGCGTCCGGCGGCAGGACGTGCTCCTCGCCGCCGGTCTCGCCGTGCTCGCGTCCGTCGTCGCCGTCACCTTCGGGAGCGGACGGCGGCCTGACACGCTCGGCTGGACACTGCTGCTCGCCCTGCACGTCCCGCTGGCCTGGCGGCGCCGAGCCCCGCTGGTGGTGCTGGGCGTGATGATCCCGCTGATCGCGACCTTCCACGAGCACGACTACAACCACTCCGCGCCGACCGGGGCCTCCATGGTGCTCCTCTACACGGTGGCGGCCACCGGCAGCGTCCGGCGCACGGTGATCGTCGGCTGTTCCGTCATCGGGCTGATGGTGGCGCTCAAGCTCGGCGACGGCATGGCCGGGGTCGCCGAGAGCTTCCAGATCGCCGGCTGGGTCGTCTCCATGCTGATCCTCGGCGGCTACCTCCGCGTTCATCGTCAGTTGACGAAGGCGGCACTCGAACGCGCCGAGCGCGCCGAACGCACCCGCGAGGAGGAGGCCCGCCGCCGCGTCGCCGAGGAACGCCTGCGCATCGCCCGCGACCTGCACGACCTGCTCGCACACAGCATCACCCTCATCGGCGTGCGGACGTCGGTGGCGGCGCACGTGCTGGCCGAGGACCCCGACCGCCTCGACCGGGCCGCCGTCGCCAGGGCCCTCGACGACATCGCGGACACCTGCCGGTCGGCCCGCGGCGAACTGCGCACCACCCTGGAGGTGCTCAGGGACGACGGCCCGCCCGACGAGCGCGGCCCACTGCCCGGCCTCGACGGACTGCCCGACCTCGCCGCCACGGCCCGGGGTGCGGGCGCGAAGGTCGAACTCGCGGTACTGGCCGGCGCCGTCCCGGCAGCCGTCGGCGCCGCCGCCTACCGGATAGTCCAGGAGGCGCTCACCAACGCGGTACGACACGGCGGGCGCGCCGACCTCACCGTGCGGGTCGGCGTGCGCGAACGCGACGGCGCCCTGCACGTCGATGTCACCGACGACGGACTCGGCAGCGGCGCCGCTCCGCCCGGCTTCGGTCTTGTCGGCATGCGCGAACGCGTCCGCAGCGTCGGCGGCACGCTGACCGCCGGGCCGCTGGACGGGGCGGGCTTCGCCGTGAACGCCGTCCTGCCCCTGCGGGCACACAGCAAAGGAGCACTGTGACCGCCATCCGCGTACTCCTCGCCGACGACCAGACCCTCGTGCGGGCCGCGTTCGCCATGCTCGTGGAATCGGCGCAGGACATGGAGGTCGTAGGACAGGCGGCCACCGGCCGTGAGGCCGTGGCACTCGCCCGCACCTCCCGCGCCGACCTCGTCCTCATGGACATCCGGATGCCCGACCTCGACGGCATCGAGGCCACCCGCCTCATCGCCGCCGACGAGGACCTCGCCGGAGTCAAGGTCCTCGTCCTCACCACCTACGACACCGACGAGAACGTCGTCGACGCCCTGCGCGCCGGCGCCTCCGGATTCCTGGTCAAGGACACCCGTCCGGCCGAACTCCTCGACGCGATCCGCACGGTGGCCGCCGGAGAGGCGCTTCTGTCGCCCGGTCCGACGGCCCGGCTCATCGCCCGCTTCCTGCGCAGCCCCGCCGCGCCCGCCACCGGCGGCCCCGAATGCCTCTCCGCACGGGAACGCGGAGTGCTCGCCCTGGTCGCGCGCGGCCTCAACAACACCGAGGTGGCCGAAGCGTTGGGCCTGAGTCCGCTCACCGCGAAGACCCACGTCAGCCGCATCATGGGCAAACTCGGGGCGCGGGACCGGGCCCAGCTGGTGATCGTGGCGTACGAGTCCGGGATGGTGACACCGGGGAGGCTGTGACGGACAGGCCGGCGTCGTCCCGCGAGGGGCGACCTCCGCAAGGGAGCGCGATGACCATCCTGAGCCGCACGCTTCTCGTAGCCGCAGTACTGGCCGCCCCCATCACCTTTGCCGCCCACGCGTCCGCGCGCTCCGGCTGCACGTCCTCCGTGCCCTACGTCTCCGGAGCCGGCGGCTACGACACCTACCGCATCCCCGCGACCGTCACCACCGACCGGGGCACCGTCCTCGCCTTCGCCGAAGGGCGTCACAACGACGCCGGCGACACCGGCAACATCGACGTCGTCCTACGGCGCTCCACCGACGGCGGCTGCACCTGGGGCCCGCTGTCCGTGGTGGCCGCCGGCGACGGGGACACCCGGGGCAACCCGGCCCCCGTGATCGACCCCCGTACCGGCGCGATCGTGCTGGTCACCTCCTACAACAGCGGGGCCGTGACCGAGGGCCAGATCATGCGCGGCGAGGTCACGGCCGAGCAGAGCCGCCGGGTGTTCGTGCAGCGGAGCTGGGACGACGGGCGCACTTTCACTCTTCCGCGGGACATCACGGGGGAGGTGAAGCTGCCGAGCTGGCGCTGGTACGCGACGGGGCCCGGTCATGCGGTCGCGCTGACGCGGGGTGCGCATGCGGGGCGGCTGGTGATTCCTGCCAATCACTCCGCCGCACCGAGCGCCGGGTCGAGTGACACCGGGCAGGAGGCGAAGTACTACGGTGGCCACGACCTCTACAGTGACGACGGGGGCGAGACCTGGCGGCTGGGGTTCGTGGACTCCACGTACGACGGCGTCGACAACGCGAACGAGTCCTCGGCGGCCGAACTCCCCGACGGGCGGCTGTACTTCAGCTCACGGGACCAGTTGGGCACGAGCGCGGGCAACCGGCTCGACACGTACTCCAGCGACGGGGGCGAGACTCTCGACCGGCCGTACGCCGTGCAGCACACGCTGGACGATGTGCCGGTGGTGGAGGGGAGTGTGCTGCAACTGCCCAGTGTGGGTCGGGCGTTGTTGTTCTCGGCGCCTTCTGTGCCCAACGTCCGCCAGGGGATGGCGATTTGGCGGAGCGGGGACGCCGGGGCGACCTTCGTGAAGGCGATCGTGCTGTCGCCGCAGCGGGCGGGGTACTCCGATCTGGTGCGGGTGGGGACGGATACGGTGGGGGTGCTGTACGAGACGGGGGTGACGGGGACGTACGACACGATCGAGTTCCGGCGGGTGGGGGTGGGGGAGTTGTCGGCCGAAAGGTGAACTCTTCAGCCGACCGAGACGGGTGGGTGGGAAATGTGGTTACAGCAACCCCGCCGCCGCCAGGAACTTCCCGACCTGCCCCACCTCATCCGCCGACAACGACACCTGCGGCTCCGCAGTCGCCGCGCACGCGATGACGCCCCGCAGTTGCAGCGCCGCCTTGAACGCCCCGAGGGCCGACGAACTGCCCCCCATCCGCGCTGGGTCACCGACCCCCACCAACCCGAACAGCGAACACAGCCGCTCCTGTTCGGCCCGCGCACGCGACCAGTCCCCGGCCCGGCACAGCGCGTCGAGACGGACGTACCCGTGCGGATCGACGTTGGCGAGACCCGGCACCGCCCCGTCCGCGCCCAGCGCGAGCGCCGAGTCCACGAACAGCTCGGAACCGGTCAGCACGCTGAACCCCGAGATGTCGGGGTGGACACGCGCGCCGGTGACGACCGTACGGAAGCCGCCGAGGTCACCGCTGGAGTCCTTGAGGCCGGCCAGAACACCCTCGGCGGCGAGTTCGAGGACGAGGTCGGCGGGCAGCTTGGTGTGGACGGAGGCGGGGAGGTCGTAGGCCACCACGGGGACCGGCGACGCGGCGGCGATCAGACGGTAGTGGCGGGCGATCTCCGCCGGGTGGGTGCGCGTGTAGAAGGGCGCGGTCACCACGACCGCCTCCGCCCCGGCGTCCGCCACCGCGGCCACATGGTCCAGTACCCGAGGCGTCGTCATGTCGATCGCCCCTGCCAGCACCGGGAGTTGGCCGCCCACGTGGGCCACCACCGCCTCGACGACATACCTGCGCTGCCGGTCCGTCAGATACGCCGCCTCCGAGGTCGAGCCGAGCAGGAACAGCCCGTGCACCCCGGCCCCGACCAGATGGTCGACGAGCCTGAGCAGTGAACGGACGTCCACCTCGCGGTCCGGTGTCATGGGCGTGCAGACGGGCGGTACGACACCGGTCAGCGGGGCGGGGAAGGTCATGAAGGCTCCCTTGGGAGGCTCTGGCGAACCAGGTCGCGAGTGGAAAGGTCCTCCTCAACAGGATGGTGGCAGCGGTAGCGATGTCCCGGTGTCGACGCGGGTGAAAAGTCCGGCATCGCGGACGCGCACACCTCGTCCGCCTTCCAGCAGCGGGTACGGAACGGGCACCCGCTCGGCGGACGCGTCGCCGACGGCACCGGACCGATCAGCGGAATCGGGTCGATGGGATGGAGAAGACCCGGCGTCGCCGAGAACAGGGCCCGGGTGTACGGGTGCCTCGCCCGGTCCGTGACCTGGTCGGCCGGGGTCTCCTCGACGATCCGGCCCAGGTACATGGTGATCACGCGATCGCTCATCCGCCGTACCGTCTGGATGTCGTGGGACACGAACACCAGGGCCAGGCCCAGGCGTTCCTTCAGGTCCAACAACAGGTTGAGGATCTGAGCCCGGACCGACACGTCCAACGCGCTGGTCGGTTCGTCGGCCACCACCAGGTCGGGGTCCAGCGCCAACGCCCTTGCGATGGCCACTCGTTGGCGCTGACCACCCGACAGCTGACCGGGAAGGCCGTCCGTGAGCGCACGCGGAAGGCCGACCAGCGACATCAACTCCCGTACCCGCTCCTCCCGTTCAGCCTTCGTCCCCCGACCGTGCACATCCAGCGGGTCCCGCAGTATCTGGCGGATCGTCAGACGGCGGTTCAGCGCGGTCGACGGATCCTGGAAGATCATGCCGATGCCCGTGCCCACGGCGGCCCGGCGTTCGCCGTCCGGCATCGACCACAGGTCGCGGCCCCGGAACGACACCGTGCCGGACGTCGGCCGCTGTACGCCCACCAACACCTTCGCCAGCGTGGACTTGCCGCAGCCGGACTCGCCGACCACGCCGACCGTCTCGCCGGGCGCGATGGTGAGATCGGCGCCGGTCAGGGCGTAGACCCGATCGCGGCTGAACAGACCGCCGCTGCGCGCCTTGTGCACGACATGGGCGTCGAACAGATCGACCAGCGGGTTCACGGCACTCATGACACCGTCTCGCTCTCGGTCGTCACCAGGTCGATCGCCGGATGGTGGCAGGCCGCCGTGTGCGTGCGCGGGCCGACCAGGTCCGGTGCGGTCGTACGGCAGATGTCGCTCGCCAGCGGGCAGCGGTCGGCGAAGCGGCAGCCGGCCGGGAAGTCGGCGGGGGAGGGGACGACCCCCTTGATCTGGGTCATCCGCTCGGCAGCAGACTCCAACGACAGCACACTGCCGAGCAGGCCGCGCGTGTAGTGGTGGGCCGGTGACTCCACCAGGTCGGCGGTCACGCCCGTCTCCACGATCTGTCCGCCGTACATCACGACCACCCGGTCGGTGACATCGGCGATCAGCGCCAGGTCGTGCGACACGAGGACCAGTGCGAAGCCCAACTCCTCGCGCAGGCGCAGCAGTAGCTCTATGACCTGTGCCTGCACGGTGACGTCGAGAGCGGTGGTCGGTTCGTCGGCGACGATCAGCTTGGGGTCACGGGACAACGCCATGGCGATCAGGACGCGTTGGCGCTGGCCACCGGAGAGTTCGTGCGGGTAGCTGCGCAGGGTGCGTTCGGGGTCGAGGCCGACCATCGTCAGCAACTCGCCCGCCCCGCGGTGGCCTCCGCGCCGTATCACCTGCTTGAGCTGCGCGCGGATCGTCATCGCCGGGTTCAGGGAGGACAGGGCGTCCTGGTACACCATCGCCATCTCGTGGCCGAGCAGTTTGCGGCGGACCCGCATCGGTTCGCCCACCAACTGGCGCTGGTTGAAACGGACATGGCCGCGCACCCGCGCGCCCTTCGGTTCCAGGCCCATCACCGCGAGCGCCGTCAGCGACTTGCCGCAGCCCGACTCACCCACCAGGCCCAGGACTTCACCGGCTCGCACCTCGAAACTGATGCCGTCGACGATGTCCACCCCGTGGTGTCGGCCCTCGAAGCCGATCGCCAAGTTCTCGACCGCAAGGACCGGTTGGCCGTCCGGGTCGGGCAACGGGCGTGCGCGCGCCCGGAGTCGTAGCGCCGCCTCCGTCAGACCGGGCAGCGGGAGCACCTCGCAGCTGCCCGGCTCCGGCGCGTCCAGCGGGTCCTCGTCGGGCCGTACGTCCACCTCGCGCGGCGCCGGAGCCGCCCATGCGTCCGACACCCCCTCGGACAGTATGTTCAGCGAGAGGACCGTGACCAGCATCAGCAGGCCGGGGAAGACCGTTGCCCACCAACCCCCGGTCAGCACCATGTTCTTGCCGTCCGCGATGACACTGCCCCACGACGGGTCCGGGGGCCGTACGCCCGCGCCGATGAAGGACAGCGACGCCTCGAACACGATCGCCTCGGCGACCTGCACCGTGCAGAACACCAGGATCGGGGCAGCACAGTTGACGGCCACATGCTTGATCACGATGTGCGGGGTGCGGGCGCCGATCACCCGCTCGGCGGTCACATAGTCCTCGCCGTACTGGTCAAGTACGTTGGCCCGTACGACCCTTGCCACCGGCGGGGTGAACAGGAACGCGATCGCGCAGATCAGCACGGTGATCCCGCCGCCGAACACGGCGACCAGGACGGCCGCCAGCGCGATGCCGGGGAACGCCATCACCACGTCCAGGCAGCGCATCAGCGTCTCGTCGACACCCTTGCGGGCGGTCGCCGCGATCGCGCCGATCAGCGCGCCGACGACGAGGGCCAGCGCGGTCGCCCCGAGCCCGATCGCGAGGGACCAACGGGCGCCGTACATCAGCCTGCTGAGGATGTCCCGGCCCAGGCTGTCCTGGCCCATCCAGTGGTCGGCGGACGGGTGCCCGGTGCCGTCGACGGGCAGTTGCTGGTCGAGCGGGTCGTGCGGGGCGATGAGCGGCGCGAACAGCGCCACCAGCACCACGACCGCCAGGAAGCACACCGCGACCTTCGACAGCAGCGGCAGCCGGCGCCAGCCGCGCAGCCGGATGCCGGGCCGGGACAGGGTCTCGGCGAGACCCTTGCGGGAGAACTGGGGGAGCTGAGGGAACTGAGTGGACATCAGGAGGCCTCCCTCAGTCGCGGGTTGACCAGCAGATAGAGGATGTCGATGACCAGGTTCACCACGACGAACCCGGTCGCCGTCGTGAGCACCACGCCCTGGACGACGGCCGGGTCGCCGTTCTGCACGGCGTCGATCATCAACTTGCCCATCCCGGGGAGGGAGAAGATGGTCTCGATGACGACCGCACCGCCGAGCAGGTATCCGACGCGCAGGCCCAGTACGGTGAGTGGGTTCATGAGGGCGTTGCGGAGCACGTTCCGGCCGACCACGACACGCAGTGGCAGTCCGCTGCCGATCGCGGTCCTGACGTAGTCCTTGTCCAGCTCCTCGACCACCGACGTCCGTACGATGCGCGTGAGTTGGGCCGCCACCGGCAGCGAGAGGGCCAGTGCCGGGAGCGCCATCGTCTTGAGCCAGCCGGTGAGGGAGTCCGCCGGGTTGATGTAGCCGCCGGTCGGGAACCAGCCCCGGTCCACCGCCAGGTACTGGATCATCAGCAGCGCCAGCCAGAAGGGTGGTGCCGCGACCCCGGTCAGCGACACGACCCGGATGATCTGGTCGGGCAGCCGGTCCCGGTAGATGGCCGCCGTCACCCCGCCGAGCAGTGACAGCACGACCGCGATCGCCAGCCCCAGGAAGGTGAGTTGGAGGGTGAGCGGCAGCGCGGTGCTGACCTGCTGGACGACCGGTGCCCGGGTCAGCGCGCTGGTGCCCAGGTCGCCGTGGAGGAGTGCGCCCACGAAATGGACGTAGCGGAGCGGGAGCGGATCCAACAGCCCGTTCCGCTCGCGGAAGTCGTGCAGCTGCTGCGGGGTCGGGTTGGCGCCCTGGAAGAACGCGGACGCCGGGTCGACGTCCGAGAAGCGCATCACCACGAACACGAACAGCACGATGCCGAGCATCAGCGGGACGAGCAGGACGATGCGGCGGGCCAGAATCCTGACGACGGTGACCATGGGCCAACTCCTGTAGGGCTAGACCCACTTGGCCTGGAGGACGTTTATGCCGGGGTAGGGCTGTGCCCTTATCCCGGTCAGCTTCCTCGGGTCCCAGGCGGTCATCAGCTCGTTGTGGACGACCGGGTAGAGCACGGCCTGTTCGGCGACGATGTCGATGTAGTCCTGGATCATCGTCTTCTTCTTCGCCGCGTCCGGCTCCCGCGTCGCCTGGTCCATGTCCTTGAAGAGCTGCTTGGCGACGGAGTTATGGGCCCAACGGGCGTAGCCCATCCAGAGGTTCTGCGGGCCGTAGTTGTAGTGCATGATCAGGTCGGCGTCGAGGCCGAACTGGTTGGGGTTCGAGGCGGCGGCCACGATCTGGTAGTCCTGCTTCTGGTCCATCTTGGTGAAGACGGCTGTGGTCTCCTGCGGGGAGAGGGTGGTCCTCACGCCGATCGCGTCCCAGGACGCCTTGATGGTGGGCAGGCAGTCGACGATCCAACTCACGTTCACCGACATGAGGTTGACGCTCAGTCCGCTGACCCCGGCCGCCTTCAGCAGCGCCTTCGCCTTGTCGGGGTCGTAGTCGTAGACCGTCTTCGCCCGCCGGTAGACCGGGTTGCCCTCGTTCAGGAACGACGAGGACGGCTTTCCGTGCCCGCGCAGGGCGAGTTGGACCATCTTGCCGGTGTCGATGGCGTAGTGCAGCGCCTGGCGCACCCGTACGTCGTCGAAGGGTTTGTGCTGGGTGTTGAACATCAGGAACAGGTTGTTCATCCCGGCCCCGCCCGCGACCGTCAGCCCGCCGCTGCGCAGCTGCTGGATGTTGGCGTAGGGGATGTTGTCGGCGATCTGCGCGCCCGCGCTGGAGCCGGAGATCTTGGCGACGCGGGGTGCCGCGTCGACGATCGTCAGCCAGTTCATCGTCTTGAAGGCGGGCGGGCGCGGGCCGTTGTAGCCGGTGAACGCGGCGAAGGTGGTGTTGGACTTCGGGTGGTGCGCGGTCTGCCGGTACGGCCCCGAGCCGACCGCCTTGCCCTTGATCGCGTCGTCCCAGGCACCCGGCTGCGAGAAGATGTGCTTCGGCATGATCTTCGCGAGAGTGAGGCGTGAAATCCCTTCCGGGAAGGGGAACTTGAGGACCAGCTCGACGTTCTGCGCGTCGATCTTCCGGGCCTCCTTCAGCCAGCTCACGAAGAAACTCTGCGCGAGGGTCGTCGTCTTCGGGTCGAGGATGCGGTCGAAGACGAAGACGACGTCGTCGGCGGTGACCGGCTGCCCGTCGTGGAACGTGGCGCCCGCCCGCAGCGTGAACTTCCACGAGGTGCCGCTCGTGTCCTTCGGCACTGCGGTCGCCAGCGCCGGGTAGGGCGCGCGGGTGATCGGATCGGTGTCGATCAGGCCCTCGTAGATGTGGTTGTTGCCGGCCATGCAGAACGCCGACGCGGTCTGCGTCGGGTCCCAGCTGCCGTCGTTGCCGTAGCCGATCACCGCGGTCAGGGTGCGGTTCTTGCCGGTGCCCCCGCCGCCGGTGTCGTTCGTCGACTGCGGCCCCGACGAACAGGCCGTCAGGGACGAGGAGATCGCCGTCGCCGCGCCCAACGCGCCGGAGTACTTCAGGAACGCCCGGCGGTGCAGCGCGGGCACGTTCCAGGTCACGTCTTCGCGCACGATTCCTCCAGGAGGTACGACGTCCTACGTCCTGCGGTCAGCGCGACCATAAGAGCGCCCGTGGGGGCGGTCAAGGCATCACACACGAATGGCGTAGCCGCCA
>Ga0307509_10008700_pt1 | contig 12858 bp, 17 predicted proteins | sample 10_EM_MG_FD_202245 | JGI IMG/M metagenome (GOLD analysis project Ga0307509, IMG submission 202245) | Populus trichocarpa ectomycorrhiza microbial communities from riparian zone in the Pacific Northwest, United States - 10_EM | ecosystem: Host-associated > Plants > Roots > Unclassified | place...
ACATGTCCACCTGTTTGAACATGTTCATGAGCCTATTTTCTTCGGAAACCCTTTCCACGCGGTGATTGTGGCAGATTGGAAGGATTTCGGTGGTTTCACAATGATACACGTAGTGTCCACCTAACAGGGCGACAACGGATCTCTTCGTAACGAGGATCATGTACCACCCTGAGGTGAACCTGACAAAACCTTGAACTATCGTCAGCGAGAGCGAGCTTTCTAAGTTGCGGGGACTTACCCGCGATGCCAAAAAACACACGAGCCCTCCCCAACCCGCCGGAGGACCTGTTTCCGTCTTCGAGCATCTTCAACATCGCGCTCATCTGCTTCCCAGTGTACACGGCCTCATCCTCAAACACCGACAACTCGTCCTGGGAGGTCCGGTCAATCTTGATTATACGATGGCGGGAATCGGTAGTGTTCGACGCGATGACAAAGTAACGGAGCCTATTTTCGTAGAGGATGAACTTGTTAAAAGCGAGGTGTTGGTCGGTCAGATAGGGCGGCCGAGACGGAAGGGAGGGTGGCCGTGCGTGTATATCCTTTGGATAAGTCGCTGGAGTCGAGCATCCCGCCTCACTCAGGGTGGTGGTTGGTGAACCTGCCGGAGGGGCCATGGTAGAGCAACTCGATCACCCAGAGCCAACTAACAGACATCACAATAATGGCTGACGATGATAACCCTGGCCTCAATATCCCTCCTTTTGACGAGGTAACCCGGCCGGCTGCCCAGGTTAAATGAATTACTGTCCTCATACCTTCTCTTTCACAGGCGAGGCTCTCTGAGGATGACAAGGAAATAATACTCTTCCAATGGCTTGCCTCCACCCAACGATCTTTGGAAGACGCAACGCCTGTAAGTCCTGGCTCCCCGTTAACTACCGCTTGAGCCATCGCCCACCTCCACTAGGGCATTCTTAAGACGTCCCATGTGGAACTTCTGGAGCCACTCATCAGAACTATCGAGGCCCCAGACCCTTATCCTCCCCCAAGCCGGCCCTTCCGGAGGCTCGTAGCCCAATGTCTCCTTCTCCTGTTCAGCCGTGGAGAATCCAAGGGACTCTTTGACTCTGTACAACGGCTACTGAAGCTCGTTGGAGATATAAAACCGCCAATAAACGACGCACCTAAGGCGTAAGTTCCCCGTGGTGGTCTTTCGTTGCGCCTGCCTTACATTTAGTAGTGCTGCACTCTATGTGATAGGGGAGTTGATGGCCTCCTTTGGTTCTCAAGTATGCTGTATCGTTGCACCATCCGTCTTTCTGACCAGTAGCTCTGGCAGATCATGTCACTAATGAATGACATAACGGTCGCCACGATAAAAATTTCCAAGTCTACATCCGTAATCGCTCATAATAACGCACCATTTCCCCAGAGCTGACAGCCTACTTTCTAGTTTTCAACGTTGATTCGCTACCATGCCCTCTTGTGCCTCTCAAAGTCCCTTAAAAGCGCAAGGCGTGCGGTGACTGATGGATCACTCCGAGATATCACGAAGTTGGTGAAAGCCAGCATCCTCGACAAATCGCTCCCTGTCGAACGGGCGGCCACGGAGGTAACTTCACCCTTGTATACTTGTTCGTTTCACTCACCTTCGATAGGTCATCACTGCTCTTTACCCGACGGATTCGCCCCCCAAGACTGTGGTCGAAGTCGAAACGTTTATCAACCTCTGCGTCAAGTCTTTGGATGCAGCTGACAGATCGACCCGACGGCACCTCGCTAGTCTGACCGGCTGCGTCCTCGCTTCGACACAAGAAGAACGTGAGATTTTACAGAGTGATCCCCCGAAAAAAGGAAAAGGTCAATCAGATGACAAGGACCAGATTACCTCCTCATCCATCAACCCCAGCGCGAGCAAGAGTCGTTTACTTACTCCCACAGAAATGCTCCACCAACTCTCGACCCACCTTAGCAAAGCCTTTGTCGGCAGGAAGGCGTTGGTTGGCCTGTGCGAAGCATATGGTTCTCTCCTACTTTCCCTCGGTTCCGAGTATGTCGAAAAGAATTACGCTATCATCGTCGCCCACTTCATGAACGAGTTTATCGCAACCCCTCGTATCACGTCTACTCGGCAGGACAGACTTCTCATCAGGATACTCATCGGAGCGTTGCTTCGAGACCTGATCGGGGTCCGCCTGCTCAGCGAACAGGGACAGACAGCGGCTATTCAAGAGCTGTCGGGTTCCTACCTGAAACGTTGGCCAGCACTGATGCCCGGTCAACCAGAACCCTCCGCTCTGGCACTGACCGTGGCGTTGATAGAGGTCGCAGGATTACTTCGACAACTAGGGAATTCGCCTCCTCCAGTTCAGGTGAGTCTCTCTCTCCTACGTCGAGGCGGTCACATGAAACATCATTCAGGACGCCCTATCTGATCCCCTTGTCACCCTCCTCTCTCACCCCAACCACACCACACGCATAAGTGCCGCCTGGGCGCTGCAGTGCTTTTGTTACGCCACACCGTTGCGACTCCCCAAGATTATCCTCACTGTAGCCGAAAAACTACAACGAGACCTTACGTTGCTCGCCTCCCCGGCCGCACCTTCAGATGTCCACCTCCGAGCCCTCGGCTATGCCTATGGACTGGGAGGATTATTATCCATCATCCCCGACCGACCACTGTACGTCTCCTACGATATAAGCGCGAAGGTGTTGGATATGGCTATTCAAGTCCTCAAACGTGCCGGGGAGCATGACCTTCAAGTTGCCGCCGTCGAGGTGGAGGTTTCCTGGACCCTTATTGCCTCTTTGATGACCTTGGGACCAAACTTCGTGCAAACACATCTACCCCAGCTTCTTGTGTTGTGGAGGAATGCCTTGCCCAAACCCACCAGTAAGGATGCCACAAGCGCTTCTGGGAGGAACTCCCTTGAATGGTCGTTCTTGCTCCACGTCAGAGAGAGTGCTTTGGGTGCCATATTGTGCTTCTTGCGACATAACAACCCCGTCCTCATCTCTCTTGACGTTGCACGGCGAGTTTCCTCTCTGTTGAACAACGCCCTACAATTTGCTACGGCCTTCCTCGCGCAGGCTAACGATGAACAACTCGACCAACCAGTAGCTTCAAAGGACAGGGTGGGACTTACACTCCGTACGCGAGAATCACTTCTTCGCCGACGCATTTACCAGTGCTTTTCTTCCATTGGCTTCACCGGCATTACAGAAGCCACGCAATCTGGTCTGTTACGGTCAACGATCGTCCTGTTCGCCTCCGCAGATGGTTATGCGGGTTCACCGGTGCAAGCGGCTATCGCATCGAGCTCCGTGTCTTCCAATTCGATTTGGCAAAGTACTGATGGCTACGCCTACGGACTCGCATACTCCGATACACAAATCGAGGGCGGGGAGTTCGCCGACAAGAAAAACTCCAACAAGGACGTTGTCGAAACGTACTTCAATGAATTGGTGCGCATTATTGCAGCCCCCCGACCTCCTTACAATTGATTGGGCGCATTCCAGCTGGCAAGGCCGATCCTCGGTTCTTGTGAACACGATCCTCTTACTCTTTGGGAATTGCGCCCTTCCAGCACTCACAAAACTTGGCCATTACCTCCCCCTCCTATCACGTCCGCGGTTGACCACGCAATTCAGTTGTTCTCGCTGCTTTTACCGATTCAAGATCCGGAGTCCGCCGCCCGCGCAGTTAAAGAGCTTGTGGATTCTACCAGAAGCGCGAAGTTGGATCGAAATGCTGGCAGACGCGCTGCTGTTTTAATCAATGCGAACGTCGCCCTCTGTCTCGCCCTTCGTGCTGCTGCCAGCAATGTGCGACAGGGCAGGGAGGCGTTGGGCAACTCAAAAGTTACAAACATCTTATCTGGTTTCTTGAAGGTGCTTCGTTTGCAACCTGTTGGACCTATCCCTCGCTAACCACCAAAGCAGGAATCACTCACGAACGGCGATCCCCTCCTCCGTTTAACGAGCAGCGAATCGATCGGCCGCCTATCAAGCTTGGCGGGCACTGCGTTCATGACAAGCCAAATCAAGGTGCTTGTGGATGAAATCGTTTCGAACCGAGATCCAAATAGTAGGTCTGGTTGCGCTACTGCGTTTGGCACCATCCACACCCATGTTGGGAGTCTGGCAGCCGGCCCGCTGCTCAAAACCTCGGTTAACATGCTGATGTCCCTCAGCAACGACCCCCACCCCCTCGTACACTTCTGGGCCATCAAATCCCTGGCTAAGGTTATCGACTCCGCGAGCTTGGCGTATGCACCGTTCATACCGAGCACACTTGGTATGCTCTTCAAGGTCTACACCCTCGATTCCCACGAAGCAGAGGGGGGGACTCTACCTTATGCGAACATCAGCGGAGACCTCCCGACTTACGAAACTGTTTGCCAAGTGATCGATGGGGTCATTACGGTCCTAGGCCCTGATATACAAGAATCCAGTCGCACCAGGACCCTAGTGATCGACCTCGTTCGATCCTTCCTTGCCGAGGAAGATGAAGGGATTTGCGTGGAAGCAATTAAGTGCATCCAACACTTCTTGATGTTCGCCACAGAACACGCTCGCATACCATCACTTGTCTCTCAGTTCAGGGTTCATATGTTGTCCCCTCGCACGTCCCTAAAGGTCGCCTCGATCAACGCTCTCTATCAGCTCGTGCAAAGGGATGCTATATCAATGTCCAAGCTTGGTGGCGATCAGCTTGTAGAAGCGCTATTCGGAATGCTTGACAATGACCCCTCTATTGAGGGAGTGCGCAATGTGATCCTAGCATGGCTCCAACAAACTGCTATTCACAACCCTTCCGCGTGGATCGACCTGTGCCAGCGGATCATGTCGAGGACCATCACCACACAGCGCACCGCTGAATCTGTCGGTGCTGGGGCCACACTTCAAGACGACGAAGGGGAATCCTTGAGCATTGGAATGTCACAGGATTCTACAACCTCGAGCAGAGGGTACACTCCATCTCGATGCAGGACACAACTATTTGCCCTCCAGTGCCTACATGATATCTGTGGGATCGTAGGAAGGTCCGGACGCCAAGAACACATCAGCCTCCCCTACGCGAAGCTGAATGGAATCCCCACCCACGGACTCCTCGTAACGCGCGTCCCAGACTTGATCAAGATGGCTTTCACTGCCTCTGCAGCCTACGTACCAGAAATCAGATTGGAAGGCTTGAAGGTTTTGCGTGATGTGATTGAAGTATGGTCTCTGTAAACATAAATATGATCCCGAACAACGGCTGACGATCATTAGGTCTTTGCGACGTCACCTGATCCGCTCTACACGGATGCTCTACTTTTGGAGCAGCACCAGGCTCCTATCACAGCAGCACTCACCCCGGCCTTCTCCTCAGACACCACTCCTGAAATCCTGGCTCTCGCGATAGAAACATGTGCCGTGTTCGTGGGGTGCGGTGTAGTGAAGGATGTGGGACGGATGGGTAGAATTCTCAAGCATCTCACTTCCGCACTGGAACAGTCGAAAGGTAACTCTGTCAGGTTCCCCAGTGTGTGAGCATACAGTTCACAGCTATATAGAAACCGGGACGCTGTCCCTTGGGGACGCGGGGGAGCTGAGCCCGAATGCTTCAGTGATGCTCCGAATTGCAACTCTTTCCGCTTGGGCGGAGCTTGCGATCGCCAGCGCTGCGCAAGGATACCTCAAAGAGCTTATTAAGCCATATCGATCATCCCTCGCTTCGTTGTGGGTGGCATCACTTCGGGATTATGCCAGCGTGAGGGCGGATACGGAAGTGCTCCAGGAGGATACACCGGCGAGTTTGGATGTATCATATACAAACCTTGGGAAGGAAGTACTGTTACCTGTAAGTCGCGCAAATCTCTCCGTTGAACACATGTTCACTAGTCGTTCAGTACTACCAGACCGCATGGCCGGTCATCCTTGAGGCCATCGCTACCGCGATGCACGATGGTGACACCCACGTCCTCGCGGCTATGGACGGCAGTGAGGCCGTAGTGAACGGGGCACCTCAACCCACCCCACGGGCAGAACCGACTGCCCTTTTCTTCGTAATATTCGGCCTCGTATACGAGGCTCTGGCATCTCCCGATGGTGACAGTGGCTCGGGACACCGGACGATCTCAGCAATCGCCCTGAAGTGTTTGAGGTACCTCGTCAGACCCCAGTACTCCGGACATGCCTTGCTCGATCAGGCGAACTTTGACGAGCTGGTCAGCCTGTTCTACCGCATGACGATCACAGAGCCACCTACAGTGGTAGCGCATATCCTGGAGGTGGTTTCTTCACTCGTTGTGAGCCAGGGCACGAAGCTTGCCGAGTTGGACGCCCTCGCAGTCACCGGGTGAGGCTTATTTTGCCCCGAATTGATGCGAACTAAATCGTTGTAGGAGTACCACACCCATGACGGCGGTCCCTCCCAGCACGCCCCGCGCACAGTGCCTGAGGCTGTGCACATTCATTCTCAAACGCGCATTTGCCACAGGCGGCGACAATTCCCGTACGTCCACCGACTTGTCCGTTGTATGAGGTGAGACAGACATCCTACTCCAGCGGATCGCGTCAAGCTCGTCAGCGCAGGATTTGATAGTTATATCGCAATTATGAAAACGTTCCCGCCTATGGCGCAGAGCGAACTCCGCACGGTTGGAGTATACCTCTATGGTGGTGGGTTCCACCACATTACTAGAGCTGTATGCCAAAGCCCTGAATTTTAACACCGTCAGAACTCCTTAAGAACGAGACGTCGATCGTAGACTTTGCCAGCCCAACCCTCCCAGCCCTCAAATCACTCTTGGACGTGCCTAGAGAGTTTGTGGACCCATCAGGCAGATACGCGAAACTTGTGCATGGCATCCTTTCAGCCTGTCTTGTCAACGTCGATCATATGAGGTGGGTGTTTCGTGTATTACCAGCCCGCGCTTCTCACTCTCCTCTCATAGTGGGCGCCAAGGAGCAGCTTCGATGCGCAAAATCCAGAACAACCTGTTGGCATCTGTTCTTGTCCTCACCATCGTCCCCGTCGCAGTCAAAGTCAGTCAGGCAGCGATAGATCACTGTTGCTTCCTTATCTGCCAGAAGTTGACAGTAGATGAGGTAAATTCCCCTGACATACCATTTCACGGGTTTGACACCTCCGGTTCAGGTTTCATTGACCGCAGCTCACTGTGCAAAAACATTGATCATCGCTGCCGCCTCCGGGAACCAGCTCCTACGGCAGTGCCCGAAATTATTGCTGCCGGGGCTGATCGAGTTCGTCGCACAGAGCGCCGGAGCGGTTGAGGGAGGAACATTACCGGACATGCGGCTGGCGGCGTTGAACGAAGTTTGGAAAGCGTTCTCGCTCTTTTTCGCGTCGGTGCCGGAAGATTTGCGTGAGTTGTTCGAGCCGAGGTCAGACCCAGCCAGGCGTTCAATATTCTCCCTCAGGTGTACGATTGTTGTGTGTCCTATTGCCGACAGCGACACTGGTACTGGATCCAAACTGCTCGCCGCCATCCATACTGCATACGCAGGGTATAACACACCTGCTGTCGTATGCAACATTAGCACCAGTCGCGTTCAAGGAGGCTACTGCGACGTTCTCAAGCACCACGAGGGACGTATTGGAGATGTCGATCAGACAAGCAGTTGGAGGGATGGGCGGGACAAAGCAAACTCTGGCATCGAAACCGCAAATATCGTTGAGGTCGTTCTGATCGTAGACTTGCACACAGCTTGTACGTCGTGAGTATTGACGGGGATAACGGGCAGGGACGATTGAATCACGTGATCCAATGAGGAGATGTTACCATGATGACGGTTGCGGCACTTGTTTACGACAGTCAATAGTTTGTTCTCTCTCGCCCTCCTTCACTCTCTTTCCTTTCGAATCCTCTGGGAGGATCTACTTCTACCTTCATTTCAAGCCCTTTCTCGTCGTTTTTTGGGAGACATGCAGTTTTTCTTCGTGGTAGCGGTGTTGGCATTGTTTGCCAGCAAAGGTGGGAAGCTACCGTTCGGGAAAGGAGCAGAGAACTTACGAATGGGACAGGACTCAGCCTCAAAGTTGACGTCGGCGGAAGACTTGGGACCATCTCTGCCATCCAGATCGTCGATATTCCGGCTGGGCAGCTGAAGACCGACGTGAGTTGACTAATAGAAGGTGGAAATGGCGGAAGCTCACTTGTCTTTGTTGGAACAGTGCAACGCAGCTTGTGCCCCCGCATTTTCAGCGATCCAGGTAAGTACATATTATGATCTTTCTTCCCCCTTCTGACCGCTCTCAGGCGTGTGGGGAGGACGACAATTGCCTGTGCAGGAACGAAACTGCTGTTGCCATCCGCGATTGCCAACAATGTACAAACTCATTGCATCCACCTTCCATTCCGTAAATGACGCTGAAATTACAGGCATGTATACCCAATTGATTAAGAAGAATGAGAAGATGCCCGATCAAAGGGCTGGGTCAACTCCCGTGCTCAGTGGTACGTTCATTTCACCCCCGTGCCTAAGTTAATACCGTTAACCTCATACCCAGCATATGCTGCCGCCTGCCTCGCCTCCGTAAACGTCACTATTCCCTCGGCGTCGGTTGGCCTCAAGGTCCCAGCTGACTGGGATGGGCCGAACGGAATGAGCATGGGATTGCCCGCCGCCGTGCTGACGGTCATCACCGCTGGGCTCATCGGTGTTGGCGGAATCGGGATCCTTTGCAGCATGTAGATGTACGAAACTGGGTCGCATTTGTCGTTGAGAAGAATCCAGTTTTTGAGAGAATGATACCCCCGTTTCAGCAGTTCCGTTACCGCTATCGACTTCACCCCAGACACTATTTATACGCTACAGCTGAGCCGTTTTGTGCGTGTGTGACCTTCCCCCGCACATGGACTCGCCAACCCGTTATCCCACGTTCCCACAACCGCCACCGACCCGGGCGCGGTGCCCGAAGAGCCTACCAAGACTCACCACCCCCGCTACCTTGACGAGGCGAAACTGTGGTGATGTTGGGGGTGAAACTCCCGCAATCGCTACTACCACCGTCCGAAACTCGGACGGCGATGCGGATAAAGCGTCGTCCAATCATGTCGTGAATTTCTCGACTTTTTTGTCGGCGGGATCAACCGTACTTCGTGTCACAACGACGGGTAACCACGCGTCGTCGCCCACGACCGCCGCCAACGCACTTCTAACAGAAATCGGTGATGTACGTATATTTCCTCTCTCCGCGATCGCCCGTCCGTCCTGTTCGACCAGGTTCTGATCCAGCCTGTACCACGCAGGGGCCGGCGTCACTACCGGTCTCCATCTGGGCGGTGAAGAGCGGGTGTGTTGTTGGTAATGAACGCGACGCATCCTCCTTGTTTTGCGTGTACCGCACCCACCAAGAGGTGAGTATTATCCCGCAATTTTACCCAATCCCCTTGGAGAGGAGGCAATCACTCCTCCCGATTTTACCGCGCGAAGAGTTGAGTGCACAGCCACAGCCCCTCCCACAGAACGCTTGTCGCGTCTTTTTCATTGATCCCACGCCGAGACTGTTTGATACTGCGATGGCTTACCCTTCCCTCTCCGTTATTTTCAGGCGTGCGAAGCTCTTTGTTCCCCAACCGCCACCCTCCACTCCAACTTTTCCCCCGCCCTTGACGCCGACCTCCAGCCGTTCGCCAAACTACAGCTCATCCACGTAGAGCGGCGCCCGGTGCGTATATATCCGCCCGCAGGCCGTTGTTCAAATGTTCCTAATGTCCGCCCATCGCAGCCGGATTTCTCCCTTTCACCTACACCCCCATTCTCTCTCGAGATGAACTCGCCCATCATCTCCTTACCCCCTCCCTCAAGGTTTTCGCCACTCCCCGACCTTGTCACTCCTATGCAACACGAATCTGGCACATTTGTACTATCGAGTAACCCGCCCAACCCGAAGGCCAACTTCAGGTTCGGAGATTGGATGTACGTACTACGTATTGCCCCGTGATATTGCTCCTCGTTGATTCCTGCCACGTTTAGCTGCCCTTCGGCCTCGTGCGCAGCCCACAATTTCGGGTGTGTTCCTCTCGCGACATCTTGTTTGTTGGTAGACTGACCCTGGCGTAGGCGGAATTCAAGTTGTATTGGGTGTGGGACAAGTCGTCGTGCGGTTGGATCGTTCGTTGTTCAACAACCAGGGCGCGTGCCCCCTCCCCAGAGGTTTTCCCCTCGTTTCTCAAACGTCGAATCTCCCCGCGACCAGGTCGACGCCTCTCTTGTTGGTCCGGCTGCCCGTCTCCCAATGCACCCTTCCCAAGCATCGAAGAACCCACTGCCAATCCAACTCACGCCATCTGGCACGCAGATCTGTGAAGGTGGAAAAGTCCAGAACATATCGAACAACCCACTCGCGCCCTGCTACATGTTCTGGTCTTTCAATGAGCCACTCCCTGAGCCGGGGCAAATACGCCCGACGCTTTCAGTTGCCTTACAACACCCGCCAATTCTCAACACCGGCAATCGTGGCCCAATCGAGCATCAGCCGGGAGATTGGATCTGCAAAAAGTGCAATTATCTGAATTGGAGGCGCAGAAAAGTCTGCCAGACGTGTTACCCTTGTATGGCTTCATCTCTTCATACGGCCATCTGGTGATTATTGACTTACGTGACCTCCCCCCTTTCACTACAGACGCTGAAGGAAACGGCGATTCAATCTCTACAACGGTCCAGGCAGAACGGATCGCACTACTAGCAAACACAATACGAGGGCGCGAGTTCCACTCCCTTCCTCCATCCCCGTCTTCTGCGGTTCACGAGCGACCGCTTCGCAGAACCTCTCTGCCGCTCCAAACGCTCGCCACCGCCCAGCAACCGAGCGGCGACATTTGCCGTTACGATGGTCAACACTCGCTAACGTTGTCTCGGTCACGATCCCACCAGGCTGATTGGTTCTTGAGACCCCGCCAACTGAGTCCCAGCACCAGGAGTTCTGGATCCGACAATCCGAGGACCCTGTACCAGACGTCACTCGGTAATGGATCATCGGTATCGTTCACGCCCGGGACCGCGGCTAACCCGCCAACTTATGCGAATACCTCACCCTCCGGACCTTTGCTCCCGTCGTTCCTTCAGGACATCGTTCAATCACCGTCTCTCTCCCCTGCCTCCTCCGCGGACTTTTCTCTCGAAGACTACAGTAACGACGAGGTCGAGCTTACAAAAGTCAACGAAGGGGGTACGAACGCACCACATCCTGGACCGAGGCTTCGTTCTCCCCTCGCCCTCAAGTCCACCACGAGTTTGACAAACATGTTCAACATCTGGAAACTGGGTGGGGATGAAACAAGGGGTTGGTAGCCGTCTTCATTTCCTTTTTTTCGGAGGGAGGTCGGACTTGCACTCGGTTGTATTCTTGTGGAACTCTCAAGTGTCGCTTCGCGTTCTATTTCGCGGTCGTTTTTTGGATATTTTGGGGACCGGCCATGCGCATGGTTCGCTGGCAATTCATCATATATATTCCTGTACACTTTTGTATACCGCACTCCTAATACTATTATCCACGTTACTTATCTACCCGGATGGGGGAAGATACTCCCGATGAATATTGGGGACGCGAATGGAAGCCATCAACTCCTGTGAGGAGGGTTGCACGGCAATTGGTTGCCTCCCCACTTTGCCTCCATATCTCCACTAGCTGTCGAAGGGAGATGATTCATTCAGCGGAGCCGCCTTGCTGCGGGTTACCTTTTTCAACGGTGGGCGCGACCCGTCAGGTACATTGCACCCATGGAAGACGTTAGTCGTCCACCCCCAAAGTTTTAGCTGTGCCTGACGGGTGGGCAATTCCTGTGGTTATTCGTCGTGATAAGTCCGCGGAGGAGTTGTCTCTTGTGGGAGCCCGCCAAGAGAAAAGGTCCGTCTGCTCGTCAACAACCCCTCTATGCGATAATTGGCAACGGTTGCGCTGGGAACATCGCTCCGGATCGCGTCCCACCACAAGTGACAAGGGGGTGAACGCATTCCGCAGCGTGGGTACGTTGCCAGTAGCACGCATTAGACATGCAGAAGTTCGAGCAAATATCCTAGAGACAAAGGATATTTCCTTTGGGTGCGTACAAGTTACAAGATGTTGATCGTCGTCGTCAGGGACCTGAAGATGAGTGGCAGAGGCGGCATCCCGCCAAGAGTTCGTAGGAAACCGTCGCTTGTAGGTCTCTTCGGTGGGCAAAAACGAGACGAATCATGGGTTCCCGTACATCCAAGTGCTTCCCCGGCCAGTCGTGCTCCTTGGGGGTTAGGAGGAGCAAGGTGACGTATACACCGCCATACATCGCCATGGGACCGTAGTCGTCCCAGTCAGATTGATTTCGACTCTCGCTCGATCTATATCTTGTCTCCATCCTCCACCCCCCGTTTCCCAAGTCACTGTAGCAATATCAGGATGCACCCTTTTGGTGGAAGTCCTCGGTGCCCAAGGTGTGTCCCTCGTCAACCACTCAAACGTGGTTCCGGTGGTCGATCGTCAGAGCGGATCGTTGATGGCTGTGGGTGGGATACAGATGCGAGAAGGCCGTCTACGCGGCAGAGCAGGTATGAAGCGTAAACCGAATCGAGATTCCCATGTTCAATTACTGAGCTCGGCGCTGAAGGCCATGGGCCCAGGGAGGAAGGTTCGTCGATTGTCTGGCCGAGCGTTGAGTGGGATCACTGACGGTCCCTCCAGTTGTATCACAAGGTATATATATGGATCGGCAAGAGTAGCAGATTGGCACTCATACATGAGTTCTGCCGTCTAGCAATGTTTGACGTGTATGATATGCAAGAAACGGCTAGATGCGCTCTCCTTGGTTGAGCACGACGAAGAGGTGTGTCATGCCTTAGCCAGTTTGCCGAAACTTACGCCCAAGGGGGGACGTTTGTAGCCCTACTGGTGAGCCCAGTTAGACCCCACCCCACCTGACCCCTCGA
>Ga0307509_10008701_pt1 | contig 12857 bp, 14 predicted proteins | sample 10_EM_MG_FD_202245 | JGI IMG/M metagenome (GOLD analysis project Ga0307509, IMG submission 202245) | Populus trichocarpa ectomycorrhiza microbial communities from riparian zone in the Pacific Northwest, United States - 10_EM | ecosystem: Host-associated > Plants > Roots > Unclassified | place...
CTGCACAGAGATAGAAGAGGCATTAAGGACTGAGGGTGGCTGGACCAAGCAAGCTCTCACAAAAATGAAGAAACTTGATAGTGTCCTTCGCGAGTCTTCGCGCATGAATGGGACTAACCTTGGTATTCAAACACCCCTTTTACAATCTGGTGAGATACAGCAGGGTTTTAACAGAGTTCCTTTAGTCACTATGATTCGTAAAGTCATAACCCCCCACACATTCGTGGATGGCACATACGCCCCGAAAGGGGTGTGGGTATGCTCATCCACAACCACTATCCACCACTCACCCGACCTGTACGAAAATCCAGAAACATTTGACGGCTTCAGATTCTATAGAATGCGCCAACTGGAAGGGAATGCACATCATTACCAGATGGCTAGCCCCGGTTTGGACTACTTGGTTTTTGGGATTGGAAAGAATTCCTGTCCCGGCAGGTTTTTCGCTACTAATGAGCTGAAGATTGCTGTGGCGTATATCTTATGCAACTACAGGTTAAGGCTCAATGGAGGGGTCGGTGGCAAGAAACCGCCGAGTGTTTGCTCGGGTATTGTCTGCCTGCCGAATCCGACTGTTGGCATAGAGTTGAAGGAGAGGGAAGGCAGGGTGAACTCAGTCTTGTTTCCTGGTCATGTAACTTCTCATAAGCGCTAGAATTCAGGGGTATAGGAGGTGATGGTTTAGTCTCTTTAGTCTTGGTATCATAGCTATTATTTTATTATGATTTAATTTATCTATCATTGCACGCACTTGTGAAGGCATTGAGCTATGAAGTATGATATAAGTACCCACGAATATGTTTTCGTAAAAGACAGGGATTATTCTGCTGGTTAACTATCCTGTAGCGTATGAAAACATATCCCCAGGTACAAGGGTAGGAACCTATTAGCCGGGGCAGACAGGGAGATATTTTTCTTGTTAACCTTGAATAACTGTTCCATAACTTCTTACCGGATCCTGTAACCCGTCCAAACCCACCCCATAGGGGCCAGGGGCAGGAGTCTCAAGTTTGCCCATGTTATTACCTATCGTATTTCCTCCATGATTATCACTTCATGTTTCCCTCATCCTATAGGCCTCCTTCTCACTCGCCCTCAATCGTGACAAAACTAAAGAAGTGACAGATTCGTAGTCATCTACGTTGTATATTTTACGTGTTTTTTTTGTATCGCTATATAAATTTTATCCAAGGAGGGGATAAGAGGGAAGGAAAATCACAAGGTTGTTATTAAAAAATTAAAAATAATAATTTCCAACCAATATCGGATGCTCACTGTTAGTAGTTTTTGCTCTCCCAAAAGTTGCAAAGCAACTCTGACGTATAATATAGGGACAGTAGAGATGTTGTAGGAATTGAAGAGCCCTGACCCTGGATAAGCAGGGGCCAATAAATTGACAGGGCTGAGCTCCCCCGCCCAAGCTGGCTCCCCCTGGAGGGATTTGGAAATCTCCATAATCATAGTTACTGATCTCCACTGCTCGGATATGGAGGTTTTGCTTGCATTATAGGTTCCCGCTGAAAGTACAGTCACTCGGCAAAAGTCATCGTGAAATAGTTCTCTTTTGCCCGTGGAATAAATGCCCCTGCCCCTACACAGTTCCCCAATTGCACAATTCCCCGGGGCCCTAAGCCCACCAAAATCTCGACAAGGGGGAGGGGGTCCCCGTTTCCCGACTATCATACTTTCGCTAGATGAATGCGTATATATCAACAGTCCGGTAGGGAAGCCCATGCGAAGACCTCGTTGAAAGGCGGATGGAGAAATAGGCGAGCAGTAATTTATAGGGCGAACAGACCTCACTATACAGCACGATACCGATAAAATGGCAATATCAATCTATCATTTACATGAGGAAGCAAAAGAAGAAATTCAATGACCTAAGAGGTACGGTTGAACAAATGAGAAAAAGGTGATCATACAGGAAAGGGGAGTATCGATAATCGGAAGTCGAGACTGTTGAGAATTTGGGGCTCACCGTGATCGGAAATCATCATCGATCACCTTTGGTCACTGGCGACAACCATTGGCCGACAATTCTACACGAACTGTTACACCCATGTTGCACTATCACTGGTATCGGGCGACTGTGAATTCCTCCGTCACACTATCAACTAGTTCCTAACGATATGAACTCTTACGTCGCATTATCATCGAAAGACCGAACAGCTAACTTAGCATGTTGCACTACCGAATACCCCTTTGACGAATAGAGTAGACAAGCAAGTCCTTATTTATTGATCTGAAGGAGGAATGCGGGAAGGAACCAAGGAAGGAGAAATAGGGCAAGAGGTTGGTAGATAAAAGAAAGAGTGTCCTCCACTGTTGTCTTGATAGTTGCCATCCCATTTTATCTCCACCTGTCTTCCTTTTCTTATTCTCCACTGACTGTTGTCAATTATCCTTTCGTTCTTTCCTTTCTTTGATAGACCCTTTGTCGCTCTCTTTTGTACCAGCTATAGACAATCGATTGCTGTCTCTCCGCATCAGAACTCTGAATCTGTTGTGCCTGAACTTTGTTGTTAAAAGAGACAAGGGTCAACGAAACGCAATAAAAAGTTGTAAGTGAGGTAGGAAAAATACCTTGGCACCTCTTGATTCCACCTAAAACGAACTCGAAATTCCACATCCAATAGCAGCATTAGATATCTGGGAGGTCTCCGATAATTATACATATGACCTACATTGCGGGGATGAGTTGCAGGCATACAGAATTCGCAAGCTCAGATATAAGTTAATGATCGAGGCAGACGGGGAAGAAGGACGCGTGAAGGAAAATATATGAAGGGCACGCCGTAGCCCCCCGTAACCCGAGGAAGAGGAGAGGGAGACAAAGAGTCTGGGGGGAGGCGCAGATAGTCGCGGTTAAAGAGGGGGGGATGAAGAAGCCCGGAGCTAGTCGACCGGAAACAAGGCTGGGATTGGAGGTTCCCACGCTTGCAGTAAATTTGCCACTCCTTCATGGCCCGTGGTGGACGCATGGTAGAGCGGGATGTGACCTTTTTGTCTGGCTTGCCGGGGTTGACGTCTCGCCGGTCCAAAAGTTGTTTCACAACTTGCTGGTGCCTTTTCATTGCAGCCCACAAAAGCGGTGTCCTGCCCCAGTTGTCTGGCTTGTCGGGGTTGACGTCTTGCTGGTCTAAAATTTGCTTCACTACTGCTCGTGCCCTTTCATAGCAGCCCACGAAAGTGGTGTGTTGCCACAGTAGTCTGGCTTGTCGGGGTTGACAGCTTCCTGTCTCACCGCTCCCCCCTGCCCGCCCCTCACGGCCCATGCCAGTGGAGTTATGCCGGTAGAATCGCCCTGGCTGGCATCATAGCCGCCCGTTTCTAGCAGACAGGTCATAGCATCAACAATTCCGAAAAAAGATAAACAGGGTAGTCCACCAAACAGCGGAGGAACGTTGACTTCCAGTAAATCGCTCGGATGTAGTATTTGCTCAAAAAGTGAGTTGGCGGCTAAAGTTAGATGGTTCTCGTACTGGTCCAAGAGCTCCATTGCAAGTGATATCACCCGATCTAAAAGTTCTCTCTTTACATAGATGCCCCAATATTATCGCTATTGAAATATATAAACCTACGGAGGTACAGCTCCCAAGTTTTGTATGTTCCACAGGAGGTAGGGGCAGCCAACCTCGCTTGTGGAACATACAATACTTAGGCGCTGTACCTCCGTAATCTCCACAGCAAGCGCATAGCACAGTTCGTCTACCCGTAATGGCCTTTCCGAATGGCATATCCACATTAGTGTGGTCATAGCAAGTTTTGCTTTCTCCCCTTCTTGAGCTCTTATCCGTCTTAGTGTTGTCTCGTATACATCTCCCAACCCTAACCCATCTCCCATCGCATTCAGCCTGTTTCGTCTCCGATGGATTGTCGTTTCGCTCAGGATTGTTTCGATCCTGAGTGAAGCCATTAGGAATCTGTATTTGCATCTATCAGTATACGACCCGCGACAGTTTTCCTGGATCCCACGCTGGTACGTACGTTTCAGAGGTCTCTGGAATGCTCTTCATAATATCATTCTCTAAGCAACTATCCATCGCCTCGGGAGTTGTGTCCTTCCCCAATCTCGCGCGCAGATATGTGACTATATCGTCTTCTCTGGACGCTATTGGTACACTTGTTGTTTTCCCACCTGGCTCCCTCTCAGCCGCCCCTCGGGTATGTGATCTTCCGGTCATGAAGATTCGTGTATTTGGTGACTCCCGAAGAATTTGTCCCAATGCACCAAGAATCTCTAGTCGATGCCTGGGAATACACTCGTCGAGAGCATCAACACAGATGAATGTGCGTTGTAAAGATGTGACAGCTACCCACATCTCCACAATATCAGGGAGTTGTAGCCTCCTACCGCCAATCGCCTTCTTCTGGCCCCGAAATTTCTGCACAATTTTCACCGGAATTGCTCCTAACCTACTTAGAAGCTGTTTGAGTAGAGAGCCCAGCATATTTGTCGGAAACTGGGCCTCCCGGGAAGCGAAGTCATAGTAAGAACAGGCGACTGCTATATCTTGTTCTATAACCTGGTCGCATAAATGATCTACAACCACAGAACTACCACCGTGATCTGTCAGCAATCATGTCCTCGTTCCTCGCTGATGGCGTTCGTACCAGATGTAACTCTTTCCGGCCCCTGGCTCCTCATAGCAGAACAGTGCCGCATGATTAGATCCACCATTCTCACTACCATTATACTGGCCCTTGAACCCCTCCGTTTCCAGTAACCAGTTCCCTACGCTATCCACCCTCTGCTCGCAAATATCCTGATGTCGCACCCGGGGCTCTAAGGGTGGCAACCAGGCCAGGATTTTGGGTTCATCATCGGTAGTGGTAAAGGTAATGTTATTCGACACATTGAAAGAACTGATATTATATGTAAAGGCTCGAGACATCGTTCGCTTTTTGCTGGTTGGAATTGTGTAGAGAATTTTGTGATGAAGGCCTTTAGACCTGTTGACAAAGTTTCAGTAAGTTTCGGAAGAGCGGGGTCATTGCCTCGCCCAGCAAACAACCATCTCATTGCATGGATCAGGAACTTGTGAAACCAAAACTCCTACACTCGTCTTTTTACTTGGGTGCTGCTGTGGACAAAACTCCCGAATAACCACTCTACTTCGCCTCTCGGCCGCCTCATTACTCTACCGTAGCATGATGAGAAAGGGTGAATATTCCAAACACTTGCTCAGTGCTTGTATAATGTAACTTCGATTATCATACCGGAGCAATCGCTCAGTTCCAAAATTATACAAGCATCACGAATTGTCTCCCCTCTGAACCTTAACAGACCAGTCCCAGAATTATCTGTAATCAAATCCATGAAGCAAAGCCTTAACGGAGGCTGATATCACGGGAGGGATAAAGTCTTTATCCGCTATTCGGTGGCGTGCCGTGCTCAAGAGACCTATCTGGAAAGTGTTTATTTTTTGTCGGAAACTAATGTCTTGTTTACCTAACTGTCTTGTCCTAAAACTCTTCTGATCAAACTTGACGGTGGCCCCTCGACCAGCACTATTTTCCCCAAATGTATTTACCCAATTTTCCACAGTCCTAAATTCTTCTTTCTAGACTGTCAAAACGTGACGTTGCTTCGGGGGCGAGTTTGCGAATTCCGCAGGACCCTGGAAGGCACGCTACGGCAGGTAAACACCATACGCTTGCCTGCACACTTCCGCACATCTCTAACCGTTAACCTCCCCTTAACGGTCGGTACCGTCTTGAGCTGCTAGACGGCCGTCTACAGGTAAACGGGCCCCAACTACTCGAGTAGTAAACTAAGACATATTCCACACATCCGCCCGGTGCCCTAACAGACTAACTGATCAAGCGGAGTCAACATGATACCAAGGAAGAATAGTAGTCGCACCGCTTTCCCGCCCGATGGAAAAGCGAGGGGGGACCAGATGCAAAATTCATTACAGTTTGTGTCTCCTTGGCGAGCCTCTTTTATCGTTCCCCCTCGCGGTCGAAATCTAACAAGTAGATATCATACAAGAATTGACAAAATTATGGGGGGGGATATGGTGGTTGACTGATGCCCTTGGCGGGAGGGTTTGTACCTCAGCGGCAACTATTTATCCCAGACGGGCCAGGCTGTAGAGCACTATTTTTGGAAAGTCTATAAGCGCGCGTGTGGATTCTACGGCGTTTGAGAGGTCTTGAAGCGGATGAGAATAGGATACCATTGTTGAGCTTTGATTTTACACAATGGTTTTTTGTCCCCAGTATAATCATAGACCCTCACTCGTGATCTTCCCACAATAGACAAAGGACGCTACTCGCACTGTACAACATACAGCCAGTCACACAAAGGAATAGTATTGCATTCCTCAAGTAGGGGGAATGCTAGATACGCTTAATGTAGCTCAATAGCTCACAAACAAGCAGGTTATTAGACTTGACCGGAGCCATGGTGTATAACGCGGTTTCTGCTGAGCAGGGTAACTTCTAGCCTCCATGGTTCCTGAGATTCCACCGCACACACTTGGTATTGTGATATTAACTTGGCCTCTAGTGAGCTAAGTGACCAGGCCACCCATAGCGCACGAATTCGGCTCTACCGAACATGTGGTATGTACAATACAAGTACACCTCTCGCTCCATTTTGCGTTGTCCTTTACCTTTCCTCATGTTCACCATCTGTTGGCCGTCAATAACTCTTTGATATCCTCGCCAGTACTTCCCTCCTTCTACCCCAAGGATTTCTGGAGACCCCACAATTGTTGTCTTGAAGCTCCAACCTATGCACCTACAGCATTTTAAAACAGCGCAACATTAACCTCCGTACCCCTATTCAATCCCCGCCAAGTCCCTCTTGTTTCCACTTCCCTACTCCACTACCTCCCCGCGGCTCACCCCACCCCATAAGACACCACCAGCACATTCGTGGGTGAGCGGAGTCTCTGCTTCGAGCCAAACAATCCCCTCTTCTATCCTCTGCCGGCGATCGACCGCCCCGGTACTATACCCTCCGTAACCTATCCACTTCCCCCTTCCTCCTCCCAATCCTACCCCTAGCCGTACTCGAAGACAGGCCGGAAAAGGGCTGGCCCGCGCAAGCTGCCAGCGACCAGTGATGTGCAACCCTAACTTCGTGTGGAATATCATTCCGAGAGAAGACAAGCCGCCGGTTACGGACACAAGGGACCCTGAGGTGCATTGGTAACATGCTTCCTCCCGCACCCGGAAAGGCAAAAACAGCCCTGCATGGAACCACCCGATGCAGGCCTTCGCCCTCGGAATAAGGTTTGCGTGCACTCATGATAGGGCCCTTGGCTAGCCAATAACTATAGAGGTTAGAAGATCCTGCGTCAGCCACTTGCACTACACCACTGAGGCCAATAGCGGCGAGGGGGCAGAGAAACTAAGGAAGGTGCCAATACGGGAGTACATTGTTGAAAGGATCTCGCTCAAGAGGGGTGGGGAGGACTGGATAGATAGCGGCAGTTAGAGTTTCGGGCTCAGGGGATTTATGCGTGACTGGGAGACTCCCCGGGCAGGTGGGTGGCCTAGAGTGTTGCTGGAGCAGCTGTAGTGAAGTGGATTGGATGGCCGAAAAATGAGCAGGGTGTTATGAGCGGTGACGCCAAGGCATATATCGCAGAGATTAGGTGGGGCTCGAGAGTGGATGCCGCGAAGTTTTCTGGTGAGGGGAATTGGGAGGGAGAACCCTTTGATTGGGGGATAGGCGAAGGTACTAGTAGAGTGGGTGGGAGTAGTGTACTAGTCTTGTTAATTTACTTGTGGGGGGCTGGAGGAGGTATCTAGTAGGGGTGGTAGCACAATATTTAAGCTCTCATCCTCATATCATGAGACGGACCTATGTTAGAACACAATTGTCCCCCCGAAAGATGTTTATGTAAGTTTCTTGATTTTGAGTTTAGAAGAACTTTTGTTTCTTGGAATTCCTTTCTCGCTATGTACAAATCTTGAAGATGGGCTGGAAACTTGGCACTCGAGGATCGCTCTTTCGACCCCATAATTTTGACACACCTATTGGGGCGGTCGGCTTTTGCCAGTCTTTTTTTACGCATTGTGAAAGCCTCACGAGTGAGGATCTATGATTGTACTATTAAAAAATATGATTGTGCCACACAAATCGGAGTTCATCACCCTCAAATTTCCAAGGATAGCAGCATCTAGCCACTATGAATCGGACACGAATTGACATCGGTGCATTAGTCCGAGAGAGAAGAGTATGAGGAGTATCACTGCTTGCACATCATCCAAGTTATGCTCAATATGGTCTTGTCCCAGCGATCGCAAGGAGTTACCATACCCTGTTCTCCATAGTTGAATATGATAGTAGGTCTGCGGAACCTATGAATCCTCTAGCCACCGAGGGGTGCTATTATACATAAGCTATGTCTTTTACCACACCCTATTCGAGTCTGCGACTGATTAAACTAGGACAAGCTGCCTTGATTTCAATCTATCTACCTTCCTAGCGCAAATCAAGTAATTGCTCCTTATAGTACCTCACGGTATCAGTAAAAAATTGAAAAACTATTTCCGCTGATCCGATACAAACCCCGGCGAAGCCAAAAGTCATGTATTGCGATCTTTGTATATACGCCCGAGCACAATTGACCCACAAAAAACTACCTCCGATTAAGCTCCGACGGGGACTATGAGATAATGCTAGGGATAACGTCGTCTCGAAATTAAGATGTCTGAAGTGGACTATCATGTTCGTAGTGGGTCCTGGAACGCCTATGCCAAGCACTCGGGTGTTAGAGAGGGAAGTCTATGTGCAATTTATCTATCTGACCATTTATCTATCTACCGCTAGTAAGGGAAAGTAACAAGGAAATGAATGCATAAGGAAAAATTAGAAAAATGTGACATTTTGTAACAAGGAGTGTATTGGACGGAGGAGTTGCGGCTAAGATGGGTGATGCAAGTTAATCGATAAACTAGCTGCCAGGTGCTATACGCCAAACATGAGGAATAAAAACTTGTGGGCCTTAATTCGTAAATATTAGTAAAGATTCGTACGTTTTGGGGGGGGTATGTCTGCATACATGTGGGATTTTCACCGATGAGAGTGATAGAGAACTTTCTAAATCATGTTGTATGGCTGGTGCGAAGGACGTGGAGAAGGTGGAGGTGGCTGTGACTGTGGTGGCGCGTTCAGGGCTCCCCGAGGGCGAGGGAGGCGGGCGCTAGAAAAGGAGGAATCTCACGCTATCCGAGCGTAACCAATTGGCAGCCCTAGGACTCTACTTCGACTTAGGTCTTCACGGCACATGGGGCCGCTGCGCATCTACGCCTCCTACAGGCGCCCGAGCTTGTAGTAACTTCACTACTCCTGCGTGCCCCCTCTCGGCAGCATAAGAGAGTGGTGTACCGCCGTATTTGTCTGACCTGTTAGGGTCGACACCTCCATGTTCTAGCAGAAACTTCACCACTCCTTCATGTCCCTTGGCAGCGGCCCATTCAAGTGGTGTTCGATCACACATATCTGGGCGATTGGGGTCGACATCTTCCCGTTTCAGAAATAACTTGACGAGCTCTTCATGTCCGCTGAGAGCAGCAAACCCGAGTGGTGTTATTCCATCCTGATCCAGGCGATTGGGGTCGAGATCTTCCCGTCCCAGCAGTAGCTTGACGACTCCTTCATGCCCCATGACAGCAGCACACGCGAGTGGCGTTTGATTATGCTTTCCTGGGCGATTGGGGTCGACACCCTCCCGTCGCAGCAGTAGCTTGACCACTCCTTCATATCCGCTGCCAGCAGCCCACATGAGTGGCGTTCGAGCATCCTCATCTGGGCGATTAGGGTCGACATCTTTCCGTCCTAGTAGTAGCTTAACCACTCCTTCATGTCCGTGGGTAGCAGCACACACAAGTGGTGTTCGATCATTCTCATCAGGGCGATTAGGGTCGACATCTCCCCGTCCCAGCAGGAGTTTGATCACTCCTTCATGTTCGTTGGTAGCAGCACACAAGAGAGGCGTTCGACCATACTTATCCGGGCGGTTGAGGTCGACATCCTCCCGTCCCAGGAGTAGCTTAACCACTCCTTCATGTCCATTGACAGCAGCACACCTCAGTGGTGTTTGATCATCCCCATCGGGGCGATTGGGGTCGGCACTTTCTTGTTCTAACAGTAACTTCACTACTCCTTCATGTCCGTTATTAGCAGCACATAGGAGTGGTGTTCGATCATTCTCATCAGGGCGATTAGAGTCGACATCTCCCCGCCCCAGCAGGAGTTTGATCACCCCCTCACGTCCGCCGGCAGCAGCACAAAAGAGAGGCGTTCGACCATACTTATCCGGGCGGTTGGGGTCGACATCTTCCCGTCCCAGGAGTAGATTAACCACTCCTTCATGTCCGTTATTAGCAGCACACTTGAGTGGTGTTTGATGATCATCCCCATCGGGGCGATTAGGGTCGACATCTTCCCGTCCCAGCAGGAGCTTGACCACTCCTTCATGTCCGCCGATAGCAGCACACAAGAGAGGCGTTTGATCATACTTATCCGTGCAGTTGGGGTCGACATCTTCCCGTCCCAGGAGTAGCTTAACCACTTCTTCATGTCCGTTGGCAGCAGCACCCCTAAGTGGTGTTTGGTGATCCCCATTGGGGAGATTGGGGTCGACATCTTCCCGTCCCAGCAGGAGCTCAACCACTCCTTCATGTCCGCCGATAGCGGCACAAAAGAGAGGCGTCTGATCATACTTATCCGGGCAGTTGGGGTCGGTATCTTCCCGTCCCAGCAGTAGTTTTGCTACTCCTGTGTGCCCGTTCCAAGCCGCCCACGCAAGTGGTGTACTACCCGTGCAATCTTGTCGGTCGATCTCGCAACCTTCAGCATCTATAATTGCACTCACAAGTTCAACGATCCCGAAGAACGATGCGCCATGCAGTCCAGAGAAGAGCGAATCGGTACCGATATCTCCGGCGTCACCAAGATTCACGACCTGCCTTAAAAGTGATACCCCAGCCATGTGGACTCCAAACTGGCCCAAGAGCTCCAGTGCCAGGGTCCTCCCATGATCTGAGAGCTCCCTCTTTGCATGTGTTCCCCAGTATCTCGAGGAATATTTGAGGAATGCCATGATTTGGTGGTTTGTGAGAGAATGAGATTCGAAATTCTTGACTTGTTGTGAGTTTAGATAGGTCAAGCATGTTTCTGCAAGTATCGAGTGAGGCTTGTTGAAGAAACCTGGCTGACTGCAGAGATATTCTTGAACAGTATGGTGGATTAACCGCACACTCGAAGCTTCCCCATCGACCGTGATTAAGCCTTGGCAGCAGTGCAACAAAGTGCCTATCAAAGGAATATTTTCGGGATCGAAATCTGTTTCCCCTATCTCCACTGCCAGAGCATGACATAGCTCATCTACCTGCAGCGGCCGTTCCGAATGACAGACCCATGTGAGAGTAGCCATCGCAAGCTTCGCCCCCTCATCTCCCTGAGCCTTTATCCTCTCCAGTGTCACACCATATGCATCCCCTAGCCCTGCACCATGTTTTATTGACTCGAGTGCTTTCTTCCGCCGAGCAATGGTGTTCCCCCGCAGGATTGCCTTGATATGGAGAGAAGCGAGTAGGAATCTAAATTCAAATATGTCAGTCATTATCTCAGGGTAGCCTGTCCCTTCCACCCGTTTCTACATACGTTTCCGAGTTCATTCCGGGAATACTCTTCATAATCTCAGCCTCCAATGTGCTGTTCATTATTTTCGGGGTAGTATCATTCCGGAGTTTATCGCGCAGATATCTAACCACACCATCTTCCGTAGTCTGTATCGATATAAAAGTTGTTGCCCCACCAAATCTCTCCTCCACCTCACTCCGCACCTGTGGTCTTCCTGTCATAAATAAGCGAGTATTTGGCGACCCCTGCAGAATCTGCCGCAGTGATTCAAGAACCACCATTCGATGCTCCGGCACACACTCGTCAAGTGCATCAACACATATAAACGTGCGCCTTGTTGCCGTGATGGTCTGGAACATCTTCAAAATCCCAGAGACTTGTAGCCCTCTACCCCCAATACTCTTTCTCTGCTTTCTGAAATCCTGGACTACAGATTCGGGAATTCCTTCCGGTCTGCTAACACGCTGTCTCAGTAGGGAGCCGAGCATATTCACTGGTGACTGCTCATTCCGGGAAGCAAAGTCAAAGTAAAAACACATAACAGTAGTGTCTCCCTCCTCAGCCTCATCGCACAACTTGTCTATGACTAGCGAACTATTATCGCAACTTATCAGCAATGCCATTCTTTGATCTCAGTCGACGGTACACTCTCTTACACGATATAGCTCTTTCCCACTCCTGGATTCCCGTCGCAGAATAAGGCCGCATGATTAGACTCATCCTCATTATTCGCATTATGCCATCGTCTAAATTCCCTAGTTTCCAGTAGCCAGGCTCCTATACCATCTACCCGCTCAGCTCCCATGTCCCGATGCCGTACCCATGGCTCTAATGGAGACAGCCACGCTAGTATTTTAGGCTCGTCATCGGGGGCAGTGTAGTTAAAGCTGTTTGCGATGTTGATAGAGTTGCAGTTATTGCTGAAATGTTGAGACATTTTTCGATTTTCGTCGCTTCGGATGTAGAGAGAAAGGTGTCGATTGACTTGGGGTCTGTCAATGTAACCGCCTGGAACAGGGGGAAAGTGGGGCTAATGGTTGCAGCCTTGAGCCGAGGCTTTTTTTTTTGGATCTGAAGTTCGTTACACAAATGTTCGAGGACGTACCTATTCGGGAGGTTTTGCTACCGTATTTTTTCGTGTTATCCGGTTTTTCGCCAAGACCGGGCGTTGCTTTGTGTGGGCGGTGCCTGGAGTCTGAAATAGGTCCCCTAAATGCTCCCATTCCCATAGTAACTAAGGGTGGGTTTT
>Ga0307509_10008702_pt1 | contig 12857 bp, 8 predicted proteins | sample 10_EM_MG_FD_202245 | JGI IMG/M metagenome (GOLD analysis project Ga0307509, IMG submission 202245) | Populus trichocarpa ectomycorrhiza microbial communities from riparian zone in the Pacific Northwest, United States - 10_EM | ecosystem: Host-associated > Plants > Roots > Unclassified | place...
AATGGTTGAGAATTTTATTTGAGGTTTTTTTTGTTTTTACCTTCTACGGGGTCATCTTGGTCTCATAACCCGAGTCACTTGTTTTAAAGATTAGCCTAATATTAACTTCGGTCTTTTTTTTATTTCATCATTTGACTTTAGACTATTGGGCCTTGAGCTTTCTAATTTTATTTCCTTTTCTTCTCTTAAGGTTATCTCAGTTCACAGATTAGTCAAGTTAATCCAAGTTGTTTTGGATTTTTTTCAATGTTTTTAATTTTTTTTTCAATTTCATCATTTAACGTTAAACTATTGGGTCTTGAGATTTCTGATTTTTTATGTTTTCCCTTTCTATTGGATTATTCTGGGTCGCAGGTTAATCAGATTAACCCATGGTGACTCGAGTTTTTTTTTTAATGTTTTCTTATTATTTAACTTTTATCATTTTTTCAAGGTCATTTTTTATCCTAATCTCATGTCACGGATGGTGGGTTAGTAGTGTGAACCCGGGTTGACTCGGGTTTTTTTCTTGCATGTTTTTTTTTTTAATTTCATCATTTGAGATTAGGTTTTTGGACTTTAAACTTTGTGGTTTATTCTGTTTTTCATTCTATAGGGTATCCTGATCTTATATCTCACGTGTTAGTAAAGTTAACCCGGTTTATTATTGTTTGAGTTTTTTTTTTTTTGTTAGATAAAATTTGACCTGACGTGCATTGTAGCATGACCAAAAAAAAATCTATTTAATACTATATATGATCCTAAACACAATTTATTGGTAAATTTTAGTGGTGTAACAAGTGGAGGGAAGGTTCTGAGTTGGTTACAAATTGGAAGCACAGGCAGCAAGAAACAAGAGTACGAGAGATTGACACTGAACTTTGTATGAAAGGATGGATCCCATAAATTTAAGTTTTGTACTTGGAGGTAGTTAAGGTTGCTCATGAGTCATGACACCAAATAAGAAGAGGGTAGAAACCAAAATAATAATAATAATAATAATAATAATAATAATAATAAATTTCATTAATGGATTTTGATATGGAAGTCTGTCTATATTTTATGAAAAAACAGATGAAGAAGCTAAGAGTTTCTTTGCATGGTCTGCAGATTAGGAATTTATTGCTTGATATTGAAAATAAAGAAAACGAAAACAGAGGTAATCCCTGTTCATCTATTTGCAAATTAGGAGATGAATTTCTCATAGTTGAGCTACAGCCAGCAGTTGTTCATATCAGCATTTTATCAATACGCGCACAGGTCGACCAAATTGAGGGTTTCTTTTTTGTTTAATCTAAAAAATCATGTTCATGCGTAGCATATTTCAGAATTAATCCATCATTTGGTTGCCAAGAAAAATCAGAGGGAGATAAATCTGACAAACACGTACGACAAAATTATACCATATACAGAACCAATATATGTTGGTTCTTTATTTAGTTTCATAGCCTTTTCTCCTAACTTACGTCATGTTTCTATTGCAATTATATGGAAGTGAGTATGGTTACTTATGCTATATAGCTTGGGATCAGTGGTTTTGATCATATCAGGAGGTATGAGAAGATTCCTGGGGAAATATTGGCAAGATAAAGGTTTTCAAACAGCTCAAACGCTGACATCAAAATCTTAAGAAATTCATTATTGAAACATTACTACTAAATTTATACTAGTTGAGACAGAGAGGCAGAGAGTATACCTTTCATGTTCTCGTGATGAGGAATCCCTGATTTTGCTCTCGAGCTGCTTTTAGGCAATATTGCAAGAAGCAGAAATGTGGCATGTATAAATGACAGTGATCAAGTAGTACAAAAGCTGTGGTATTCGGTATTTTAAAAAGTTAGTATATCAGTACATGCAAAACATATATATATATCATGCATTTGCCGCTATATATGTCCGGTAGAAAAGAAATGCGTGCGAGTATGTATGTATCTGCAACTGGAATTGTGGACACAAAATGTTAGTGGGTTCATGAAAATGTGAAGAGTAAATTATTCTTCACTCCTCGGATTCTCACCTCGATTTTAACAAAATCATTTCTACTATAATATTTCTTCGATAAGTTTGTTACATACAACTTTGACAATTTACATCCATCTAGTCTACCAATTGATAACAGCATAAAATCCCACCAAAGAGAAGATGATTTTCACACTTGCCAGATAAAATACACTGTTTTACAGTTTTTCAAACCTTCAATTGACAAACGTGAATGGATGCAGAGGCCCTCCACCCTCTCTGAAGTGAGTCCACATTTCCCATTTCAAAAAGCATCACTTCCATCTCCTAGTATTGAGAGAGAGAACGGCGCAATAGCAACATTGAACGTGGGTGAGCCAGCTTTGTCAATGTGTTTCATCTCAAAGTCACCTTCCTGCAATTGTATGAAAAAAATAGATTTTTTGAGTGTGCCTATGAATGGGAAATATTCATAATTTTCAAAATCGTTTGCACAAGGCGTTTCCCATTAATACACTGCTGGAATTTGTTGGATGGTGAAATGTAAACCAGACTACGTATCCCTAAGTACGGGCATGATTAAGACAGGATTCAATACATGATAAAAACAAGCTTTGAGGCCATAGGAACACTGGCCACATATCATGCTCTCACTTCAATATTCACGGGACCTATTGATGTTGACATATAAGCACAAACCTTGTCCTCATCTGCTCCAAATTAAGGGAAGAAAAGGCAAAAGCCAACAATCACTCTTCAGGAAGAGAAAGAACATCGCCACGACTTACCATTCTACCATTGGGAGTGCAAAGTGGGCATGCAGATGAGTATTCAAATCCTGTCCTAGGAAGTATAACCGGCTGTTCACCTATAACTCCAACTCCCCTGCAGCATGACAAATGATTTGAAATTCATTAGAAGTCAATGAAACGCAAACTGCAGCCCATGCTGATGGAACCAGAAAAGAAAAAGAAAAGCCAAGTCATATAAACTGAAGCATTTTATAAGACTCCTGACCAGAATAAGATAATTTATCTCACCAAAAATTTTCAGTTTTTCCATTGGCATCTGTGATAATCCAGTGTCTTCTGAGAAGTTGAACAGGGCGATCTGAGTTATTAGTGATTCTTATTCTATATGCAAAGAAGTACTGCCCCTTTGAAGGCTGACTTCGGCCCTCAATGTACACGCTCCTAACTTGAACCCTTATCCCCTGAAATACATGAGATTTGGTTATGATTACTCAAATCAATTTAAACCATTTCTAATATGCATTTTATTTGGCTTCCTCCTTTTAAAGCAACTTCATGTTATCTATGCAGAGTAAAGCAATAGGATGATTACCTAAAAACTCAAACCTAGACCAGATTGTGGGTATTTACTTTGACACATGGAAAAGAGCATGCATACTAGAGTAACTTCGGATTACTTATTGCCAACTCACACATATTTCAACAGCCCCATCCATACTCAACCCATTTATTCTCCCAATTTCAATCATATTTGTGTTATCATCGAAATGATCATGCATAGTAATGCACCTTTGTGTTATCTATTGCCAACTCACACATATTGCAGCAGCCCCGTCCATAATCACCCCCTTTATTCTCCAATTTTGAACATGTTTCCCATATGGAAAAGATCATATACAAGGAGATCAAAACTGGTTATTCAAGGACATCATATGGGTCTCTAATTTAATTATGCTGAAAATAAGTTTTGCAAAGGCCAGATATAAATACACAGGTCAAATTGTAGTATAACAGAGTCAAGGAAGAATGGATAGGATAAAAACATGGATTTATAAGTTTAAATCAGTTGATATGCCTGATGGTAACAGGAGTTACATGAACAAGATGATATCAGTTTATATGAAAACAAAAGATTTATAAGACAGTAAGAACTGCCACGCTGACCAGATAGTTAGCATACCAAGGTAGTTGCATCACTTGAACATTTCAAGAGAGAAAGTGGTGCAATTTCCTTTAGCTCATCGCGATACCTAGTTGCATCCTGCCAAAAATTTACCAAATGGATAAAATTTTATCAGAAACATCCACGGTGAACAGAATGGTATAGAAATAATATGAAATCATGTTTTATGGCATGACTTAGGCAAAATAGTCATTATATAAAAAAAACTGACACCATAACTGTAAAGTGCAACCTCATTCAAGTCCATTGAGTTATATAGGCCTCATTCCAAGACAGTAAGATGTAGGAAGACTGTTACTTGTACTATAATAATTTATAGAATGATGTATATCATTGAAAACTACATTCGATATCTAGGCTTCCAGAAAGTTATACAACGTCCATGCCCTTTACTAAAATATCAAATTCACTATTGGAGTTTTATGCTCATATTTGTGCTGATAGATGATTTAAGAAATAAACAAATGCAGTCACCAGATAAAGGCAAATGCCAGAGCGAAAAGATTGGATATCTTAAGTTAAACTCACAAAATTCTACGAAACTAAACTGCCAAAGCTTGCAGAAAGGTGGTTGGTGCAAGAACTTCTACACAAGACATGATAGATAAAAGCTTAGTTCAATACAAGTTGTCCATACACAAAAGGCCAACTATTTTTAGGACCTTAGATTTATAACTTTTGTTTGACCCATGTTTAAGAACACTCATAGTTTTAGGACTCTATTCTCTCTTCTGAACTCTTCATGATTGGGCAACAAAACCAAAAACCTATAAATCCTAGCGAATAAAACAGAGTAGTTTATTCCAATCCAATCATTGATACTGATAAATGATTATTTTCGACAACAGCATCTGAAGTTAACCCTTTTTTTCCATCGCGACATGAGACACCTGACAGTAAAATAGGCAACAACTGACAAGCTGAAACATTAGAAAAAGATGCAGAATTGAAGAATCATGGAGGCTCAAAAAAAGAAAAAAGAAAAAACAAGATGACCATTTTGACCAAACCCAAATACAAATATTGAATGTTTCCATCTAAAATGAATAGAAATTTCTCCAACTGCTTAGCAGCACGGATAAAACCACTACATATAATAAAATTTCACATTCAAATTGGAAAATGAGACACCACAAACAGCTACCTCAAACCGCTCATCAGCAACTGCCTCCTTAAGCAACCTACGAAGCCGCAAAACTGGTTCCACTTCCTCAAATGATCTCAATGAATCACGAAGTCTTGCAGCTTCTTCATAGTCCTAATATCAGAACAAACAAACTCATATATTTACAAAGATATTACTATCCCAAAACCCATTTTATTGCCAAAAATAAAAATAAATAAATAAAAATCATGCTTCCTGACCATTGATGCCACATTCATTTTGCTTATACTCAACACAACCCAAACCAAAATGAAAGAAAAAGCTTACATATTTCCCAAAGAAGAAATTTGAACCCACAATATATATTCCCTACATTTTCCTAGAAACCAAACAGTGAGTAAGCAGGTAATTTACCCAATTAAAAAAAAGTAATGCCAAATCAGAATACTTTTTTTAAAAAAAAGAAAGAAATTGACTTTAATTAAATTCAAATTGTTCCAAAGAAATAAACACAATTAATAATAATAATAAAAAAAAATGTTACCTCAGATTGTGCAGCAACCTCCATTTGTTGTTTGAGCATAGCATAAGTTTGACTGCGAGACAAAAAGGAACTCGGACTAGGGTCCGAACTCGAACTCGAACTTGAACTTGAACTTGTTCCTTCACCCCCTCCATCTCTCTCAACAGAACATGCTACAATCCGACAATTTCGGTTGTAATTCCTCAAATTCAAACACTGTCTCCACTCCGTACCGAAGCTCCGACCCGGAACAAACCTCCTCGTACCCGTACTAAAATCCGTTAACAATTTCAGATTGAGTGACTGCATTTTTTCCAGAAATAATTTATGGTGACAGCTGGTGACTAAATCGAGAATTTTAATTGTGAAGTGACTAAATCGGCCGGGGTTATGGTAGTTTAGAGAGTTAGAGGAGAAGGGTGATTTGCGGAATTGGTGGCCATTGTGGGATTTTCCCTTCATTTTTTTCTTTTTTAATTTATGTGTATCAGATTTTTGTTGCTGATTATGGGTGAGAAATTTACACGTTTTGGGTTGGGTTGACAGTCGAGAAATCATTAAGTAATTATTTTTTAGAATATTTTTTATTTGAAAATATATTAAAATATATTTTTTAAAATTTTAAAAAAATATTTTTAACATCATTTAAAAATACAAAAAAAATAATAATTTGAAATAAAATAATATATATTTAGAAAAAACACTTTTAAAATGTAAAAACAAATAGAATTTAATTGATCAAAGAATTATTTTTTAACTTGGATGAAAGTATTTTTATTATATTTGATGATTTTTTATTAATTTCCTGTATTTTAAAAATAAACTCATAAAATAATATAAAATTTCTTTACTAGCTTTATCATAGAAGATACGGTGCTATGCTTGAATAAATTTAAAACCTATGGGTGGATATAGTTTTTAAATGGTCACAAAGAATAAACTTTTTTTTATTAGTTGCTGTCCAAGAAAAAAGAGAAAAAGAAAAAGAAAAAAGAAAAGAAAAAGAAAAAGAAAAGGAGGTTGTCAAAGAATAAACATTGGTTCGAAATCTCTAACATTTCCATGCACGTGTTCGCTACATATTTTATACATGTTGAGATGTCAAGAGGAGTTGTTGATTAGAAAATTATAGAATATTCTGTAAAATTCAATTTTTTTTTTTAATGGTTTGTACGTTTTGGATCGTTTTGATGTGCTGATGTCAAAAATAATTTTAAAAAAATAAAAAAAATCATTGACATGCATTTTGGTACAAAAAGTTATTTGAAAAACAACCGCTACTACACTACCAAGCACCCTCTTAATTAGCACATATCATTTTTTTCCTCCGCGACGCTAATGATATCATTTAAGAATCTTGTGTTATGCAAGTATTACTAACATGAGTAAAATAATTGGAAAACTGATTAAATTGAAAATATTTAAAAAATAATAATTAAAAAAATTAAATTATAAAAAAAACCGATTAAATTAATTAAAATTTTGAAAAAACCGACCTGTTCGGTTTTGGTTTTATAAGCCTGATACAGAAAAAATCAAACCGAACCCGAACCGAAAAAAAACTGGAAAAAAACTGAGTCAAACCGGTTTGAACCGATTTTTGTCCTAAAAAACCGAACCGAAACCGGTCGGTTTGAACCAAATCAAAAATTTCAGTTTAATTTTTTTTATATAAAAAACAAATCGAATAAAAAATAATCAACCCTAATATTATTATTGGTTTCAATTTGACTTTGCTTTCTTTTAAACTTTATAAATTTATAGGGTCATTTTTTTGCAAGTTTGTTAAACAATGAGGAAAAATTTAAGGAATTTCAAAATGCACGTGTTGTTGGCCCCCTGAAATCCAAGGCTGACGCATGGGCCTAACAGCATGATACTGGCAGTTCAGGCACGTGTTCCTAGGCCTGAATATTTTTTAAAATTATCTAAATGCGTCGTCGTTTGCTTAATTCGTTCTATTTTTTTTTAACAAAAAATAAATAAATTAACGTGTCATTTGCAAACCACTTTTTAGCCATTATATAATAAATGGTTGAAAAATCCATGTAGTGTTTTTTTTCTTTGAAAAATCAAATTTCCAATCTATTTTCATCTAGAAATACTTAAAAAACACTCCTATAACATTAAAAATAAAAACAACTAATCTCCAATTTCAAAACAAAAACCTCCAAATTGGTTAAAAAACACAAAAGCAAAATGGAGAAAAAAATTTTCGCATTCCCAGTCTACATTTTCATGTGATATGATGATTTTGGCCTTCCCAACCAAAAAAAAAAAAAGTGAGTTTGATGTTTACACAGTTATCCTTCATAGAAAACAACATGCGATGCTAAAATAATTTCTTTTAAATTTTGATTTTTTTTAAATATATTTTTTATATTTTTAAATCCATACTAATATTAAAAATAATTTTAATGAAATGTAAGTCTAGCTGTTAAGGTAATGCTATATCTCTACAAGGATGAACACAAGTTCGATCATCCCCAGGAAACGCACTTATTGAGAGGAACAACCACGAACCCCAAACAGAACTAGTCTTACCTTTTAAAAAGATATTAGGATACCCGGGTAAGAACAAAAAAAATTTCATACTTAATTAATTATTTGATTTTTGCTTGGATAGTAAAATACATTTACTATCCTAAAAATATAAAAAGATCTTTATACCCTTTTTAAAAATAAAAATAACAGATAAATCACATGAAAAAAAACCATTTTACCCCTTAGCTCAATCTTTTAGCTTAATCTTCTAGGCTAATTTAATGAAAAGTAAAATCATCATTTCACTATTTCATTCTATTTTGTTAATTTTTGTTTGCTACTTGTCGCAAGAAGGGCTGAATCTAAGAGACTTCCATTTTCCAAAATTATAATAGAACGCGTCCAAATAAGGATGCACAACTACTGAATAAACACTAGCTTTGATATCCGCGCGATGCTGCGGGTGTTTAAAATGAAATTTAATTTTAATTATTATTATAATTATTTATAAATTAATTAGAAATGTTATATAACAAAAGACATGACATTCATAAATAGCAAAAGACATGACATTCATAAAGCTAGTTGCAAAAGGTAAGTAAAGATAGTTAAATCCAAGCAACTAAAAACAGAACATTACGTGTTGTTAAACATTGGAATACCATAACCATGATTAAGCATGCAAGGCAATAGAAATGCATAAAGCAAATAAGAGAGAGGCACAAAACAAACCTGAGAAAATGTTGACGATAAATAAAAGCGACCTCTTCAAAAGACCTAAAAACATCGTAAAATTTTGTTTAATATGTGCAAGGATAAAAACAAATGGACGTGGGGCATAAGACTTGGAAAATTAGGCATGAAAGAACAAACAAAAATAAAAATAAAAGATGAGCCAACATATTCAAGTGGAAGAAACATCACAATCCTGGCAAGTGCCACAAAAAAAACAGAAGTTATTTCGCATGGAATGACAGAATGGAAAGGTAAGAAAGCCAAAACAAAATTGTATAAGCTGCAAAGAATAAGGGAAATAATTTTTGTAATTTATTTAATGAGAGTGTCTTGTGTTCTGTAATCTTTTAAAAAATATGGCAAGAATTTTTTTTATTTATAAAACCCAATTGTAATTCGTAGTTTGACATATGTAAACACTGCTAAAAAAACAGGGAATTATGACCTCCCTTCTTTATATGATCGTCAGGCATGTGAAATATGTTGTAAGCTCATGTTCTTAAACGAAGAATAATTAACCTAACCTTATCATAAAAGTATATATCCCATGTAATTTCCTAAAATGTCATTCATACCATTAATACATGTATAACAGTCATGTAGAAAAGTGTTAATTTGCATATATTATTGAGTATGTTGTGGAGTAGATGTTGTATTTGAAGAGCTTGGGTTATCGGATAGCAAGATTCTATCAACGGGAGTTTCATAGTCATTGAAAGCAAATTGTGAGTATTGAGACGATGACACATACTCATCCGGCTGAACATGTTTGTGAGAACTTGTCATCTTGTTGCTTTAAATAAACCATGTAAACAAACATCAAGGCAAATGAAAAAAAAAACACTAAAAAACCATGATTAGGACAGGATCATGGTTAAGGGAAGGAAAACACAGGGATAGAGAAAATCTTAATGACATGCACTTTCTAAAGAAACTATGTAAACATAGGGATAATAAGCAATCAAAGAAAAAACATCATGAAATTAAGTGTTGGGCAAAGATTAACTGACTTGTAAGGAAAAGGAACGACATTGGATTGAAATCCTTAACATGTCATGAGACATGATGGTGGGTAGGCTCAGCTAAAAAACTACTCCTTGGTTGAATTAAGTAAGGAATAAAAAACATAATTCCACAAAATTTACATGTTGAAGAAAGGATGATGATATAACAATAAAATATCAAGCAACTAAAAACAGAACATTACATGTTGTTAAACATTGGAATACCATAACCATGATTAAGCATGCAAGGCAATAGAAATGCATAAAGCAAATAAGAGAGAGGCACAAAACAAACCTGAGGAAATATTGACGATAAATAAAAGCGACCTCTTCAAAAGACCTAAAAACAACGTAAAATTTTGATTAATATGTGCAAGGATAAAAACAAATAGACGTGGGGCATAAGACTTGGAAAATTAGGCATGAAAGAACAAACAAAAATAAAAATAAAAGATGAGCCAACATATTCAAATGGAAGAAACATCACAATCTTAGCAAGTGCCACAAAAAAAATAGAAGTTATTTCGCATGGAATGACAGAATGGAAAGGTAAGAAAGCCAAAACAAAATGGTATAAGCTGCAAAGAATAAGGGAAATAATTTTTGTAATTTATTTAATGAGAGTGTCTTGTGTGCTGTAATCTTTTAAAAAATAGGGCAATTATTTATAAAACCCAATTGTAATTTGTAGTTTGACATATGTAAACACTGCCAAAAAAACAGGAAATTATAACCTCCCTTCTTTATATGATCGTTAGGCATGTAAAATCTGCTGTAAGCTCATGTTCTTAAACGAAGAATAATTAACCTATCCTGATCATAAAAATATATATCCCATGTAATTTTCTAAAACCTCAATGATACCATTAATACATGTATAGCAGTCATGTAGAAAAGTGTTAATTTGCATATACCATTGAACATTTTGAATTTATCTTTTTACATTAGATCTAAAAAGAAATTGTTTTAAAATATTCTCCTCTCAAGCACAATGGGAAATCCAATGTTTATATCTAGCTGATGCTGCTTTTAATTAAAAATGATTACATAGTCTAATTAATTAACACCTCTTTAGCAACCCCTCGTGCTATTATTTCACCACATTTCTCTGCCACAAATTCATTTTTTTCTAGACTCTGATGATTAACTTACATGGAGAGATATTAAATAATATCTGATTAATTTTTTTTATAATAACTTTTTTTTTAACAAAAATCTTATTATAAAGAGATTATTATATTATATTTAACTACAACATCAACAATGTAATACTGCCGAACATCATTTAACAAAATGTGGCAATCTTGAAAACTAATATATTTATTTATTTATTTTTTCAATTCATCTGTTCGTTGAACGAAAAGAGGAGTCCAAGATCCTTTCTGTATCTTGTAGTGTAACATCTCCCTAGATCCCTGTTAAGTTTCAAGTAATCATGGGTTTATGTTACTAATTAAGCTTCTTGTAGACCGTGATGAGAGGCTTTCAATCACCTTCCTCATCATGAAACTACGTTCTGACCTCAAGATTGATAGGTTTATAAATTAAGTGAGTACAACCTGTAATTGTATCCGGTTCATTGACTTGCCTAAAGATGAGCCTGATCGAAACCAACGCAGGAAGTTTCTCTTTTCTTTGATTGAAGCCCAGATACCCCATGTCAGAGAAGAAGTCTTTAAGCTTATGAGTCAGTCCGAGTCAAGCCCTGACTCGCCTACACTTTCTGGGTTTGTTCTCGATATGTTTTGTACACCAATGATAGATGTGGCCAATGAATTTGGTGTTCCCTCACATATTTTCCTTACGTCAGGTGCAGTTTTTCTTGGCCTTCAATTTTATGTTCAGACTCTTCACGATGGTTTGTTCTAAAATAGTTTTTAAAAATTGTCCCCTTCTAGAAAATTAAAATGTGATGCTGAGAAACATATATAAATTAATATACAATCAATCGAAACCAAAATGGCTCGAGCAACGCAAAACATGTGAAGAATCCATTAAAACCAGGAAGAAGAAGAAAAAACACTAACTTTAAAAACACCGAATGAAAAGAAAATCAAAGACGAATGAAATAAGCAGGCAATTTCTATCACCAATAACTGAATGAACAACTCATGCGCATCGAAAAAACACACAACATTTAAAAAAGTAGCTGAAAAGAAAGACAAAAAGGAAATAACCTGAAAATACTGATCACCAGGAGTCAAATAAAAAACTGCTCGAAATTGAGTGTTCTCTTAAATGCAATGGCAAAAGCAAACACTTGAAAGCAATTGAAAAGAGGGCGAACATCTTGTGAGTTGCAATAAAATAAGATTAAGAAGCCACAAAAACCATAATAATTAAAAGAAAAACGAACGAACACACACCAGAGAAGTTGCTGGAAAACAAAACCGGAGCTGAAGGCAACGAAGAATGCAAGAAAATTGTCAGTATTTAAGGCACCATCATAATCTCGCCTGTGCAAGTGAAATTTTTTCCACGAAGAAAAGACTGAATTGCAAAAAGCAAAGAAAAAACAGTGTAAATTTTCAAAGCATTTAATACAGAGAATGATGATGTCGCTTTTGCAAGTTAAATATTTTCCAAGCTACAGTGTTTTTAATAATATAATAATAACCAATAATGACACCAAAATCATCTGAAAGCAACGAAGAGTGCATGAACAAAGAAAAGACTGCAGTAAATTATTAAAGCATTTAATACACTATCATGATCTGGCGTGTGCATTTCCCACTGCAGATAAGAAGAAAAGACTCAACGGAAAAAAAACAAAGACAAAACAGTGTACATTTGCAATACATTTAATATATTAATATGATACTGTCACTTTTGTAAGTCAAATGAGCTAGCTACAGCTCTTGTCATTCAAATGAAATATAATACTAACATAGAAAATCGTTCTCTGGAAAAAACACAGCACTTAGAAAGCAAATTGTTTTGTGGGGAAAGCACAGTGCTTTCCCCACGCGTTTTAGAGTTCTTTTAATAGAGGCATGAAGTGCAAATCCTTCCAGATAAATTAAAACAGTTACCCCTCTAGGGTCACTAGAAATATGAAGCAAATATATGACCCGAATGAACTCAAACACTTGTAAATATCTTTATGACCAGACAAAAGTCAACAAAACTAACA
>Ga0307509_10008703_pt1 | contig 12855 bp, 14 predicted proteins | sample 10_EM_MG_FD_202245 | JGI IMG/M metagenome (GOLD analysis project Ga0307509, IMG submission 202245) | Populus trichocarpa ectomycorrhiza microbial communities from riparian zone in the Pacific Northwest, United States - 10_EM | ecosystem: Host-associated > Plants > Roots > Unclassified | place...
CGACGATCCGCTCCTTCTCTGCCCGCGACCAGCGCCGACGACGCTGCTCCGACGTGATCACTTCCACTTCCGCCTTGGTCATAGGACTATCCCTAGGATTAGTCCTATGCCTTCCGGAACAGCCTCATCAATGCAAGGCGGCCATCACCGGAGGCTTACCCCGCTTGTTCGCAGCGGAGCGTTATTGAGTTAAGCGGTCACCAGTCCACTGACGCTTCAGTATTTGGCTAGTTTAGGACGTTCAAGGAGACAACCTAGCGCCGGTCTGGCAACAAAAGAAATGCAAGTTTGGCGCTGCTGCCTTGACGCCAACAACGCGCGCTTCCCGCACCCGCAACCACTTTTGTTATAACTCGCTTACCGTCCCGGTCTAACCCGCCGGGACGATGTACCGCTTTGCGGTGGAAGACGAGGCGGGCGACCAAGGTGATCAGGTGGCGCTTGGCGAAGCGCTCGATTCGATCCGCGAGGGTATAGCCCTTAGCTTCTTTGAATTACCCTCTTTGAACTACGGTCTTTGAACGGCCGTTCCGCGAAGTGGCTCGCCGCTCGCCATTAGCTCCGAAACGCGTAGGTCCAATGCCTGTCAAACCGGTCAAAGCTCTTGGTCTGGTGGCCCGACCTCGGTCTGAGCGCGCTTTGCGGGAGTGGATGCGCCGGGTGGGAACTGCGCTCGACGAGCGCCAGCTGAAGCTTGCAGCCACCAACGTCGGAGTTCCAACACGATCGGCACAAAGCCGACATTCCGAGACGGCGGTGGGGAGTTCGCCTTTGTCCAAAGACCCGTTGGCAGCGGGCGCTTGCAATTGGCACACGACTTGCTCAATCGCTCGGTATGTCTTCACACCGCGCCACTAGGCTTCCGATGATTGTTTGCTCTTGCAACGTGTTGAGTGACTATGAGGTGCGAACTGTCGTCAGCGCGGCAAGGTACCGCACGCCAAACCATGTGTATGGCTGCCTAGGCTGCAGGGTACAGTGCGGCCGTTGCGTCCACACCATCAGAAAGATTATGGACGAGGCGCTCGATCCAGCGAAAATCGGTTGCCCGCTTGGCAACCCTGTAGATGCCGCGTCCCCAGACGCACAGCTCTAGTCGTGCGGGTCCACCGCATTTTGGCAACCTGTCTCCAGTGCTGGAAGTGCGGAGAAATTTACCCGAGTTTTAGCCAAGGTCCAGAACAGGAGTGCGGTGATGAAGGGTAGCGCAGGGGCCGTCGATTTTCTCAACAAAGCGCTGCGGCATGAGCTGACCGCGGTCAATCAGTATTGGCCGCACTACCGGCTGCTCGATAACTGGGGCTACGCAGCAGCTGGAGCGTTGAACTGAGGTGGAAGGGGCTCACGTGATGGACACGCTTTTTGCTATATGCGCTACCTACGCGGTAGATGATGGTCAGGCGGCGGGCTTCATGCTGATGCGGAAGCAGTTGGATGGCGGCGCCAAGCCTTGGCCAATCCTCATCACGCGCAAGGGCAATAACTTCTTTGGATTTGAAAATGCCTGTCCACACCAGGGCCAGCGGCTGGATACGGTGCCCGGAGAGTTCATGGACGAAGAAGGCAATTTTATCACCTGCGGAAATCACCATGCCCAATTCGATCTGGACACGGGCCATTGTTTTATCGGTCCCTGCCAGGGCCAGGCGCTGACGCCGATCAAGCTGATCATCGATGATGGAGATGTTTGCCTGACCGGAGTCGACCTGGCCGAAGAGGACGGACTCGACCTTCCGGAACCGGAGGAGATGCCGGAGGTTCAGATCACGTCGGATTGAGCGGCACGAGCTGAAGCCTTGAATCCCTCACCGACGGCGTTCGAAGCGACTAAAGTGACTCAGATGTCCCTCGCGCGCGGCCTGCGCCCGCGCGGATTTCACGAGGCTGCGGCTCTTGCCTTCCGGCGCCGTGCGAGACACCAGGCGCTCCATGTCTTGGCTGGCGCAGGTTGGACAAGCGGGCGTGTCGGAAGAGCCGATCAGCAGTTCGACGTCCTTGTCGCATTCCGCGCAATGGTAACCATAAAGAGGCATGATCGCTTCTCCTGTACGGCGGATCAGGCGCCGCCCATCATCTAGGTCTTTCGATCCAGGCGATGACGGCGACCGCCTGGCTCGGAGATTGTCCGTTAAAACGGAAACTTCCACTGCAGCGGCAGTGCAGGAACCGGACCAATCCGAGACGTTCCTTGCCACGCATCATCGCGCTGGCGTTAGCACGATGCTCTCTCCAGGGCACCGCAACTGGGGTTAGTTCACATGATAGTGGGCGAGAGACAGGGCATGGTTGTTCGAGGGGCGGTGCCGTCTGACGCCTTCGCACTTTGTCGCGAACATGACGGGACGTGTCGGAAGATCGACATTGACCTGCTCCTGCCTTCAGATCTAGTTCGCACTTCACCCAATCGGGCAACTTCGCTTCGGAAAGCCGATGCCGCAGGGTTGGCCCGGATCGTGCAAATCTCCGGGTATCGGAAAATCTCCGACGCTACGCGTTGCGAATGGCGCAGCCGATCTGACTACTGAAACGCGTGCCTACCCCGAACGGTGATCTGAATAGGGGATCGGCCTTGGAGAACACTGTGCTCTGTCCGTTTCCCGGCGCGTCCTTGCACGTTGAGCGGCCGTCAGTCGATCAAAAGACCATGGTGTTGACCGGTGCCTCGCGCGGCATCGGCCACGCAACGGTGAAACTTTTCTTGGAAGCCGGCTGGCGCATCATCACATGCTCGCGCCAGCCCTTTGACGGCGAGCTTTGCCCGTGGAATGCCGGGTTGAACGACCACGTCGAGGTTGATCTCGGTGACCATCGTGCCATGCCGCGCGCGCTTGCCGAGATCAAGGCCCGGCTCGCCGGCTTGCCGCTGCACGCGCTCATCAATAATGCCGGCTTCTCCCCGAAGAACGCGGAGGGGGGCCGTCTCACATCGCTGACCACGCCGGTCGATACGTGGATGAATGTCTTCCACGTCAATTTTCTGGCGCCGATCCTTCTGGCTCGCGGGCTGTTCGATGAGCTGAGGGATGGGTCTGGCACGGTCGTCAATGTAACGTCGATCGTCGGCTCGCGCGTGCACCCGTTTGCCGGTACGGCGTATGCGACGTCGAAAGCTGCCCTTGCCTGTTTGACCCGGGAGATGGCGCACGACTTCGCGCCCCACGGAATCCGGGTGAATGCGATAGCGCCGGGCGAGATCAGGACCGACATCCTATCACCGGAGACCGAAGCGCGGCTTGCTCCCACCATTCCCATGGGCCGGATCGGCTTGCCCGACGAGGTCGCCAAGGTGATTTACTTTCTGTGCTCGGACGCGGCGAGCTACGTGACCGGTGAGGAAATCAAGATCAATGGGGGGCAACACGTCTGAGACGTCGGGCCTGGAAAAGCCGGGTGGGTCAGGCGGTCGGAGCGTACCGGTGCTGTTAGTTTAGTCGAGCCGGTTTGATCCAGATCAATGCGGATGCTGATGCAGCGGTCCGGGCGGCGTAATTGCCAATAATTACTGGGTTCGGACCCGGGACCATGCCGAATGGAAAGCGAGCAATTCGCGCTGTCATGTTCCTCAGGAATGCGGTGAACTTGGGCACGACATTTGAGTGAAGATGGGACAGGATAGCAGAAATTCTTCAGATAAGTCGGTGGGGAAAGTCCGGGACGATGGAGAGATCACCATGGCCCACGCCGATGCGTCTGCTGTCGAAAGCTTGGAAGGGCGGTCCAAGCCGCCGCTGGTTCCCCTGAGTGAAATTGCGCTCACTGGGATCTACGAGATTTCCAAAATTCTCAACGCGCCGAACAGGCTCGAAACCACGCTGTCGAACGTTCTCAACGTTCTCTCGTCGTTTCTGCAGATGCGGCACGGTGTCATTTCGCTGCTGGCGGACGACGATGTCCCGGATGTCACGGTCGGTGTCGGCTGGAACGAAGGGACCGACGAGCGCTACCGTGCCCGGCTGCCGGAAACGGCGATCAGGCAGATCATCGCGACCGCGGTTCCATTGGTCGCAGAAGACGTCGCGACCCATCCGCTGTTCACGACCGATGCGATCGCGCTCGGCGCAGATGGGGATGTCCGGGTATCGTTCATCGGGGTACCGATCCGGATTGGCGCGAAGGTCGTGGGTACGTTGACTATCGATCGTGTCTGGGACGGTCGATCGGTATTTCGGCTCGATACCGACGTGCGCTTCCTCACCATGATCGCCAATCTGATCGGCCAGACCGTGCAGCTCCACCGCGTCGTCTCGCGCGATCGCGATCGGCTGATGGCTGAGAGTTACCGTCTGCAGAAGGAGCTGTCGGAGCTCAAGCCCGCGCGGGAGCGCAAGAAAGTTCACATCAAGGGTATCGTCGGCGACAGTCCGGCGCTTCGTTCACTGCTCGAGCAGATTGCGATCGTTGCCAAATCCAATTCGACCGTGCTGTTGCGCGGAGAATCCGGTACCGGCAAGGAGCTGATCGCCAAGGCCATACACGAGCTTTCGCCCCGTGCCAAAGGTCCCTTCATCAAGATCAACTGCGCCGCATTGCCGGAATCGGTGCTGGAGTCCGAGCTGTTCGGCCATGAAAAGGGAGCATTCACCGGTGCGATCAATACGCGCAGGGGGCGCTTCGAACTCGCCGACAAGGGCACGCTGTTCCTCGATGAGATCGGAGAGATTTCTCCCGCTTTCCAGGCCAAGCTCCTGCGCGTGCTTCAGGAGCAGGAATTCGAGCGCGTCGGCGGCAACCATACGATCAAGGTCGACGTGCGCGTGGTCTCGGCGACCAACAGGAACCTCGAGGAAGCGGTGTCTCGCAAGGAGTTCCGAGCTGACCTCTACTATCGCATCAGCGTGGTACCGATATTGATGCCGCCGCTGCGCGACCGGCGCAGCGATATCCCGCAGCTTGCCGGCGAATTCCTCAAGCGCTTCAACAGCGAGAACGGCCGGACGCTGTCATTCGACCCGACCGCGATGGAAGTGCTGATGGGTTGCGGCTTCCCCGGCAACGTGCGCGAGCTCGAGAATTGCGTTCAGCGGACGGCGACCTTGGCACATGGTCCGTCGATTGTGATGGATGACTTTGCCTGCCGCCGGAACGAATGCCTGTCTGCGATGCTGTGGAAGGGTCATTCGGAAGTGGCGCCGCTGCGGTTGCGGCCCGCGATTCCGCTTCCGGTGTTGCCGGCAGCGTCCACCGGCAGCGCGGCGCACACCAGTACGTCACCAAGCCAGCCCGCTGCCGATCAGGCTCCAAAGCCCACGGGCTCCACGGAAGCAAATTGGGGACAGTTGCCCGAGCGCGACCGGTTCATCGCTGCGATGGAGAAATCCGGCTGGGTCCAGGCCAAGGCCGCCCGCATCCTCGGCTTGACGCCGCGCCAGATCGGCTATGCGCTGAAGAAGCATGGCATCGAGGTCAAGCAACTTTAGAGCATGATCCGGAAAAGCGAGAACCGGTTTTCCGACAAGCATCCCTCGGGCGCGACCCGAGGAATGATGTTCAAACCAGGAAACAACCTCTCCGTTTTAATAGGATCGAAACGGGTCCGTGGAGTCATCGGTTGACGCCGTGTCTCGGTGCGAACCGGTCTCGCCTCTTCTCGAAAGCGCTCCAATCCCGACTGTCGCAGTTGCGACACCCTGTCGTGGCCGCGACAGGACGGTGATCCGTCAAAACTGCAAATAACGATTACAAATCAACGGTCTGATTTCTGGCATGCCGCTTGAAAGGAAGATGGCGTCCGGCATCGACCCGCGGGAGTCACGAGATGGCCTACAAGATCATTGCCTCACAATGCACGGTATGCGGCGCTTGTGAATTCGAATGTCCCAACGCCGCGATCCGGCTCAAGAACGACATGTACATCATCGATCCCAAGAAGTGCACCGAATGCGTCGGGCATTTCGATACACCGCAATGCGCGGTGGTATGTCCGGTCGAAAACACCTGCGTGCCCGCGTAAGGGATCGCTGCAATGGCAAACCACAGCGGCAACACCAGGGTGTCAGGCGAATTCGTTGCTTGGCTGGGCCGGCTGTTGGTCGCGGGCGAAGACCTGCGAGTCCGCCGGGTGATCGCGCGCGCGGCGGCAAGGGCATACGACGGTCACGGTTTGGACCTGAAAACGCGTTGGTATGCCGGGCCCGACCCGGCAGCCGATCCGCGAGTGGAGTGACGAATGACAGCCGTGCAAGAGACCGTCGAACGTGTCCGCAGCGTCGACGTCGAGCAATACAAATACGGGTTCGTTACCGATATCGAGTCGGACAAGGCCCCAAAGGGGCTGTCGGAAGACACGGTCCGCTTCATTTCGGCCAAGAAGAACGAGCCGGCCTGGATGCTGGAATGGCGGCTGGAGGCCTATCGCCGCTGGCTGACCATGACCGAGCCGACCTGGGCGCGGGTTGACTATTCCAAGATCGACTACCAGGACCTCTATTACTATTCGGCCCCGAAGCCGAAGAAGACGGTCGCTTCGCTCGACGAGATCGATCCGGAAATCCTCAAGACCTACGAGAAGCTCGGCATTCCCCTGCGCGAAGTCGAGGTGCTGGAGGGCGTCGTACGCCCGGAAGGCGCGCGCAAGATCGCGGTCGATGCCGTGTTCGATTCGGTGTCGGTGGCCACCACCTTCAAGGAAGAGCTGAAGAAGGCCGGCGTGATCTTCATGCCGATCTCGGAGGCGATCCGCGAGCATCCCGAGCTCGTGCAGAAATACCTCGGCAGCGTGGTGCCGACCTCGGACAACTATTTCGCCACGCTGAACTCGGCGGTGTTCTCCGACGGCTCGTTCGTCTACGTGCCTCCGGGCGTGCGCTGCCCGATGGAACTGTCGACCTATTTCCGCATCAATGAGCGCAACACCGGCCAGTTCGAGCGCACGCTGATCATCGCCGACAAGGGCGCCTATGTCAGCTATCTCGAAGGCTGCACCGCGCCGCAACGCGACGAAAACCAGCGGCATGCCGCCGTGGTCGAACTGGTCGCGCATGACGATGCCGAGATCAAATATTCGACGGTGCAGAACTGGTACCCCGGCAATGCGGACGGGGTCGGCGGCATCTACAATTTCGTCACCAAGCGGGGCGACTGTCGCGGCAACAACTCGAAGATCTCCTGGACCCAGGTCGAGACCGGCTCGGCGATCACCTGGAAATATCCGAGCTGCGTTTTGCGCGGCGACAATTCATGCGGCGAGTTCTACTCGATCGCGATCTCGAACGGCCACCAGCAGGTCGATTCCGGCACCAAGATGATTCACCTGGGCAAGAACACGACGAGCCGGATCATCTCCAAGGGCATCGCGGCGGGCGTGTCGCAAAACACCTATCGCGGCCTCGTCACCGCGCACCGCAAGGCCTCTGGCGCGCGCAACTTCACCGCCTGCGATTCGCTCCTGATCGGCGACAAATGCGGAGCGCATACCGTGCCTTATATCGAAGCCAAGAATTCCTCAGCGCTGTTCGAGCACGAAGCGACCACGTCGAAGATTTCGGAAGACGTGCTGTTCTACTGCATCCAGCGCGGGCTCAGCCAGGAAGAAGCGGTCGGCCTCGTCGTCAACGGCTTCGTAAAAGATGTGCTGCAGCAGCTGCCGATGGAATTTGCGGTCGAGGCGCAGAAGCTGATCTCGATCTCGCTGGAAGGCAGTGTCGGGTGATGGTGTCGGTTCAAACAGGCAACGGAGGCAATTCGCGATGACGCCACTGCTCCAAATCCGCAACCTTCAGGCCGAAATCGGCGGACGGAAGATTCTCAATGGCCTCGACCTCACGGTGAACGCCGGCGAGATCCACGCCATCATGGGCCCGAACGGAGCGGGCAAATCGACCCTGTCCTATGTTCTGGCCGGCAAGCCCGGCTACGAGATCACGGGTGGCGAAATCCTGTTCAAGGGCGAGAACCTCCTTGAGATGAGCCCTGACGAGCGGGCCGCCAAGGGCGTGTTCCTGGCGTTCCAGTATCCGTTGGAAATCCCCGGCGTCGCCACTGTTACGTTTCTGCGCACCGCATTCAACGCACAGCGCCGCAAGCGCGGCGAGGAGGAATTGTCGTCACCGGACCTGCTCAAGCGCGTCCGCGAGATCGCCAGGAAGCTCGGCATCGACGCCGAGATGCTGCGCCGGCCGCTCAATGTCGGATTCTCCGGCGGCGAGAAGAAGCGGAACGAGACCCTGCAGATGGCACTGTTGGAGCCGCTGCTCTGCGTACTCGACGAGACCGACTCCGGCCTCGACATCGACGCCTTGAAGATCGTCGCAAACGGGGTCAACCAGCTGCGGTCGAGCGAACGCGGCATGATCGTGATCACGCATTACCAGCGGCTGCTGGATCATATCGTGCCGGATGTCGTACACGTGCTCTCCGCAGGCCGCATCGTGAGGACCGGGAGCAAGGAGCTCGCGCTTGAGCTCGAAGCCACCGGATACGCGCAATATCAGAACGAGGCGGCTTGACGGTCATGAACGCTGGAATCCGCCCCGTCAGGACCCAGGCCGAACTCGGGCTGGTCGATGTTTACACAACGTCGCGGCAGAGCCTGCCCGGCGGCAGCGATATCGCAGCGGTGCGCGCCGCGGCGTTCAATCATTTTGCGCTTGCCGGCCTGCCGCACCCGCGCGTTGAGGCCTGGCGATACACCGACCTGCGGCGGTTGATGCGGGATGCCAAGCCGCTGGCTGCCCTGCCCGACGTGGAGGAAAAGGCGCGGGCGCATGATGCGGGCGGTGTGTTCGCCGCGCTCGGCTTCCGGCGGCTGGTCATCATAAGCGGTTCGTTCGTGCCCGAGCTGTCCGACCTCGCCGGTCTGGAGGCCGGCCTCGCGGTTCGTTCCATGGCCGATGCCCTGGCTTTGGACGAACCGTTGCTGTCGCAGGGCCTCGGCCCCGCGGTTCCCGCCGACGATCCAGCGCTCGCGCTCAACACCGCGCTTGTCGGCGACGGCGTCGTGATCACGGTTTCGCCTGGCGTCACTATCGAAAAACCGATCCACCTCGTGTTTGTTAATTCGAACGAAATGCCGGCTGCGATGGTGACGCGATCGCTGGTGGTGGTCGGTGGCGGTGCCCGCGCGACCTTCGTCGAGACCCACGAGGGGCGGGATCATCAGGACTACCAGGTCAACAGCGTGCTGCAGCTGGTGGTCGGCGATGAGGCGGAGGTCGATCACATCAAGATCACGCGCGAGGGCAACGCGGCCATCCACGTCGCGACGCTGCTGGCCAATATCGGCGCGCGGGCCAAGTTCAATGAGGTGGGTTTTACGGCCGGCGGCGCCGTCGTCCGGAACCAACTGTTCGTGCTGCTGGCAGCCGAAGGCACCGAAGCCAACCTGCGCGGCCTGAGCCTCCTGGCGGACCGGCAGCACGCGGACAACACGCTCGTGCTCGACCACGCCGTCGCCGGCTGCCAGAGCCGGGAGATCTTCAAGGCCGTGGTCGACGATGAGGCCCGGGCGGTGTTTCAGGGCAAGATCACCGTGCGGCCGCAGGCGCAGCAGACGGATGCGAAGATGATGTCCCGCGCGCTGCTGTTGTCGGACAGCGCGGAGGCCGATTGCAAGCCGGAACTCGAGATCTTTGCCGACGATGTCCAGTGCGGCCACGGCGCCACGACCGGCACCCTCGACGACCAGCTCAAGTTCTACCTGATGGCTCGCGGCATTCCGGAGAAGGAGGCGGAGGCGCTGCTGATCCAGGCTTTCGCCGCAGAAGTGCTCGATACGATCGCGCACGAAGGCATCCGCGATGCCCTGATGGATGCTACCTTGGCTTGGCTGGGGCAACGGGGATAGTGCGATGCATCCGGCGGTAAGCAACGGCAGCTATGACGTCGGTCGGGTCCGCGAGGACTTCCCGATTCTCGGAATGCAGGTCCACGGCAAGCCGCTGGTCTATCTCGACAATGCTGCTTCGGCGCAAAAGCCGAAGGCGGTGCTGGACCGCCTGACGCAGGCCTACACGTCCGAATATTCAAACGTCCACCGTGGATTGCACTATCTCGCCAATGCCGCCACCGAAGGCTACGAGGGCGCGCGCGAAAAGGTTGCCGGCTTTCTCAATGCCGGGCGTAGCGATGAGATCATCTTCACCCGGGGCGCGACGGAAGCGATCAATCTGGTCGCCCAGACCTTCGGGCGCGAGCGGATTGGGCCGGGCGACGAAATCGTGCTCTCCATCATGGAGCACCACGCCAATATCGTTCCCTGGCATTTCCTCAGAGAGCGCCAGGGCGCGGTGATCAAGTGGGCGCCGGTGGACGACGAAGGCAATTTCCTGATCGACAAATTCGAGAAGCTGTTGACCGAGCGCACCAAGATGGTCGCGATCACGCAGATGTCGAACGTGCTCGGCACCGTGGTGCCGGTCAAGGAAGTGGTTCGGCTCGCGCATGCGCGGGGAATTCCGGTGCTGGTCGACGGCGCGCAAGCGTCCGTGCACCTGGGTGTCGACGTTCGCGATATCGATTGCGATTTTTATGTCATCACCGGCCATAAATTGTATGGACCGACCGGCATTGGCGCGCTCTATGGCAAGCACGAGCACCTCTCGGCCATGTCGCCATTCAATGGCGGCGGCGAGATGATCCGCGAGGTGCACCGGGATTACATCACCTACGGCGACCCGCCGCACCGGTTTGAAGCCGGGACCCCGCCGATCGTGCAGGCGATCGGGCTTGGCGCCGCCATCGACTACATCAATTCCATCGGCAAGAGCCGGATCAGGGCGCATGAATCCTCGCTGCTGGCCTATGCGCAAGCGAAACTGCGCGAGATCAATTCGCTGCGCATCGTCGGGACGGCGGCCGACAAGGGCGCCATCGTGTCGTTCGAAATGAAGAGCGCCCACGCGCATGATTTCGCGACCGTGATCGATCGCGCCGGCATCGCGGTGCGGGCCGGGACGCATTGTGCCATGCCGCTGCTGGAGCGCTTCGGCGTCACGGCCACCTGCCGCGCATCGTTTGCTCTCTATAACACCCACGACGAGGTCGATGTTCTGGCGCGAGCGCTGGCCAAGGCGCAGGAGTTCTTCGCATGAGCACCCCAACCCCCAATCCAAAACCTGAAACTATCGGACGTGTGGTCCATGACGCCCGCCGGCGGCACGTCGGGCGAGGCCCGGGTGTCGCAGGCAAGCGCGACTTCAACCGGGGCGATGCAGTGCGCTCGCTGACGCAGATCGTCAATGACGGAATCTACCCTCACAGGGAAATCGGCGAGACCTTGGTCCATCAAGGCGATGCCGGTATCGTCCGCGAAAGCTGGAGCTTTTTGGGCGAGATATACTACACGGTCGAATTCCTGACCCGCGCCGCCGTCGTTATCATGCGCGGCCGGGAAATGAAACGAGCCGCGGCGAGGGGTTAGCCTGCCGCCTGAAGCTTGACGGCGGGAATATCCAAGAGCGCCTGCTGCGCATCGGCGCGGATGCGCGCGACCATGGAACGAAACCCGTTTGAACGCTGCGGCGTAAGGTGTTCGCGCAAGCCTAGACGATCAAACAAGGCGATTGGGTCGGCCGCCAGAATCTCGCCGGCCCATTTGTCGGAGACAGTCGCGAGCAGGATGGCAACGAGCCCGCGGACGATGTGAGCGTCGCTGTCGCCAAGAAAATTGAGCACGGGCTGATCGCTGTCGAAACTTACAGTCGTTGCCAGCCAGACCTGGCTGGCACAGCCCTGGACCTTGTTGGCCTCGGTGCGATGAAGCTCCGGCAGTGGGCACATGCCGCGGCCGAGCTCGATGACATAGCGGTATCGATCGTCCCATTCGTCCAGCAGTGAGAAGTTGTCAATGATCTCGTCGATCGCCGGATTAATTGCAGACGAATGTTCCATCGGGGTCACAACCTCTTTTCACTCTCGCCTTGCGGCTATTGCCGGTCTTCGCTCATTCACCACGCCGCCTATTGCGGCAGCACCCCAAGCATGGTCGGGGAGAGTTCGTGGCGGTCGAGCACTGCGTCAACCTTGCCGCGAACGGAATCGAAGCTGATCGGCTTGCCCAGCACATCGTGGGCGCCCCATCTCAGGCTCGCGCGGGCGATGGGGTTGTTGACGGAGTTTGCCACGATCAGAATCTTCGTGCCGGGCAGCCGCATCGCGATTTCGGCCAGAGCCCTTTCGCCGTTGTTCTCCACGAAGCCGATCCCGAGCACGACGATATTCGGCGCCCGATCCGCGGCCTTGGCGAATGCCTTGTCAAGGTTCGCGAATGAGTGGGTTTCGTTCCGGTCATCGAGAATGAAGTGCAGCGCCGACCGGACCACCTCGTCGGCCTCGACCACGAAAATGATGTCGTCTTGCTCCGAGAGCAAAGCCTTTGAATCGATCGGCATGTTTGTCCTCGCTGGTCTGGTTTGGTCTGCCCAAGCAAACGCCGTACCGCGGCGCAGAATCGCGATTCCGCCGGATTTCTCGGAGCCGGCGTCAATACTCGCGTCCGCAGATCGCAAAGTTGTTTTGTTTGAGACAGCCGTATGTCCTGACGTCGGGTGACACGCAGCGATGTCGGGTTTGCAACAAGCCTCAAGCGACTCCGGTCGACTCCGTTATGTAATTAGAATCAATGAAATTTTCGTCGACGACCGACGCTGGCACAGTCGTTGCAAACCCTGTTTGCGCAAGGCGATGGTTGCTGGCTGCTAGGCCTCTCGAAGCGGAAGAGCAAAGTCCGTAACCGCGTCGCGCAACAGGGATCTATCGAGATCGAGCTGCGCGGCTTGTGTGTATCGGCGAAATGGCAATCGGTTCATGGAGAACAAAATGGCTGCACTACGACAAATCGCGTTTTACGGCAAAGGCGGCATCGGCAAGTCGACGACCTCGCAAAATACGCTGGCGGCGCTGGCGCAGATGGGGCACCGG
>Ga0307509_10008706_pt1 | contig 12853 bp, 12 predicted proteins | sample 10_EM_MG_FD_202245 | JGI IMG/M metagenome (GOLD analysis project Ga0307509, IMG submission 202245) | Populus trichocarpa ectomycorrhiza microbial communities from riparian zone in the Pacific Northwest, United States - 10_EM | ecosystem: Host-associated > Plants > Roots > Unclassified | place...
CCGTCCAAGATGCAGGCCCTTCTTTTCTCTCTGTATTTTGTTCTTGATCTCCTGTCTTGCATGTTCTGGGGCGAGGGGGAGGGACAACCGTTGTGGTCGCGACGCGATGCACGACACCTCTTGAACGCTTTCAACCCTGCTGCACAACTTCCCTCAGACGCCCTCGTCGCGATCCCCAGATTCCTTTCCATGGACAGTGACTTATTCACACACTCGTAAGTCTGGCACCACTGGCGGATGATATCAGTCTCACCCCCGCTGTTGCGAAAGCAGATATTGTCGGGGTTCGTGTGAGCCGGCGGGCCTCACGTCCTCGATATGATCGGTTTCGGCCAATCAGTCGAGGGGCGCGAAGGGGTTTCGTCGGCACACGGATAAGTCACTCGAGAAAGAAAGTTGACCGTACTCTGTTGGTCTGGGGGTATTGTAGTACAAAGACCTAGCTTATATACTAAATACGAAAGTCCTTGAGGTCATAGACAAATGTCCGTAAACCTATGAGCGAATAGCGAGAGAAACTACTAAACGGTCTGGACTACACGTGATGTGGGGGCCGGGCTCACAGTTCGTCGCAGGCAGTTGCCAGCCTTGAACGCCGTCGACTTTTGCCACTTCACTCCTCGGCTGACGTGGACATGGTTCCGAACCGTGGAAACAAGATCGCCTCTCTCCGCATACCTCCTCTCTAACCAGCTACAGTTCTTCCATGCCTCGCGACCAGGCCCGCAGTGGAAGAACCCGTACCCCCGTTCATAGGAGTATGGGTACACCCCAAAATAGAACGCGGCCGTCACGATATCCGAGGCGAATTAATCCCCATGGGGAAGCTCTTCGTCTTCGTGCTTTTGTGCCCACCGTACAGGCGGCCGTCCCAACCTCACACACCTCCCCCGAAAACAGGGCAAAGGACTTTTGGAAACCGTGCTCCAATCCGTCCTGAATATGCGTAACCTCAGCCTGTCGCCGCGCCTGGAGCTCGATCGAAGATCCCGAACTCGCAGATCACGTCTCCCCCAAGTTCTCGCAGGGTGAATCGAGCCCTCCAACGGCCTACTGGGTGTGAGAGTTGACGGGGGAGACGCCCCGGATGAGCTTAGTGGCCGTTGAGATGGTGCCAGACTGAGTCGAGTCTGAATTGATAATCCCCGTCCCAGGCCCAGTACTCGGCGTCCACGTGTGCATCTGCGAGCTAACATCGCTCCTGCTTGTCGCACTCTGGAAGCTGGATCCAGACCGTCTCTTCAAGAATGGGGTGGTCGAGCATCAGTTCTGGGGGCTGTCCGTGTTGGAACTTGAGAACGAGGTTGGGTGGGGATTTTGGGTGTAATAAGAGGAAGACCTACTCGGAGACCGCTCCCCGCCGAAGGAGCAGAGATGCGGTGAGCTCGCTCTGGGTGCCGTGGCCTCCTCCTCCATACCGGATACGGGATCGAAGGTAACGCTCCGCTAGGATCTTTGGCAATGTTTGGCAATATTTCCCGTCTCGACCACTTCTTGGGACCGGTAGTATGTCGGCTTTGAAGTGGCTATTGCACCAAAGCTCTCTACCGCGCTCCTGTCGGTATACTGTCAGTCGCAGTGACTCCGTTTGCCAAATGGAAACCGGACCTATACCAATAGTGGCTGGTCCTTAATCGAGCTCACCTTCCGTTCTTGCGCTGGAGAGTCTTATCGGCATGTGCCTATAGATGAGTGCGAGCGCTCTGCTGCGGTGTGTTACAACCGTGGCAAATCAAGCGGATTGGTTTCTTCCGAATTTTTTGCGGAACGGACCTAGTGATCGAGAGAGTGGAATCACTCCTGACCACATAATGCCGTTCAAGACACCCACATCTTCATTAACAGGTGACCCCACAACGCATTTATTGTTGCTCAACTTACTCACCGTATGATGCTACTACCACAGCGGCTGAATTGCTCGTTGCCAAGGTCTGGTGGCGGGGCACGGCCGGAATCGAGCGTTTGCTCTTTGGAGGTACCCCTGTGACACCTACCCTGCGCCCATCCCCAATCGCTAGGCTTCCGCAAGAACTCATAGAACTAATCATCTCTTACCTCATCGGCGATACCCCCACCCTCCTTGCGTGCTCTATGACATGCTATTCGTGGTACATCGCGGCTGCCCCCCACCTTCACCACACCCTCACGACTAGGAACTCCCTAACCAACAATGACGAGGGAAAATCTAACTGGCCCAGGCCACTCCGAAACTCATATAGCCTCGGTTTGCTTCCGTTCGTCAAGCGATTCCATATCCGCACATTCCGGGATCCCTTCACTCCCGGAAAGCTTGACAGATCCACCCTGCGTTACTTTTCCGCACTTAAAAACCTCCAGGAACTTGGAATAGACGAGCTCCAAGTACCCAGCTTCATGCCAAACATCCAACGATATTTTGGACATTTCACACCGACTCTTCGATCCCTCGTTCTCTGGGAACCCGTCGGCTCTTCCCGGCAGATCCTGTATTTCATCGGGCTCTTCTCGAACCTCCAAGACCTCAAGATCTCCTACTTTTCCCCAAATGAGGAACGGGAGGGCATGGCTGGCGCGGACCTCGTTCCCCTCTCCGTACCTCCGTTGTGTGGGCGGTTGACGCTCAAATGTTTCGCAAAGGAGAAGCTTGTGAAGGACATGATCACCTTTTTTTGGGGACTTCGTTTTCGTTACATGGACCTCTTTAGGGTGAAGTGTGTGCGGCTCCTTTTAGATACATGTGCGGATACCCTGGAGGGGTTGCGGTTGTACCCAACGGATCCATACGGTGAGGAGTCCTTCTCCAGAGGGGGCAGTAGCAAGCAAACTCAAGCTATAATTCACAGAAAACCACGAAGCCGTGTGCTGGGCTCTTGATCTGTCACGGAACTCTTCCCTTCGAACGCTGGAGACTACTGCGGCATCAATCACCACTGCAGGCGAAGCCGCTTCCGGTTTCCTCAAAACCGTGCTCTCCACCGTCACATCCCCTCTGCCCCTCGAACTCGTCATCGACTACGGCATGTCCGAGGTCCATTGTTACAGGGCCTCTTACATTCGCCTTGGGATAGTATCCCAAAATGAACGGGCCGCCGATGCCCTCGTCCAACAAGAGCGATTCAAGGCGTTCAGTGAGATGTATGCGGTACGGCAGTTTCGATTGGTGCTCCGTGCGGGTGTTTCGGGTCGTTTTGCCCAGGGTATCGTGTGGGCACTAGAGTCCATCGTCAAGGAAGCAAGGATGAATGAGAAATCAAATTACCTCCCCTGCGAACCGGTGATCCAGTATTTTGCATGTTGAAAGCTTGTTTTTATTTATTTAAAAAAATACACAAGTAATACGACCGACAAGCGGCGGAACCAGGGACTCTGAGGAGACTGCGATAAAACCAGAAAATACCCGCGTTAGAGCATTCGAGCAATGGCGGTAACCCCAGAGCGCGGTACGTAGTGCGTTGAATTCACTACCGTCGACCTTTGCAACTTCACTTCTCGGCTGATCTGGACATGGTTCCGAACCGTGGAAACAAGATCGCCTCTCTCCACAGACCTCCTCCCTAACCAGCTACAGTTCTTCCATTCATACTTCGCGACCAGGCCCGCAGTGGAGGAACCCGTACCCTCCTCCGTTCATGGGAGTATTGGGTGCACCCCAAAATAGAACGCGTCAACCTAACACACCTCTCTCGAAAACAGGGCAAAGAACTTTTGGAAACCGTGCTCCAATCCACCCTGAATATGCGAACCTCAGCCTGTCGCCGCGTCTGGAGCTCGATCGAAGATCTCCGAACTCGCAGATCACGTCTCCGGATCCCCTAAGTTCTCGCAGGGTGAATCGAGCCCTCGCTGGAATCACCAGTCCGAGTGATTGACTCCCCGCCTCGCATGCCCCTGATCGGTTATCGAACAGCCCATGACGCTGCAGTTGAAGCGTTTGTCGGTCTTGTTCATCGACGTAACAGCAGGGATCCGGTCTGAGCGTCGCTTGTTACTCTGAGGTTCCTTGTAATTTAACCTCCTGGGTCCCAACAACTGTTCGGACTCTTGGTGATACGGAGGACGTGGAGGATCCCGACATCAATATGGTACATAATGCGGAGGATCTTCGTTGTTGATCAGCTGGTTACGTGTGCCCCCCAACTTGTGAAATGCCGGGAATTCAATCCGTACTGTATCACCCAACAAGCGGCCGCGTGGCCTAGGCTCAACAACACGTGTCGTGAAAACGTGAAATGGAATTCTCATAATCGGGCAAGCCAGTGCCAGTACAAATTTAAATACAGGGGAGCGGATCTAGTGGTACAACATCATGAATGGCATACAAAACTTCATCCCATCGAGGCGAACAGGTCAGTAGGGCTGAGGTGTTTCACTCTTCGTATTTCTCTCTGTTGCGGATCTACGGACGCCCTTCTAGTAGGGGGTGGCAGGTCAGGTAGGTCTTTGCGTGCTTCCCGTTCAGACCTAGAGCGGCTGGGTCCTTGCCTACGGTCGACTCTCTGAGAAACCGTTGGTTCGGATTCCAGCTCAAGAGGGTTGAACGAAGGGAGGGGGGGAAGCGGAGGGGCGGGCGCCCTGTGTGATGGGACTCGTTGTGGAATTTGCTGACGGGTGGAACGTTTCCGGCGTGGCGTGTCGTAAGGGTCTCGTGGTCGGGGAATGTACGAAGCCGTGGGTCCAGGGATATGTGAACGGGATGATTGGAAACTTGACTTGGACTGCCTGTGCTGCGTTGGCTGCTTGGCCTCCTCCCCATACGGATTATTTGATATGGATGTCTTGGAACTTCTGTCCAACCATGAGATGACAATTCCCGCCAAGGCTAACGGTGAGTGGTTAGGCCGACCAGGCGTGGAACCAACGCGGCAGAAGACGCACCAATCATAACTGATATCCACGTAACAGCTAGCGCGGCGGCCGCCTCCTTACATCTGGGATTTTCGGAATCGGGGTCTTTACACAATCCTTTTCCACTTTTGGAGGCGGCGCGGATTGAAAGACCGATGGCGCCGATCAAGGAGGGAACGAGCAGAACGAAAAACGCAATCATGTTGAGGAGGCGGCTCGACTCCGCAGAGCGGCGCTTGTATTTCAATACGGAGCTGGAATAAAGATAAGAGTTAGGGGTAACTCGTGCACGGGGTTGACGTGACGTACAAACAGAGAATAGCGAACAGGACAATGATGTCCATGGAAAACTGTAAGGCTTCGTTGTCTTAGCAAGTCTGTGAACGCTCCGCGGGGTGCGCTTGTGGGGTCAACTTACCTCCAGCCTCATACGACCACATCCAAGTCGCTACGATCCCAATCAAAGCCGAGTGCAAGGCAAACAGCGCGCCTGATGGAAGGTTTAGCGCTCACGAAACTTCACGCACCCCATGAGAAACTCACACAGCGCGACGACCCTAAAAATTCTATACACGTGCCAAGTCATAACTGGTAGGGATCCAGATAGGATGTGCCGGAGTCTGGCACAATCGGGGGGGATATCAAGGAGTGGGGGTGGGAGGGGGAGGGGAAGGGAGGAGAAGGAACCACTGAGGATGAAATCACGTCCTGTTAAATCATCCCAGCGAAGTGTCAAAGCTTCGGTGGCTCAAACACGGCCCGGGGACGGTTCGTCCGCAGCATGGTCAATGTCCCTCCCCCTCCGGTCTATTGAGTCGACCACCACACGCACTTGTTTTCAACACCATGGCGTTCACGACAGAGAAAGAGCCAGAGTATGAAAGTACGGTCTGTCGAGCGTTCCCAGGTCAGAGGGGGAGTAGGGTAGCAAGCGGTAGATAGAATTAGTAACACGTTGGAGGACGCGTGTGAAAGGCTAGTCCGTCAGGTAATCAATTCCGTACGTTCTTCGAGGAGCCGAGAAGCCTTTGAAGGCATGGCAAATCAAATTTTGTGTCCATGCCGGATGTGTACAGCACCTGCTGTAATAGAGATGGACGCGAAATGAAAGACTTTTTGTTCAACAAAGGCCACGTTGTGTGGACAAGCGCCGGGAGGTCTTAGCACTCGCCGACGCCAGCGCTTGCCGATCCGCATGTCCCCACTGGCGTTTCGATTCAAATTGATATTCAACGTCTACCTTGGCGCGACCCCTCCCACTCCAGAATACGCAAGGGTGCCCTTACAGAATCGGGTCTGTCGCACACTCCGGGTAACCAGGACTTTAGACTTTACGGTTGGATGGCGTGGGCCGGTCCCGGACTCGGGCGAACTAGCAGCTCAGTCATCCGCCTTCGGGAAGCGGGTTGGGAAGGAGGCAGGACGTGCCCCGTTCGTGGGGGGGATAAATGTGAGTACATATTATTGTTTCAGTAGCATCTCAAGCTCCAAACTACGCGCCGGTCCAAGTCGACGCCGAATAACACCCTCCCAACCCAACCTACCCACCGGGAAAAACAGACGACCAACCCACCAACTCATGTGTATGGACGCATGTTACCGTTGATCCTCCATCTCGGCGCGACTTGGGGCTCAACCACCAAGATCTAAGCGACTACCGTGGACCGGAAGTCGAGCAAGGAAGGGAATAGAGAAAACCGAGGCTGTCCGGGGGAACAATGGGAGAGTATTTATACCTCTTCGGTGGTCCCCGACTCCTGCGGTTGCGATTGTTCTGGTTGCGATTGCGCTGGTTCGGGCTGCTCTTCCGGTTGAGGCTGGGGCTGAGGCCCTTCCTCGGGGGGTTCCGACTGTTCGTGCAATGGTGGATTGCCAACGATATATCGCAAGACATCGGTCAGCGTGATGATGCCGAGCAGACGCCCCTTCCTTCCACCGCGCCTTTCATCCTCTTCTCCCTCAACTACGACCAACCGATGCACCCGGCGTTTGTTGATCAATTGGAGAAGTGTTCCAAGGGAGTCCGACGCGGTGCAGATGACAACACCCGGGAAGTCTGGGGAGCGTTCGTTAAGCGCCTGACCGATCGTTAGGTCCAGGGACTGGTAGGCTCCCAACCGTACCAATGTCTGCGTAGGTGGGGTAAACGGGTATAAATCAGGTTCGCCCGCCGATTGAGAATAGAATGTAACGCACGATGACATCGACAGTTTCGTACAGGTTGACGACGATACCATCTTCATCGATGACGGGTACAGCAGAAATACCCCGACCGGAGAATTCATGGACGACGTCGAAAACGGGGGTGGCCATCGTTGCAGTTGCCAACGGCCAGAACGGTGGAGAACCCTCCGGGGCGTCCTTCGGATTTGCGACATAGGTTCCAATCCCCAATTTACGGAGGGGAAGGTGAAGTTGTACGACTTCTTTCGTGCACTAAGGTGGAACAATCGGGATCAGTGCCATGTTCTTTGTCAAGGGGACATGAAAAACGCACATTGATGGCGATGAATTTGAGAAGGCGATATTGAGTCATTATGGAGACTATCATCTCGTGGCCGGTATCACTATCGTTATCGAGGAGGGGGAGACGGCGTGCGTGGGTTTGGATGAGAAGGGAGGCTGCCCCATAGAGCGACTGGTCTGGTGATGCCCAAAGGAGTGGAGGGGTGTCCACGCCGAGTGCCCTTTCAATGTCTGAAGAGAGGGGGTCAGACATTTGGGCCAACCTTTCGAGGGGGGGCTTGCCTCGCAAAGATTCTAATCGGAAGGTTTCGACGTCCGTCGCAGCGCTGGCGAAGTTGGAGGTGTGGTAGTAGTATTGGATGAGGTGGATAATGTCGGAGACGGTGAGCATTCCAGCAAAACATGACTTTTCGCTGTTCCATAGAGGTGCAGAGACGACGCCTGGATGAGATATCGGGGAACGGGACGGTAATCGGTGGATTGAGATTGATTAGAAAAGTGAATTTGGAACGACCGATGAGACTGACCGTTGAGAAGGAAGCACTGGAGGGCTTTCTGGACCTCGAGCTTGGTGTCGAGGACGATGAGCCTGAAGGAGACGGGGAAGACGTCGTAGCATGTTCTGCCCTTGAGATAGTTTCTGAGCACGTTTAGCGCATTATCGTGGCTCTCCTGATCCTGGACGGGAGGGAGATGAGACGGAGCGCGTCTGCGATTGAAAGTGCCGCGTCTGTGCATTCTAGGCGAGGTTGGGGAGAGAGTTGCGGTCGTTGTCATCTGCTCCCCCTTGTCTGCCGCCCTGCCACTGACAAAGGCTGTCCTTAGAGGGAGATGTGACAGCGTGACGCATACGTCACACGACCTCGCCTGCGGGGAAGCAAGGAAACCCACAACAGTCAACCGACACCCTCCCCCCTCGTCCTTTATCCCAGTTATCTTTCCATCTTACTCTCTTCCTAATCTACCTCGACGACCTCTCCGGCGGGTCCCCGCCCATTACTCCCCTCCCCACCATGAAGACACAAATACAGTATCCATCGCTGGTCAAATCACCCGCCCTCGCCCCGTCCGTCCCTCTAATAGTCAACGAACTCATCGCCGAAACGGTCCTTTCACAGCCCTCAACAGTCACCAACGTGGTTATGGAGGGTCCAAACCAGCCAGGGTCACCCCACAACAGGGACGCTTTACTCTTCCTCCTGCCACTGCTGATCGTCCTATCCACCTTCCTCTTTCTCATCCTTCTCTTCCTCGTTTTCGTCATCCTACTCCGCAGGCGCCGCGGAATCCGCTTAAGAGATGGCGAAGGTCCCGTTGATTTAAGTAGGGAAGATCTCATCGACGGTGAAGGCGGTCTCGAGGGTGTCGAGTCGAGGTGGTTAGAGTCTGTCAACGATTCCGAGAGGCGGACATACCTCCGTGCCAAGGGTACGCTTATCCTTCACCAAGTCCGCAATGTCAAGATCCAACTGAACCGCCACGTTCCTAGATTATCAGCTCCAATACCCACCAAACTCGTTCCCGACCGATATCACCCTTTCCCAATTCCTTTCCATCCAAGAAAAAGGAGTCGCCGCCTGGTCGTTTGAGCCCGACCTAGAAGCCATGCATTCGCTGCTCGTTCATGCGCGGACTGAAATCACGTTCCTACCCGACCCTTCCTCTGCATCCTCTGTCCAATCCAACCTCCCACTACCAAAACTCAACGAAGTCTATTACTGGGAGGTCAAGATGTTTGACCTTCCTCCCACAACAAACGTCGCAGTTGGGTTAGCAACCAAGCCGTATCCATCTTTCCGGCTGCCCGGTCACAGTCGTTTCTCGATCGCCTACCATTCCAGCGGAGACAAGTCTTACAACTACCCGTTCACTTCTACGACATTCAACTCGGTCCTCAAAGAAGGAGACGTTCTTGGTATCGGTTACCGTCCCCGCTCCGGGACGGTCTTCTACACCAGGAACGGCCGGAAGATGGATGACGCGTTCACCGGGCTCATGAACTACAACTTGTTCCCAACTGTGGGTGCTGATGGACCTTGTAGTGTCCACGTAAACCTTGGTCAGGCTGGATTTGTCTTTATCGAAGCCAACGTCAAGAAGTGGGGCTTGGCACCAAGTGTCGGAACACTCGCCCCGCCTCCTGCCTATGGTTCGGAACGTGGTAGCATTCTCCTTGCCGCTGGCAATTCCCGCCCGCCCACCCGACGCCAATCACCACAGGGTCACGTTGCTTCCCCGAACTCTTCGACTCCCGGACGCCGCACACACCGATCACGCCGACCGAAGCGCTCAACTCTTGCGACGGGGAACCTGCCGTCATCTCCGTTGAGCAACAGCGAGATGACGCCCCCACCTCCGTTGACCCCTCCTCCGCCCATTACCCCCATCGATGAGTTGTCGGAGGCTGGGGGCCAAGGGAATGCCGTTGCTGGGCCCGGCCCATCGAGTTCTGGAGGATACATCTCACCCACGGATATGGCATTCCACATCCCGACGGCGAGGAATGACCTACCACCTTCTCCCCCGACCGATGAAGGCGAAGTTTTTGAGTCCGGAGATGAAAGCACCTCCCCATCGCAATCGACATCCAACCCCAATCCTCGCCGCGACTCCAGCCTTGACGTCAACCAGACCCAGTCGAGCGCTAACCGGAACCGGAGTCGGTCGCCCCCACCGTCGACAGGTGCGAATCCGTTTAACACCCCTCGAGGTATCCGCTCTTCACAAACGCACTCGATAGTAGTAGCCCCCCATCACCACCATTCCTCTTCGACTTCCTCACATAAACGCCGTGGGTCTACGTCTCGACTTGGGTTGGGACAGGGGCAGGTGAACGTGGTTGCCGTGGATGAGGAGTTGGGACAAGAAGAGCTGGCGGATATGGATGGTCAGGGTCAGAGCCTGAGGCCGAGGGAGGAGGTCAACATTCACCCGCCACCGGATTCACCAATGAGCCCCAATCCAAACCCACCAACCCCCCACGCAAGGGACATCGGGTTGAGAGCGTTTGCGCAGGGTCAGAGGACGCGGAACCCCTCAGCTCAGCGCACCGGACGAGCGAGTGGGAGCCACATAGCCGACACCGCCGAGGATTCCGAGGTCTTCGATTCTGACACGGATTCGGTCTCGAGGGACGATGATCCTCGACACACTCGGGAATCTACTGATTCTGCCGAACCAGACCGGGGTACAGTGAGGGAACCTCCAGCATACTCACCGTTGGACTCATTTACATATGCGGATGGCGTGCATATCGACTTGCCAACTGATGTTGTGGCGACGATGTTAGAGAACGGCGGCTTGCCGGCAAATTATGTTGGCGGGGGGAGAAGGAACGGGAGGGAGGGAGAGAGCAGGGAACAGAGAAGGGAGAGGAGGAGGAGGGAGAGGCAACGGGAAAGTGCCAGGAGGAACCGGTGACCTACCGCAGTGCTCATCCGTTCCTCTTCGTTCGATGGGGATACCTGCGGCACCACGATAACCTTGTCTCCTCACGATCATCCTTCGTGTCTTCGAAGTGGATTCCTCCTCACGACGACCTTCTCACGGACCTAACATCCCTCTCCCCACTTCATCGAGTTGGGATCTCCCAGAGTCGAGGTCGTGTCTTTTGTTGCTGGTCCTTAGTCTGTCTCGTGTTTGTGTGGGCCACCTCCAGGGCGTTTTAGTGGTTGTGTAAACATATGTATTATTCTCGGTATCTTCCATTCTCCCATATATTTCCCCTCCCCAACTTCATTCGTGCTCTTGTCCACCAAATCATCGTTTGGTCCCCAACCATCCCCGCATCAACCCCCCATACTCCATCGATTCATCGATCCCGACGCCGCACTGTCCTTCGTTTTCTACTGCCATAATTCCGGGTTCTTGATCTTCTGTCTTTATTCGGTAGTACGTAGGCACACATACGCATCAATGACCTTTTCCTCTGCCATCAAAGTTCTTCCCTTTTCCTCCTCACGATTTGTATGTCCTGATGTAAGTACGAATGAAAACTCATGAAACGGACAGTGAAAGTATCACGTCATGAACTTGCCTCAATTCGTGGAAGTAGGTTTGAAATAAGTCATGCTCCTTTCAGATCATGGAATGTCCGGCGGAACGGCGTGGAGACGGCCCGCTTTATTTTCGCGCCACCACTTGCTCTCCATGACCCTCGGATGCGATGGATTGACCTGTAATGACCCCTCACAGCATGTGGGGAGGGGTTTTTCATCTCCGCTTAACTGTGCGTACCGGTTGCTCGCTCTCATCAGTGGGAAGTCGATCGCTTGGGACTGATCGAGAAACTCAGCGGTAACGATGAACCAGTACTGGCCACACAAACGATACCGTTCGTGAAGACACCTACATCTTCGTTAACAGGTGACCCCACAACCCATTTCTCGTCGCCTAGCTCACTCATCGTGTCGTGTTGCCCCCACAATAGGGATCGATTTGCTGGCTGCCAAGGTCTGGTGGCGGGGCATCGCCAAAGTCGAGCAGTTGCTCTTCAGAGATATCCCGGAGGTACATACCCTGCGCCCGTCCCAGATTGCCAGGCTTCCCCAAGAACTCGTAGAATTGATCATCTCCTACTTCATCCATGACACCCCCGCCCTCCTTGCGTGCTCCATGACATGCTACTCGTGGTACATCGCGGCTGTCTCCCACCTTCACCACACCCTCACGACCGACGTAGGCCCCAGCATCTCCAGGAAACACATGTGGCCTAGGCCACTGCGAAACTCATACAACCTCGGTTTGCTTCCGCTCGTCAAGCGATTCCGTTTCCGCACGCGCTATAATCCCTTCACTCCCGAAAAGCTTGACAGATCAACCTTGCGTTACTTTTCCGCACTTACGAACCTCCAGGAACTTGGGATAGATGACCTACAAGTACCCAGCTTTATGCCGAACATTCAACGGTACTTTGGACACTTCATACCAACCCTTCGATTCCTTGCTCTAAGGGAACCCGGGGGTTCTTCCCGGGAGATCTTGTATTTCATCGGGTTCTTCCCAAACCTCCAAGACCTCAAGATCTGCTACGATTTCCCGGTAGAGGGCTGGGAGGACGCGGCCGGCGCAGACCTCGTTCCCCTCTCCGTACCCCCGCTATGTGGGCGGTTGACGCTCACGTGTTCCACAAAGGAGAAACTCGTGGAGGACATGATTGCATTTTTTGGGGGACTTCGCTTTCGTTACGTGGACCTTTTCAGGGTGAAGTGTGCGCGGCTCCTGTTAGGCGCATGTGCGGATAGCCTGGAGGGATTGCGGTTGTACCCAGCAGATCCGTATGGTGAGGAATTCCCTAAAAAAAGGGGACAACAGCAAGCGAACTCAAGCTTTTTTAACAGACAACCACGAAGCCGTGCGCTGGGCTTTCGACCTGTCACATAACTCCTCCCTTCGGATGTTGGAGACCACCGCGATATCGATCACCACTGCAGGCGACGTCGCTTCTGGTTTCCTCAAAACTGTACTCTCCACTGTCACATCCCCTTTGCCCCTCGAACTCGTTATCAACTACGGTACATCCGAGGTCTATTGTCACAGCCCCTCTTACATTCGCGTTGGGATG
>Ga0307509_10008707_pt1 | contig 12852 bp, 15 predicted proteins | sample 10_EM_MG_FD_202245 | JGI IMG/M metagenome (GOLD analysis project Ga0307509, IMG submission 202245) | Populus trichocarpa ectomycorrhiza microbial communities from riparian zone in the Pacific Northwest, United States - 10_EM | ecosystem: Host-associated > Plants > Roots > Unclassified | place...
GCTATACGCATTTTGGGTTTTCTGGATTGTTGTGTGGATGTGTATTCGCAGTCCACGTTCTGAGAATTGAATTCATGAAGTAATGGTTTGAATTGCTGACGCCAAGTAGTAGGGTACACTTCAGTTCGGTTGATGAAGAGATATGTAAGTCCTTTCCAAACCAGCTTGATGAGATTTTGGGATGTTTATCCATTCGGTTATGTCATAAACCCCAAGCATCGCGTCTCGTTAGTTGTGAACTATCCGCATCCGGTTTTGCCTCCAAGGCCGAGGAACCCGGTATTTTAGAATAGCATACCTTGCTATAACTTGATGCATAATAAGTGGCTAATCATATTAGACCGTTGGAGAGCGGCCCGAGTCGGGGAATTCTTGCTTCTCTTGGCCAAAAGGTTCTGGAGCACCTACCGACCCCAGTGCATGGAAAATTGTTAATTGGATTCGATGGGGTCGACTCTTGATGAGATTTTCAAGGTGGGGCAATGGTATTGCAGAATAAGGTTTGGACGTTCGTTTTTGGACAAGCCATATTTCAGGGTCCTTTGTTACGTCATAAAGGGCCCCGCCGGGCAGGTGACCGCGATTGCCTAATATTGACTGACAACTCGAGCTTTCATGTCATTTTTCGTGGTTGACACCGGCTTTTTTTGTCGCCGCCTCCACTACGGGCGTTCCTTCTCGGTACTCCAGCTAATTGGAAAAGGGGTTAGGAAGTACATTCAAATATAAGGATGCGAAGGGATCGGTATTCTTCTCCCCTCCAACTACCCAATTTTTTTTTCAGGCCAGAAGCAGTGTAAGTTGTTATCATCTTTCGTCTCGTTTTGCTGACATTAACCTAGATCTATTCTCACTCGCTACGATTGGAAACCGGCAAGGGAAAAGCCGAATACCGAACAGAAGGGCTAATTTAAGTTAGATCGGCTTCGTATTCCCTAAAAGCTTGTCCTCTCTCTCTCACTGTCACTTTCTTTCTTCTGTTTCGCCGACAAGGTTACCTACGACGTCGCAGGGACTAAAAACAAACGGCGAAGGACTTGCCGTTGTCTATTTCTCTACTACATCTCCACAACATCGTCATTCACAGTCATGTACTTGAAATCACCCTACCCCGACCCGCCCCCTCTGCCAACGGTGAACGCGCACTATATTCTCTTCAAGCGACCAGATCAAGCAAAATGGCCTGACTACACACTCCATATCGACGCCATGAGCGGGAAGCGGGTGATGTTCCGTGAATGGGTGAAGGACATGGAGGATCTGAGTACCGCACTCGCAGGACCAACGTCGGAGGGTTGCATGGGTTTGCAGGGCTGGAACGAGGGTGAAGGTGCGGAGGTTGTGGTCCCGGGTGGGAAAGAGGTCATTGGTATTATGAGCGAGAATTCCAGTGTGAGTGCTTCTTGCCAGGAGGTCGGGCCCCGTGGTGGTTGAATCAAAAGCGCCCGGGTGTATGCCGGCACTGCCCAGGCATGACATTACAAACATTGACTAACAACAACAACTCGTCGATTTACAGGAATATATCACATTCGTCCATGCCTGTATTCGCATCGCCGTCCCTTTTGTGCTCATCTCGTCGTACAGCACACCGTTTGAGCTTAAGCACGCCTTAAAGCTCGCCAAACTCACCCGTCTATTTGTCGATGCAAAATTCCTCAAGGCTGTGCTTCCCGTCGCCAAGGAGGTCGGCCTCTCTGAGGACAGGATCTACCTGATGAAGGAGACTGGGGCATCAAAGAAGCTGAAAACTTTGAGAGGTATTATTCAGGATGTAAGGAAGAGAAAAGTTCCTCTTGTCGATATCAGACCAGCGGACAAGGACACCCTTGCCTACTTGGTGTTCTCCAGTGGAACGAGTGGGCTGCCTAAAGGTCTGCATATCTTTGCTGTTGGCTTATAGGAAAAACATGTGAACCGGTTTATTTATTTAGCTGTGATGATTTCGCACGGAAACCTAATTTGCGCCATTGCCCAGTCGCTCGCGTTGGTTCAGGCGACTTTGGAGGTCTATACCGTACGTTGCATCGTTATTCTGGAAAATTTTCGTCTCCTAAATCATTACCCATCGGAAATAGCCCCCCACGCTAGCCACTCCGGAAGGTCTCCCTATCGCTCTTGCTTTCTTGCCGCTCCATCACAGCTATGGACTACACGCGTATAGCTTCCGCACCTGCCTCGCCCCTAGCACCATCGTCATTCTGCCCAAGTGGGATATCGACGTTGCACTTAAAGTTATCCCAAAGTTCGCCTCATTGTTTTATGTTTCCGGCGCTTTTTTTCACATTCTTGTGTTTGCACTAGATACAAGGTCACCTCCCTGATGCTCGTCCCTTCCGTGGTGCATCAGATGGTCAACCACTCCGGCATCGAAAAGGCTGACTTCAGCAGCGTCCTTAATGCGAACTCTGGTGCTGCTTATCTGCCCCCCGAGCTTGGAGAGAAGATCTCCAGCCTTATGCCTAAGGAAAGTTACTTTAGCGAAGGTTATGGAATGTCCGAAGCCGTAAGACACCTCTATCTCCCCCTCCTCCATTTCCCCCCGAATACTCACTCATTCCACAGACAATAGCTGCAGTCATTCAACCATTCCCCGGCAGCCTCGGCGGGAAGCTCAAGCTCATTCCCGGCTGCACAGGCATCCTCCTCCCCGGAATGGAGGCCCTCGTCTTCAAAGACGAAAATGGTGCGCCCCCTGCCAACTTCACTCTCCCTACTGCGGAGGCCGGCGTTCCTACTCCCTCAAAGTTGGACGGCGCGTGCGCGGTGAACGAGACTGGTGAACTGTGGGTCCGTTCCGCGAACATCGCCATGGGGTACTGGAACAACCCCGAAGCCACCGCGGCCACGTTCGTGCGCGGGTGGCTGAGGACGGGCGACAGGTTTAGGGTTGACGAAGGAGGCAATTTCTGGTTTGCGGATCGTGCCAAGGTAAGATTTATCATTATTATTCATTGTCCATCGAGTCTGGCTAACCGCGATTTCTTGAATGCGCAGGATACGCTGAAGGTCTCTGGTGCCCAAGTCTCCCCAGTGGAAATCGAGAACTGTCTCCTCTCGCATCCGCAGGGTCTCATCACCGATGCCACCGTGGCCGGTGTCTCTGGTGGACGTACTTCCGACGAGAAGGTCCCGCGTGCATGGGTCGTTTTGTCCAAGACCGGCAAGGATAAGAAGACATGGGGCAAAGCAAAGGTGGTGATGGAGTTGGAGAGGTGGCATCAAGAGAACTTGAGCAAGTACAAGTGGTTGAGGGGCGGTATCGAGATCGTCGATGAGGCGAGTTTGATTCCACTTCTTTGGTTTGTCGTTTTTTACTGACTGTATAGTTTGTTCCTTTAGATCCCCAAGTCACCCACTGGGAAGACGCTCCGACGTGTCCTAGTAGATAAGTACGAGGCCAAGGTCAAGAAGGGGCAGGAGAAGGCGAAACTTTAAAGCACACTCAGTATCTTCCGGCAGTGTGGATGGAAAACATGCATTTTCCTTCGACCTTTCTATTACTGTACTGTTGTTTAGGTATGAGTATTAGGGACTCGGGCTTTCTCAAGGGAATTTCCTTAACCTAGGGCTATTCGCAATTGTGATATCCATATATTTAACACACAGAAATCAGCATGACTATTACATTTTCAGTTCTCTTCGTTCAGGTATGTCCATATAATTCCAGGTGGTTTCTCTGTGGCATTCAATACCGTAATAAGGTGACAAAGGTCCTGACCTACTGCCACTCTTATGATGATGGATGTCCACCAATACATGCGGAGACCCCGCCCTTTCAGCGCACTCCTCTACAGCCAAAGAAAAAGCCTCGGAATCCACCTTTGCCTTGTCAGCAGGGTGTTTGAATCTGACCCTGATACAGCTCAGTAGGCTCACTCTCCCTGCCGAGAAGGATTGTAGTCTGGCCTGAAAGAACCGTAACAGAGTTTCTTCTGAAAAACCACAAATATCTATTGACTCGAAAGTCTCGAGCGAAGGGAGTAATATTTCGGAATTCAAGGGGTTGGATGATTCGACATCTCCCTCCGGGATGAGAAGGTCCAAGGGGAAGTGATGGGGCGCAAATCGATACGAAAAGGACCTCTCGATACTGCGAGACGGTCCTTTGGGCTCGTCCCCTAGCACAAGATGTTTAAGGTGCTTTAATGGACGAAGAAAGTCAACGAGGTCACTTCGAGGTACAATACGAGCGTCGAAGGTTACTTTAGTCAGGGCATTCGTTGATCTGTCAAGGAATCGAATCAAGGGTTTGGAAATTTCTCCGACGTCGCCTGGGAGATATCGATAGTACTCAGGCTTTTGGTAATCAAGCCACTGTAGACATGGGGTATCGAGAGAGTCAAAAAGTGTTGCTGAGGCTACTGGATTTTCAGTGTCCAGTATGCGAAGGGTGCGTAAGAACGGAAGATAAATGGAGCTCCTCTCTTGGTGATCATCTTCCGATCCCACCAGACGTAGTTGCAGGTGTATGAGATTGGGACATTGTTTGAGGAAATCCAAAGCACCCTTCGGCCTGAACATCTCCTCGGAGCAGAAATGAGTAAGTGCTTCCCAATTCACTGCTGAAGGAAGTTGTTTGGATAAGTCCCAACCGTGTATTGCTATACTTTCAAGCCCTGGGGCATGAACTAGGGCGAAATCGGAGAGTTCGCCTGATCTTGGGCGGCCTCGACTTCTGGCACTAATTTTTAGGTTTCGAAGGCTTGGAACGCTTTCTACTGAAATGAGGGCTTCTATATGAGGATATAGATCGACGGGAAGTTGTATCTCCACGTCCTTCCAACGGGATGCAAAAGGCGAAAGAGTTTCGAACAGTTTCTTGACGATTTTGTCCTCCCATTCGGTTTGACTTTCACGGGGATTCCACCCGGGGCTTGGATATTCAACTGAAACTGAAATCGGAAAGGTGGCTGAGCGAGAGAGCCAGTTCTGAATGTGCTCACACCGCCGCTGCATCGTTTCGTAGTAGAATAAATTTTGGGCATGGAATTCCTCTTCATCCAAGGCCGCAGAGCTGAGATTGGAATCGCAACAAATAGGAATATGGACCCTGGCCCAGATACGAGGGCAGGAAAGGGCAACAGATCGCCAGGATCTGCAGATCTGAGTGTGGATCAACGGTGCTTCTGAGGTGCTCATAACGGGGTTGCGATTGGTTGGGAGGCAGTGAGAGAATATTTCGTGTAAAATGTCATCCGGAATTCGTCGGATTGGGGAGAGAATAATGCTGTAGGTATCGACGTCCTCCACGATCTGGGTGCGCTGCCGTTGGGCTTGATCCCGCAAATTCCCGAGCCTTTGGAGTTCAGCATCTACATCCGCGAGGTCTTGCCGAGCCCTAGCCCTAAAATCCGTAACCTCTCGGACTACGTCTTGAGATGGAACATCGTTGGTTTGTAAAAGGCGGGCGAATGGTGGTTCTTCCATCCTTGTCTTCAGGTCGTATAGTCGACTGACAGACTGCATAGCAAGTTTGGCTCTATATTTGGGGGTCACGTCAAGTTTTGGGTTTCGGGAGTGGGCGCTCAGTAAGACAACAGTAAGTAGTCGTTGGTCCCATGTTCTGTTTGTCACTTACGGTCACATCAATCCGAAAAAAGAATTCCATCAAATTCCTTTGACTCGGATGGGACTTTGATCCGGGCTTCGAAGGCCTGCGTGTCCAGAATCCAGATGGCAGTCATTGGCAGATGTGACGGTACAATTTTTCTACTCTTCCTCTGCATCGTTTTCTGGGCGAAAAGAAACATGGAATATGTATAATCTATTTAGACTCTATCTACAACAAATTAGAGGGATCAGTACAGTGGAGCTATGGGAGAAACCAAACATGGGGTCACACCGAACAGGTCAATGATACTATGGCACCAGAGCCGCACTTGAACCCAAGCTGGGCATGGGGGTTGGTCTACGAAATACACATTCTCATTCAACCCACTGTCACTTTCTCAAAAATTCTAGAGTTCACCAACCTTCGAACGGGAATCGGAAAATGAGAACTTGATAATAACGTAGGTTATGATAAAATAATTATAATTTGAGTAGTAATCAAGCAAGATGGGGGGTATTCTCCGCGAAGTATTCATGAGAGTCAGCATTATTTACCGCTGATGCAGGGTTGTTGTGTGCAAGTGATTTGCAGGCATCTTGGCCATAAGCGATATCTTTGGTCCCTCCGTTCTTGGTGAAATGGGAAGCTTCATGTACAAGGGTTCCTCCCTGTAATTATAATTTGGGTAAGTTATCAACAAAGTTTACGAAGCTAGACAAATACTCACTTTGGAATCTTTGCCCAACAGCCTTGCCTCCCAGAAGGCGCCGCACAAGTAAACCTTTCCAAATCTGAAGACGAAATTGGTCCGAGTTAAGTGCAATTGAAGGGAACAATATAAAACTTACTCATCAGGGTATACATATGCGAATGTACCGGCATCCGTGCAAGTGCAATCAAATTCAAAAGAAAGGAATCTGTTGCTACTGATAGCCGAGAAATGGGATACAACCGTGCTGTGTCGCGCAGGGTTGTAGGCGCCAAACCAGGTTGTGTAACGAGGAGTCGCTGAGGTGTGGGACTTGGCATAGTTAAATGCACCAACTGCGTAAGTATGAGCTGCCTCAGCGGCCTGCAAAAGTAAGGTCTTTTGCGAAGCCGTGCAACCGTCGAATTCGGCGCGTTTGACACGCGCAGAACGCGCGGCTACAAGGTTGCCAGAAATTTTTGCAGAATGCGAATCAACATTGGCGAGAAGTGTCGAAATTGTGGAGTCAGCGTTGACAATATAGAAGAAATTCTGCGCATGGATCTCGTAATTCGTGGGCCCAGAGGCAGTGAAGTCGTACGCCTGCGCGACTAGGTAGGTAGAAATCATGGACATGAGTAACAAACCGACTAAGGCGATCCGAGACGACACTTACTATCGTGCTCAACAACCACAGACTCGCCAGGTGCAAGAGTGCTATATGCCCCTAGAGCTGCCGCGGTTTCCGGAACGTACTTCAGCTGGATACCCATGAATGAAGGTCGAGAGCCTTTCCCATCAGTGATCGTGAAAGTATTAGTTGGAAGCTTGTTCAAGGGTCCACGGGGATCATTGAGAACCTTCAGAGTTTCATCCCCAGTGTTGGTGACGGTCGCAACAATCTTGAGATGTTCAACAGAATCGACGGCCTCGGGACCTGGAGAAGTGATGAGCATAGAGATGATACGTATAGACTTGGAATATACCCGTAAGTTTCACAGAGAGTGACTGGGTCGCGGAAATGGTGACCGCGAGGACGGTGAGAGCGACGAAAGCAGCTCGAAGCGACTTTGAGAACATATCTTAACTCCTCGAAATGGGGCGAGGCGATATTTCCCCGTTGCTGTCATTCCCTTTATACTGCGAACGCTTGGAGTCAAATTCTGAAGAAGCTCAGGAACCGATCAATTTCAGTGACACATTCGAAGCGCACTAGTCCTTATTCTCTGGTAAGTGGAGAAGATCCCTGGACGGTAAATATTGAGTGCCAACTTTGTGTCCTGTATGTGATCCGATTAGGGATCCGCCGAACTTGTGCCCTGCGATACGATTGTGTTTCGCCATTTTTTCGCATATTGCTAGTGCCATTCCGAGTGCGTCATATTAATTGTGGAATGAATCCTTAACAAGTTGTGATCCCATCTCTACTATATGCAATTCTTTACCGACATATGCAGTGATACCCACTGCCCAATTGATCATTGATGAGATCACCTAATGTTCTATGATATATGACGGGTTTCCAAAAATGTACAAGTTGATTCCTTGTTCGCTTTGACCCCATGTTTTACCCACAGTTACTGTACATCAAACCGAACAGAAAGCGGCGTGTCCAATTTTTCGAGTCTTCCTCCGCATCGTTTTCTGTGCAGAACGGACCACGGAAATTTAGCTGACATCTACCCAGACCTACAAAAAATAAGAGTGATTCGTGAAGATTGCAGGAGAGTCCGACATGGATTCAAACTGAATACAGGGTCAACAATACTTAGTATATATACCGAACTAAAATGGAGCTTCTTTCCTCAGACCAAGCCTCCCCTGACACTCGGAATTCGGCTTGCGCTCTCAAGACAGCAGCGGGTCTAATAATGGAAGTGAGTACGTCGATATAGTATCACTGTATCAGACATAACGAAGGCAACTTGTATTTTAATTTATGTATTGTGCTATGGCACATACGCCAAATATAATTGGTAGCAGAGGGCGGAGGTATTTCACCATGTATTCACTCAGTGTAGGGGGTGAAAAGTTTGCAATAATACCGAAGGTCATTTTTTCGACCCCTTTCTGTGCCCATGTTTAAAGTATTCCCTGGGGATTGACAAGATATGTCATAGAGGAGGCCATGAAGGCACGTCGCCACTCCGAGCTCCCCATCCCTGGACTTTTGATCGATCCAGGGCACTCTTCCTTCCTAGAATGGGCAATGGCTAAACCGCGGCTAAGTGCACTTCTCGGTATAGAATGGAATACATACATTAGTTTCGTGTTCAAGTTAATATTCAGATCTTGGGGTCACAATTGAATCAGCTAGAGGTGTTGGTCACCAGAGTCATTGAGATATGACAATTTATATTTATCCAGGGGAGTGAACGGATGGGTTGGAGCTACCATAAGTATCCTGTACATATCGACACGGGATAGCGACATGGTTAGAGGATTAGGCAAGAGTTGGGTCAAATACTTTTGACGGTCAGCATTATTTACTGCGGTCTCAGGGTCATCCTGCGCAAGCAAATTGACGATATTCGCGGTCGTCGGTCCCTCCGTTTCTGTTGAAGTGGGAAAACCCATGAACAAGGGTTTCTCTCTGCAGATATGAGAAGCATAAAATGTTATCGAGCTTGCGTGAACGGGAATCACCCACACCGGAATCTGTGCTCATCATTCAAGGTGCAGTCCACAAATGAACGGTTTTATAACTGATCAAGAGGAGATTAGTGAATGTTATAAACCGGAATCGGGGCAGAAAACTTGCTCGTCATGACGGACATATGCGGATTTTGTACAGGTACTGCAATCGAACACACAGGAAGGAAAGGAGTTGCAGTTGATTGCCAAGAAATGAGCCTATACAGCAATATTGTGGGTTCAGTGGTGTAGGCACCGAACCAAGTGTAACGGTATATTGACGTGTGAGATGTGGCAAAGTGCGATGCAGGCTGCATAATTCTGAGCAGTTGAAGCAGCAGAGTCAATCATGCTCTTGTGGGAGACAGCGCAGCCATTGTAAGTGGCACGTTTCACGAAGGCACAGTGCTGCGGTCATCAGCGTCTCAGAAACATTTGCAGAAAGCAAATTAACATTGGCGATGAGAGTTGATATTGTGGAGCCAGGATTGAAGCTTGAAGGCCTTCCTTGCGTACACCTGGATATCGTGACTTGCGGATGCAGAGGCAGTCTACTAAAGTTGTACGCATGAGCAATTACTAGTAGGTGCATAGGAATTATACCGTAAGCAACAAACCAGGGAAGACGAACCGAAATGATACCTCCAGTGGTGCTCAACCACGGTGGAGCGGGTAGATCTGGCGGGTGGTGAGGTCTGCACAGTGGAATCGCGTCAGGCGAGGCCGTACGGTATGGCGTCGTACTGTAGGCAAGGATCGATGTTCTGTACAGCCGCGACGCGCTGGCACACAAGGTCGTGCACAGCCACGGACAGTATCTAATCTAATCTAGCCGATGGTGGAGCAGTTGTCCTTCCTTTTCCCTTCCCATCGGGCGGAGCGGCAGAGACGTCATCAATCCGGCAGTTGTCTTTAGGTGACGGTCCTTGTTTATACGATGGTCCTTATCTGATCAGCCATTGCTCCCTAAGCCACAGCGCTCACTCTCCCCTCCAGCGCACATTCCACAAGGTTCACCGTTCAATTCGACGCTTAATAAGCCCCCTTTCAAGGAAAATCTACACGGAATAAGGCTCTTTTGAGGAGAGCACGTACCAAGAATACAAGGTCTTGAATTTACCTTCATGATATTTGTGGAATATGTTACTTACATATTAGTGGATGAAGGCACCCATGGGTCAGAGCGGGTCTAGCGCTCTGCCGCACGATAAGGCGATGGAGGATACTAACCGTATAAGAGCCCAGCTACAGAAACTTGAAGAGGAATACCGATTTGCGGGGTTCAGCAAGAACCAGAGGTCAAAGAACTTTGTCAGAAGTTTACAACGGAGATTTTCAAACCTGCGACGCTGGGGATCACAGGAAAGCGACTCAAGCAATATATTGTTGGAGGCTGCCCGAGCGGTCGTCAGCGAGGCGGGAGCCGGCCCTCTCATGGATGTTGTCGATAAGATACACGCGCTACATGGAGAAATGGAAAATATTTCCAAACTGATAGCTCAGGAGCTACTACATTCCCCATATGACATATTCCAAGTGGAACTGGACCGGTGTCAGCGGGAATCCGAATTAGTCGTTGGGGAGGAGCTCTCACGATATCTGGTGAAAGTCTCTGAGATAGATTACCTCAACCAATTTCTGATCAAAAATATCATCCAAATCTTTATGGTCTCATTCTGTGAATCTCAATGGAAACCGTATTTTGATAAATGGCATCCGCATCCTGGTGAGCACTATTCATTGATCAATGATTCAGAATTAACATATCCTTTCTCTCTAGCTGCCAGCGGTATTCATCCCCAGTCTCCAAACCTGGGAAAGTTGAAAGACCAATTCTTGAACCAGTTGACCAGTCTATTCAAGATAGCGGCATGGTCCATTCCAGGCTCCAAATCTCGTTCTGCCTTCGAGGATTCCTTAATCCCTTTCTTTAAGGCGATGGACGAAACCAGAAAAGCTTTGGAGAACCCGCACAAAATCGCCAAGGTTTATCTATCTGTTGTCGGTCCAGATAACGACTTATCCGATTCGGAAGTATGCGTGGTGGATACGAGCATTACAACAGATTCCCAGAGCACACCTGACGAAAAGCTGCTACGAGAATTCGCCCAAGGGCATATAATCGGGACATTCGGAATCGGCATTTATTGCTCAATGCAGAACGATGATGGCGTTCCCCAGTTCAGGAACCTTCTACGGAAGAAGGTCATTATATCTTCGGCAATTGTCAACCAGATTTCACCCCCATATGCCAGGCCACACTATTATTATCCAGACGGACGTGATCCAAGTCCACCCCGTGAACATCCAAATCCACCCCGTGAATTGCGTCTTGTTACGGTCGGTGACCACGGTGCTAGGCCTCCGGGAGGGTAGTTTCGGCACAGAGGAATACGCTGACGGCGTAAAACATAGGTATATTCGCTCAAGGGTCTATCTACGACTGTGGCTCTGCAGATATACCACTTAAATGGATGTCGTGTAATTTGGGAAGAGGTACTATAACGGAATGATCAGAAGAACGAACGGTGGAGACAGAGTCCATTGAAATGCGTGGAGATTCAGAAGAGTACAGTATGTACTGCTCAGCGAGACCGGGACTGACAAGGAACCTTGATTGCAGATCCCGCGCCATGACACAGAGATCGTGCCCGTGACATCGGGGATGAAATGAAGCCTCTTTGCTCATGCAAGCCGAACCTTTCTGAGTTTGTAGGGTATGATGAGAAGAGGAGGGAGCAAGGAGGGAGTCGGTCACGAGATGGCATACTACTTGCGTCGACGAGAAATTGGGCAGAATTGATGCATTCAAGTTTGATTATAAGTTCACCTCTGGCATATATTAACTTCGAAGTGCTCAATCCAGAGCACTCTTCCTACTTGGAATGGGCAATGGCTAGACTACGGCGAGTTACCTCTCAATCGCGATTCGCCCATCCTCGTTCTAAACATTCGTGGCCCAATTCCTGTCATTCTCATACCTCGGATATCTCAACTTTTTCACCACTCCAGAGTGTATGGAGTCACAAGCGGAATACATTAGTTTCGTAATATTCAAATTTTGGGGTTAAAATCGAACTAGTCATAAGAGGGATTGAAATAACTTGAAGACAAATTCACAGTGAGCCAGAGAGACTAAGCCAGAGCTGGGGTATTTTCCGCGAAATACTCGTGAGAGTCAGCATTGTCCACCGCCGTTGCAGGGTAATTCTGTGCAAGCGACTGGCAACCAGACTGACCATACACGTGGTCGTGGGTCCTTCCGTTGGCGGTGAAGTGGGATGACTCATGAACAAGGGTTCCTCCCTGCGAATATGAAAGTTTTAATGGAGCTCGCGTGAGTGGGCATCACTTACCTTAGAGTCTGTGCCTGTCATTGGTGCAGTCCAGAATGCACTGCACAAATAAACAATTCCAAACCTGATCAAGAGGAAATTAGTGAAGGTTGTAAACCGGAATCAGGAGCAGAAAGCTTACCGGTTAGCATAGACATATGCGTACACACCGGGTTCTGTACAAGTACTGCAATCAAATCCATAGGAAGAAAAGGAGTGGCCGCTAATAGCTTGGAAATGAGATACAACGGTGGAGTGTCGTGCAGTGGCGTAGGCGCCGAACCAAGTTGTATAACGGCTTGTTGATGAAGTGTGAGCTCTGGCATAGGAATATGCACCGGTTGCATACTGCTGACCAGCCGAAGCAGCAGAGGCGAGTATGCTCTGCTGGGAGGAGGTGCAGCCGTTGTAAGTGGCACGTTTCACGACCGTACGGGGTGCTACTGCCAACTTCCCAGAAACTTTTGCGGAATGCGAATCAACACTGGCGAGGAGAGTCGAAATCGTGGAGTCGGGGTTGACAATATAGAAGGTCTTCTTCGCGAGGATATCGTAACTCGCGGCTCCAGAGGCAGTGAAGTTGTAGGCATGACCAACTAGGTGCATAAGAAATTTATTATTGGGTGAGCAACAAACCAGAG